>Ga0070714_100000471_pt1 | contig 29248 bp, 24 predicted proteins | sample LARL83metaG_FD_65450 | JGI IMG/M metagenome (GOLD analysis project Ga0070714, IMG submission 65450) | Corn, switchgrass and miscanthus rhizosphere microbial communities from Kellogg Biological Station, Michigan, USA - LAR L8-3 metaG | ecosystem: Host-associated > Plants > Roots > Rhizosphere ... | reverse complement strand
GGACCACGCCGATGATGTTTCACCGGAATGGTTCGCACGTCTACGTGATCGCGTCCAATGTCGGCGCACCACAGCATCCGGACTGGTATCTGAACCTCGCGGCCGATCCGCGTGTCACCGTGGAGATCGGTGACGACACCTACGACGCGACCGCGACGCCGTTGGCCGGTGCCGAGCGTGAGCGCGTGTGGACCGACATCAAGACCACCTACCCGTTCTTCAGCGAACACGAAGCCAAGACCGATCGGGTGATTCCGGTCGTCGAGCTCAGCCGAGCTGGTTGACGAACCGGTCGCTGGCCTCCGCGTAGCGTTCGCGGATCGCGGGAACCGCTGCGGTGTCGAAGGTTTCCGCTTCCCCGGTGTCCCACTCGGGCAGCTTTCCGGTCAGGGTCCAGGCCGCCTGGCGGGCGGCGCCGTCGGCGACATATTCACCCGGTGGCGGTACGCGGACGGGGTGACCGAGCACACTCGGGGCGATCCGGCGGACGGCCTCGGCCCGGGCGCCGCCGCCGACCAGGAGGACCCGGGACACCGGGACGCCTGCGTCGACCAGCGCGTCGAGGCCGTCGGCGAGGCCGCACAGCATGCCCTCCACGGCCGCGCGGGCCAGGTTCGCCTGCGTCGCATTCGCCGGTGTCAGCCCGTGCACGGCGCCGGTCGCCTTCGGGCGGGACGGGGTTCGTTCGCCCTCCAGGTACGGCACCATGACCACGCCGTCGGCGCCCGGCGCGGCCGTGAGCGCCAACCGGCTGAGTTCGTCGAGGTCCACGCCGAGCAGTCCGGCCGTTGTGGACAGCACGCGGGCCGCGTTCAGCGTGCACACCAACGGGAGATAGCCGCCGCGCGCGTCGGCGAAGCCGGCGATGATGCCGCTCGCGTCGCTCGTCGGCGTGGTCGTGGTCGCGAAGACCGTGCCGGACGTGCCGATCGACACGACGACGTCGCCGATCTCGGCCCCGACACCGAGGGCCGCCGCCGCGTTGTCACCGGCGCCCGGCCCGAGCAACGCACCGGAGGGTATGTGGCCGGCGGATTCCGACGGGCCGAGCACCCTCGGCACGGCCGCGTCGTGGCCCAGCGCCGCGCGCAAGAGGTCCGTGCGATACGCGCCGGTCGCGGGGGACCAGTAGCCGGTGCCGCTGGCGTCGCTGCGGTCCGTGGTCAACGTCGTCACATCGGATGACGCGGCCAGGCGCCACGTCAGCCAGTCGTGTGGGAGCGCGACGGCCGCGGTGCGGGCGGCGGCGGAGGGCTCGTGGGTGGCCAGCCAGCGCAGCTTGGTGACCGTGAACGACGCCAGCGGCACGCTGCCGACGGCGTCGGCCCAGAACGCCGCCCCGTGTTCGGCGACGAGATCCGTTGCGGCGCCGGCAGATCGCAGGTCGTTCCACAGCAGCGCCGGCCGCACGACGGCACCATCCTCGGACAGGCACACCATGCCGTGCTGCTGCCCGCCGACCGACACGGCTGCCACGTCGGCCAGGCCGCCGGCCGCCTCGATCGCCGAGCCCAGCGCCGACCACCACGCGTCCGGGTGTACCTCGGTGCTGTCGGGGTGCGGTGCCTGACCGGAGCGCAGCAGTTCGCCGGTGTCGGCGTCCCGGACGACGACCTTGCAGGACTGCGTCGACGAGTCGATGCCGGCGACACGCGTCATCCGGCGCCCATCAGATGTTCGATGGCGAGCTGGTTGAGCGCCACGAAGCCGTAGCCGCGTTCGGCCGCCTTGTCCGCGTCGAACTCCTCATACGCGGACCGGTCCGCCAGCAGGTCGGCCACGGTCTCGCCGGGGTTGAGGGTCGGCTGCGCCAGTTCGGGCAGCCGGGCCGCGGCCATCGCCTCGATCACGCGCGGATCGGCACGGAACGCGGCGGCGCGTTCCTTCAGCATCAGGTACGTCCGCATGTTCGCGGCGGCACTGGCCCACACGCCATGGATGTCCTCGGTGCGCGCGGGCTTGTAGTCGAAGTGGCGCGGGCCGTCGTAGCCGCCGTTCTCCAGCAGGTCCACCAGGAAGAAGGCGTTGAGCAGGTCGCCGTGCCCGAACACCAGGTCTTGGTCGAACTTCGGGCCGCGCTGGCCGTTGAGGTCGATGTGGAACAGCTTGCCCTGCCACAGCGCCTGGCTGATGCCGTGCACGAAGTTCAGCCCGGCCATCTGTTCGTGCCCGACCTCCGGGTTCAGGCCGACCATCGCGTGGTGTTCCAGCATGCTGATGAACCCGAGCGCGTGGCCGATCGTGGGCAGCAGGATGTCGCCGCGCGGCTCGTTCGGCTTGGGCTCCAACGCGAATCGCATCGGGTAGCCCTGGTCGAGCACGTACTCGGCGAGCGTGTCGACGGCCTCGCGGTAGCGGTCGAGCGCGGCACGGACGTCCTTGGCGGCGTCCGATTCGGCGCCCTCGCGGCCGCCCCACATCACGTACGTGCGCGCGCCGAGTTCGGCGGCGAGGTCGATGTTGCGTACCACCTTGCGCAGCGCGAACCGGCGGACCGCGCGGTCGTTGCTGGTGAACGCGCCGTCGCGGAACACCGGGTGGTTGAACAGGTTCGTCGTGGCCATCGGCGTGACGAGGCCGGTCTCCTCGAGCGCGGCACGGAAGCGGCGGATGCGGCGGTCCCGCTCGCCCTCGTCGCTGCCGAACGGGATGAGGTCGTCGTCGTGGAACGTGACGCCCCACGCGCCGAGTTCGGCGAGCCGGTGCACGGCCTCGACCGGGTCGAGCGCGGCCCGGGTCGGGTCGCCGAACGGGTCCTGGGCCCGCCAGCCGACGGTCCACAGGCCGAATGTGAAATGGTCTTCCGGTCGCGGTTCGGTGGCCACGGGCGCCTCCGGTTGATTTAATAGTTCAATGGCTGAACATATACACGGTTCGGTGGCACGTCAAGGAACGGCGGCCGGTCAGCACACGTTGCGTCGCCACAACTCGGCCCTCGTTCTGCGTACCGTGCTGGACACGCCCGGCATCTCGCGCGCGGCGATCGCGGCGGCGACCGGGCTGGCCAAGGCGACCGTGTCCAGCCTGGTGGACCGGCTGATCGCGGCCGATCTGGTGACCGAGACCGGCCTGGTGGCCCGGCCGGGCCGTGGCCGGCGCAGCACCGGACTGGCGCCATCGCCGACCGGGCCGCACGGCCTCGGCGTCGAGATCGGCGTCGACTACCTGGCCACCTGCCTGGTGGACCTGACCGGCGCCGTGCACGAGCACCGCGTCCGGCCCGGCGACAACCGCGACCAGCCGGCACAGCACGTGCTGGCCAGGGCCGCCACCGCGATCGACGACGCGTTGCGGGCGGCCCGCGTTCCGGTGGGCGGTATCGGGATCGCTGCGCCCGGCCTGGTCGAGGCGGACAGCGGATTGTTGCGCGTCGCGCCGAACCTGGGCTGGCGCGACCTGGACGTCGTCGCCGCGATCCGCGCCGCGATCGATCACCCGGACAAGGCCGACCTGCCGATCCTGATCGGCAACGAGGCGGACTTCGCGGCCGCGGCCGAACTGGGCGCGATGGACGGCCCTCGGGACTTCATCCTGGTGTCCGGCGAGATCGGCATCGGCGCCGGGCTCGTCGTCGACGGGCGGCCCTTCCGGGGCGTGCGCGGGTTCGGCGGCGAACTCGGCCACGTCACGGTCGATCCGGCCGGGCCGGTGTGTGGCTGCGGCGCGCGCGGCTGCCTGGAACCGCTGGCCGGCCTCGACGCGATCATGCGTGCCGCCGGCTTGGATCACGACACGCCACTGCGAACCCTGTGCGACCGACTGGCCGACGGGGACGTGGCGGCCGTGGCCGCGGTACGGGATGCCGGGCGGTGGCTCGGGATCGCGCTGGCCGCCGTGGTCAACCTCGTCGACGTGCCGTGCGTCGTGCTCGGTGGCAGTTACGCGGAACTCGCGCCGTGGCTGCGCGACGCGATCGCGCGTGAATTGGAGCAACGCGTGGTCAGCGCAGCCTGGTCACCGGTACGGATCACCGGCGCCACGCTCGGCGGCGCGGCCGCGGTACGCGGGGCCGGGGCGTTGCCGATCCACGCGATCATCGCCGATCCGGACAGCTACTCAGGAACGTAGGAACCAGGCGTACCAGTCCCGGCTGGACGGCGAGACGTAGTGCGCCGCCGACGGCTTCTGGTTCGGGTACAGGTGGAAGCCCAACGGCTGCTGGCCAGCGGGCCGGTCGTGGTAGTAGACGCCGGTGATCCACGACGGGTTGATGTCCATCTCCATGCCGCGCACCACGCCGGCGTCCTTCAGGATCGCGCCGAGCGTGCACACCGACAGCGCCGGACCGCCGACATAGACCTCGGCGCCGGTCGCGGTGACACCGAACGCGGAGCGGTCGATGTACGCGGCGTTGCCGACCGTGCTGCCCCACTGCGCCTCGCCGCCGGTCGCGCACGTCGGGCTGACCTGGCCGCCGTCGACCAGCATCACGAGGTTCTGCCGCACGCTGGCCACGTTCGACGACATCTGGACCTCGCTGTTCCACGCGCCGACCGTCGCGGTGCCGTCGGTGTGCAGCACGAGGCTGGCGGCCCCGTTCTGCAACGGCACCACGGTCCGGCCCTCGCTGTAGTAGCCGCCGTGGCTGGCGTTGCGGGTCAGGCGGAAGCCGGCGTTGAACGCGGCCGCGATGGTCGTGTACTCCGACGAAGTCAGCTCGCTGGACGCCTGCCACGAGCCGCCCGGGTCGGTGGTGCCCGGCCGCAACTGGCCGCGCACGAACGTCGGGTCGATCCACAGCACGCCGGCCAGGAAGGACGTGTGCAGGGCATCGGGCCGGATCGAGGCCGCCCGTACCGCGGGTTGGCCCTTCGCGGTCTCGACCACGGTCTGCCACGCGCCCTCGCCGGGCAGCGCGGCGCCGCCGGCCAATGGGTAGAGCGTGGCGGGCGCCGGGAGACCGCCCTTGCCGGCGTTCGCCGGGTTGCCGCGGCCGGGGGGCGTGGTGGTGGCGGTCGGGTTGGTGTACGCACCACCGGCCTGCGGGATGCCGCCGACCGGCGCGCCGCCGATCTTGGGCAGGTTGTGCTGGTACTGCTCCTTCTCCATGAACGTGACCAGATCGCCCATGCCGTGGTCGCGGGCCCACTCGGCGACCCGCGCGGAGGCCGAGTCCGTGCCCGGCACGATCAACGCCCGCACGATCGAGACGCCCGCGATCACCAGCAGCAGGGCCAGCCCCAGCAGGAAGAAGCGGCGGACCGGCTTGGCCAGCGGATGATGCGCGCGATAGGCCACCGCGTCGGCGCCCTGCGCCACCGGCAACCGCACGGTCGCGTCCTCCGTCATCAGATCACCTCGGCGTACGCGCCGTCTGACCGTGCCGACCGGCTGCCAACCCATACCAGGTAGACGCACAGTCGCCACAGCGAGTTGCCCCGAACTCACGGACAACTACCAGAATGGTGTGTTCTCCCTGGTGATGCACGGAAGACGACGTAGTGTGTCGGTGATCACGGAGTGTGTTACGCCGTCGTTCGGTGGCTTTGTTGCGCTGAACGATTCAGCAGGTGAACCCGCGGCGTGATAATCAGGTGATCGCAGGGGCGGCGGAAGAGGGAGAGGGCGTGCGCAGGACATCGCCGGACGGTGGGGTGGCCAACACCACCGCCGTGGTCCGCATCATGAACGAGCGGGCCGTCTACGAGCAGACCCGGCAGCTCGGTCCGGTCTCGGCGTCCCAGTTGGTCTCCGCGACCGGCCTGTCCAAGCCGACCATCGGCCTCGCGCTGGGCGGCCTGGAACGCGCCGGCCTGGTCCGGCACGTGGGACACCGCGTCGGGCAGGTGGGCCGGGCGCCCCGGCTGTACGAGATCAGACCGGAGGCCGGCTGGGCGCTGGCGATCGACGTCGGCGCGTCGTGGATCCGGGCGGCCGTGGCCGACCTGTCCGGCCGTGTCGCGGTCCGGCACGAGGAACGCGTCAAGGCGCGGACGGCGTCCGCGTTGATCCGTCAGGTCGGCGATGTCGCGCACTCGGTTCCGGCGCGCATCGGGCTGGCGTTCGACGACATGACGCACACCGTGCTGGGCATCCCCGGTGTGTACGAGCCGGAGTCCGGGCGGATCTCGGCCGCGCCGAACCTGCCTGGTCTGGACAAGCCAGGTTCGGTGGAGGCGTTGCGCGGCAAGCTCGGTGAGCGGTTCTCGATCGACAACGATGTCAATCTCGCGACCGTGGCCGAGCAGGCGTACGGCCTCGGCACGTCGGTGCGCAACTTCGTGTTCGTGTCGGTCGGCACGGGTATCGGCATGGGTGTCGTGATCGACGGCCGGCTCTACCGCGGGTCGCACGGCCGGGCCGGTGAGATCTCGTTCCTGCCGGTCGGCGACGAAGGGCCGGAGGGCGCGCAGGTGCGCGGCTCGGCCGACACGCGTCAGCACGGCATCCTGGAAACGGTTGCATCGGCGCAGGGCATCGTGGCCATCGCGCGCGGTTGCGGCATGCGCGTCGACTCGGTCGAGCAGGTGTTCGACGCGGCCAGGGCCGGGGACGAACAGGCGCTGCGCGCGGTCGGCACCGAAGCCGATCACCTGGCCAGGGCGCTGGCGGCGATCATCGCGGTGCTCGACCCCGGGCTGATCGTGCTCGGCGGTGGCGTCGGCAGCAACGTCGACGTGTTGCTCGCGCCGACCCAGGCGCGTCTGGTCGAACTGCTCGCGCTCGCGCCGCCGCCGATCCAGGTGTCCGCGGTGGGCCGGGAGAGCGTGGTGCTGGGTGGTCTCGCGTCCGGTCTGGACGCTGCCCGGGACATCGTGTTGGCCCAGATCGAGGCGTGAAGTCCGGTTACGTTCCTGAAGAAACCGCCAGGTCAACGTCAACGCTGGGCTGGCCTCTTGACGACTTATGTAAGGCAGGCATACAAATTATGCTGTTGTGACCCTTCCTCCCGGGACGGGCTGTGCTCCTCCAGGACGAGAGGCGAGCATGAGGCGATCTGTTGGCGCGGGCCTGGCATCCGGTGTCGCGCTGATCCTGCTGGGTGCCCTTGCTGTTTCCGCTACCGCCGCATCGGTCCAGACCACTGACCTGGTCGTGGCACACAAGGCGAAGGGGCTGGTCACCCTCGGTACGGGCGGCTGGAAGGTACAGACCAGTGCGACCGCGACGCAGGGCGGCGCCGCCATCTCGAAGCCGGGCTTCGGCACCGGCGCGTGGCTGTCGGTGAAACAGGACGACGCGGGTGCGCCGGGTACCGAGGTCGAGGCGCTGCTGCAGAACAACGCATGCCCGAACGTCTTCTTCGGCGACAACATGAAGACCTGCTTCGGCCAGATGACCACGGTCGGCCCCGACACCATCGCGCGGTTCAAGGTCCCGTGGTGGTGGCGCACCGACTTCACGCCGAACCTGGTCAAGGGCCAGGTCGCGAGCCTGGTCGTGAACGGCGTCGTCGGCAAGGCGGACGTGTGGCTGGACGGCAAGAAGATCGCCAGTAACAGCACCGTGACCGGCGCCTACACGCGGTTCACCTTCAACGTCACGTCCGACCTGACGGCCGGCACGAACTCGCTGGCCATCGAGGTGTTCCCGAACGACCCGAACACGATGCTCACCCTCGACGACGTCGACTGGAACCAGATCCCGCCGGACAACAACACCGGCATCCAGTTCCCGGTGCAGTTGGACGTGACCGGCGCGCTCGCGGTCGGCAACGCGCACGTGGTGCAGACCAATGCGGCCGATCTGTCCAGTTCGTCCCTGACCGTGAAGACCGACGTGACCAACAGCACAAGCGCGAGCCAGACCGGCACGGTGACCGCGGTGATCACGCCGCCGGCCGGTGGCGGCATGCCGATCACGCTGTCCCGCACGGTGACCGTCAAGGCGAACTCGACCACGACGGTGACGTTCACGCCGAGCACGGATGCCGCGCTGCGGATCGCCCACCCGAAGATCTGGTGGCCCTACCAGATGGGCGCGCAGCCGCTCTACACGTTGGACACCGCCGTGGCACAGAGCGGCGTCGTGGGCAACAGCACGCACGAGACGTTCGGCATCGACACGGTGACCAGCAAGCTCGTCGGCCCGTCCGCCGAGGCGCCCAGCGGCGTGCGGCAGTACGCGGTCAACGGTGTGCCGTTCGTGGCGCGCGGCGGTGGGTTCGCGCCCGACCTGTTCCTGCACTACTCGGCCGCGGACACCGCGCGGCAGATCGCGTTGCTGAAGAACCTGGGCATGAACATGATCCGGCCGGAGGGCCATTTCATGCCCGACGACTTCTACCAGCAGATGGACGCGGCCGGCATCATGATCGACTCCGGCACGCAGTGCTGTGACGCGTGGGAGCCCAGTTCGAACACGGTCAGCGCGGCGATGCTGAAGCTGTTCGCGCTGTCGGCGCTCACCATCGGCCAGAACGAGCGCAACCACCCGAGCGTGGTCACGTTCAGCTGGAGCGACAACGCGCCGGTGCCCAGCCAGGAAACGGCGATGCTGAACGCGTTCGCGCAGGCCGACTTCGACGCGCCGAAGGTGTCGTCCGCCGAGTACAACAGCAGCCCGACGCTCGGCGTGTCCGGTGAGAAGGAGGGCCCGTACGACTACGTGCCGCCGAACTACTGGTACGACACGACACACTTCGACCCGACCGACAGCACCCGTACCAACGCGGGCGGCTCGTGGGGCTTCGACAGCGAGCAGAGCGCTGGCGACACCGTGCCCACGCTGGACTCGCTCAACCGCTTCATGTCCGCCACGGACCTGGCGAACCTGTGGCAGAACCCGAGCGCGCAGCAGTACCACCTGAACTACGAGACCGGCCACACCGGTTACGAGTTCGGGGAGCTGTTCAACTTCGACACCGCGCTGCAAGCCAGGTACGGCTCGTGGTCCAGCCTTCCCGGGTACGTCGAGGAGGCGCAGCTCCAGGACTACGAGAACACGCGGGCGCAGTTCGAGGCGTTCCTCGACCACGCCAACAACGCGACACCGGCGACCGGCACGATGTACTGGCAGCTCAACAAGGGCTGGCCGAGCCTGCTGTGGAACCTCTACAACACCGACAGCGACCAGGCCGGCAGCTTCTTCGGCGCCAAGAAGGCCAACGAGTCGCTGCACGTGCTGTACACACAGGACAACGGCACGGTCACCGTGGACAACCTCGGCGGAGCCGGTGCGGCCGGCCTGACCGTGGAGTCCAAAGTGTACGACCTGGCCGGCAAGGTCACCGACGACCAGACCTCCGGCGCGCTCTCCCTGGCACCGCAACAGGTCCGCAACTCGGTGCTGACGCCGAAGGTGCCGGGCGTGACCACGCCGTCGACGAAGGCTGGCACGTACTTCGTGGAACTGCTGCTGAAGCAGAACGGCAAGGTCGTCGATCGCAACGTGTACTGGCAGTCGACGCAAGCCGACGTCGTGGACTGGACCAACACGCTGGGCAACCCGCAGGCCACGATGACGCAGTTCGCCGACATGACAGGGTTGCGGTCGCTGGGCAAGGCCAAGGTCTCGGCGGTCGCGTCGACCGCGAGCCGCCCAGGCCCGAACGGCGCGGACACCGTCAGCACCGTGACGATCACCAACACGTCGACAACGCCGATCGTCGGTTTCTTCCTGCGGTCGGACATCCGGCGCGGCACGGCGAGCGGCACGGAACTGCCCGGCGACAACCAGATCACGTCGGGTTTGTGGAGTGACAACGACATCACGTTGTGGCCGGGCGAGTCGCAGACTCTCACGGTCAGCTACCGCGCGGCCGACCTGCGGGGCGCGATGCCGGTGATCAGCGTCTCCGGCTTCAACGTCGGCCGGATCGATGTCGCCGCACCGTAACGATGACGCGAAGGAGTGGATCACGAGCCGGCACGACTGACGACGGACGGCACAACTCGGTGGACCGGACGTGCGGGAGGCGCAGAACGCCTCCCGCGCTCCATATGCCGGCCACGGCAGAACCTTGGGGATCACGAAGCATGGACACGATCAGGGCGGATGACAACGCTGTCTCGAACGATTCAGCGGGTTCGGCGGTCGCCATAGCGACCACGGACCTGATCCTCGGCATCGACTTCGGCGGCACCAAGGTGGCCATCGGGATCGCCGACATGTCCGGTGAGGTGCTGGTGCAGCACCGGTTGGAGACCGACGCGATGGCCGGCGCCATTCAGGCGGTCGACCGCACGATGGCCGCCGCGAGCGGCCTGCTGGACGCCTACCTGCCGGACTGGCCGGGCAGGCTGGCGGCGATCGGGGTGGTCAGCCCGGGCATCGTGTTGCCGGACCAGATTCTGTTGGCGCCCAACGTGCCCGGGTGGGAACAGTTGCGACTGCGGGAACGGGTAGCAGCGCGGTTCGCCACGATCCCCACCGCCGTCGGCACCGACGCCAAGGCCGCCGCGCTCGCCGAATGGCGTTGGGGCGCGCTGGCCGGCGCCGACCCGGGCGTTTTCCTCACGGTCGGTACCGGCCTGGCCGCGGCCATCCTGATCGGCGGCCGGGTGATCCCCGGCGCGAACGGGGCGTCCGGCGAGATCGGCTACAACCTGCGTGGCGTCACCGATCACGGCGGCTACGCGGCCGGCTCCGCGTCGCTGGAGGAGGCCGTCGCCGGGCGTGGCCTCGGTGCGCGTGCGTCGGCGCTGCTGGGGCGCCCGAGCACGGCGGCCGAACTGTTCACGCTGGCCGACCGCGACCCGGCCGCGCGCACGTTGCTCGCCGACGCGCTGGACGAACTGGCCGTGCACGTGGCGAACCTGGCGATCGCGATCGACCCGGCGCGAATCGCGGTCGGCGGCGGATTGACGGCGTCGGCGGACGTGCTGCTGCCGGCGCTGCGCGGTCGCCTCGCGCAGGCGGTGCCGTTCCCACCAGAACTCGTGACGGCACGGTTCGACCAGGACGGCGCACTGCGCGGGGCGATCGCGTTGGCGTTGGACGAGTTGGGAATCGGTTCGGCCGTCACATCGGCCGTCACATCGGCCGTAGTGCCCGGAACCAGAGAAGGAACGGAACTGGATGCGTCGTGCCGTCCGCGTTGACCCACTGCGGTTCGCGGATCGCCTCGATCAGCAGGCCCGCGTCCTCCAGCGGCCGGGTGAACGCGGTCAGCGGATGGCTCCAGCCCTGGAACAGCATGGACAGGCCGTCCCGCTGGACCAGATCGCTGACCCGGCGGGTCTCGAAATAGGACTGGCCCTCCCGCCACGAGCTGGTATTGGTGATCGGGTGCACGATCGACACGCACATCCGGCCGCCCGGGGCCAGCACACGCCGGGCCTCCCGGACCGCGCCCGGTAGATCGGGCACGTCCATCAGCGTGTTGTAGGCGACGACGAGGTCGAAACTGTTGTCCGGGAACGGCAGATCGGCGGCGTCGCCACACAGGTAGGTGCCGGTCGGGTCGGCTTCCCGTGCCGCGGCGACCATTGTCGGCGCCGCGTCGATCCCGATGACGGTGTGGCCACGTGCGGCGAGGTCCCGGCTGACCCGGCCCTCGCCGCACCCGGCGTCCAATGTGGCCTTACCCGGTTTCGGTACCATGGCGAAGAAATCGTCCCGGTACTGCCAATAGGAATCGTGATTCGGTTTGCGGACCCAGGCGATCCAGTTCCGCGCCTGTTCCTCCCAGTCCGCTCCGGCGGCGAGATCAGTCACGATCGGCCACCGTACCGATTACCGGCGTCCGCTTCGAGCGAATTCAGGGCACCAGCACGAGTCGGCCGCGCACGCCGCCCTTCGCCAGCCGCGCGTGTGCGTCGGCGACCCGCTCCAGCGGAAACGTGTCGGCGACCCGCAGCGGGAGCACACCGCGCACGACGAGTTCGGCCAACTCGGCCAGCCGTGTGCCGTCGCTGCGCACCATGACGCCGTCGACCCGGATCCCACGCTCGGCTTCCGGGGCGAGCGCGCGGGAGACGTTGACGAACACGCCGCCGTCGCGCACCGCGCCCAGCACCGGCGCACCGACCAGCGCGGTGTCGAACACGGCGTCGACCCCGGCTGGGACCAATGCCCGGATCGCGGCCGCCGGATCGTCCGAGCGCGGCACGAACACGGCCCCGATCCGTCGGATCTCTTCGGCGTCCGACTCGCTTGCGATGCCGTACACCTGTAGTCCGGCGTGCACCGCCAATCGCGTCGCGAAGTCGCCGACCGCGCCGGCCGCGCCGGTGATCGCAATCGTTTGACCGGTCGTCAGGCCGATCAGGTCGAGGGCCTGTGCGGCGGTGAGGCTGTTCAGCGGGAGCGTGGCGGCCTCGATGGCGTTGATGCCCGGTGGCGTCCTGGTGATCGCGCTCGCGTCGAGCACGACGTACTCGGCCTGCATGCCGTTGAGGTGGTCGAAGTAGTCGGACAGGCCCATCACGTCGTCGCCGACCTGGAATCCGGTCACGCCGTCGCCGAGTGCGTCGACGACACCGGCCACGTCCCAGCCGAGTCCGTAGCCGTCCCGCTTCGGCATGAACGAGGCGTGCCGGCCGGCGCGGGTGTGCGTGTCGACCGGGTTGACGGTGGCTGCGCGCACCGCGATCCGCACCTGGCCGGGACCGGGTTCCGGCGTCGGCACGTCCGCGACCGCCAGCACGTCCGGCTCCCCGAAGGAGTGAATCATGACCGCTCGCATGCTGCTCTCCCCTGTTTTGGCTTGACGTCCCTGGTTACGGCAACGAACCTAGAGCGAGCAACTCTCCATTGGGAAGTACGTACCCAAAGGTGCGTAACCAACCCACCCGTGACCAACACTAAGGAATGTGCCATGCCGACGCGGACCGCCGCTCAACGCCGGGACGATGCCAGGGTCGCCTACAACGCGTTCGTCGCCACGTGTCCGACAAGGCAACTGCTGGACACCTTGGGCGACAAGTGGGTTTGTCTCGTGCTGTGCGCGCTGGTCGCGCGTGACGGCCCGCTGCGCTACAGCGAACTGTCCCGCCGGATCGCGGGTGTCAGCCAGAAGATGCTGACGCAAACACTGCGCACCCTCGAACGCGACGGCATGATCACGCGCACGATCACGCCGAGAGTTCCGGTGTGGGTCGACTACGAGCTCACTCAACTCGGCAAGGACCTGGCTCCGGTGCTGACCGCGATCAAAGGATGGGCCGAGGACAACATGGACAGCGTCGTGGCGGCCCGCTGCAGCTACGACGCGGCCGCCCTCGTCGGCGGCAAGGGCAAGTAGCCGCCACCGCGCGGCGGCACGCTCGCGCCGCCGGTTTCGAATTGTGTCCTCGCGCGCTCGTTCGCGGGGTCGCGCGACCGCGGCAGGAGACGACCAGGACGCGAGCCCAAGGAGACGACCAGGGCGCGCCAGGCGCGAGCCTGAGAAGGCGAGGCACGGCGGCCGGGCGCGAGCCCGAGGACGACGGGGGGCGGGCTGGGCGCGACCCATAGGAGGCGAGGCAGCGCTGGCTAGGCGCGAGCCCGACTACACGGCGGAGGCTGGCCGGGCGCGAGCAGAGTGCGTGACGCAGCGCTGGCTGGGCGCGAGCCCGATGACATCACGAAAGGGCAGAGCAGGCCAAACCCGAGGAGATGAGCGGCCGGGTGTCAGCCCGGCCGCGTCGGGTACCTGCCCGCCGGTATGACAGCAGTTGTGCCGTTGCTAGTAAGCGCCTTCGCCGCCGAAGACGGCTCGTAGTGTCTTCCACAGGATCAGGGCGTCCAGAGCCAGCGACCAGTCCTCGACATAGCGCAGGTCCAGTCGGACGGCCTCCTCCCACGGCAGGTCGCTACGGCCGCTCACCTGCCACAGACCGGTCAGTCCCGGCTTGACCAGCAGGCGGCGGCGTACGTCGGGGCCGTACGTCTCGGTCTCCTCCGGCAGCGGCGGCCGCGGGCCGACCAGGGACATCGTGCCGGCGAGTACGTTCGCCAACTGGGGCAGCTCGTCCACCGAGTACCGGCGCAGCCAGCCGCCGACGCGCGTCACGCGCGGGTCGCGCTTCAGCTTGAACAGGGGACCTGCGCCCTCGTCGGCCAGGCGTAGCGCCACGCGGCGAGCGTCGGCGTCCACGACCATCGTGCGGAACTTGATCATCGTGAACGGCTTGCCGTCCTTGCCGATGCGTCGTTGCCGGTAGAACACCGGTCCGCGGCTGTCGAGCTTGATCAGCGCCGCGACGACCATCAGCAGCGGCAGGAACAGCATGGTCAGCATCGTCGACGCGACGCGGTCGAAGATCTCCTTGATCACGCGCCGCACACCGATGAACACCGGCGCGCTGACCCGCAGCAGCGGCATGCCCAGCACACCACTGACGTTCACGCGCGGCCCGGCGACCTCCATCAGCACCGGCGCCACCACCATCTCGGCGGTGCTGCCCTCGAGGTCCCACGCGAGTTGCTGCAACCGGCGCGGGGTCCAGTACTGGTCCGTCGTGATCCCGACGATGCGGTATCCGCCGCGTCGCACGTGTTCGGCCAGGTCGGCCAGTTGCCCGATCACCGGCACGCCCGCGATCTTGTCGCTGCCACCGGCCCGGCCGTCGACCGTGCACACGGCCTCGACCTTCCACCCGATGTGCGTGATCTGGCGCGTACGCATGATGAGGTCGTGCACCGTCTCCGTGCTACCGGCGGCGATGACCGGCAGCAGGCACCGGCCGTCACGCCGGGCGCGGTGCAGGTAGCGGCGCAACAGGTAGCGCATCGGCATGGCGAGCAGCGCCATCGCGGGCATCACGAGGAACACCCACGGCCGCGCGTTGTGGTCGCCGATCGCCAGCGCGATCAACGCCAGGATCACGGCCGCCGTGAGTAGGGCGCGTCCGAGCCGCCGGAACTCCTCGGCGCCTTGGCCGAGCACGGCCGAGCGCCATGCGCGCGACGCCACGAGCGAACCGATGACCACGATCTCGGTCACCAGGATCGAGATCGGCAGCTGGTAGTCGGCACCCACGTCGAGGTGCCGGCCCAGCAGCGTCGTCCCGATCAACAACGCCAATGCCGTGGCCAGCAGGTCACTGCAGACCACAGCTAGTTGATAGTGCTTCTCCCATGCCGCGACGGTCGGCTGCGAGCGCCGACCGTCCAGCGACGGGCGTAACCATCCGGTCTGGTCGGGTAATACCCCCGACCGGCGTCTGTCGCCCCCCATGAGCGCGTGCTCCTCCTGGCCCCGGTCCTCGATCATCTACGCCTCCGCCGGCCCGCCGTTGGCCGTGCGTCATCGCGGGACAACGCCGTCGTCCCGGCGCGTGGTCTGGGTATCAGCGGTGCACCGGCCCCCGTCCGGGTGCGCCGCGGCAGTTCGTCGTTGCTTGGGGAATCGGTCGTGCGGGTATGCCTGTTACAGCGGGTGTTTCATTCCGTCGGGTGGTGAGTGAGTCGTTTCGGTGAGTGTCCGGCCGGTCGCACATACCACCTGTCTATCCGTTTTGGAAGGTTATCGCCCGGCCGGACCAACCTGTGTGCATGTTGCTTTGCGCACGTCAGTCGGGGTGACGGGCCGTGTAAGGCCCTTGTGATAACCGATTGTTTCGATTCTGATTACTGAGCGTTCCAATTCGGTCGTGCGTTTGCCGACAATCTTGATGGGCCAGCTTGCTATCCCACTGGGCTGGACGAGTACGCAACACCGCGCCAGATACATGTCGTAGTAGGTTCGTTATTCACGCTGCGCAGGGATTGTGGTGCCAACGAGTGATGTGAGTGGACCGGTTGAGTGGTTCGGTTGTTCGATACGGGCAGCCGCTACCGAAACGTGCGGAACTGCGTCGTATCGGCACCGGGTAGTGTCGACGCACGGAGCACGGAAGGGGTGTGAGTCGGGGATGGCCAGGAGGCGTGGTCTGGGGTTGTTGGGCTGGATCGCGGTGATCGTGCTGATCCTGATCCTCGTCGCGTATCTCCAGCAGCATCACCTGATCCATCTGCCCGCCACGCACCACTGACCGTCGGCGGCTACACTCGCGACCGAGCGCTGGAGGGCGCCGCCGGGTCCGCGGGCAGGACACAGTCCACCTCCGTCGATTCCTCGCGTTGACGGTGTCGGCATCTTCCTTGGCCTGAACGGCGGACCGCGGGCCGGTGAGGGAGACGTCATGTCCCGGCAGCTACCGGAAAATCCGAACCTCGATCACCTGCGCCGCCAGGCGAAGGCGCTGCGCGATGCCGCCCGGGCCGGTGCGCCCGACGCGCTGGCCCGCATCGCCAGCCACGCCACCCCACGCGACGACACGCCGGTCGCGTTGTCCATCGCCCAGTGGGTGATCGCGCGGGAGTACGGATTCCCGAGTTGGCCCCGGCTGAAGGCCGAGGTCGACGAGCGGGTCATCGGCTTGCCCGCCCGCGTCCGTACCTTCCTCACGGCGAGCATGGGCGGCCGGATGCGTGAGGCGCAACGACTCCTGGACGACCGGGTCGCCCGGTTCGACATCCGCACGGCCGCCGTGCTCGGCGACGCCGGTCGCGTTCGCGCGCTGTTGCCGGCCGCGCAAGCCGATCCGGACTGGGGCTGGCCGCCGCTGTTGTTCGCGTGCCACTCGCACTGGCACCGGTTCGACCCGGCCCGCGCCGACGGTCTCGCGGCGGTCGTCGAACTGTTGCTGGACGCCGGTGCCAGCCCGGACGCGACCAACGGCCGCACGCCGGGCCGCCGCGGCTACCGGTCGGCCCTGTACGGCGCGGCCGGCATCGCGAACAACCCGGCGATCACCGAACTGTTGCTGCAACGCGGCGCCGACCCGAACGACGACGAGTCCCTCTACCACTCGATCCAGTTCCGCGACCATGCCTGCCTGCGCCTGTTGTTGGCGCACGGCGCACACACCGCCGGAACCAACGCGCTGGCCAACGCGGCGGACCGGGGCGACGCCGACGCGGTCGCGCTGCTCCTGGCCGCGAACGCCGACCCTGGCCGGGCAACGGGTCCGACGATCGCGGACCGGTCGACCAATCCGCTGACGCAGGCCGTCGACGAGACGACGGCCACGCTGTTGCTCGACGCGGGCGCGAACCCGAACGCGACGACGTGGGACGAGATCTCCGTGCTGCGGCAGGCGATCCGCCGTGGCAACACCGGCATCGTGAACACCCTGCGGACGCACGGCGCTGTCGATGACAGCGTGCCCGTCGACCATTTCCTCGGCGTGTGCCTGCGGGCCGACCGTGCCGAGGCGCTGCGGCTGCGGCCGGACCAATTGTCCGATGTGGACCTTTCGATGCTGATCTCCGCCGTCGACCGGGCGAGCGCGGCCGCCGTCACGCTGCTGTTGGACCTGGGTTTCCTGGTCGACGACCGGGACGAACTCGGTCAGACCGCACTGCACCAGGCCGCCTACGCCGGCCGGAGCGACGTGGTGCGATTACTGCTGGACCACGGCGCCGAAGTCGACCCGGTGGACAATCGCTTCGATGCCACACCACTGTGTTTCGCCACGGTCGGCAGCGGCGAGTCGGACCACGAGCGGGACTGGATCGGGACGATCCACACGCTGGTGGCCGCCGGCGCCTCGCTGCACGGGGTGTGGGTCGACGACAAGCCGCCGAGCGAGGACGTCGCCGACGTGCTGGCCGAGTACGGCGTTACGGGGCCGGAAGAGGAAACCGTCGAGGACATCGACCCGGCCGTGCTGCGGTCGCTGGCCGACCGGCTGTGCACGGCACTGACCGACGAGGACGCCGACCTGATGCGCGGACTGCTCGCCCCGAACGTGCGGGCGGCCACCTGCACCGGACCCGACCAGGTGCTGGCCTGGCTCACGCGGGCGAGGGACAGCGGTGTGCGGGCCGACATCGTCACGGTCGAGTTGCGGCCGGACATGATCGTGCTGGATCTCCTCCGGCACGCGAACGGGGTCACCGAACCGGTGCGGCAGGGCTACCGGGTGTCCGGTAACGCGATCGTCGACATCAGGGAGCTGGTTGACGAAACAGTTCCCGGGCGATGATCTCCCGCTGGATCTCGGACGCGCCCTCGTAGATCCGGGGCGCGCGCACCTCCCGGTACAGGTGGGAGAGCGGGTGGTCGTCGGCCAGCGCGGCGGCGCCGTGCACCTGGATGGCGACGTCGACGGCGAACTGCGCGGTCTCGGTGCCGAACAGCTTCGCCATCGCGGCGGCCTGCGTCGTCGGGCCACCCTGCGTGTCGTAGGCGGTCGCGGCCGAGTGCACGAGCAGCCGCGCCGCCTGCAACCGCATCGCGACCTCGGCGAGCTGGTGCGACACGCCCTGGAACTGTCGCAACGGCCGCCCGAACGCCTCGCGCCTGGCCGCGTGCGCCACCGCCATGTCCAGCGCGGCCTGGCCCATGCCGACCGCGAACGCGCCCACGCTGGGCCGGAACAGGTCCAGTGTGCGCAGCGCGACCGACATGCCTTTGTCGGGTTCGCCGAGCACGTAAGACGAAGGGACACGGACGCCGTCGAACCGCAGCCGGCCGATCGGGTGCGGCGCGACCATCGCGATCGGCTCGCCGGTCAGGCCGGGACTGGTGCCGGGCACGGCGAACGCGGTGATGGCCTTCGGGCCGGTGCGCGCGAACACGGTGTAGATGTCGGCGTCCGGTGCGTTGGAGATGTAGATCTTCTCGCCGGTGAGCCGAAAATCGTCGCCGTCCGGTTCGGCGGCCAGCGACAGCGCGGCCACGTCCGAGCCGGCGTCCGGCTCGGTCAACGCGAACGCCGCGACCGCCGCGCCGGCCGCGACCTTCGGGATCCACTCGGCCACGACGTCCGGCCGACCGAAGCGCTGGATCGCGGCCGCGCCGAGGCCCTGCAACGCCAACGCCGTCTCGGCCTCGGTGCAGTAGCGGGCCAGTCCCTCGCGCAGCAGGCACAGGTCGGTCGCGGACACGCCGTCGGACGTGAAGATCCGGGCCAGCAGGCCGTGTGCGGCCAGGGCGGCGACCAGCGGGCGGTTCACGCGGCCCGGCGTACCGGCGGCCGCGACGGGGACGAGTTCCCGTGCCACGGTTTCCGCGGTACGCAACAGGTTCCGCTGAGCCTCGGTCAGATGGGCGTACGTGATCATGCCGGCACGACCGCCGTGCCGACCAGTTCGAGCAGAGCGTCTGGATCGAACAGCTCGGCCACGCCGAGCAGCGCGATCGCCGGATAGTGCTGGCCGAAGTATTGCCGGTAGATCGAGGCCAGCCCGCCCAACGCCGCCCGGTACGCGGGCACATCGGTGGTGTAGATCATCAGCGACACCAGGTGCTCCGGCCGGCCGCCAGCCGCGGTCAACGCCGTGATCACGTTGCGCGCGGCCATGTTGAACTGCTCCTCGATCGTGGTGCCCACGATGTCGCCGCGCGGATTCTGCGCGGTCTGGCCACCCAGATAGATCGTGCGCCCGGGGGCGGCAATCACGGCGTGTGCGAAACCGACCGGTTTGGCGAGTTCCGTGGGATTGACGATCTCGTGTGTCATCGACCGCTCCAACGTGGCTTCCGGCCCTCGGACCAGGCCGTGTAGAACTCGTGGTGGTCCTTGCTGGTCATCAGCAGCGCCTGCGTGATCGCCTCGAACTCGATCGCACCGCCGAGGTCCAGGTCCAGTTCCCGGGTCAGCAGGACCTTCGTGGTCGAGTACGCGAGCGCGGGACCGTCGGCGAGGCGGCGGGCCAGCGTTCGCGCGGCCTCCGGCAGGGCGTCGTCGTCGACGACGCTCGTGGCCAGGCCGATGCGTTCGGCCTGCTCGGCGCCGAGCTTGTCACCCAGCAGCAACAACTCCGTGGCCCGGCCGAGGCCGACCAGCCGTGGCAACAGGTACGCCGAGCCCATGTCCGCGCCGGCGAGGCCGACCTTCGTGAACAGGAACGCGAACGCAGCCGACCGGGCCAGCAGCCGGAAGTCGCTGGCCAGCGCGATCACCGACCCCGCGCCGGCCGCGATGCCGTTCACCGCCGCGATCACCGGGAGCGGACACTCGCGCAACGCCTTCACGACCGCGCCGGTCATCCGCGTGAACTCCAGCAGTTCCGCCGTGTCCATGCTTTGCAGCTCGCCGATGATCTCCTGCACGTCACCGCCGGAACAGAACCCGCGCCCCTGCCCGGTGAGCACGAGCACCTTCGCGTCACCGCGATGCGGCAACTCGTGCAGCAGGTCGCGCAGATCGGCGTAGGAGTCGAAGGTGAGCGCGTTGAGCTTGTCCGGCCGGTTCAACGTCACCGTGGCGACGCCGTCCGCGACCGCGAAGTCGAAGTGCCGCCATTCTTTCGTGAACTCGGTAGAGCCACGGAACGGACTCATACGTCCCCCTCCTTCAGCTTGCGCCGGTCCAGCTTCCCCGATCCGGTCTTCGGCAGCTCGGCGACGAGCCGCACGTCACGCGGGTACTTGTGCGGCGACAACCGGGTCTTCACCCACTGCTGCAACTCGACCGGATCGACGGACGCACCGGCCCGCAGCACCACGTAGGCCCGTGGCAGCGTCAGACCGTCCGACTGATAGCCCGTCACGCCGCATTCCAGTACGTCCGGATGTTCGACCAGGCAGTGCTCGATCTCGCTCGGCGCCACCCACACGCCACCCACCTTCAGCAGGTCGTCGGCGCGGCCGCGGTAGTGAAAGGCGCCGTCCGCGTCCCGGCTGAACAGGTCGGCCGAGCGGACCGTGTCGCCGAAATACGTCTGCGCCGATTTCTCCGGTTCGCCGTAGTACGCAAGCGCGGTAGTCGGTCCGGTGATCTCGAGGTTGCCGATCTCGTTGTCCGGCAACGGATTCCGGTCGCCGTCGGTGACGAGAGCCGTGTAGCCGGGAACCGGGACGCCGAGGCTGTCGGGGCGGATCGCGTCCGGCCGGTTCGACACGTAGATGTGGTACGCCTCGGACGACCCGATTCCGTCGAGTACCGGCACGCCGAAGGTCTCGTCCCAGCGCCGGTACAGCGCGGCCGGCAGCGCCTCCCCGGCCGACGTGCACAGGCGGAGGCTGGACAGATCAGGCTTGGGCTGCGTCTCGACGTGCGTGATCATCGCGTTCATCATCGTCGGGACGTTGACCAGGATCGTCGGGCGATACCGCTCGATCAGCGCGAACAGCAGTTCCGGCGTGCTGCGGTCCGGGAACACGATCCCGGCCCCGCCGACGCCGAACGGGAACAGCGCGGCGAGATCCCGCGCGTAGCCGAAGAACAGCTTCGGCACCGCGAGCACGATGTCGTCGGCCGTGATGTCCAGGACGCCACGCGCGTAGCAGTGGAAGCTCAGCAGGGGAGTGCGGGTCGGGTGCACGCACGCCTTCGGCGCGCCCGTGCTGCCGGTGGTGAACTTCCAGATCGCCACGTCGTCCCGGGTCGTCGGCGCGGCGTCGAGTTCCGTCGACGCGGCGGCGACCCGATCGTCGAACGACGGCTCGCCCACCACGAGCAGCGTGACATCACGGCCGGCTGCGGCTTCGGCCATGCGTGGCAACGTGTCCCGGTCGACGATCACCACGGGGGCCTGCGTGTACCCGAGGTAGTACGCGAAGTCCTTGACCGGCAGGAACGTGTAGACCTCGGCCGTGACGGCGCCGATCTTCTGCGCCGCATACCACGACGCCACGAACTCGACGCCGTCCGCCAACGCCAGCAAGACCCGTTGGCCCGGTGTCACACCGACGCCGCGCAACACGTTGCCGATCCGGTTGACCAGCGCGGCCAGTCCGGCATATGTCGTGGTGCCGTGCGGGTGGTACAGCGCGATCCGGTTGCCGCGCCCCAGTTCCAGGTTGCGGTCGACGAAGTAGGACGCGACATTGCACTGTTCGGGAACGTCGTCGTACTGCCGCATCGTCACCCGCCTCGCAGTTCGCACAGGTCGGCCCGGCCGGCGCCGATGATCGTGTTCGCCTCGTCCACCGTCGTCAGGTAGCCGCCGACCACGACCGCGACCCCGGCCTCGCTGCGCACCCGGTCCGCGGCCGTGGTCAGGAAGGCGCGCCGGTACTCCGGCTGGCTCTCGGCCACCGTCTGCCCGGCCGACACGCGCACCATGGCCACATCGTGTTCGCGCAGCACGCCGGCCATCCGCACGCCGTCCTCCAGCGTCAACCCCTTGCGATGCCAGTCGGTCACGGTCAGGCACACCGACAACGGCCCCGGCCACACCGCGCGAACCGCGTCCACGACGGACAACGGAAACCTGAGCCGTCCGGCGAAGTCGCCGCCGTACTCGTCGGTTCTCCGGTTCGTCAGCGGCGACAGGAAACCGGCCAGCAGGTAACCGTGCGCGAGATCCAGTTCCAGCAGGTCGACGCCGGCCTCTTCAGCCGTGGTCGCGGTCCGCGTGAACGCCTCGCGGACCCGCGCCATTCCGTCCTCGGTCAGTTCCGCCGGCACGGCCTGACCTGGCCCGTACCGCAACGGCGATGCCGCGACCAGCGGCCACCCGTCGGCCAGTGCCACGTCGACGCCTTCGGCCGGCGGCCGGGTCGCACCCCTCGCCCCGGCATGGCCGAGCCGTAGCGCGAACCGCGCCCCGGCCGCGTGCGCCGCCGCTGCCTGATCCGCGATATCCCGTCCGGCGACCGGTGTTTCCGGTGAAATCCGGCCTTCCGCGCAGACCGCGGTGAACTCGCCGTACACGAGGCCGGCGCCGTGCGGCTCGCCGGTGCGCGCGATCCGGTTGGGCAGCGCGAGATCGCCGAGCCGGAACGGCGCGAACGCCGGTGGTGGCGCGAGTTGGCCGTCGGCGAACCAGTTGTCGACGCGGGTCGTGAACACGGGATCGCGCACGGTCAGCTCTGCGTGTCCGATCCGGCCGCTGCGCGTGAGCAGGTTGAACACGAACTGCTCCGGCGCCAAGCCGACGTGGTGCGCGGTGCGCCGGAAGTAGTCGGCGCTGTCGTCGGCCGCCCGCTGGAACCGGGACACCACGGCCTGCCGCTCCGCCTCGTAGTCCACGAGGGCCGCCGGCACGTCGCCCGGATGCCGCACGAAGCTGTTGGCCAGCGCGATCGCGTCCTCCATCGCGAGTTTCGTGCCGGAACCGATGGAGAAGTGCGCGGTGTGCGCCGCGTCGCCGACGAGGACCACGTTGCCCCGCCGCCAACTGCGGTTCTCCACTCGCGGAAACGTCTGCCAGATCGACTTGTTCGACATCAGTCGGTGTCCGCGCAGGTCGTCGGCGAACAGGTCCTGGCAGAACGCGATCGACTCGTCCTCGGGCATCGTGTCCAGTCCGGCGGCGCGCCACACCGGTTCCTGGCACTCCACGATGAACGTGCTGGTGTGCTCGTCGAACGGGTACGCGTGCACCTGGAACAGCCCGTGCGGTGTCTCGCGGAACACGAACGTGAAGCTGTCGAGCACGAGATCCGTGCCGAACCACGCGTACTTCCCGCCCTGCGGCACGATTCGCGGCGTGAAGCCGTGGTGCTCGCGCAGCAGGCTGCGCACGCCGTCCGCGGCCACCACGAGATCCGCGCCCGCGCCGAAACCCGCCAGATCCGTCACGTCGGTCTCGAAGCACAGCCGCACACCCAGCGCACGGCAGCGCTCCTGGAGGATCGCCAGCAGCCGTTTCCGCGCGATCGCGGCGAACCCGTGGCCGCGCGACCGCACCAACTCACCGCGATAGTGCACGTCGATCGCGTCCCAGCGGGCGAACGTGTCGGTGATCTCCAGGTACGTCGGGTAGTCCGCGTCCCGCAGCGCGCCCAGCGTCTCCTCCGAGAACACCACGCCCCAGCCGAACGTCGCGTCCGGCGGGTTCCGCTCGGTCACGGTGATCTCGTGGCCCGGATCGGCCTTCTTCAGCAGGATCGACAGGTACAGCCCGGCCGGCCCGGCGCCGAGCACGTCGACCCGCATCAGCTCAATACCTCCGCCAACCGTTCGACCTCGGCCAGGTCGGACACGGTCGGCAGCAGCACCAGTTCGTCGCACCCCTCCGCGCGGTAGCCGCGCACCAGATCCTTGATCGCCCGCGCGCTGGTCAGGTTCGCGGCCGCCACGGTTTCCGCGAACGGGCCGGTGAAGGCGTAGTAGTCGCGCAGGTAGGCCGTGCCCCGGTCCGGGTCGCCGAGCGCGAAGTACGCCTGGCCCCACAGTTTCGGCTCGCCCGGCCGGCCGAGGTCGTGCCACGCGGCGCGGGCACGGGTCGCGGCCGACGCGAACGCGCGCGGCGGGCCACCGCCGTGGGCGTAACCGTCGGCGTAGCGCGCCATCCGGGCCAGGGCGGCGCCGCTGTTGCCGCCGACCAGGAGTTCCATCGGTGGCTCGTTCTCGTGCTGCTGCTTGAGGTGCGCCAACTGTTCGGACAGTTTCGCGCCCCGGTCCCGGTGATCGACGCCGGCCGCGGTGTAGTCGTCCAGCCGGGCACCGATGCCCAGGCCCAGCGTGAGCCGCCCGCCGGCCACCAGGTTCACCGACGACGCCTGCTTGGCCAGCATCGCGGGACTGCGCAGCGGGCCGATGCTGATCATCGTGGCCAGCCGGACCCGGTCGGTGACGGCGGCGGCCGCGCCGAGCGCCACGAACGGATCGACACTCTCGTAGACCAGCCGGTCGAGCACGGCGAGCGAGCTGAACGGGCCGCCGTCGGCCTGGCGGGCCCAGTCCAGCAACAACGCTCCGGTCACGCCGGGCGTCGTGGTGGGCAGACCCAGGCCTAGTCTCATTGTCAAAACTCTACAGCGCAGCGGGCTGCTGTGTATAGACTCGCGAAGTGCCCACTCTCCCCGAGCCCACCAGCGACTTCACCCCGCAGGACCTCGTGCTGACGCTGGTGGCCGCGCATCTGGACCGGCGCGACCGACGGTTCTGGTCGGGTGGTCTCGTCACGTTGCTGGGCGAGTTCGGGTTCTCCTCCGGCGCCGCGCGGATCGCGCTGGCCCGGCTGGTCAACCGTGGGCTGCTCGACCGCCACCCGGACGGCCGGTACGTCAATTACGCGCTCACCGCGCACGCCAAGGACATCCTGGCCGAGGGCGACCGCCGGATCTTCTCGTTCGGCCGCACGAACGAGATCGTCCCGACGTGGACGGTCGTCTGGCAGGCCGTTCCGGAGGAGCGCCGGCAGGCACGGGAACGGCTGGTCCGGCGGTTGCGGTTCGCCGGCTTCGGCTCGCTCCAGGACGGCACGTGGATCACACCGCACGACCGGGAACGCGAGGTCGCGGCGCTGGTGGCCGAGCTGGACGTGGCCGACCACGTCGGCGTGCTGCTCGGCCGGCCGTCGGTCGCGGTGGACTTCCACGCCGTGGTGGACCGGGCGTGGGACCTGACCGGGTTGAGCGCCCGCTACCAGGCGTTCGTCGTCGAGTTCGCCCGCTACACCGACCCCGCCGTCCGCGGCGCGCTGGACGATCGGGCCGCGCTGGTCGTGCGCACCCGCCTGGTCCACCTGTTCCGCCGGTTCCCGATGCTCGACCCGGAACTGCCCGCCGACCTGGTCGACCCGCCGGTCGGCCGGGTGGACGCCGTGGCCCTGTTCCACGACCTGTATCCGGCGCTGGAACGGCCGGCCCGGCGCGGCTTCGACGAGGTGACCTGACGATGCCAGACACCCACCCGCCCCACCCCACCCACCCCGCTCTCACCTACAGCTCCTACCTCGCGCTGGACGAGATACTCGGCGCACAGCGGCCACGGTCGGACGAGCACGACGAGATGCTGTTCATCGTCATCCACCAGGTGTACGAGCTGTGGTTCAAGCAGTTGCTGCACGAGTTGGGCGCGCTGCAACGCTGGCTCGCCGACGGCCGCACCCCGCAGGTCCTGCACACGCTGCGCCGTGCGCTGACCATCCTGAAGGTCGTCGTCGCGCAGATCGACGTGCTGGAAACCATGACACCGCGCCAGTTCACGTCGTTCCGCGCCCGGCTCGACGCGTCCAGCGGCTTCCAGTCGGCCCAGTTCCGCGAGTTGGAGGCGGTGCTGGGCCGCCGTGACCCGCGCGTCTTCCGGCACTACCCGGACGGCACACCGGCCCGCGAGCGGATCGCGGACGCGATGTCCCGGCCGTCGCTGTTCGACTCGTTCCTGCGCTACCTCGCCGTATCGGGCTACGACGTGCCGGACACGGCGCTGAACCGGGACGTCCGGGAACCGCTCGAGCCGGTGCCGGGCATCCGGCCGGTGCTGCTGGCCGTGTACACCGACGACGGGAACGCGGCACAAGTGGCCGAACGACTGGTGGACCTGGACGAAGGCGTGCAGGAATGGCGGTACCGGCACGTGAAGATGGTGGAACGCACGATCGGCGACAAGGCCGGGACCGGCGGTTCGTCCGGCTCGACGTACCTCTGGACTACATTGTCGCCGGCCTTCCCGGACCTCTGGGCGATTCGGAGTGAGCTGTAGATGGTGGACCTGGACGCGTTGCGCGCGACCCCGAACGCCCTGGCGCGTCACTACTCCCGCTTCGGTGTGGCCGAGAAGCTGCTGCTCACCGGGCATTCGCACCAGGCGTGGCCGGATGTCGCGGCAGCGGGCCAACTCGCCGCGCTCACCGACGCAGCGACCTACGCCGACGGCAAATGGGAGGCGGCATTCGCGAAGGCCGACCGGCTGCGCGCCGCCGTACGAGGACTGATGGCGGATCCGTCGGCCGAGATCGCACTCGGCGCCAACACCCACGAACTGGTGCTTCGTTTCCTGTCCGCGTTGGCCATCGTGGCTCGACCGCGTCTGGTCACGACCGATGGCGAGTTCCACACGCTGCGCCGCCAGTTGGCCCGACTGGGTGAGGCCGGCATCGAAGTGGTGCGGGTTCCGGCCGCGCCCGTGGACACGCTCGCCGAGCGCATGGCCGCGGCCGCGGACGACCGCACCGCGGCGGTGCTCGTGTCCGCCGTGCTGTTCGAGACGTCCCGGATCGTGCCCGGCCTGGCCGATCTGGCCGGCGTGTGCGCGCGGTACGGGGCCGAGTTGCTCGTGGACGCGTACCACGCGCTGGGTGTGGTTCCGTTCGACGTGCCGGCGGCCGGACTGGCCGACGCGTGGGTCGTCGGTGGTGGGTACAAATACCTACAACTCGGTGAGGGCAACTGTTTCCTGCGCCTGCCCGGGCACGCCGACCGGCTGCGGCCGGTGATCACCGGCTGGTACGCGGAGTTCGCCGAGCTGTCGCAGGCGGCCGGGGAATCCGTCGGCTACGGGCCGGGGGCGATCCGGTTCGCCGGTGCGACGTACGACCCGACCAGCCATTACCGGGCGGCCAGCGTCCTGGACTTCTTCCACGATGCCGAACTGACGATGCCGTTGCTGCGCCAGGTGTCGCAACACCAAACCACCCTGTTGGCGCAACGTTTTGACGCACTGGACGCGCCGGACGGACTCGTCACCCGCGACCGCACCACACCGCGATCCGCGTTCGGTGGCTTCCTGTCACTGCGCTCGCCGCACGCCGGCGAACTGTGTGCCGCACTGGCCGAACGGGGTGTGCGGACCGACAGCCGGGGCGAATACCTGCGGTTCGGCCCCGCGCCGTACCTGTCGGACGATCAGTTGACCGACGCCATGGCGGCGCTCGGCGAGATCATCAACGCGCGGCCGGACGACACCGGTCGCTGAAACTCACGCGCGTCGTCACCGCCGGTCAATCAAACTCCAGAATGGTCGGCACGAAGTTGTGGCACTGTGCTGTCCGAGTCTCGGAACTTAGGGCGCCCGTCCATCATGAGTACACTCAAACAAAAGCAGATGCGCTCGCCAGATAAATCACTCGATCGTGTAAAACTCAGGTGGGCGGTGTTATTCGATGGATCATCCCTCGGTGGCACCGCTGTGGTCCCGGCGACTAAGGAGTACACGTGGCAATGGCCAGCGAGCCCATCTCCAGTACGGTCAAAGCGGTCGAACTCGGCCTGCGACTACGGGCTCGTCGGGACCAACTCGGACTGACAGCGGCAGCGGTCGGCCGGATCACGGGCATCGGGGGCAACAACCTGTCGTCGATCGAGATCGCCAAACGTCGACTGACATCGACCAAACTTCATGAACTGGCCGGCATCTACGAGGTGTCCGGTGACGAGCTCGCCGAGCTGGACGCGCTGCGCGTACAGGCGGACCGGCGCGAGTGGTGGGACGACTACGCCCGCCTGTACTCCGACGAGTTCCTGCGGTTCATCGGGTTGGAGGCCGGTGCCACCGTCCAACGGGAGTACGCCGCGGAGACCATTCCTGGCCTGTTGCAGACCGCCGACTACGCCAGGGCGATGATCCGAGGTGGCTCCCCGTACATCAAGCCGGTCGACGTCGGGCCACGGGTGGAGTCCCGACTGGCGCGGCAGAACCGGCTCAACAGTGCGAATCCACCGGCGTTCACCGTGCTGATCGGTCAGACCGCGTTACGGCAGGAGGTGGGCAGCAGGGAAATCCTGGCCCACCAACTGGACCGGCTCTGCCAGATCATCGAGGACAAGGCGGACCACGTGCGAGTCCACGTGATGCCGTATCACGCGGGCGCGCACCCGGTGATCGGCGGCAGCCTCAAGATTCTGTCCTTCGCGTCGCCCTGGCTGCCGGACATGGTGTGGCAGGAAGCCGTGACCACCGGAAATCTCATCGAGAAACCGCAGGTGGTGGGTGAACTGATCGCCAGTTTCACCGAGGCAGTTGACCGTGCGCTGGACCGGGAGGGGTCGCTGGAGGCGATCCGCCAGGTCCGTAAGGAAATGGAGACTTGATGGTTACCTACAGCCAGACCGACCGGACACAGTACAGATTCCTTCCCCAGCCGGCCCGCCCAGGGACCGGCTGGTGCAAGAGCTCCCGCAGCAACCCGTCGCAGAACTGTGTGGAGGTCCGGGTGGACGGATCGGTCGCCAGGATCAGGGACAGCAAGAACTCGGTCGGCCCGATGCTCGCGTGTGCGGCCGGGAGCCTGTCCGCGCTGGTCGACTCCATTCGGCGGGGCGAACTGGACAACTGATGCCGCCGGCGGGCCTACCCGATGTCCCGCCGGCGGAATCCGACCAGCCCGGCCACGGCCAAGACGATGCCCACCACCAGCAGCCAGCCGATCGGGGTGCCGGTGAACTGGCCGCCGGGCAGTTTCGGCACGTGGGTGAACGGCGAGACGTCCATCGCCCACTGCGGCAGTTGCAGGGCCGGACCGAGCTGTCCGAGCAGCAGGCACACCACCAGCGCCGCCCACCCGGCGACGGCGAACCGGGGGAGCAGCCCGAACAGCGCGAGCGTGAGACCGGCGAGCACCCAGGCGGCCGGCACCTGCACCAACGCGGCGAGCAGCAGACCGGACACCTGGCCACCGACATCGCCGATCCGCAGTCCGTGCGAAATTCCCATCGCCACTCCACCGACGAGGACTAGGGCCACGACACCGGCAGCCGCGATCGTGAGGTGGCTGCCGGTGTAGGCCCACCGGCTGGTGCGCGTGGCCAGCACCGGCTCGGTGCGCAGCGCCGTTT
>Ga0070714_100000469_pt1 | contig 29344 bp, 23 predicted proteins | sample LARL83metaG_FD_65450 | JGI IMG/M metagenome (GOLD analysis project Ga0070714, IMG submission 65450) | Corn, switchgrass and miscanthus rhizosphere microbial communities from Kellogg Biological Station, Michigan, USA - LAR L8-3 metaG | ecosystem: Host-associated > Plants > Roots > Rhizosphere ... | reverse complement strand
GATGGCGTCACCGGCAGCGGCAAGACCGAGGTCTACCTGGCGCTGATCGAACAGGTGCTGGCGCAGGGCAAGCAGGCGCTGCTGCTGGTGCCGGAGATCGGCCTGGCCCCGCAGACCGTGCGGCGCCTGCGCGAGCGGCTCGGGGTGATCGTCGAGGTGTTGCACTCGAACCTGTCCGAAGGCGATCGCGCGCGCGCTTGGCTGCGTGCCCGCGCCGGCAGCGCGCGGGTGATCCTGGGCACCCGCTCGGCGGTGTTCACGCCGCTGCCGCAGGCCGGGCTGATCATCGTCGACGAGGAACACGACAGCGCCTACAAGCAGCAGGAAGGCTTCCGCTACCACGCCCGCGACCTGGCCCTGGTGCGTGCCCGCGCGCTCGGCGTGCCGGTACTGCTGGGCTCGGGCACGCCGTCGCTGGAATCGCTGGCGAATGCCGAGGCCGGCCGCTACCGCACCCTGCATCTACGCGCGCGCCCCGGGGCGGTCCGTCCGCCACAGGTGCAAATCATCGACATGCGCGCGCAGCGGCTGGAACACGGCATGTCGCCAGCGCTGCTCGGCGCCGTGGCTGATACGGTGGCGCGCGGCGAACAGGCGCTGGTATTCCGCAACCGCCGCGGCTACGCACCGGTGCTGCTGTGCCACGCCTGCGGCTGGCACGCCGGCTGTCCGCGCTGCGATCGTCCGCTGACCCTGCACGCGGGCCGGCGCCAGCTGATCTGCCACCATTGCGACTATCGCCAGCGCCTGCCCGCCGTCTGCCCGACCTGCGGCGCCGGCGACCTGAAACCGCAGGGCCAGGGCACCGAGCGGCTGGAGGAAGCGCTGGTCGCGCAGTTCCCGCAGGTGCCGGTGCTGCGCGTGGATCGCGAAACCACTCGTCGCCGCGACGCGTTCGAGCAACTGCTGGCCACGCTCAAGGACGACCAGCCGGCGATCCTGGTCGGCACCCAGATGCTGGCCAAGGGCCACGACCTGCCCAACCTCACCCTGGTCGCGATCGTGGGCGTGGACGAGGGCCTGCACAGCGTGGATTTCCGCGCCGGCGAGCGGCTGGCGCAGCTGGTGGTGCAGGTCGCCGGCCGCGCCGGCCGCGCGCGCAAGCCCGGCCGCGTGGTGCTGCAGACGCACCAGCCGGAACATCCCTTGCTGCGCAGCCTGCTGGCGCAGGGTTACGCCGCCGCCGCGCGCGAACTGCTAGCCGAGCGTCGGCTGATCCAGCTGCCGCCGTACAGCCACCAGGTGCTGCTGCGTGCCGAGGCGCCGCAGCGCGAGCAGGTCGATGCGTTCCTCGTCGCGGCGCATGCTGCGCTGCCGGCCGACGCGCAGTTGCAGATCGCCGGGCCGATGCCCGCGCCGATGCCGCTGCGTGCAGGCCGGCATCGCGGCCAGCTGCTGCTGGAAGCCGCCAGCCGCCGCACGCTGCACGGCATGCTGCGCTCATGGCAGCTGGCGCTGATCGCGCTGCCGGCGGCGCGGAAGGTGCGCTGGTCGCTGGATGTCGATCCGATCGACCTGTATTGAACCGGCCGGGCAGGACCGCGCTCAGCTCGCGTCCGGTTTCAGCGAGCCCGGCTTCACCAGCCAGCGCACCGCCAGCACGCCCAGCTCGTAGAGCAGGCACATCGGCACCGCCAGCATGATCATCGAGGTGATGTCGGGCGGGGTGATGAAGGCGGCGATCGCGAACGCGCCGACGATGGCGTAGCGCCGGCTGCTGCGCAGCTTGTCGACATCGACGATGCCCATCGCGGCAAGTACCACCACCGCCACCGGCACCTCGAAGCACAGCCCGAACGCGAAGAACATCAGCATCACGAAATCGAGGTAGTGGGTGATGTCGGTCATCATCTCCACCCCCTGCGGCGTGATCGCGGTGAGGAAGCGGAACGCCGCCGGCAGCACCAGGAAATAGGCGAACGCGCAGCCGATGTAGAACAGCACCAGCGCCGCGGCGAGCAGTGGGCGGGCGAGGCGTTTCTCGTGCTTGTACAGGCCCGGGCTGACGAAGGCCCACAGCTGGTACAGGATCATCGGCATGCTGATGAACAGTGCCGCGTAGAACGCCAGCTTCAGCGGCGTGACGAACGGGCTGGCGACCTCGGTGGCGATCAGGTGCGCGCCCTCGGGCAGCCGCGCCACCAGCGGCGCGGCCAGTTCCGTGTACAGGCGGTTGGCGAACGGCACCAGCGCCAGCAGCACCACCAGCACGGTGGCGCAGGCCTTGAGCAGGCGCGTGCGCAATTCCAGCAGGTGCGAGAACAACCCCTGCTGCAGGTCGATCCCGGGATCAGGCGTGGCCATGCGGCGGCTCCTTCGGTGCCGTCGAGGCCGGGCCGCTCATGCCGGCGAACAGGTCGCCGGTGGCGTTGTCCGGCTCGTCCGCGGCCGTGGCTTCGGTGGCGGGACCGGTGACCGCCGCCATCTCGTCCGCCACCGCTTCATCGCGCGCAGGCGCGGCATTCTGCATGTCGCGCACCTGCTGCAGCGTGGCGTCTAGTTCCGTCTGCGCCGCCTCCGCCCGCGCCGCGACTTCGCGGGCGTTGCGCTTGATTTCCTCGATCTGCAATTCGCGCTCCACCTCGGCGCGCACGTCGTCCCAGCCGCTGCGCATGCGCCGCAGCAGGGCGCCGGCGGTACGCGCCACGCTCGGCAGTTTCTCCGGGCCGAGCACGATCAGCGCGATGAGCGCGAGCAGCACCAGCTTGCCGAAGCTGATCTCGATCATCGCCGCAACCCGCCCCGTCGCCGCGGCTTACTTCGGGTCGCTGGAGTCGCGCTGACTCTGCGTCGCCTTGTCAGCGGGGCTGGCCGGCGGATCGGCACGCAGCCGGTCGGCTTCTTCCTTGCGCTTGACCTCGTCCTCGTCGCCGCTGAGGCCTTTCTTGAAGTCGCGCATGGCATTGCCGAGGTCGGAGCCGATGTTGCGCAGCTTGCCGGTGCCGAAGATCACCACCACCACGACCAGCAGGATTACCAGATGCCAGATGCTCATGTGCTACCTCGAAAACGGATGGAACCGGAAATCCGTCGCGCAGCGCGCACCGGCCTTTCCGTATCAGCGTGAAGTGTACTCTTCGAGCCGGTCGCGAAAGTCGACCACGGGCGCCGGCACGTTGCTGACGCCGCCCTCGAAGATGCGCCGCGGCGTGATGCCCGCGCCATACACTGCCGCGTTCGCATCATAGTCGATACGCAGCGCCGAACCGTCCAGCGCCACGCCGGCGAACAGGCCGCGGGTGCGCGAGTAGGAATAGATCTCGGCCTTCAATTGCGCGTCGGTGGCGGCGGTGGCGGTACGCCCGACCGGGCCGGCCGCGGCGGACGCGTCGGCGCCGAGGGTGAACTTGCCGTTGACGATCGAATCCACGCCGCGCTGGGTGCGGAACACCAGGATCACGTCGGTCGACGACACGCCGGCCTGGAAACCCACGCTGCCGCCGGTCATGGTGATGAAGCTCGGGTTGGACCAGGTGCCGTCGGCGCCCTTCACCGAGATCAGGCCTTCGCCGCGGCGGCCGCCGAAGATGAAGCCGGCCTTGATCATGTCCGGGATCACCGCGATCGCCCTGGCGTTCTGCAGCAGATCCTTCGGGATCGCCTTGTCCGGTGCCTGCATGATGTCGTTGAGCACGCGCACGGCATTGGTGGCGCGTACCAGCGGCGGATCCTCGGCGTGTGCGGCCATCGCCGGCAGCAGCAGGGCCAGGCCGGTCAGCAGCAGACGTTGCACGGATGTCTTCAACATGGGCAGCTCCACACGGGTTCGGGGAAGGGCGCGGCGCAACGCAGTGCGCCGGGCTTGTGGCAGACTCCACGGCTGATATGGCCACGACTGTCACGATGCCACGCAGCAGCAACTATACCGGCGTTGCCGGCCATTCCGATGCGCCGTCCGTTCAGCCCGTTCAGGCAGCCGTGCTGCTGGTCAACCTGGGTACGCCGACCGCTCCCACCGCCGGCGCCGTGCGGCCGTATCTGGCTGAATTCCTGGGCGATCCACGGGTGATCGACTACCCGCGCTGGCTGTGGTGGCCGATCCTGCACGGGGTGATCCTGCGCGTGCGGCCGCGGCGCTCGGCGCATGCCTACGCGCGGATCTGGAACGAACGCGGCTCGCCGCTGCGCTACGGCAGCGAGGCACTGGCGGCCGGCCTGCAGGACGCACTGGACCGGCAGCAACCCGGCACGCTGCGGGTGGCGCTGGCGATGCGCTACGGCGAACCGTCGGTGGCGCATGCGATCGGGCAGCTGCAGCGCGAAGGCGTGCGCCGGCTGCTGGTGCTGCCGCTGTATCCGCAGTACTCGGCGACTTCCACCGGCTCGGTGATCGACGCGGTCGCCGACGCATTCAAGGATCTGCGCTGGCCGCCGGAGCTGCGCATCGTCAACGACTACCACGACGACCCCGGCCACATCGACGCGCTGGCCACCAGCATCGAGCGCTGGTGGGCGGCGAACGGCCGCGGCGAGAAACTGCTGCTGTCGTTCCACGGCATTCCCGAACGTTACGTGCGGCTGGGCGATCCCTACGCGGAACAATGCCAACGCACCGCGCAACTGCTGCGTGAGCGGCTGCAGCTAAGCGAAGACGAATTGATCGTCAGCTTCCAGTCGCGGGTGGGCCGCGAGCGCTGGCTGCACCCGTACACCGACGCCACCGTGCGCCAGCTCGCCGCCGACGGCGTGCGCAAGCTCGACGTAGCCTGCCCGGGCTTCGCGGTGGACTGCCTGGAGACGCTGGAGGAGATCGCCATGCAGAACCGCGACTTCTTCACCGCAGCCGGTGGCGAGGCGCTGCGCTACATCCCCGCGTTGAACGACAGCGTCGAACAGGTGGGCAGCCTCGCTGCGCTGGTGCGCAGGCACCTGCAGGGCTGGCCGGAATCCGCCGGGTGAGCGCAGCGGCCGAGCAGCGCATCGCCCTGCCGCATCTCGCACTGCATGCGCAGGTGTGGGGCGACGCGACGCTGCCGCCGCTGGTGGCCCTGCACGGCTGGCTCGACAACGCCGGCAGCTTCGCCCGTCTGGCGCCGCTACTGGCCGCACGCTACCGGGTGATCGCGCTGGACCTGCCCGGTCACGGCCGTTCCGGCCATCTCGCCGCCGGCGCCAGCTACCACTACGTCGACTACGTGCAGGCCGTGCTGGCCGCCGCCGACGCATTGCAGCTGGATCGCTACAGCTTGCTCGGCCACTCGCTGGGCGCGGGCATCGCCGCACTGGTCGCCGCCGCCTCGCCCGAGCGGATCGAGCGCCTTCTGCTGATCGAGGGCCTCGGCCCGCTCGGCGACGACGGCTCGCACACGCTGCAACGTTTCCGCGATGCGCTGGCACGCCGTGGCGACAACGGCAAGCCGCTGCGCGTATTCCGCGACGTCGCCCAGGCGGTCGCCGCACGCAGCATGGCCAGCGGCTTGCCTGCCGAGCTGGCGCGGCCGATCGTCGAGCGTGGCCTGGTCGAAACCGATGGCGGCTGGCGCTGGCGCAGCGATCCGCGTCTGACCCGCCCCAGCGCCGTGCGCCTGGCCGAAACGCAGGTGCACGCGTTGCTGCGCGGCATCGGCGCGCCCACCGCCCTGCTGTTGGCGCGACCGGCCACTTCCTACCTGCCAGGCGCACCGATGCAGGCCCGCGCTACATGCGTGGCGAACATCACCGTCAGCCATCTCGACGGCGGCCACCACCTGCAGCTGGAACATCCGGCCGACGTCGCCGCGTGGATCGACGCGGCGATGTGACGCACGCGCCTCAGGGCTTCTTCAACCCCAGCACGTCCAGCCCCTGCTCAAAGCGGATGTCGACCGGAATGTGCGCCTGGTCGAGTCGCTTCAGGTCGCCGGCGAGCTGGGCGTCGACGGCACCCAGCTGGTCGGTGAGCTGTTTCGCGGCTTCGTAGTCGCCGTCGCCCTGGATGGTCAGCAGCTTGGCCGACAGCGCGTTCATCGCCGCGGTCATCTTGTCGAAGTCGACGCGGTAGCGGCCGGTGTTTTCATCGCGGGTGAACGCGCCCTGCTGCTTGAAGAAGTTGAAGCGCACCATGTTCGCCTTGGCGTGCGCGTCGCTGGCGCCGAAGCGCACCGAGCGCAGGATGCCCGCGAGGAAGGTGACGTAGTTGTCCATCAGCTTCGACTTGTCCAGCTCGCCCTTCTCGGCCAGCTTGCTGACCATGTACAGGCCGAGGATGTCGGCCTTGCCTTCCTCGAAGCTGGACGCCTGATCCTTCAGCGCCTTGCGTACGGTGTCCTTGCCGTCCAGCGTGTTCTTGACGCCGAGGCCGTGCGCCACCTCATGGAACATGGTGTTCTGGAAGAACGCATCGAAGGTGAGGTTGTGCTGCTGGTCATCGGCGATCAGCTCCTTCGCGATCGGCAGCATGATCTTGTCGAATTTCGCCTGCATCACGTTTTCCAGTTGCAGCCGGCGCGTGCCCTTCTTCAGCTGCACCTGCTCGTCGTTGGGCAGGTTGATCGCGATGGTCTTGGCGCCGACGTTGGCGTCGCCGCCGTAGTAGATCGCGAAGTAGGCGTTGAGGTCGGCATCGGAGCCGGGCTTTTCCGCCTTGTACCTGTCTGCCACCGGCAGGCCGCGCTGCAGTTCGGGCAGGTACTTGGCGAAGCGCGCCAGCTTCTTGCTCCACGCCTGGTCCTTGATCAGCACGTACGATTCGTAGCTGGCCTTGTAGCCGTACAGCTGGTCTTCGTAGGTCTCGATCGGGCCGATCACGATGTCGACCGGGTTGTTCTTCATGTCCATCCAGGCGAAGTCGCTGGCCTGGTAGTCGTCGCTGAGCAGGGCATCGGCGCGCAGCGTCAGGTATTTCCTGAAGCCCGGATCCTTCGCCAGCTTCGCGGCCTGGCGCAGCAGGCCGGCGGCCTTCTCGAGTTCGGCCTTGTATGCCTCGTGGTACGGCACGCTGATCAACCGACCCTGCGCGTCGCGGCGAAGCAAGGTGTACAGCGAGGTCTTGTCCTTCAGCGGAGACTGTTCGAACTCGGCCTTGCCCATGTCGGCCGGATAGAACTGCGCGCCGGCCGGACGTGCGCCGATGCCATCGACGAACGGCTTGTCGTTGTCCAGCCGGTTCCACGGGCCGTAGTTGATCTCGGCGAATTCGCGCGTGGCCGGGTCGCCGATCTTCTGCAGCAGCGCATCCCGGTCGCCCCACGCCTGTTGCCAGTACAGCGCGTTCATGCTGTCGGCCGCCTCGACCAGCAGCGCGATCATCTTCTTCTGCCTCGCGTCGAACTTCGACAGGTCGGCGCTGAGCTTCACCGTGGCGTAGTCGGCCAGGTGCTTCTGCACCGCCGCGCTGGTGCTGGCATCGGTCGACGCCGCTGGCGCCGCGGCCGCGCTGCCGGTAGGCGCCGGGGCAAGTTCCTCCTTCGACACCGGTGCCGTGGCGGGAGCGTCGTGGCTGGAGGAGCAGGCGGCCAGCGCCAGCAGCAGGCATACGGGAAGCAGACGTCGGACCATGGCAATTCCTTGACGAGGGGATTGCCCATGGTATCGCGCCATGCAACACCCCGGCGCCCTGCGCGGCGGGTCGTGTGCAGCGCGGCGCCGGACCGATGGGCTGTGCGATACCTGACCAGATGCACATGCCGCACCGTCGTCGTTCGGCTATCGTGCCTCTCCCATCGCTTCGCCATGCCCATGGACCCGTCGCCGACTCCCGCCGCACCACGCCACCGTGCCGCGCTGGCCTTCATCTACGTCACCGTGCTGCTGGACATGCTGGCGTTCGGCATCATCATCCCGGTGCTGCCGCACCTGATCGAGCAGCTGGCCGGCGGCGGCATCGCGAAGGCGGCGTGGTGGGTGGGCATCTTCAGCACCGTGTTCGCGATCGTGCAGTTCGTGTTCTCGCCGGTGCAGGGCGCGCTGTCGGACCGCTATGGCCGGCGGCCGGTGATCCTGATCTCCAACTTGGGCCTGGCGGTGGACTTCGTGGTGCTGGCACTGGCGCCCACGCTGTGGCTGCTGTTCGTGGCGCGCATCCTGCTCGGCATGACCGCGGCCAGCTTCAGCACCGCCAATGCCTACATCGCCGACATCATCCCGAAGGAGAAGCGCGCCGCCGCGTTCGGCATCCTTGGCAGCGCGTTCGGCCTCGGCTTCATCATCGGGCCCGGCCTGGGCGGCTTCCTCGGCGGCATCGCGCTGCGCCTGCCGTTCTGGGTGGCCGCCGGCCTGGCGCTGTGCAACTTCCTGTACGGCTGCTTCATCCTGCCCGAGTCGCTGCCGAAGGAGCGCCGCACGACCCGGCTCGAATTGCACAGCGCGCACCCGTTCGGCTCGCTGAAGCTGTTGCGCCGCTACCCGCAGGTGCTCGGCCTGGCGGTGGTGCTGTTCCTGGTCTACCTGGCGCACTACGTGCTGCAGACGGTATTCGTGCTGTACGCGGATTACCGCTACCACTGGGGCCCGCAGGCGGTCGGCTACGTGCTGATGCTGGTCGGCGCCTGCGACGGTTTCGTGCAGGCGGTGCTCACCGGCAAGCTGGCGCCGCGCTTCGGCGAGCGCCGCGTGCTGCTGGCCGGCATGCTGTTCGGCGTCGGCGCCTTCATGGTGATGGGCGTCGCCGATGTCGGTTGGGCGTTCCTGCTCGGCATCCCGCTGCTGGCGCTGTGGGGGCTGGCGATGCCGCCGATCCAGTCGATCATGACGCAGCAGGTCGATCCCTCCGAGCAAGGGCGGTTGCAGGGTGCGATCGGCAGCCTCGGCAGTTTCGCCGGCATTTTCGGGCCGTATCTGTTCGCCCAGGTCTTCGCCCTGTCGATCGCGCCGTCTTCGCCCATCCACCTGCCCGGTGTAGCCTTCGTGCTTTCCGCGGCGTTGATGCTGGTCGGCATGCTGATCGCGGCCCGGGTCACCCGCCACCTGCCGGCCACCGCCAGGCCCCAGCCCATCGAGGCCGGCCCCGCCGTGTTCCCCGGCGACCTGCCCCCGCTCGCCACCGCCCATCCATCCGAACCCCCTCATCCACCACAGGAAGATCACCCATGACCATCTCGATGTACCAGGTCGCCGTTCCCGTTTTCGTCCGCGCGCTGGGCAATCTCGCCCAGGTGCTGAAAAAGGGCGAGGAACATGCAAAGTCGAAAAACGTCAGCGACGAAGTGCTGCTGCAGACCCGGCTGATCCCCGACATGCTGCCGCTGATCAAGCAGATCCAGATCGCCTGCGACATGGCCACCCGCGGCACCGCCCGCCTCGCCGGCGTGGAGCCGCAGAGCTTCGAGGACAACGAGACCACGCTGGAGCAGGCCTACAGCCGCATCGAGCACTCGATCGAGTACATCAAGAGCTTCAAGCCGGAGCAGATCGACGGCAGCGAAACCCGCGCGATCCAGCTGAAGATGCGCAACGGCGAGATGAATTTCGAAGGCCAGGCCTACCTGCTGCACTTCACCCTTCCGAACCTGTTCTTCCACTGCACCACCGCCTACGACATCCTGCGCGAGGCCGGCACCGACATCGGCAAGTCCGACTTCATCGGCAACGCCTGAACCGGCATGGCGGGGCGGCCCGGTGAAGGGCCTCCCCGCCAAATGGCCGAACTGTGATGTGCACCACATTTCACCGCTGACCCATGGCCTGGCTCCTGCTTGCGTGGAGGTGACTCCTCCCAGCCTCTCGAGCAAAAACATCATGGAACAGATCAAATGCATCATCGTCGGTGGCCCGCAACACGGCCTGGTCCTCCGGCGCCTGTGGGACCAGCACCGCCCGGCCCCATGCGTAACCGCTGTCGACGGCGAACCGTGCATTGCGGCCGCCCGCCGACACGACGAAGGCATGGGCACGCGCTACCTGCTGCTGCATCCACGTGCCACGGGCGAACAGATCCTGACCATGCTGGCGGCCTGAACTGACCCAGCGGGTCACCCCCGCGAGTGCCGGATGTGCGAGCACTGGCGCGCACCGGAAGGCGACAAACGATCTGGCGGGCTGACGCGCGCCTTGTCCGGCAAGCAGCATCGCGTCGACAATAGCTGGCCGGGCCCATGCCCCTCCACGCCGATCGACCGCCCCGGACCCCCATGCTGCGACTGACCGACCTCAAGCTGCCGCTCGATCACGGCGAGGCCGCGCTCACCGCCGCGATCCTCAAGCGGCTGCACATCGAAGCCGCCGCGCTCACCGGCTACAGCATCGCCCGGCGCGGCTACGACGCCCGCAAGCGCGGCGCGATCATGCTGATCTACGCGCTGGACGTCGACACCCCGCGCGAGGCCGAACTGCTGCAACGCTTCGCCGACGACCCCCATGTGCAACCCACGCCGAACACCGACTACCACTTCGTGGCCAAGGCCCCGTCACGGCCGGAACACCGCCCGCTGGTGGTCGGCTTCGGTCCGTGCGGGCTGTTCGCCGGGTTGATCCTGGCGCAGATGGGATTCCGCCCGATCATCCTCGACCGCGGCAAGGAAGTGCGCGAGCGCACCAAGGACACCTGGGATCTGTGGCGCAAACGCAACCTGCATCCCGAATCCAACGTGCAGTTCGGCGAGGGCGGCGCCGGCACGTTTTCCGACGGCAAGCTGCACAGCCAGATCCGCGACCCGCTGCATCACGGCCGCAAGGTGCTGACCGAGTTCGTCAAGGCCGGCGCGCCGGAGGAAATCCTCTACGTCAGCAAGCCGCACATCGGCACGTTCCGGCTGGTGACGATGGTGGAGAACATGCGCGCCACGATCGAAGCGCTGGGCGGCGAGATCCGCTTCAGCCAGCGCGTCGACGACCTGCTGCTGGAGCCGTGTGCGGATGGCCAGCGGCAGATCCGCGGCGTCACCCTGGCCAGCGGCGAACAGATCCGTGCCGACCACGTGGTGCTCGCGCTCGGCCACAGCGCGCGCGACACCTTCAAAATGCTGCATGCGCGCGGCGTGTATCTGGAGGCCAAACCGTTCTCGATCGGCTTTCGCATCGAGCATCCGCAGTCGGTGATCGACCGCGCCCGCTTCGGCCCGCAGGCCGGCCACCCGGTCCTCGGCGCGGCCGACTACAAGCTGGTGCATCACGGCCAAGGAAATCAGGGCGGACGCGGGCGCTCGGTGTACAGCTTCTGCATGTGCCCCGGCGGCACCGTGGTCGCCGCCGCCAGCGAGCCCGGCCGCGTGGTCACCAACGGCATGAGCCAGTACTCGCGCAACGAGCGCAACGCGAACGCGGCGGTGGTGGTCGGCATCGACCCGTCCGACTTCGCGCCCTACGACTCCACACCTGGTGAAAACGGCGGCAGTCCGCTCGCCGGCATCGCGCTGCAGCGCGCGCTGGAAAGCCATGCCTATGTGCTCGGCGGCGAAAACTACAGCGCCCCGGCGCAACTGGTCGGCGACTTCCTGGCCGGCCGCGCCTCGCGCGAATTCGGCGACGTGCAACCTTCCTACAAACCCGGGGTCGTGCTGGGCAGCCTCGACAGCGCCCTGCCCGACTACGCCATCGCCGCGATCCGCGAGGCGCTGCCCGCGTTCGAGCGGCAGATCAGGGGCTATGCGATGCACGACGCCATCCTTACCGGCGTCGAGACGCGCACCTCCTCGCCGGTGCGCATCAAGCGCGACGACAGCCTGCAAAGCCTCAACACCCGCGGCCTGTACCCTGCCGGCGAAGGCGCCGGCTACGCCGGCGGCATCCTGTCGGCCGCGGTGGACGGCATCAAGATTGCCGAGGCAGTGGCGCTGAGCATCACTGCAAGCTGAGACTGCGCCGATGATTGATTCACCGCGTCGCGGCCATATTTCAATCGGGTCCGCAGCGCGCCCGTGCTGCCCGCTCCTGATGAGGGTATCCCGATGTCCACGCCAGCCACGTCCGCTCCGCTTCGTATCGACTTCGTTTCCGACGTCTCCTGCCCATGGTGCGCGATCGGCCTGGCTTCGCTGCAGCGGGCGCTGGCGAAGCTGGAGGGCGAGGTCAGCGCGCAGATCCACTTCCAGCCGTTCGAGCTGAACCCGCGGATGGCACCCGAAGGTGAGGATTCCACCGAGCACGTGGCACGCAAGTACGGCAGTTCGGTCGAGCAGGTCATGGCGAACCGGGAGGCGATCCGCGCGCGTGGCGCGGCGCTCGGTTTCACGTTCAACATGGATCGGCGCAGCCGCGTCTACAACACCTTCGACGCGCACCGGCTGTTGCACTGGGCCGAGCTGGAGGGCCGCCAGCTCGTCCTGAAGCAGGTTCTGTTTCGCGCCTATTTCACCGATGGCGAGGATGTGGGCGCGCACGACACGCTGCAGCGGCTGGCTGCCGAAGCGGGCCTCGATGCCGAACGCGCACGGCAAATTCTCGCCGGCGACGAGTTCGCCAACGAGGTGCGCACGCAGGAGCAGTTCTTCCAGAGTCGCGGCATCCACTCGGTACCGGCAACCATCGTCAACGGCCAGCACCTGATTTCCGGCGGGCAGCCGCCGGAGGCGTTCGAGCAGGCCTTGCGGCAGATCGCCGCCACCGCGTAGGTCCGTTCATGCGCCGATGACGCGCGGCTCCAGCCAATGCGCGATCGGCGCCGGATGGCCGAGCAGATAACCCTGGCCCATCTCGCAGCCCATCGCCATCAGCGCGCCGTGCTGGATCGCGGTTTCGATGCCCTCGGCGATCACTTGGATGTTCAGCGCGCGCGCCAGCGCCAGGATCGCCGCCACCACCGTGGTGCTGGAGGTGTTGGCGCCCTTGTCCAGCTCCTGCACGAAGGCGCGGTCGATCTTCAGGATGCGCAGCGGCAGCGAATGCAGGTAGCTGAGCGAGGAGTAGCCGGTACCGAAATCGTCCAGCGCCGCGCCGACGCCGATCGTGCGCAGGCGTTCCAGCGTGGCGCGCACGCGCTCCGGATTGTCCAGCAGCGCACCTTCGGTGACCTCGACCACCAGCCGCGACGGCGGCAGGCCGGTGCGTTCCAGCAGCTGGATCAGGCGCCGGTCGAAGTCCGCATGGCGCAGGTGCAGCGCCGAGACATTCACCGTCATGAAGGTGTCGCCGCCGCCGTGCCGCAGCAGCAGCCGGCAGCTGAGTTCGAACATGCGCCAGTCGATCGATTCGATCAGCCCGCTGTCCTCGGCGATCTTCAGGAAATCGCCCGGCCGCAGCACGCCGCGCTGCGGATGGTTCCAGCGGATCAGCGCCTCGTAGCCGAGTACCTGGCCGGTACCGTCGAGCGCGCAGATCGGCTGGAAGTACGGCTCGAACTGATCGTGCAGCAGCGCCTGGCGCAGCTCGCCCTCCAACGCCAGCACGTCGACCACGTTCTTCGCCAGCGTCTCGTCGAACAGCTCGAAGCGCTTGCGTCCCAGTTCCTTGGCCCGGTACAGCGCGATGTCGGCGTCGCGCAGCACCTCGTCGGCCGCCGCGTAGTGATCGTCGCCGATCGCGATGCCCACGCTGGCGGTCACCTGCAGCTCCTTGCCGGCGACCAGCATCGGCGCACCCAGTGCGTCCAGCACGCGCTGCGCCACGGTCGTGGCCGCCTGCGGCAGGTCGTCCTGTTCCAGCAGGATGGCGAACTCGTCGCCGGACAAGCGCGCCACCAGATCGGGATGGCGCACGCAACTGGCCATGCGGGTCGCCACCTCTTTCAGCACGTCGTCACCGGCCAGGTGGCCGAGGCTGTCGTTGATGATCTTGAAGCGGTCCACATCCAGGTACAGCAGCGCGCAGCGCTGCTGCGGCTCGCGCCGCATGGTGGCCAGCACGCGATCGATGCGGTCGCGCAGGTAGCTGCGGTTCGGCAGGCCGGTCAGCGAGTCGTGCATGACCTGGTGGCGCAGCTGGTCCTGCATGCGCTCGCGTTCGATGATTTCCTTGCGCAAGGCCAGCGTGCGCTCTTCCACCCGGTGTTCGAGCTGCTCGTAGGCGCGCTTCAGCGATTCGGCGGAACGGCGCCGGGTCAGGCTGTTGGCGATCTGCGAGGCGACGAAGCTGAGCAGTTCCTGGTCGGCCGGACCGTACACCACCTCGGGCCGGTAGCTCTGCACGGTGACCAGGCCGATCACCTCGTCGGCCACGATCAGCGGCACGCCCAGCCAGCACATCGCCGGCGAGCCCATCCGCCCCGGCGCGATCTCGCCGCGCCGGTCGAGTTCCTCGATGTCGGCATTGTCGACGCGCAACGCCCGCCCCAGGCGCAGCACGTACTCGCTCAGGCCGCGGCCCAATGGGCGCTCGGCCGGCGGCGCCAGCACCGCGTCCACCGAGTAGGGAAACGTCAGCCGAAGGCGATCGTCGGAGAGCAAGGCGATGAAGAAGTTTTCCGCATTCAGCAGCTCGCCGACCACCGCGTGCACGCGTCGATAGAATGCGTCCTGGTCGATGTCCGCCGTGGCCAGCTCGGCGATCTGGAACAGCGCGGCCTGCAGGTGCTCGGCGCGCTGCCGTTCCAGGATCTCCAGCTGCAGGCCACGGTTAGCCTCGGCCAGCTGCTGGGTGCGCAGCTGCACGCGGTGCTCCAGGTCTTCCTTGCCCTGCTTGCGCTCCAGTGCGGTGAGAATGTGGCTGCCGACGAACTCCAGAAGCGCCAGGTCCTCGTCGCTGAAACCGACGTCCGGCCGGTAGCTCTGCACCACCAGCGCGCCACACGGCTGGGCGTCGCGCAGCATCGGCACGCCCAGCCAGTCGTAGCTGTCCGGGCCGATCAGCGTCACCGGCCCGATCACCTGCTTGCGCAGCTCCTCGGCATCGCCCATGCGTGCCCTGCCGTCGCTGATCACATACCAGGTCAGCGAGTGCTCGATCACGCTCAACGGCAGGTCACGGCCAATCTCGAACGGAGGGAGTGATTCGACATCGACGAAATACAGGAAGCGGATCGTGCTCCGCGCCGCGTCGTGCAGCACGATGAAGAAATTTTCGGCGTACATCAGCGTGCTGACGATGGCATGGATGCCGCGCAACATGTCCGGCATGTCGCGCTCGGAGCCGGCGAGGTCGGAGATCGCGAACAGCGCGCGTTGCAGGTTCTCCGAACGCTCGAGCTGCTCGTGCGAGTCCTGCAGTTCGGCCCACTCCAGCGCCCGCCGCAGGTGCTGGCCGGCTAGCTGCAACGGCACCTCCAGTTCCGCGAAGAACCCCCCATCGGCATGCGCGGGCTGCAGTTGCAGCAGCAACACGGCCGGCTCGGGCTTCGCGCACAGCCGGATCGCCACGCGCTGGCGGTCCGGATGCCAATGTGGCCCATCCCCAAGGTTGGCAGCAGCCAGCCATGGTCCGTCAGCTGCCGCGAACGGCGCCGTCGCCACGCCGGGCGCGGCCGCCATACCATCCAGTCCCCACAGCACGCTGGCAGCGACGCAGCCCGGTCTGGCCTGGGCCAGCGCAGCGATCGCCTCGGCTACCTCCTCCGGCGTATGCGCAACGATCAGCCGGGCCAACCAGCTCAGCTGCAACGATCCGTCGTGCGGCATCGGCTCAACAGCATCGGCATGCTTCATCGATGGAGCTCCCCCTGGCGCGGGCCCGCCAACGCCGATGGGCTCCCCTCCAAGGGGTGCGCCACGCGGGCGTCGGGCTTTGCTGAGCCTGCCCCCATGCGGGCGAACGCGCAATACCGATAAACTGCCTGACTGCACCGACCGGCCCGGCGTCGTCGGCCGCCGCCATGCTTCACGCGGCTTCACGCGCCATCCGCAGCACAGGTTTCTGATCCGTCCATGCTCGCCGACACCACCAAAGACGCCATCCGCGCCGCCTATGCACGCCTGAAGGATGGCTTGCCCGGCTTCCGCGCGCGCGCGTCGCAGGGGCGGATGATCGCCGAGGTGGCCAAGGCGTTCGGCCAGACCGGCGGGGTGGCGGTGATCGAGGCGCCCACCGGCACCGGCAAGTCGATGGCCTACCTGATCGCCGGCGTGGAAGTGGCGCGCTTCCAGAAGAAGAAGCTGCTGATCGCCACCGCCACGGTGGCGCTGCAGGAACAGCTGGTACAACGCGACATCCCGCTGTATCTGCAGCTCAACGGCATCGAGGCGAAGGTGGCGCTGGCCAAGGGCCGCGGCCGCTATCTGTGCCCGCGCAACCTGATGATGGCGGCGAACAGCATCAACGACACCGCGCAGATGGGACTGGCCGGCTTCGACGCCGACCTGGTGCTGTGGACGAAGCCGCCGCAGGCGCGCGACAAGCAGGCGCTGGCGAAACTGCGCAACGCGTTCGACCGCAACGAGTGGGACGGCGACATGGACAGCGCGCCGGAGCCGGTCAGCGACCTGCTGCGGCCGATGATCACCACCAGCGCCGGCGGCTGCACCAACCGCAAGTGCGGCCAGTTCATGATCTGCCCCTTCTTCGCTGCGCGCCGCGCGGTGGATGACGCCGAGATCATCGTGGCGAACCAGGACCTGGTGCTGGCCGACCTCACCATGCCGGGCGAGGACGAAGGCGGCGGTATCCAGGCATGGGGTGGAGTGATCCTGCCGCGGCCGGACGAAACGCTGTACATCTTCGACGAAGGCCATCACGTGCCGGGCAAGGCGATCGACCGCGGCGCGGCCGAGGTCTACATGACCGCCACCGTGCGCCAGCTCAGCCGGCTCGGCCGGCAGGTGCACGCGGCCTACTCGCTCACCGACAAGGAAACCCTGGGCAAGCTCACGCTGGATGCCGGCGACGCAAAGCTGCAGGAACTCAGCGATGCGCTGGAGGAACTGGAAAAGGAAATCCGCCTCGGCTGGCTGCCCGATCCGGCCGAGACCGAACCGATGTACCGCGGCTCGCTGGGCCAACTGCCCGAATCGTGGATGGAACGCGCGCGCGGGCTCAGCCTGTGCACCGGCGAGGTGCAGCGCTGGCTCGGCGCGGTGCGCCGCGCCGTGGTCGAGATGACCGACGGCGGCCCGACCCAGGAAGCGCTGTCGCGCGAGCTGGGCATCGCGCTGGAACGCATCGGCAAGCAGGCCAGTTGCTGGCGCGCGTGGTCCAGCGACGATCCCGACGACGCGCCGCCGCTGGCGCGCTGGGTCACGCTGGGTGCCGATCAGCAGCTGGTCTGCCATGCCTCGGCGGTCTCTGCCGCCGGGCTGCTGCGCAGCGTGCTGTGGGGCAACGCCAGCGGCGTGCTGATGACCTCGGCCACGCTGAGCGCGGGCGGCAACTTCCGTGGCTTCGCCGACGCCGTGGGCCTGCCCGACGATGCGGTGACCCTGAGCCTGCCCTCGCCGTTCGACCTTGCTTCACAAGCACGACTCGAAGTGCCGGCGATGCGCACGCTACCGGATGCGCGCGAAGCGCACGCCGAGGAAATCAGCGAATGGCTGGCCGAGAACCTCGACTGGGACGCCGGCAACCTGGTGCTGTTCACCTCGCGCGTGAAGCTCGACCGCGTGTTGCAGAAGCTGCCGATTGCGCAGGTGCGCAAGGTGCGCGCGCAGGGTTCGCTGGGCAAGTCGCAGCTGGTCGCCGAACACTGCGCCGATATCGAGGCGGGCAAGGGCAGCACGCTGTTCGGGCTGGCCTCGTTCGGCGAGGGCCTGGACCTGCCCGGCAAGCTGTGCGAGACGGTGGTGATCACCCAGCTGCCGTTCGCGGTGCCCACCGACCCGGTCGGGGCCACCTATGCCGAATGGCTGGAATCGCGCGGGCGCAACCCATTCATCGAAGTCAGCATCCCCGAGGCCACGCGCCTGCTCACCCAGTACTGCGGTCGCCTGATCCGCAACGAGACCGACCGCGGCCGCATCGTGCTGCTGGACCGCCGCGTGATCACCAAGCGCTACGGCAGCGGCATGCTGAAGGCGCTGCCGCCGTTCCAGCGCGTCATCGAGAGGACCGCATGATCATCCGCCTGGCCGACTGCCCCTCGCAGCCGTGGAAGAACGGCCTGGGCCGCACCCGCGAAATAGCCGTCCAGCCGTCCGTCGACGGCGGCGACGGTTTCCTGTGGCGGGTGAGCGTGGCCGAGGTCGACAGCGCCGCGCCGTTCTCCGCGTTCCCCGGCATCGACCGGCACATCGTGCTGCTCGACGGTGCCGGCTTCACGATGAAGCTCGACGACGGTCGCGTGCATGCGCTGACCACGCCGTTCGTGCCGTTCGCGTTTGCCGGCGAGGCGAAGGTGGACGTGGCGCTCGCCGGCGGCCCCACCCGCGATTTCAACCTGATGGTGCGGCGCGCGCAGGCGCGCGGCGAGGTGCTGCCGTGGCACGAACCGGCAACGCGCAAGCCCGACCCGGCGACGGTGCTGGTCTTCTGTGCCCGCGGCTCGATCGACACCGCCACCGGTCGCCTGCACGTCGGCGACGCATGGCGACCGCCGCCGCGCGCGGTCGATCCGCTCACACTGCGCGACGGTGCGCTGGCGCTGGTCGTCCGGGTCGAGCCTCGCGCCAGATGATCGGCCGCCGCGCTCGCCTATACTCGGACCACCCACCTGAGCAAGGCGAACTTCATGTCCATCCTGATCCTCGGCCTGCTGATCTTTCTTGGCGTGCATTCGCTGCGCCTGTTTGCCGACGGCTGGCGCAACCGGCAGCTGGCGCGGCTGGGCGAGTGGCGCTGGAAAGGCCTGTACACGCTGGTATCGCTGATCGGCTTTGCGCTGATCTGCTGGGGCTTCGGCCTGGCGCGCCAGCACGCCGTGCTGCTGTACGTGCCGCCGCTGGCCCTGCGCCACGCCAACGCGCTGTTCACCCTGGTCGCGTTCGTGCTGGTGGCTGCCGCCTATGTCCCGCGCAACCATCTCAAGGCGAAATTCGGCCACCCGATGCTGCTCGGCGTAAAGGTGTGGGCGTTCGGCCATCTGCTGGCCACCGGCATGCTGCACGACGTGCTGTTGTTCGGTACTTTTCTACTGTGGGCGGTGGCGCTGTTCATCGTGTCGCGTCGGCGCGACCGCGCGGCGGGCACCGTCTATCCGGCCGGCACGCTGCAAGGCGACGTGCTGGTCGCGGTGATCGGCATCGCCGCCTGGGCCGTGTTCGCGCTGTGGCTGCACCTGTGGCTGATCGGCGTCAATCCGATGGCATGAGTCGATGCCGCGGGGGTGCCGGGAGTCATCTGCGCACGCGTGCCGATCTGCGCTAGAGTTTGCCGCACTCCCCACCCGTGAGGACCGACGCATGACCGGTTTCCTGCTCTGGCTGTTGCTGCTGGTGTTCTGCTGGCCGCTCGCGCTGCTGGCGCTGGTGCTGTACCCGATCGTGTGGCTGCTGTTGCTGCCGCTGCGTCTGGTCGGCATCACGGTGACCGCCGTGTTCGCCTTCCTCGGCGCCCTGCTGATGCTGCCGGCACGCGTATTGCGCGGCCATCCGGTCTGACACTGGATCGAAGCGTGGAGAAGCCGCACTCGCCCGCGTGCGAGCGCAACCGCGAACCGATCCTCGGCGTGCTGCGCGAGTATTTTTCCGATCGCCGGCGCGTGCTGGAGATCGGCAGCGGCACCGGCCAGCACGCGGTGCATTTCGCCGCGGCGTTGCCCTGGCTGACCTGGCAAAGCTCCGATCGCGCGGAGAACCTGCCCGGCATCCGCGCCTGGCTGGATGAGGCCGCGCTGCCGAACACGCCGGCACCGCTGGAGTTCGACGTCAACGACACCTGGCCGCCGGGCCCGTTCGACGCCGTGTTCAGCGCCAATACCTTGCACATCATGGCCTGGCCGGAGGTGCAGCGGCTGTTCGCGCAATTGCCCGCGGTCACCACCGACAACGCGGTCCTGGTCATCTACGGCCCGTTCAACGCGCAGGGCCGCTACAGCAGCGAGAGCAATGCCGCGTTCGACCAGTGGCTCAAGGCACGCGGCGCGCACATGGCGATCCGCGACGCCGAAGCCGTCGACGCACTGGCCGACGCCGCCAGCTTCCGTTTGCTCGCCGACATCGCGATGCCGGCGAACAACCGCTGCCGCGTGTGGCAGCGCAGGCACGGCTGAGTACCCGCCTGCACGGGAGGCCTGCACAATCGCGCCGAACCGGGTACAAAGGCGGCATGAAGTCGATCGACACGCTGACCCCTTGCCCCTGCGGCAACCCGGCCGGTTACAGCCAGTGCTGCGGGCCACTGCACGACGGCTCTGCCGCCGCCACGGCCGAACAATTGATGCGCTCGCGCTACAGCGCCTACGTGCTCAAGCGTGAGGACTATCTGCTCGCCAGCTGGCATCCCGACACGCGGCCAGCCTCGTTGCGGCTGGCTGCGCAGCAACCGCCGCCAACCTGGCTGGGGCTGGAAGTGCGACGCAGACAGGCGATCGACGACCACCACGCCATCGTCGAGTTCGTCGCCCGCTACCGCCTCGGCGGCGGCCGCGCACAGCGCCAGCACGAGACCAGCCGCTTCGTGCGCGAGGACGGCCGCTGGTACTACCACGACGGCGAATTGAAGAGCTGACGCTCAAAAGCCCTGCACGCCGGCGGCGTGCAGGCGTGCCGCTTGGGCGCGCACCTCGGGACAGGCGAAGAACGCCACCAGCTGGTTCGCGCGACCGGCGCCGATGCCGGTGAGCATCTGCCAGTCGCTCGCGCCGCGTGCGCTCAGTGCGGCCCAGTCGGGCAGCCCGGCTGCGACGCCGGACGGCACGCCGAGCGCCTGCAGCCAGCGCGCGAACGGGCGATCGCGCGCATCGGCAAAGGTCCGCGCCAGCGCCGCCGCGCGACCGGCGCCCAGGCCAGGCACGGTCGCCAGTCGTTCCGGCGTGAGGCTCATCCAGTCGAGCAGGCGATGGATCAGTCCGGCATCGATCAGGGCCTGCCAGGTATCCGCACCGAGCCCCTCCAGCTGCAGCCCCTGCCGGCCGCCGAGCCACACCAGCCGCGCGCGGAACTGCTGCTCGCAGCCGGGCGTGGCCTGCCAGCAACTCAACGGGCCGTGCGCCCGCGGATCCGGCGGCGTCACCGGCGCGCGCCGCTGCGTGCGCCACGCCACCGACTGCAGGCGCGGAATGGTCAGCCCCGCGAGTACCACCTCGACTTGGTCGCCGGGGCGGATGTCGAGCTGCTGCCAGCGCTTGAGCGAACCCACGCTGACCCGCTGCACGCGATGGTCGTCCAGTTGCACCGGCTCCAGTTCCAGCACCGGCGTGATGCGGCCGCTGCGGCCCACGGTGAAGTCCACCGCGCGTACCTCGGCCAGCGCCGATGCGGCCGGATACTTCCACGCCACCGCCCAGTCCGGCGGTGCCGCCTGCCAGGTCGCGGCCGGCGGCCGATGGCCCTGGCGCAGCACCGTGCCGTCGGCGGCGAACGGCATCGCGTGGCGGTACCACTGCTCGCGCCACTGCTTCACGTCATCCAGCGTGGCCACCGGCCGCGTATAAGTCACGCTGTCGGCCAGCCCCATGACTGCAAGGCCAGCCAGCCGTGACGGCATGTCGGCCGGGCCGCTGGGCCAGTCCCATACGAACAGGCCGATCTGCGCCGCGCTGTCGGCATCCAGCGTATCGCGCGCCAGCGCGCCGGCCACCGCCGATCGCGCGTTGGCGCCGCCATCGTCGGCCTGCACGTGGCTGGGCAGGCGCCAGTACAGCTCGCCCTGCAAAACCACGCGCGCCGGTGCGTGCGGCAGCCGCTTCGGTATCGCGTCGATCCGTTGGGCCAGCGCCGTCCAGTCCGAGCCGTGCAGGCCGTCGCCGCGGCTGCTCGCCTGGCGCAACTGGCCGTCCACATACAGCAAGGTGACCGCCACGCCGTCGGCCTTCGGCTGCACCCACAGGTCGCGGTCGCCGTGCGCGTGCATCCATGCACCGACCGCCGCGGCGTCCGGCAGCTTGGCCAGGCCGGTCTGCGCCACCGGTGAACGTATCCGGCCGCTGGCGTCGGCGAGGTGCGCCAGCGGCGCCGGTGCTTGCGCGGGAAAACAGCGCCGCCATGCGGCGAGGCGCTGCATGGCCTGGTCGTAGACCGCATCGCTCACCGGCGACTGGCCCTCGACGCGGTACGCGTGGTTCCAGCCGTCCAGCCGGTCATGCAGCGCGGCGAGTTCCTGCCGCGCCCGCGCCGGCGACCAATCCGGACAATCGGCCGCACGCGTCACGCCGGCGATGGACAGCGCGATGCCAGCGACCAGCGAAAACCACCCCTTGTGCATGTGCCCGTTCCGTTCCGTGGACTCGGCGACAGGCTAGCCAGCGGCCAGCGGCGCCGGCAGCCGCCGATGCCGATCGCATGCGTAGGCGTCGGGCTAGCGCTGCAGCGCCAGTTCGCCGAAGCGCAGCATCGTCTCGCCGTGGAAGCGGCCGTTCGGCCCGAAGCGACGCTCCGCGATCACGCCACCTCCGTCGTGGCCGATCGCCACCACGGTGCTGGCACGGGTGCCGTACTGCTCGCCGCGGATGAACGCCGACGACAGCCAGCGCTCGCGCTCCAGTCCCACGCCGGTATCCGGCAGCTGCGCCTCCGGCGCCTCCCGCTCGTCGGCGAGCGCCTCGAACAGTGGCGCGAAATCCGCATCGCCGCCGGCATCGATCCATTGCTGCAGCCGCTGCATCAGCGCGCGGGTCTTCGGCCACGGTGTGTTGAAGTCGGCGTTCGACAGGCCGTGCACGCCGGAAGTGACCGCCTGCGCGCGCGGCTCGGGGCGGTTGCCGAGATAGAACGCCTCGCGTGCATCGAAGGTGAGCAGGTTGAACGGCCGATAGTCCGCCGCCGTGCGCAGCAGTTGCTGCGCGTGCGTGGCGGCATCGGCGTCGCCACGGAGATAATCGGTGGCCAGCAGGCCGCGCGAGGTGCCGAGTTGCGGGTCGCGCGGATCGCGCACGTTGGTCACCACGCAGCAGCGCCCGCCGTCGGTGGCGCCCAGCCAGGTGCCGCCGGCCTCGAGATCGCGCCCGCCGACGATCGGCGCGTCGTCCCAGCGCGCCAGCGCCGCACTGGGCCGCGCGTGGAATTCATCGCGGTTGCCCGCCAGCAGCAGGCGCCAGCGCGGATGGGCATGCCAGGCGAACGCGATCAGGCACATGCGCGCAACCTACGCCACACAGGCCATTGCGGCCAGGGGAAGCTCGCTGAGCATCCGCGCGATCGACCCGGCCGCTTCGCGTCCGTCGTGCACCGCGCGCACCACCAGGTCGGCGCCGCGCATGTTGTCGCCGCCGGCGAAGATCTTCGGATGGCCGGTCTGGAACGGCAGCCGCTGCGCACCGCCGGCCACGATGCGGCCGCCGGCGTCCAGTTCGATGCCATGCTCCGCGCACCACGCCGGCGGGCTGGGGCGGAAGCCGAACGCCTGAATCACCACGTCGGCGCGCAGCTCGGTCTCGCTGCCCTCGACGTGCTGCAGTCGTGCGCGGCCATGCGTGTCGATGCCCACTTCGGTATGGACCAGGCGCACGCCGCGCACCTTGCCCTGCTCGCCGAGCAAGGCCAGCGGCTGGCGATGGAACAGGAAGTTCACGCCTTCTTCGCGGCTGTAGCCGACCTCGCGGCGCGAGCCGGGCATGCTGGCCTCGTCGCGCCGGTACACGCAGGTGACCGAGGCGGCGCCGAGGCGCACCGAGGTGCGGTTGCAGTCCATGCCGGTATCGCCACCGCCAAGCACGACGACGTGCTTGCCGTTGAGGTCGAGCGCGGGCGGCACCGGCTGGTCGTCGAGCAGGCGGTTCGCGTTCGCGATCAGGAACGGCAGCGCGTCGTGCACGCCGTCGAGCTCGCGGCCCGGCAGTTCGCCGTCGACGAAGGTGTAGGCGCCGGTGCCGAGGAACACCGCGTCATAGTCGGCCAGCAGTTGTTCGAACGCGATGTCGCGGCCGATCTCCACGTCGAGGTGGAAGCGCACGCCCATGCCTTCGAGTACCTCGCGGCGGGTATGGATCACCGTCTTGTCCAGCTTGAACGGCGGGATGCCGAAGGTGAGCAGGCCGCCGATCTCGCGCTGGCGGTCGAACACGTCCACCGCGATGCCGGCGCGGCGCAGCCGGTCAGCGCACGACATGCCGGCCGGGCCGGCGCCGACCACCGCCACGCGGCGGCCGGTCTCCACCACGCCGGACAGGTCCGGTCGCCAGCCCTGGCGGAACGCCTCGTCGGTGATCGAACGCTCGATGCTGCCGATCGTCACCGCGCCGAAACCGCCCTGCTCCAGCGTGCAGGCGCCTTCGCACAGGCGATCCTGCGGACACACGCGGCCGCAGATCTCCGGCAGCGGGTTGGTCTCGTGCATCAGGGTGGCGGCTTCGAACAGGCGTCCATCCTGCACCAGCTTCAGCCAGTCCGGGATGTAGTTGTGCACCGGACAGGCGTGCTCGCAATACGGGTTGCCGCAGTCGAGGCAGCGCTCGGCCTGGCCCACCGCCGCGGGCGGCGCGAAGTCGCCGCTGATCTCGCCATAGCCAAGCACGCGGATCGCCACCGGCACCGCCTTCGGCGGCTGGCGCGGCAGGTCGAGGAAGCGGAACAGTTTGTCGCTCATGCCGCCCTCCGCAATTCGTCGGCCAGCGCGGCCAGGCTCGCCGCCTTCGGCTTGACCAGCCAGAAGCGCTGCAGCAGCCCGCGGAAATCGCTCAGGAGGTGGTGCGCCCAGGCGCTGCCGGTGAGTTCGGCGTGGCGCGCGATCAGGCCGCGCAGGTGCTGCATGTGGTGTTCCATGCCTTCGGGCGAGATGCGCACGATGTCGACCAGCTCGTGGTTGTAGCAATCGACGAAGTTGCGTTCGAGGTCGAGCACGTAGGCGAAGCCGCCGGTCATGCCGGCGCCGAAGTTCAGTCCGCAGGCGCCGAGCACGGCGACCACGCCGCCGGTCATGTATTCGCAGCAGTGGTCGCCGGCGCCCTCGATCACCGCCAGCGCGCCGGAATTGCGCACGCCGAAGCGCTCGCCGGCACGGCCCGCGGCGAACAGCTCGCCGCCGGTGGCGCCGTACAGGCAGGTGTTGCCGAGGATGGAGGCGTCCTGGCTGGCGAACGGCGACTCCGGCGAAGGCCGCACGATGATGCGGCCGCCGGCCATGCCCTTGCCGACGCCGTCGTTCGCCTCGCCGGTGAGTTCGATCTGCACGCCGCCGGCGTTCCACGCGCCGAGGCTCTGCCCGGCGCTGCCTTCCAGTTGCAGGGTGATCGGCTCGGGCATGCCGTGGTCACCCCAGCGCCGCGCCACATCGCCGGACAGGCGCGCACCGATCGCGCGATCGGTGTTGGCGATCGCGTAACGGAACGTGCCGCCGCTGCCCAGCTCGACCAATGGCGCCGCATCGTGGGCGATCCGCGTGGCCAGCGCCGCTTCGTCGCGCATCGGGTTGCGCGGCAAGGTGCAGGCGCTGTCCACGGCGACGCCGAGACCGTCCCCGGCGATCAGTCGCGACAGGTCGAGCCGCTTCTGCACCGGCGTGCTGCCTTCGGCCTGGCGCAGCAGGTCGCTGCGCCCGACCAGCTCGCCCAGGCTGCGCACGCCGAGCCTGGCCAGGTGTTCGCGCACGTCCTCGGCGACGAAGCGGAAGTAGTTCATCACCATCTCGGGCAGGCCGATGAAATGGTCCTGGCGCAGCGTCTCGTTCTGCGTGGCGATGCCGGTGGCGCAGTTGTTGAGGTGGCAGATGCGCAGGTACTTGCAGCCCAGCGCCACCATCGGGCCGGTGCCGAAACCGAAGCTCTCGGCGCCGAGCAGCGCGGCCTTGATCACGTCCAGGCCGGTCTTCAGGCCGCCGTCGGTCTGCAGCCGCACGCGCCCGCGCAGGCCGTTGCGGCGCAGGGTCTGCTGCGCCTCGGCCACGCCCAGTTCCCACGGCGTGCCGGCGTACTTGATCGAGGTGAGCGGGCTGGCGCCGGTGCCGCCGTCGTGGCCGGAGATGGTGATCAGGTCCGCGCCAGCCTTGACCACGCCCGCGGCAACCGTGCCCACGCCGGCGTGCGAGACCAGCTTCACCGAGATCAGCGCGGTCGGGTTCACTTCCTTCAGGTCGTGGATCAGCTGCGCGAGATCCTCGATCGAGTAGATGTCGTGGTGCGGCGGCGGCGAGATCAGGCCGATGCCGGGCTTGGCGTAGCGCAGCCGCGCGATGGTGGCGTCGACCTTGTGGCCGGGCAGTTGGCCGCCTTCGCCGGGTTTCGCGCCCTGCGCGATCTTGATCTGCAGCACCTCGGCGTTGATCAGGTATTCGGCGGTGACGCCGAAGCGGCCGGACGACACCTGCTTGATCTTCGAGGTCTTCTCGGTGCCGTAGCGCGCCGGGTCTTCGCCACCTTCGCCGGAATTGCTGCGGCCGCCGAGCCGGTTCATCGCGATCGCCAGCGCCTCGTGCGCTTCCGGCGACAGCGCGCCGAGCGACATGCCGGCCGAATCGAAGCGCTTGAGGATGGCCTCGACCGGCTCGACCTCGTCGAGCGCAATGGCGGCCCCAGCCGCCTGCGGCAGCAGCAGGTCGCGCAGCGCGGACGGCGGACGCGCGTCGACGTGCTGCGCGTAGCGGCGGTAGTCGGCCATCGCGCCGCTGCGCACGGCGGCCTGCAGCGTGTCGACCACGTCGGGGTTGTACATGTGGTACTCGCCGCCATGGACGAACTTGTAGATGCCGCCGGCGCGCAGCGGCTGCGCCTCGTTCCAGGCCTCGGCGGCGAGCAGGCGCGCGTCGTGCTCGAGATCGGCGAAGCCGGCGCCGCCGATCCGCGAAGGCGTGCCGGCGAAGCACAACGCCACCACTTCGGGCGCCAGGCCGACGATCTCGAACAGCTGCGCGCCGCGGTAGCCGGCGATGGTGGAGATGCCCATCTTCGACAGGATCTTCAGCAGGCCCTTGCGGATGCCGCGCCGGTAGCTTCGGCCGATCTCGCGCGGGGTACCGTCGCCGCGCTTGATGTGGCCGTCGCGGCCCAACTCGAACAGGCTCTGGTAGGCCAGCCACGGATAGATGGCGGTGGCGCCGAAACCGATAAGGCAGGCGAACTGGTGCGCGTCGCGCGCGGTGGCGGTTTCCACCAGCAGGTTGCACTGGCAGCGCAGGCCGGTCTCGATCAGGTGTGCATGGATCGCACCGACGGCCAGCAGCGCGTGCGCCGGCAGCGTGTCCCGGTTCGGATAACGGTCGGTGATGAAGACCATGCCGGCGCCGTGGCGCACGCCCCGCTCCGCCTCGCGGCAGAACCGGCGCAGCGCCGCTTCCAGGCCTTCCTCGGGCCGGTAGCACAGGTCGATCTGCACGGTGGCGTTGACGAACTGCGGCAGGGCCAGCAGCTGGCGCAATTTTCGCTGCGAACAGATCGGCGAGTTCAGCAGGATCTGCTTCGCGTTGTCCGCCGACAGTTCGAACAGGTTGCCTTCGCGGCCGAACTGGGTGACCAGCGACATCACCAGCCGCTCGCGCAGCGGATCGATCGGCGGGTTGGTGACCTGGGCGAAGCCTTCGCGGAAGCGGTCGAACAGCGGCCGCACCTGGCGCGACATGGCCGCCATCGGGGTGTCGTCGCCCATCGCGCCGGTGGCTTCGGCTTCGGTTTCGGCGAGCACTTTCAGCACGCTCTCGCGTTCCTCGCGGCTCAAGCCATAGAGCTTCTGGTAGCGGCGCAGCACCGTGGCCGGCAGCGGCTCGGCGGCGAGACTGGGATCGATCAGGTCCGATTCGAGATAGCTGACGCCGGCGCGCAGCCAGTCGCGGAACGGCGCGCGGCCCTTGTTGATCGCGTCGATGTCGGCGTCGTGCAGCAGGCGCTTGCCGGCGAAGTCCACCGCCAGCATCTGGCCGGGACCGAGCCGGCCCTTCGCCACCACGCGCGATGGCGGCAGGTCCCACAGGCCGGCCTCGGAGGCGACGATCAGGTGGTTGTCGTCGGACAGCGCCCAGCGCGCCGGGCGCAGGCCGTTGCGGTCGAGCGTGCACGCCGCGTAGTGGCCGTCGCACATCACCAGCCCGGCCGGGCCGTCCCACGGTTCGCTGTGCAGCGCGTAGTACTCGTAGAAGCCGGTGAGGTCCTCGTCCAGGTCCTCGCGCGCCGCGTACGCCGGCGGCACCAGCACGCGCATCGCGGTGAGCATGTCGAGGCCGCCGGCCAGCAGCACTTCCAGCGCGTTGTCGAGGCTTTCCGAATCGGAACCGTCCTGGTGCACCAGCGGGCCGATGTCGGTGAGATCGACCCGCGGCGAACGCAGCACCGCCTCGCGCGCCTGCATCCAGCGCCGGTTGCCGCGGATCGTGTTGATCTCGCCGTTGTGCGCGAGCAGCCGGAACGGCTGCGCCAGCCGCCACTGCGGCGTGGTGTTGGTGGAGAAGCGCTGGTGGAACACCACGGCGTCGCTGGCCAGCGCGGGATGCGTGAGATCGGCGAACACTTCGCGCAGGCGGCCCGGCGCAGCCATCGCCTTGTAGCCGATCACCTGGGCCGACAGGCTCACCACGTAGAACTGCGGGTCGCCGGCCAGCGCGGTCTCGGCGCGCCGTCGTGCGCGGAACAACGCGCGTTCGAACGCGTCGTCGTCCATCCCGGCCGCGGCGTTCACGAACACCTGGCGCACGCGCGGGCAGGTGGCGCTGGCCAGCGGGCCGCAAGCCTCGGCATCGATCGCCACGTCGCGCCAGCCGGCCAACGCCAAGCCGGCCTCGGCCAGGTGCCGCTCGAATTCGATCGCGGCCGCTTCGCCACCGGCCGGGTCGAGGAACACCAGCCCCGCCGCGAAGCGTTCGCCCGGCACGATGCCGTCCGCTGCCGCAAGCGCGCGCAGCCAGTCCGCCGGGCGATGGATCAGCACGCCGCAACCATCGCCGCTGATGCCGTCGGCATTCACGCCGCCGCGATGGGAAAGTTTCGCCAGCGCGGCAAACGCAGCGTCGACCAGCGCGGCGCTGGCGCGCCCGTCGATCTGCGCAACCAGGCCGAAGCCGCAGCTGTCGTGTTCGAAAGCCGGGTCGTACAACGTCGCCGAGCCGCTTGCCGCCATCTACCCCTCCGGGCTGCGCAGGTCGCCGCGATGCCGAGGGCACCAATCGTTTGCGCAGGATCGGCTCCGACTAAAACACAATTGTTGCGTCGCGTCAAAGAGGGGAATGGACGTCTAGACTTCTTAACGTTTGCCGCAGCCGGCGGACCGCGCCGCACGGCCATTACGCGAGGCACGCGCGCCGGCTGCCCGGCGCACGTGCCTCGCCGGCCGAAGCCTCCGCATCGGCCGGTCGGGTTTACATCTTGTACTTCACGCCCACCGTGTAGAACCGGCCGACCATGCCGGCCTGCGCCCAGGTCGGGTTGTAGTTGTTGCCTGCGTAATTGCTCGGGTCGAACGGCGCTTCGCGATTGAAGGCATTCAGGATCGATGCGGTCAACGCGAAGTGGTCGTTGAAGTCGTAGCTTCCGGTCAGGTCGAACGTGGTGAACGAAGCCACATGGCAGCTCGGCGGGAACGGGTTGCCGTTGTCGTCCACCGAGATGCAGCCCTCGCCGTTGTCCGGCGCGGTCATCGTGATGGCACTGGTGTAGTAGAGCGTGCCGGTGACGGTCGCCTTG
>Ga0070714_100000468_pt1 | contig 29346 bp, 31 predicted proteins | sample LARL83metaG_FD_65450 | JGI IMG/M metagenome (GOLD analysis project Ga0070714, IMG submission 65450) | Corn, switchgrass and miscanthus rhizosphere microbial communities from Kellogg Biological Station, Michigan, USA - LAR L8-3 metaG | ecosystem: Host-associated > Plants > Roots > Rhizosphere ... | reverse complement strand
TCCTGGTCGGCGGCGGCGGCGAGAAGCGGACGCTGCGGGCGGTCGCCCGGCACGCCAGCCTCTGGAGCATGGGCGGCAAGCCCGAGGTGGACGACTACCGGCACAAGGTTGAGGTGCTCGAAGGCCACTGCCGTGACGCCGCCCGCGATCCCGCCGAGATCCGGCGCGGCTTCCAGACCATCGTTCTCATCGGCCGCACCGAGGAGGAGCTTCTCCGGCGCGCCGAAGGGCTCCGCTCGGCGCTCCCGTCATTCCGCTCGATGTCGCCGGAGGACGTCCTGGCCACGCTGCGGAACCGGTGCTTCGCCGGTACCCCGGCCGAGATCGCGTCGCAGATGCGGCCCTACATCGACCTGGGCGCGGACCTCTTCTGGCTGCAGCATTTCCTCTTCGAAGACGACGACGCGCTGAAGCTGCTCATGGACGAGGTCGCACCTCTTATCTCCTAAAGCGCGGAGGTATCCAGGTTCCTGTCAGCGCAGGGCCTTCTCGTACCAGACGACGTCCCAGTAGCGGCCGAACTTCCGGCCCAGCTCGGTGAAGCGCCCGACCTCGCGAAAGCCGAATTTGAGGTGCAGCCGCACCGACGGTTCGTTCGGCGGCACGATGCCGGCGACGGCGCGCCAGACGTCGTGGGCCGCCAGCCGCTCGAAGAGCTCGGCATAGAGCAGCGAGCCGACGCCGCGCCCGCCGGCGTCTGGGTGGTTGTACACCGTGGTCTCGACCGTAGTTTCGTAAGCCGGCTTGGGCCGGAAGCGGCTGCTGGTCGCATAGCCGAGCAGCTGTCCGCCGTCCTCGGCCACGACCAGCTGGTGCCGGGTTCCTTCCCTGTAGTGACCGAACCACTCCCGACGCTGGTCGGGCTTGAACGGCTCGAGGTCGAACGTCGCCGGCGAGTGGACGACGTAGTGGTTGTAGATCTCGGTCAGCGCCTCGAGATCGGAGTCCCGGGCGTGCCGCACGGTCGCAGACACGCCCGAGAGGATAGGTCAGCTAAGGCTGAACGGCGGGTACTGGTCGGTGACCAGCAGGAAGGCATAGGCGAGAACTCGGTTCTGCCAGCGGAGGACGCCCTCCACGAACTCGAAGAGCCCGCGGGGGTAGCGCCCGGTGAAGAGGATCGCGAACCACGCGATCACGACGGCGCCGACGGCGGCGATCCCCAGAAAGAAGAGCACCACGTAGTGCGGGATGGCGAGGAACCACTTCACCAGCGGCAGCCAGCGGTTGAGCTGAACCTCGGCGTCGGGATAGGCCACGTCCACGTGCACCGCCTGCTCGTCATCGGTGGACGGGTACCGGTCGTCCATCAGGAACAGGTAGACGAGCACGCGGTCGCTGAACCTCAACAGCTCGCGGTTCCAGTCGAACCACCAGCGCGGGTACTTGTGGCGGAACAGGATCATCAGCAGCGGCGCCACAAAGAGCGTTCCGCCCGCCAGCGCGATCGCATCGCCGTGCCTGCCGTGGATGGTGAAGGCAGACACGGCGCCCAGCACCACCGCGATCGGCAGCACCGTGAAGATGCGAAAGGCCGTTGTCCAGCGGTTGAGCGCGCGCTCGGGATAGTCGACCGACAGCTGCAGTGGATAGGCGGCGTCCATGGGTAATTCCCTCCTAACCGACCGCCGTCAGAGCGGCCGGCACCAATGCCTCGTCGGACAGCACGCGGCCGTCCTTGAGGCGGATCTGCCTCTTGGTCCGTGACGCCAGCTCGGCGTCGTGGGTGACCAGGATCACGGTCACCCCGGATTCGCTGTTCAGGGTCTCGAGCAGCGTCATGAGCTCCGCGGCTGTGTCGCTGTCGACCGCGCCCGTGGGCTCGTCGAGCAGGATCACGTCAGGCTGGTTGATGAGGGCGCGCGCGATGGCGCCGCGCTGCTGCTGGCCGCCCGAGAGCTCGCCTGGGCGATGGCGGGCGCGATCCGCCAGCCCGACCGCGTCCAACAGCTCCAGCGCGCGCCGGCGTCCGTCGCCGTTGGCCCGCGTGTAGCGCAGCGGCAGCATCACGTTGGCCAGCAGGTCCAGCGCCGGCAGCAGGTTGTACTCCTGGAAGACGAAGCCGATGCGGCGGCCGCGCAGCTCGGCCAGGCGGGAGTCGCTGAGCCGGCCGGTGTCGTCGCTGCCGATCACCACCCGACCCGAGGTGGGCCGCAGCAGCAGGCCGGCGACGTCCAGCAGGGTGGTCTTGCCGCTGCCCGAGCGGCCGACGACGGAGGCGAAATCGCCGGACTCGAAGCTCAGGCTCACGCCGTCCACCGCCTTCACCGTCTCCGCGCCCTGCTTGTAGTGCTTCGTGATGTCGACCAGTTCGAGTCGTGCCATGTTTCTTCGGTCCTCTCTTCTCGTGGTTACTGCGAGCGCAGCGCGGTGACGGGGTCGAGGCGCGCGGCGCGCCAGCTGGGGATCAGACCGGCGAAGGCGCCGAGCGCCACCGCCAGGCCGATCGAGATGCCGGTCAGCAGCGGCGTGATATAGAAGATCTCGCCGCCCGCGGCCGACGCGAGCGTGCTGTTCAGCACCGTCGCGGCGATGAGGCCCAGGCTGTAGCCCGCCAGCCCGCCGATGAGCCCGATGACGGCGGACTCGGTGACGACCTCGCGGACTATGTGCCGCGTCCGCGCGCCGACCGCGCGCTTGAGGCCGATCTCGCGAGTCCGCTCGGTGATCGCCATCAGCATTGTGTTGACGACCGAGAGGCCGCCGATGACCAGCGCCAGCAGCGCCGCGCCGACCGCGATCAGCGAGAAGATCTCGCCGCCGGTCTTGAACTGGCTGACGATGTCGCTCGGCCGGTCGGCATGCATCGCCGGGAAGGTCTTGTTGATGCGGTCGGCGAGCTTGTCCAGCCGCGTGATTGCCGCGCCTTTGGGGCCGTAAACGGTCGCCGACTGGACCAGGGTCGAGGCGTCGATCTTGTCGCGGATCGCCACCGGGAACGTCGCCTGGAGCGCCCGCTGCGCGTCGCTCAGCCCGACCCAGGCGAAGGCGTCCGGCTCCGTCCTGGTGCGGCTGTAGAGCCCGACGACCGTGAACGGGTGGTTCGTGAAGCTCGGGGCCGGTTGCTTCGGCCGGATCGGCAGGTAGACGGTGTCGCCGAGGTGCGCGTTGAGGTCCTGAGCGACCTGGGTGCCGAGGGCGACGACGCCATGCTCGTCCGGCATCACCTCGCGGCCCGCGACCAGGCTGAGGTGGAAGGCGCTGTAGCGGTTCACGCCCGGGTCGGCACTTTGAATGATGTCGTCCGGGCTGGCGAACCGGCTCGGGCCGCCGGCCGCCACGGTGATGGACGGGGTGACCATCTCCACGCCCGGCACCGCGCGCAGGGCGGCCACCTGCTGGAGCGTCAGCAGCGAGCGCCCGTCGCCCGCGGCCCGGACGTTGATGCTGGAGCCCTCGTAAGTGACTCCGCCGGCCAGGATGGCGTTCACGTGCTCGGCGACGCCGCCCATGACGGTGAACGCGAAGATGCCGATGACGATGCCGCTCACCGTCAGCGTGGTTCGAAGCCGTCTGCGGGCGAGGTTTCGCAAGATTTCCATGCCGTGCATGCTCAGCTCCACCCGTTGAGGAACTGCGCGGGATTTGTGTCGAAAAGGAATCGAATTACCTCCCCTTCGGGGAGGTGGCTCGGCGCAGCCGAGCCGGAGGGGTCGTGCCGAAGCTCCCAACCCGGAGGGGTCGTGCCGAAGCTGCCAGCCCCTCCCTGACCCTCAGCGGAGGGGAGGGAAGGTCCTCTACCTACGGCTGAGGCTGATCACCCCGTTGACGGTGTCGAGCGTCAGCGAGCCCGAGGTCGCCGGGCCGCCGCCGACCACCCCCGTGGCCGCCTCGGATGAACCGAACTTCTGGAGTCCGATCCCGAAGCTGCGGGGGAGATCGACGGAACCGTTCGCGGATGTCGCTCGCAGCTGGGTGCCGCCGGCCGAGCGGAGCACCAGCCTGATCCCGCCGCTGACGACCGCCGCGTCGAGAGACCCCCCGGCCATGCTGATGGTCCCCGCGATGCCGCCGTTGGTCAGGCGGATACGCGAGACGCCGGTGACCTTGAACCCTTGCAGCACCACGACGCCGGCCGACCCCGACACGTCCACGGGCCCGGCGAGCTGGGCGAGATGGATGACGCCCGGGCCGCTGTCGAGGCGCAGCGAGGAGCCTGGCGGCACGAGGATCGTGACGTCGCGGCCCTGGCTTGTCGGTCCCCCGAGGCTCAGGTCCTGCAGGCTTGGGAACTCCGACGGCACGTTCACCGACGCCCCGCCGGCTGTCGCCCTGAGCGTGCTGCTCAACCGCTTGAGGGCGGCGTCGGCGACGGTCCTGGATAGTCCGCGGACGGTGTCGCGGTCGACCAGGCTCACCTGGCCCACGGGACCCTGCCCGATCGTGACCACTCCCGCCCCCACTCGCACCGAGACCGCCGGCGAGGCGCCCACCGCAACCGACGCGGTGTTTCGAACCGAGATGGAGCCGCTGTCGAGCCAGATGACGGTCACCGCGATCCCCAAGAGGGTCGGCGGCACCGTGAACACGGCCAGCAGCACGGCGAGAACGCGGGCGCCCATCAGCTCGCCTCCTCCGGCTGGAACCGGTAGCCCACTCCCCAGACGGTCACTATCCGCTCGCCCAGGCCGCCGAGCTTGCGGCGCAGCCGGGTCACGTGCGTGTCGATCGCCCGCTCGTAGCCGGCGTAGTCGTTCTGCCAGATGCGCTCCAGGAGGAAGTCGCGGCTGAAGGCCCGGCCCGGGTTGGCGGCGAAGAGGTGGAGCAGCTCGAACTCGGTCGGCGTCAGCTTCAGCTGCTTGCCGTCCAGGCTGGCGGTGCGCGAGCCGGGGTCGACCGTCAGGGCGCCGACCCGGACCGCAATGTCGGCTCCCGCCGGGGCGCGGCGGCGGCTCTCCAGCTCGATCCTGCGCAGCTGCGCGCGTACCCGCGCCAGCAGCTCGCGCATGCTGAACGGCTTGGTCAGGTAGTCGTCGGCGCCGACCTCGAGCCCGAGCACGCGGTCCACCTCCTCCGCGCGGGCTGTGAGCATGATGATCGGCATCAGGTGCGTCTCGCGCAGCTGCCGGCAGACGGTCAGGCCGTCCAGGTCGGGCAGCATCCAATCGAGCACCACCAGGTCCGGCGCCGCGCGCTCGACCGCGGCCACCGCCGAACGGCCGTCGAAGGCCTGTTCGACGGTGTGGCCCTCGGTCCGCAGCTGGTCGCGGATGAGGTTGTTGAGGTCCGTCTCGTCTTCGACGATCAGCACGCGCGCCATCAGCTCGCCTCGCGCAGACGGATGGTGAACGTGCTGCCCTGGCCCTCCGCGCTCTGCGCGGTGATGGTCCCGCCCATCGCGACGACCAGGTCGCGGCTGATCGCCAGGCCCAGCCCGAAGCCTCCAGTTGATCGCGCGCGCGAGGCGTCGGTGCGGTAGAACCGCTCGAAGATCCGCTCCAGGTCGGCCGGGGGGATGCCGATCCCGGTGTCTCGCACGGTAATCTCCACCGCGCCGCCGCCCGGCGCTGCGCCGAGCGCCACGATGCCGCCCTCCGGCGTGTACTTGATCGCGTTCCGGACCAGGTTGGCAAGCACCTGGACGAGCCGGTCGTGGTCGGCGAGGGCGAGCGGCAGGCCGGCCGGGACCTCCTGCACAACCGTCACCGACCGCTCTCGGGCGGCCAGCGGGGCCATGGTCTCGACCACCTGGCGAACGCAGTCGCCGGCGGCGACCGGCTTCACGTCGAGGCGCAGCTCGCCCGCGTCGCCCTGGGCGGCGGCCAGCAGGTCGTCGGCCAGCGCGCCGAGACGCAGGGTCTCGCGCTGGACCACCTCGAGGTAGCGCTTGGCGTCCTCCGGCGTCTGCTCCCGATCCGCCTGCAGCAGCGACTCCACGTGGCCGCGGATCGAGGCGATCGGCGTCCGCAGCTCGTGGGACACGTTCACGATGAGCTGGCGGCGGCTCTGCTCTGACGTTTCCGCGCGCTGCCGCTCGACCTCCGCCCGAGCCCGACTCTCCGCCAGCTGGAGGCGGGTCGGGCTGACGGCCAGCAGCGCTTTCGCCAGCTCGGCTTCCAGGGCCGCCGCGGCCCGAGCCAGGTGAAGGATGCCCGGCAGCAGCAGCCCCCCGGCCAGGATGGCGACGATCAGCAGCGGCGCGGGGAGGACATCACCGCCATTTGTCGTGACGTCGGTAGGAGAGAGCGGGGTGCTGCCCGCCGCCAGCTGGCCGAGGTAGATCGCGGGTCCCGTGACCAGCGCCAGCGCCACCGTCAGGAGCACGAAGAAGATGAAGAAGGCGACGAACCCGATCGGGATCTGCAGCACCGTCCAGCCCGCCGTCTTCCACAGCACCGCGTTGCCGAAGAAGTCGCGCTGGCGCCGCCAGAAGGTGCGATCCGGCGCCACCGGCGGCCGCTGGGGCAGGAATTCGGTCCCCAGCCACCAGTGCGCCAGCTCGCGCTCGAATTTGCCGATCACCCAGATGGCCAGCAGGAACAGCGCCAGCAGGGCGATGCCGACGATCACCACAACCAGGCTCACGCTCACCCCGAATCCAACCGCCCAGAGCACCAGGTAAGCGAAGGCGAGCGGCATCCGGACCATGACGTAGAGGAGCGCCAGCCATGCCCGGCCGTCGGACGGCGCGCGGAGATAGCGCAGCAAGCCGTCGAGCCGGCCGGCGGGAGCATTCATGGAGGGCATCGCCTGGACGTCCACGGCGCCGGAGTCTAGGCGCCGTTTGTGTCGAATGTGCGGATAAGGGGTTGCATTACCTCCTCCCGCTTGGCGGGGAGGCGGCGCCGGAGGGAGCCCTGCGAGAGCCGAGAGTTGCGATGGGCCGCCAGGGATTGCTGCAATGAGCGCGCCATGCCAGCCCGCGCCGCATGCCTCGCCGCGCTGCTGGTGGCGGGTGTCTGCCAGGGCCCGACCGCGCACCACAACTCAGCCACTCCAACGCCGCGACGAGCCGTTGCCCGCCCGGTTTCCACGCTGCCCGCCTGCCGCCTGCCGCTGGTCAGCTACCCGTCCTACGTCGACGGGATCACTGCGACGCCCGGCGCGGGTGGATTCCTGAACTTTCCGGCGGGTACTTTCACGGTCGACCCGACTGCCGCCGGCAGCTACGACCGCGCGGTGTCGAGGTGGATTCCGGCCCAACGCGAGGGCACGTCAGCCGACGGACTCCACTACGCCTACGCCTCAACGAATGCCGGCCAACTGTCCAACCATCCGGTGGCGCCAGAGAGCGACATCATCGTGGTGGACGCGCGATCGGGCGCCAAGCGGGACTTCCATTTCCTCATTTGGTACGCAGTGGCGAGCTACGAACCGGAGGGTGTCTATCTCTACCGCTACGAGTTCAACGGGCCGCGTTGGGGCCTTTGGCTGCTGGATCCCAGCACTGGCTCGCTGACGACCATCAGCGCCGATCAGAACTACTACTGGGAGCAGGTCGGCCACGGCGTCGCCTGGGCTCTGACGAGCAGCGCCGGGGACTCAGGCAACCCCGACACGCTCGCGCGCATGGATCTCGATACCAAGCAGATCACCAAGACGCCGGGCAATCCCAACATCCAACTGATCGGCCAGGATCAGACCGGCCAGCCGATCATGGTGCGCGACCTGAACCCCGGGTTCGACGTAATCGTCGGCCAGGCCACAATCGCCTACGAGCCGTCGGCGCCGATCAACGCCGCGCCGGGCAGGTATGTCGTGACCGACGCCCGCGGCATGTGGTTCTCCAGTCCCGACGGCCAGATCTGGCTCTATTCGGGAGGATCGTTCCGGCACATCGCCCGCGTCGCGCTGGACGCCCCGGTCATCGCCGGAGACTGCGCCTAGGCCGCCGGCACCCGCTCCCGCGCCTGCTGCAGCGCGTCAACGGCGAACTCGAGGTCCTCGCGCGAGTGCGCCGCCGAGACCTGCATGCGGATCCGCGCCTTGCCCATCGGCACCACCGGGTAGGCGAAGGCGATCACGTAGACGCCGAGCTCGAGCAGCACCTCCGACATGCGCACCGCGACCGGCGCCTCGCCGGTCATCAGCGGGACGATCGGGTGCTCGCCGGGCAGGATGTCGAACTCCGCGGCCGTCAGCGCCTGGCGGAAGAAGGCAGTGTTCTCACGCAGCCGCTCACGCTGGTCGCCGGCAGACTCCAGCAGGTCCAGCACCGCCACGCCGGCGGCGGCGACGGCCGGTACGACCGAGTTGGAGAACAAGTAGGGGCGCGAGCGCTGGCGCAGCAGCTCGACGATCTCGCGGTGGGCCGCGACGAAGCCGCCGCTGGCGCCGCCGAGCGCCTTCCCAAGCGTGCCCGTGACGATGTCGACTCGGTCCTGGACCCCGAAGTGCTCCGGCGTGCCGCGGCCGCGCGGGCCGACGAAGCCGGCCGCATGGGAGTCGTCAACCATGACCATCGCGCCATGGCGCTCCGCCAGCGAGCAGATCCGGTCCAGCGGGGCCAGGTATCCGTCCATCGAGAAGACGCCGTCTGTGACCACGAGCTTCCGCCGCGCGGACGCCGCCGCCTGCAGCTGCCGCTCCAGGTCGTCCATGTCCTGGTTCGCGTAGCGGAACCGCTGCGCCTTGCAGAGCCGGATGCCGTCGATGATGCTGGCGTGGTTGAGCGCGTCCGAGATGACCGCGTCGTTCTCGTCGAGCAGCACCTCGAAGACGCCCCCGTTGGCGTCGAAGCAGGACGAGTAGAGGATCGCGTCATCGGTGCCCACGAATGACGCGATCCGCCCCTCGAGCTCCTTGTGCAGCTCCTGCGTGCCGCAGATGAAGCGCACCGAGGCCATCCCGAAGCCCCAGCGGTCCAGCGCGGCCTTCGCCGCGCCGATCAGCCGCGGATCGTCGGCCAGGCCCAGGTAGTTGTTGGCGCAGAGGTTCAGCACCCGCTTGCCGTTCACCTCGATGTGAGCGGACTGCGGCGAGGACAGCACCCGCTCCGGCTTCTCCAGCCCATCGGCTCGAATCTGCTCGAGGGTCTGCCGCAGCTCGTGGCGAACGTCAGTGAACATCAGCTCCTCCCCAGTCCAGGATTACCTTCCCGCTCTCGCCCGATCGCGCTACCTCGAAAGCCTGCTCGAAGTCGTCAGCCGCGAACCGGTGCGTGATGACCGGCGAGATGTCCAGACCGCTCTCGACGAAGACGGACATCTGGTACCAGGTCTCGAACATCTGGCGACCGTAGACGCCGCGCACCGTCAGCATCTTGAAAACCAGCTCCTGCCAGTTGACGGCAAGCTCGTCCGACGGCAGGCCCAACGCGGCGATCCGCCCGCCGTGGGCCATGTTGTCGAAGATCTGCCGGACGGCGGAGGCATGGCCGGACATCTCAAAGGCGACGTCGAAGCCCTCCTTCATGCCGAGCTCCTCCTGCACGTCGGTGAGCGAGGTGCCGGCCACGTTGACGGCGCGGGTCACGCCAACCTTCTCCGCCAGCCGGAGGCGGTAGTCATTGACGTCTGTGATCACGATGTGACGCGCTCCGAGATGACGCGAGACCGCGGCCGCCATGATCCCGATCGGGCCGGCGCCCGTGATGAGCACGTCCTCCGCGGCGACGCGGAACTGCATCGCGGTGTGCACCGCGTTCCCGAAGGGATCGAAGATCGCCGCGACGTCGAGCGGCGTCGCCTCGTTGTGCGCCCAGAGGTTTGTCGCCGGCATCACGATGTACTCGGCGAACGCGCCGTCCTGCTGCACGCCGATGCCTCGGGTGTTGGCGCAGAACCAGCGCCGGCCGGCCATGCAGTTCCGGCAGCGGCCGCAGACCAGGTGGCCCTCGGCCCCGACGATCTCACCCGGGTAGTACGCCTCCACGCCGGAGCCGACCTCCACCACCTCGCCGACGAACTCGTGGCCGACCACCAGCGGCGGGTTGATCGCCTGTGCCGCCCAGTGGTCCCAGTCGTAGATGTGCAGGTCCGTGCCGCAGATGCCGGCGCGCAGCACGCGGATGAGCACCTCGCCCGGACCGGGCTCCGGTTTGGGGACTTCCTGGAGGACGAGGCCGGGGGCGGCTTCAGCTTTGACGAGGGCCTTCACTGAAGGCAGTCTAGGGGTGGGTCAGATCGAGACGTCCTTGCGGCTGAACCGCAGCACCCCGAGGGCGAGCACCACCGCCACGGCGGCCAGCAGCCCCACGATGTCGCCGGCCTGCACTCCGTGCACGAGCGGAGTGCCGTAGTAGTAGAAGGGCGAGGCGCGAAGCGTCACGTCCGGCCAGCTCAGCTCCGGCCCGACGAAGCTGATCACGAACCAGGCGACGACCACCAGGCTCAGGAGCCCGGTGTCGATCGCGGTCCGCAGCCAGCCGGACAGGAAATAGCCCAGAGCGGCAACCAGCAGCCCGAGCGGGATCATGGTCAGCGCCGCGGCGACGAGCCTGCCGGCATCCAGGGGGACGCCGGCGAGGGCAGCGACCGTAAGCGTCACCGCCAGCGTGGTGACGGCGATGATCAGCATCGACGTGACCACGGCGGCATAGCTGGCCAGCATCACCCGCGGCCGTTGCTGAGGGGTGGCCAGCACCAGCTCCAGCCGGCCCTCGTCCTCATCCGACGTCCAACGGTTGGACTGGGTGATGGCGAAGGCCATCAGCATCAGCGGCAGGAATGTGAACAGGCTGCTGAGCAGCGCGGTGCCCAGGCTGGTGCCGCCCCCGCCCACCTTCGTCAGCATCTGGGCAAGCACCGGTGTGCTCTGCGCCAGAGAGTTGATCTGGTCCTCCAGCTGCTTGACGATGGCGACGAGCCAGCCGGCGAACCCCGCGATGCCAAGCGTCCACCAGAAGGTCGGCCAGGCGGCGCGGGCGAGCGTGCGCGCGTAAACCGAGCGCAGCGCCCAGCTGTGCGGGATCTCGCCGGCGGCCTTCTCGTCGTCGCCGAGAGTGATCGGGAGCGGCACCGTGCCCCCCACGTCCCGCCGGACGAAGAGCGCCAGCGCCGCCGCCGTCAGCACGACGGTCAGACCAAAGAGCACGGCGAGCCCGCTGACGCTGGTGCCATAGCTCGGCACCAGGGGCTTGCTCTCGTTGAAGTAGTACACGGGCGACAGCCGCGAGATCCACTCGGCGCCCGAGTAGACGCGGTGGACCATGTCGAGGACGACAAAGAGGAGGAACAGGCCGCCGGCGATGCCGGTCGCGGTCCGGCGCTCCCGCGCGAACTGGGAGATGAACAGCGAGAGCGCGCCCATCACCGCCGCGAACAAGGCGAGGTCGAGGCCCAACGCCAGGCTGTCGCCGAGGGTGAAGTCCGCGCCGGCCTTGGCACCCCCGGCATAGGTGATCAGGCCGACCACCAGCGCGATCAGCAAGAGCGCCGTGCCGACCGCCGCCAGCTTCTCGACGGCGACGCGCACGCGGCCGCGCGGCACCGAGAGGAGCACGTCGAGCGCCCCCGTCTCCTCCTCGCCGCGCAGGATCCGGCTGCAGGCCAGGAGCGGCCAGAGCGCCAGGAGGAGCACCAGCGGGCCGTACTTGAAAAGTGCGTAGCCGCCGGCTGTGTCCACTGCTAGTGGCGCCGCCAGCCAGGAGAACTGCTTGGCGACCGTCGCCAACGCCTCGCGCGCCGCGGGTGTCGCGATGACGTCCTGGTAGGCGATGAGGACCGTGTACAGCATCAGGCCGATCCCGAGCCCCCAGCCCGCGATCGCGACCCGCGCGTCGCGCAGGGTCTTCAGGTAGACGCTAGTTAGCAGCACCCTCTGGCTCTCCCTCGTAGTAGCGGAGGAAGGTCTCTTCGAGGCTCGGCTCGTGGCTCGTCAGCCCAACCACCCGGTGCTGCGCCGCGGCCTTCACCACCGCGTCCGCGGCGCCGTTCATCGACAGGCGCAGCTCGCGGCCGCTGTCGATCGAAGCCACCGCCGCCACCCCCGGCAGGCCGGCGAAGGCCTCCGGCGGCACGACCTCGGCGAAGGAGATGGTGATCTCGTAGCGCTTGATGTCCTTGATCTCCTCCACGCCACCGACGCGGACGATCCGACCTTCGCGGATGATGCCCACCCGGGTGCAGGTGTGCTCGACCTCGCTGAGGATGTGCGAGGAGAGGAACACCGTCCGGCCCTCGTCGCGCGTCTCCCTGACGAGGTGGTCGAACTCCTGCTGGTTGAGGGGATCCAGCCCGCTCGTGGGCTCATCCAGGATCAGGACCTCCGGCCGGTGCATGAAGGCCTGGATGAGCACGACCTTCCTCTTGTTGCCGCTCGAGTACTGGCGGAACTTGCGCCCGAGATCGAGCTCGAAGCGGTCCACCAGCCCCTTCAGATAGGTGCGGTCGACGCCGCCCCGCAGGTTGGCGAAGTACTCGAGCAGCTGGCCGCCGGTGAGGTTCGGGTCCAGCGCCGGCTCGCCGGGCACGTAGCCGATGAGCTTCTTGACGGTCAGGGACTGCTCCCAGCAGTCGTGGCCGGCGATTCCCGCCGAGCCGCTGTCCGCCCGGAGCAGGGCCAGCAGGATCCGGATGGTGGTGGTCTTGCCGGCGCCGTTGGGCCCGAGGAAGCCGAACACCTCGCCCGCTTCAACGGAAAAGGACACGTCGGCGATGCCGCGCTTGCCGCCGTAGCTTTTGGTGAGGCCGCGGACCTCGATCATCGCTCCCATCGGCGCAGGCAACCTTAACGCCGCCATACTCTCCGCGGTGCGCCCAAACGTCCTGGAATTGAGAGGACTTGGCAAGCGCTTCGGCGACCTCCAGGCGCTCCGCGGCCTCGACCTGCAGATCCATGCCGGCGAGGTCTTCGGATTCGTGGGCAGCAACGGTGCCGGCAAGACCACGACCATGCGGATCGTGATGGGGGTCCTCGCCCCGGACGCCGGCGACGTGCTCTGGGAAGGCTCACCGATCGCTTTCGAGACCCGCCGGCAGACCGGCTACATGCCCGAAGAGCGCGGGCTGTATGCGAAGCAGCCCATCGGCGAGCAGCTCCGCTACTTCGGGCAGCTGCATGGCCTCACCGAGGCGGCGGCGGGAGACGCCACCGACGTCTGGCTTGAGCGCTTCGGGCTAGGTGAGCGGCAGAAGGACGAGCTGCTGAAGCTCAGCCATGGCAACCAGCAGCGCGTGCAGCTGGCTGCGGCGCTTCTGTTCGACCCCGTCCTGTTGATCCTCGACGAGCCGTTCGCCGGGCTCGATCCGGAGGCGGTGGACGCGATGAGCGCGGTGCTGCGCGAGCAGGCCGCGGCGGGCAAGCCCGTGATCTTCTCCAGTCATCAGCTCGAGCTCGTCGAGCGACTCTCCGACCGGGTGGGTGTCATCCGCCGCGGCGAGCTCGTCGCCTGCGGCACCGTCGACGAGCTGCGCGGCCGCGGTCCGGAACGGCTGTGGGTCGAGGCGCCCGCCGCCACTGCTGACTGGGCCGCCGGCCTCACCGGGGTCACGGTCGTGCGCAGCGCCGGAGCCGGCTATCTCCTGGAGCTCGGCGACCACGCCGATGACCAGCAGGTGCTGCAGGCCGCGCTCGCGACCGGCCCGGTGCGCGAGTTCCGCCGCGAACGGCCCTCCCTGCTGGACCTCTTCCGCGAGTTCGTGAGCGACCCAGAGATAGATGCCGCCTGACGTCCGGATCGTCTTCCTCATCGCTCGCCGGGAGTTCCTGACACGCATCCGAAGCCGCCTCTGGCTGATCGGCACCGTGGTGTTGGTCCTCGCCGTCTGCGGCTTCATCGTGGTGCAGGCAAAGGTCATCAGCCCGCACGGATCGCACACGAAGGTCGCGTTCCTGGGCCCGGCGCGGGCCCTGCAGCCGAACGTGTCGCGCACCGCCGCCGCCCTCGGCGTGACCGTCGACGTGCAGTCGGTCCAGAGCGAGTCGGACGGCGTCGCCGAGGTCGACTCCGGCGAACTCGACGCGCTCATCAGCGGCGAGCGGACACACCCGACGGTGACGGTCAAGGAGCAGCTGAGCACCGAGGTTGCGGCGGCGATTTCAAATGCGTCGAAGCAGATCGCCCTGAACGAGGCGCTGCTCAACCAGGGCGTCGACCCTGGAGTGGTCAGCGGCCCCGTGGCGGCCTCCGGCCCGGTGATCCACACGCTGGACCCAGGCGCGGCGCAGCGCGCGACGCGGGACGTGGCGGGAATCTTCGTCGCCGTCCTGCTGTACATCGCGCTTCAGATCTACGGGCAGGTGGTGGCAGCGGGCGTCGTCGAAGAGAAGGCGAACCGGATCGTCGAGATCCTTCTCTCCACGATCCGCGCCCGCCAGCTGCTGTTCGGCAAGGTGCTCGGAATCGGACTCCTGGGCTTCATCCAGCTGGCGATCGTGGGAGCCGCCGCGCTGCTGGTGGCCGGGCGCACGCAGACGGTCAACCTGCCCACCGTCGGCCTGAGCAGCGTCCTCGGCGGGCTGCTCTGGTTCGTGATCGGCTTCGTCCTCTACGCGTTCCTCTATGCCGGCGCCGCCTCGCTCGTATCGCGCCAGGAGGACCTGGCCTCGGTGACCACGCCGGTCACGGTGCTGGTGCTCGGCAGCTATCTGGCCTTCTTCTGGGTGGTCGCCAACCCGACCAGTCAGATGGCGGCGGTGCTGTCCCTGCTGCCGCCTTTCGCGCCCATCCTGATGCCGGCGCGGATGGCGACCGGCGACGCCCCAACCTGGCAGGTCGGGCTCGCCATCGTGCTCTCCCTGGCCACGATCGCCGGCCTCAATCTGCTCGCCGCCCGCATCTACTCCAACTCGGTCCTGCGCTTCGGGTCGCGGGTCAGCCTGCGCCAGGCCTGGTCGAGCGCCCCCTGAGTTCGGCGCGTTGACACGCGCGCCGAGTTCTCGGTACCCAGTTGTACTGCGTGAGGAAGATTCTCTTCGCCGCCGTGATCGTCGGGGCGGCGCTGGCGAGCGGGCTGCTGCCCGCGAGCGCCGCCGGCCAGTTCACGTTCGCGAAGCCGATCAGGCTCGCGGGCGCCGGCGGTGACACCGAGCCGCGCGCCGCGGTCACGCCGGCCGGAACGCACTACGTCGTCACTGACGGCGGCACGATCTGGAGCTCGGCGGACGGCCTGCACGGCTGGTCGCACGTCGGCGACCTCTCGAACCAGCTCGCGAGCTCGATCGACGTCGACCTGGTCGCCACCCGCACCGGCCGCCTGATCGGCGTCGAGCTGGACTTCGGCGGCATCAACTTCCGCACCTCCTACTCCGACGACGGCGGCAAGACCTGGACCGATTCCGCCGGCCCGGGTGGGGCGCCGGCGCCGTTCACGGGCACCGGCTACGTCGACCAGGACCGGCCCTGGCTGGCCGTCGGGCCCGACGACGCGACGACGCACCAGCCGCGGGTCTACATGCTCATGCACAACCTCGCCTCGGGCGCCGCGACCCACAACATGTGGGTGGCGACGTCAACCGACGGCGGCGCCAGCTTCGGCCCCTTCGTACCGGTCACGGTGCCGGGCAGCCAGGCCTGGCTCGACCTCCAGTGCGCCGACTCCGGCGGCCCCTCCAATCTGTTCGTCAGCCCGGCCGACGGCCGCGTCTTTGCGGTTTGGGGAGCGCGCAGCTCGGCGCTGGGTGGCTGCGGCGCCTCGGCGACCGGCTCGTTCGAGATCAACGTCGTCGCCGCGACTCGCGTCTGGATCGCCTCGGCGCCGGCCGATGGCACGGCAGACCCCACGCAGTGGACGCAGTCGCTGGCCGTCGACGACAACGCGACCGGCCAGATCGTGGGCATGCAGCTGGCCCCCGGCGCGATCGACTCCGCCGGCAACGTGTACATCGTCTACCCGGAGTCGCTCCACGCTTATCCCGACTACACAGGCGCCGCGATCAAGTACGTGCACACGACCGAGACCCAGCTGGTCAACAACCCCTACGGCACCAGCGGACCGGCTCAGCAGGTCTGGTCGGCGCCGGTCACCGTCTCCCCGCCCGGCCAGCCCGGCAACCTGTTGCCGCACCTCGTCGCCGGCGGCCCCGGCCAGCTGGACTTCGCCTGGTTCCACGGCCGCACGGTGAAGGGCAAGGTGAACTGGTACCCGACGGCCGCGCAGACGCTGAACGCGCTGGACGCGCATCCATCGCTGGCGACGGTCCAGCTCTCGAGTTTCCCGGCCTACTCGGACCAGGACTCCAGCATCATGATGGGCGCCTGCGCCTCGCCAGGCCCGCTGCAGGGCGTTGAGAACGGATTCGCCTGCGGCCGCTCGACCGATGTCTGGGGCGTCACCCTGGACAGGGCCGGCAACTTCCTCATCACCTGGCCCGGCGACGGGCCGACCGCGGGGACCTACGTCAGCGTGCAGACGGCCGGACCGGTGTTGGGTGCCACGACAGCGGTGAAGGCGGCCACGGCTGTGAAGACGCCGTTCACCGCGGGATCAGGTTTCGGGTTCGGTGCCGCATGGCTGGCCGCCGGGTTGATCGCCTTGGGCTCGCTGCTGGTCGTCGTCGGGCTACGATCCCGCCCGTGGAGCATCACGGCCCGCCGCGGGTCCACACCGAACCGGTAGTCCTCGAGCTCGGCGAGGGCGTCGGCGCGCTGATCGTCTTCGCCGGTCCCGATCTGGTCGGCGCGGAGGTCGAGGTGGAGAGACTCGACTCCGGCAAGCGCACCCACACCGAGGTGCACGAGCGGCTCGTCAACGGGGGGACCGTCTTCGCCGGCGTCTTTCCCGAGCTTCCGGAGGGCTCCTACCGCCTCCTCGGCTTCGAGCGCGAGCTCGACATCCGGAGCGGCGAGGTGACCGAGGTCAGCGTCCGGTCAGCTTGAGCAGCAGCGCCGTCCCCTCCCAGAAGACGTAGAGGGGCACGAAGAGCAGCAGCGGCGTGATCGGGTCGGCGCCCGGCGTCAGAAAGTTCGCGAGCACCGCGAGCCCGATGATCCAGGCGGCGCGGTGCCGGTAGAGCCAGCCTGAGCTGACGATGCCCAGCCGGCCGAGCACGTACAGCACGACCGGCAGCTCGAAGACCAGGCCGAAGGCGACGACCAGCAACAGCGCGAAGCCGATGTAGTCCTCCACCAGCGGCAGGTACGTCAGGTCAGCCGGGGCGAAGCCGGTCAGGATGTGGATGAACAGCGGCAGGGCGAACAGCGCGACGCTGAGACCCAGCCCGAAGAACAGCACCGTCGCGAGAAAGAGCGGCAGCACGAGCTTCCGCTCCTGCGAGCGCAGCCCGGGGCTGACGAACCACCACGCGCGCTGCGCGATCACCGGGAACGCCGCGACGAAGCCCATCGCGATCGCGAGCTTGACGCCGAGCAGGAAGGCGCCCGTCGGTGTCGTGAAGTACGTGCGCTGGAGGCCCCCGCGGGTGACGAGGAACTCGACGGCCTGCCGCCAGAAGAAGAAGGCGCCCACCGACGCGACCGCCCACGCGAGCAGCGAGACGATGAGCGCCCGCCTCAGGTCCTCCAGGTGCTCGATCCACGACATCTCGTCGTCGTGGGTATCGCTTTCCTGGAGGACTCTGAGGGTGGCCATCTCGGTTAGGCCTTGGTCTCGGACGCGGTGACTCGGTCCACGTCCTCTTTGATCTGATCCGTGGCCTTGCGGAACTCACGGACGCCGCGTCCCAGCGAGCTGCCGAGCTCAGGGAGCCGGCTCGGTCCGAAGACGATCAGGATGATCGCCAGGATCACGAGCAGCCAGACCGGGTGAAAAGGCATCTGTATCCCTCCTTCAGTTGGTGGTGTCGCTGTCGTAGCCGCTGTACGGCGTGCCCATGTAGGGGAAGCTGCCCAGCAGCGTGGGCGGGTCGTCGCCGATCGAGCCGTCGGTGACGAGTGTCGCGGCGGGATCCGGCGTGTAGTTGGCGACCAGCGCGTACGTGAGGCCGGCTATCGCCCTCAGCTCGACGGTGACCACGTCGTCGAAGACGCGGCGCCCGTTCGGGAACCCCGCGGGGTCGCCGGCCACCAGGCCGAACTTGTTCGGTGAGCCGGCGGGCGTGATGGCCATGTTCAGCCGGAGCATGTCGGCCGGGGTGGTGCCAGTGAAGTTCTGGAAGCCGTCGACGATCCCGCCCGGGATGCCTGTCATCAGGATCGCCATCAGGTCGGCCCGCGGCGTGCCGTTCAGGCCGGCGAGGTTCTTGAAGGCCGGCACTCCTTCGACGAGCCCCGGGTAGAGGACCGGCAGCAGCTTCGCCAGTTCCGGCTGCTGCACGTACTTGGCGAACTGGCTGTCCTGGCTCGGAGCTACGGCATTCCAGCGGTCCTTGTCGCCCATCGGGACGATGACCTCGTTGAAGAGCGGGTTGCCAAGGCGCGAGACCTGGACAAACGGCCCCGCCTCCACATTGCCGTCGTTCTGAATCACGCGAGCGCGCCGCCGGCTGGCGGAGGTCCAGGCGCCGATCGTCGAGCGGGAGTCGCTGACGAGGGTGGGGTTGGAACCATCGCGCGTGAGGTCCGTCTTCGGGACCTGGATTGCGATCGTGTGCACGTTGTAGCCCTCGGTCGCGTTGACGGGGGAAGTTGGCGCGCTGGGGATCAAGTGCAGACCCTGGAAGGGCCGCAGGTCACCGAGATCGAAGATTGAGCCGAGGTCGACGTAGAAGGCTTCCGCGCGCTGGCCCGCGAAAACCTTGCGGCCGCCGCTGAGCGAGTGCACGGCCGGCGTCCCGAGGTTGTCCGCGTACATGGGCGTCGACCGCGGGCCGATGTTGCAGGGCGGGCAGCGCAGCGGGTGGTCGTTGAGAACGGTCGAGACGCCGTTCTGCACGCGCGTCACGGTGTAGAACTGGCGCCGGTTCCAGCTGGAGTCGGTCAACGATCCGATCGGGCCGGTGTTGTAGAGGAACGTGTCCGGGTTCATGACCACCGTCTGGAACCTGAACTGGTACGTGATGTCCGCCAGAGCGTCGCCGTTGTTGTCGATGTGGATCTCGTAGAGGACGTCGTCGCCGAACTCGTAGAAGTTCGGGCCGCCGGCGGGCCCCTCGAGCGGGATGTAGTTGGCGATCAGCGTCACCTTGTCGGACGCGTCAGGGCTGACGAATGCGTAGAAGTCGGTGCTGTCGGCAACGGGATCCTTGGCGATCTCCGGAGCCTCGCGATGCGAAGACATGCCTATGCCCTCCCCAGCAGCCGGTCGACCAGCTCGGTGTCCTTGAAGACGACCTCTTTGGAGCCGGTCATGACGGCCACCTCGCCCGTCTCCGCGTTGCGGATGTGGGCGACGATCGGGCCCTGCTTCGCCGCGCGCGCCTTCCGGCTGCTCGCGCTCGAGCCCGGCAGGTTGAGCTTGCCGAGGGCGGTGAGCGCGACGCCGGATCCGGCGACTCCCAGCGATGCCCGGGCCAGGAACTTCCGACGTGTCAAGTCGGCCATGGGTCTCCCTCCTCTCCTGTGGTGAACCCGCGGGGGTTCTTCAACCGCTGATACGGAGGGAGACCGCGAACGGATCAATTGATCCACGGCGCCGCGAACTGCGTACAAATACGCGGGATGAGTGCGCGCGACCTGCGCGAGCTGAGCGATCCCGACCTCGCCTCGGCGCTGGCGTCCGGCGAAGTCGCGGCGCTCGGCGAGCTGTACGACCGCTACGGTTCGCTCGCCTTCGCGGTCGCGGTGCGGGTGGTCGGAGACGCGGGCCGCGCCGAAGACGTCGTCCAGGAGGCATTTCTGAAGGTCTGGCGCAGCGCCGCCCGGTTCGACGCCCAGCGCGGCTCGCTGCGTGGCTGGCTGCTCGCCTGCGTGCGCAACCGCGCCATCGACAGCCTGCGCGGGCGCGGCGCCCACGAGCAGGCCGAGCTGGAGCTGCAGCCCGAGCTGGTCGCCACCGGCTCGGGATCCGACCCGTGGCGCGAGGTGTCGCGATCGCTGGAGCGCTCCGCGATCCAGGAGGCGCTCTCGAGTCTCCCGGCCGAGCAGCGGCAGGCCATCGAGCTGGCCTATTACGGCGGCTATACGTACTCGGAGATCGCCGAGATGTCCCGGGTCCCGCTCTCGACCGTCAAGGGCAGGGCGCGGCTGGCGCTGGAGAAGCTCCACTCCTACCTTGTGGGCAGAGGCATGGTCAGCGATGCGGTCTGAGCACGAGGTGATGGAGGACGCGGTGGCGGCGTACCTGCTGGGCGCCGGCGAGCCCGGCGAGGCCGAGACGGTCCGCGCCCACCTGACCGGCTGCGCCTCCTGCCGCGAGCTGGCCGCGCGCCTGAGCCGCGCCGCGGCAGCCCTACCCCTGGCTGTGGAGGAAGCCGCACCGCCCGGCCGCCTGCGGGAGCGAATCCTAGCCGCGGCCTCGGCCGAGGCGCCACACGCGAGCGCCCCTTCTCCGCATTTGCCAGCCAGCGCTCCCCTGCGCCTGCCGCGCAGACCGGCTTTGGTAAACAAACGCGGCTCTGAGCGGTGGCTGCCGCTGGCGGCGGCCGCGGTGGCGCTGCTCGCGGTCGGCGTGGCCGGTGGGATCGGCGTGAGCCGGGCGACGGCGCCCAACGTGGCCGCGGCGCACTACTCGCTCAACGGCTCCGGCTCGCTGCAGGGCGCGGCCGCGTCCGTGGTCGACTTCCGCGGCACCGGCACCACGCTGGTCGAGTTCCGCGGCCTGCCGGCGGCGCCGGCGGGCAAGGTCTACGAGCTCTGGCTGATCCCGAACGGCGCCAAGCCGATCGCAGCGGGCGTGTTCTCGCCCGACGCCGACGGAAGCAAGGTCCTGGTCCTGCCGCGCGACCTCGGCGGCATCTCGGTGATGGCGGTGACCGTCGAGCAAGGGCCGGCCGGGGCCACCCAGCCGACGCAGCAGCCGGAGCTCAGCGGCTCCTTAGCCTGAACCCGACGACGGCGCCCAGCGCCACCGCCTCCAGCCCCGCCATCGCGACGAAGGCCAGGGGGATCGCCAGCGCCCCCCGGCTGCCGACGAGCGCCGCCATGATCACGGCGCGGCCGGCGACCTGGCCTGTGTTGGTGAAGAGAGGCGTGCGCGTGTCACGCAGCGCGATCAGGGTGCGGGCCAGGACCTCCGCGACCACGTAGGCCGGCAGCCCGACGGCATACGCCGCCAGCACGTCGTAGGTCAGCGCTCCGGCCGCGCCGCCGAAGCGGCCGTGCTCGAAGAGGATCCGGATGGCGATCCTCCCCAGCAGAACAAGGAGCACCGCGGCCGGGATCGCCAGGGCGATCACCGCCCCGAGCGCCCGCAGCAGCGTGGAGCGCAGCCGCGTCCAATCCGCCTCCTCCGCGTACGCCGCCAAGCGCGGGAAGGCGGACTGCCCCACCGCCTGCCCCAGCAGGGCGATCGGCAGGCCGACCAGCATGAACGCGTTCTGGATGGCGGGCAGCGCCGCGTGATCGGCGGCGCGCGATGCGAACGAGGTGTCGACGATGAACCCCGTGTAGGCGACGCCCACGGCGAGGCCGTTGGGGATCAGCAGGGCGATGGTCGCGCGCAGCCGGGCGTCGCCCGGATCCCAGGCCGGCCGGTAGCGGTAGCTGCCGCCGAGCAGGGCGGGCAGGAGGATCACCGCCTGCAGCACCGCCCCGAGCAGGACGCCGTACGCAGGCCCGTAGATCCCGAAGGCGGGATGCGCGCGCGTGGCGAGCACGCCCGCGATCAGGCCGAGGTTGTGCGCCGCGATCGAGAGGCCGGTCAGCTGGAAGCGGCTCTGGCTGTTGAGCACAGCGGTGGCGACGCTGCCGACCGCGAGGATCAGCGGCTGCAGCAGCATGACGCGCGTGAGGCCGGTCGCCAGCTCGCTCGTGTGCGCGTCAAAGCCCGGCGCGAGAACGTGTGTCACGAACGGACCCGCGAACATCTCGCCCGCGACGATCAACACCACGAAGGCGCCCAGCAGCGTGTTGAGCACCAGGCTGGCGAGCCGCGCGCCGGCGGCCGCGCCGCCCTCCCGGACCGTCGCCAGCAGGACCGGGATCATCGCGCTGGAGAGCGCGCCGCCGGCGATCAGGCTGAACAGCGCGTCGGGGAGGCGCACCGCGGCATAGAACGCGCTGGCGTCGGCGCCCGCGCCGAACTGGGCGTTGAAGAGCACCTGGCGCACAGCGCCCAGCAGGGCGGAGACGAAGAACGACGCCATCAGCACGGCGCTGGCCTGCGAGACGGTCAGCTCGCGGGTGAGGAAGCCCCGGATGTCGAGCACGTCGCTCGCCTGCGGGAATCCCATCCAGATGCTCTCCGCGATCGCGGAGAAGCCGCCCAGCAGGACGGGCCGGCGCTTTTCGACGGGCGCTGCTACGGCAGCCATGACAGGAGTTCTACAGACGCCAGGAGAAGCCCGGCCAGCCGTGGCGCCTGACGTCGTATGCCACGTAGGCGCCGAACACCGCTACGGCACCGAACGAGAAAACGAGGTGGAAAGCGTGGTGTGGCAGCGGGATGCTCAGCCCGTGAAAGACGGTGTGCAAGGTGTCGCCGGCTGCCACCGCGGTGACGAGATAGAGGGCGGCGCGCTTGGCGTCGGCACGCCTTCTGAGGAGCGCCGCGCGCACCGCCCTCACAGAGATCAGCTCCGCCCGTACGCCCTGGTGGCCGCGAACCCGGCGAAGAGGGCCGCGGCGGCGGTCAGCAGGTGGACGACGTTGTAGGACCCGGGCAGAGCGCCGGAAAAGCCCAGCAGGTGCCCAGTTGTCGGTTCGACCGCCAGGCCGAGGATCGTCACGAGGACGAAGACGATGCCGACGACGCGAGCCACGAGCTTGGCCGTGGACTCGCCCGCGAAGAACGAACCGAGCACGGCGACCCCGACGATCCAGTGGATGGCGTTCTGAACGCCTGTCAGCATGAGGATCGTGTAACCACCGACCGTCAGCGTCTTGCCGCCCGCGCCGAGTATGTCCTCGAGCAGGGCGACGGCGATGTACGCGATACCAAACACCAGCGCGTACGTCTGGACGATGCCGAAACGAGGAGACGAAGTCTCCATCGTCGCCGCGGATGAACCCATGGGGCATTCCTCCTATTGCTACTTGGCACTGCGAAGGCGGCGCCGTAATGTAATACGGCTCGTGGAGGAATGAGGACAAAAATTCGCCCCGACGGCCAGGGCTTCGTATAAGCAGCAGATGCATTCGCACAACCTGCCTCTGCTCGCGGTCCTCTGGCTGCCGGCGGCACTGGTCCTGCTGCGGCGCATCCCGGGCGTGGCTGAAAGCTGGCGCCGCACCGACGCGCTCACGCGCGCGGTCCTGCTGCTGATGGCCGTTGCGGCGGCCGTCCACCTCGCACTGATCCCGGCGCACGCGGCCGATCCAATCACCGCGGTGCTGTTCGCGCTCGACGCTTGCGGGCTGATCGCCGTCGGCGTCGCCGGGCTCCTGGGCATCCGCGGCTGGCGCGTCGCCGCCACCCTCCTGCTCCTCGGCGCCGTCGGCGCCTACGCAGCCTACGTCGTGACGGGGCGCGAGGTGCTGGATCTCACCGGCATCGCCACCAAGGTCGATGAGCTCGCCGCCGTCGAGCTGCTGCTGCTGGGCTGGCTAGTGAGGTCCCAGCGTCTCCGCTTCACGCGAACGGCGGCGGCGTTCGTCCGCAACCGCGGCATCGCCGCGGAGCTCCGCAACCCGGGCTAGAGCTCGCCACGTCCAGACCGGCAGCTGCCGGTCGCCGATCTCCTCCGCCATCTGGATCGCGGCCTTGAGATCTGCCTCCGCCTCGTCGAGCCGGCCCAGCTCGCGCCTGGCGATCCCGCGCGCCGCGATCGCATCGGCCTGCTCCCAGCGCGCGCCGATCTCGGCCAGGATTGCGATGGCCCGGTCGAAGCAGGGCAGCGACTCGTCATAGCGGCCGAGGTCGGTGAAGACCCTGGCCTTCTGGACCGTCGTGTTGGCGATGCTGAAGTCGTCGCCGCACTCCTCAGCAAGCCGGCTCGCCTCCTCCACGAGCTCCAGCGCGCCGTCGTTGTCCTGCATCTCGGAGCGGTTGATGGAGAGCGCGTTGAGGGCTCGCACGCGCGCCCAGCAGTCCTCCGGGTCTGCGAGGTCGAACGCCCGCCGCCAGATCTTCTCCGACTCCTCGTAGTGCTCCCGCGTCCACGGCACCCAGCCTGCGAAGAGCAGGCTGCGAACGACCGCCCAGGAGTCGCCGACGCGCTCAGAGGCCGCGAGCGACCGCTCCAGCAGCTGCTCCGCCTTGTCCACATCGCCTTCGTAGTTGATCGCGACGTCGCCGCGGTACCGCAGCGCGAGGGCCAGTGCGAAGGGGTCGTCCACCGCTTCGGCCAGCGTCACCGCGCGGTCGAGCGACTCCAGCGCGGCGCCGTACTCGCCCAGCCAGTACAGGGCCTCGCCCTTCCCGGCGAGAGCTCGCGCCTCGCGGGCCCCCCAGGCAGGCTCCGGCTCGGCCAGGGCGAGGGCGCGCTCGTAGCGATCGATGGCGGAGCGGCTCTCCATCCGGCGCCGGGCGCGGTCGCCGGCCACCACCAGCGCGTCGGCGGCCTCCTCGGCGGCCCGGCGGTCGCGCGGGTCGAGGTCGAGCGCCGCCCGCGCGGCCAGCTCCAGGTGATCGGCGGCCCAGGAGCGGTGGTCACGCTCGATCTGCTGCTCCGCCACCAGCCGGTGCAGCCGGACCCGTTCCCGCTTCGGGAGGCTGCCGTACGCGACCTCCTTCAGCGTGCTGTGCCGCAGCCGCCAGCGGGGCGTGGCGGAGTCCTGGTCGCGCACGACCACCTCCGCCTCCTCGAGGTCGTTCAGCTCGGCCTCCACAGCCGCCGGGTCCACCACCCGCAGCTCGTCGAGATCGAAGCCGTACATGAAAACCGACGCGTGCCGGGCGAGCTCGCGGAGCCGGCCGGGCAGGGCGTCGAGGCGGGCGGCGACGATCGCCTGGACCGTCGGCGGCAGTGACGCGCGCGCCGCCTCCTGGCCGCTGCCGGCGCCGAGCAGCATGCCGGTCGTCTCGATGATGAAGAACGGGTTGCCGCCCGTGCGCCGTGCGATCGCGGCGGCCCCGTCGTCGTCGATGCGCCCGGCGGAGGCGTGCCGGACCAGGCGTGTCGAGTCCTCCACGCTCAGCGGGTCCAGGCGGACGAGCACGGCGTCCCCCTCGCCGGCCGTGCCCCAGGTGGGCCGCTCGTCCAGGAGCTCTCGGCGAGCCAGCACCAGCACCAGCGCGCGGCGCGGTCCCCGGCGGCCGGGGGAGCCGAGCCGCTCGATGAGGTCGAGCATGGCCGGGTGCAGCGTGTGCGCGTCCTCGAAGATGAGGAGCGCCGGGTGGTCGCGGGCCAGCCCGTCCACCAGAGCGATGAACCCGGCCTGCACGTCGTGGACGAACGCCGACTCCTCGCGCCGGCTCTCGCCGCCGCCGAAGAGAAGGCTGAGCCGCTCGGTGATGCGTTCGGCCTCGCCGGCCCCGCAGCAGCTTTCGACAAGCCGCCGGAGCTTGCGGCGCACCGCCTCCGGCTCGTCCTCCATGTCCAGACCGGCCAGCTCGGTGACGATCGCGGTCGCCGGCGAGAAGGTCGCGCTGTCCGTGTAGCGGCGCGCCCGGCCGCGGAGGACCGGAACGCTCGCGCTGAGCCCCGCGGCCAGTTCCTCCGCCAGCCGGGACTTGCCCACGCCCGGCTCGCCGAGGACGGTGACCAGCACGGGCTTGCCCGAGGTGCTGGCCAGGCCGAGGCTCTCGCCCAGGATCGCCTGCTCGCCCACGCGGTCTACGAAGGGGATGGTGCTGCGCGCGGAACGCGTCGTGATGCCCTCGACCGGGTAGGCGTCGAGCGGGCCGTCGAAGCCCTTGGCCCGCACCCGGCGCCGGCGGCCGAACAAAAGCCGATCGGCTGCGAGCGCGCGCGCGGTCGGCCCGGCCAGCACCTCGCCGGGCTGTGCCGCCGCCTGGAGGCGAGCGGCGCCGTTGACCACCGCGCCCGTCACCAGCAGCTGCCCGGCAGGGCCAACTCCGGTCGCGGCCTCGCCGGTCTCGATGCCGATCCGGACCTCGATCGGGACCTCAGCGCCGGCGTTCTCCGCCAGCCGGCGCACGCGTCCGCGGATCGCGAGACCCGCCCGCAGCGCGCGCACCGCGTCGTCCTCGCGCACGTGCGGCAGGCCGAAGACCGCCATCACGGCGTCGCCGATGAACTTCTCGGGCCGGCCGCGCAGGGCGTGAAGCTCCTCCGAGGCGGCGTCGAAGAACCCGCTGAGCACCTCGCGGGTGCGCTCGGCGTCGAGCCGGCGCGCGAGGCCGGTCGAGTCCACCAGGTCGGCGAAGAGCACCGTCACGAGCTTTCGCTCCTCGGTGGCGAGCAGCGGCCCGACCGCGGCGCCGCAGCTGGGGCAGAACCGGGCGCCGACCGGCAGCGCGCTGCCGCAGACGGAGCACGACATGGGCATGTCTGGGACGATGCTAGTGTCCAGCTCCGGACGTCCGTGGACAAATTCGAGCTGCGGACGCCGATGCGTGCGTCAGGGGGCCCGGCGCCGCGTCGTCGCGCACCTCAGGTGCGCTCCTCCTAGCGCCACCCCTTCCTTCGCCTCGGCGCCCGCACCGGTGGACCTGCGGTCCACCTGCCCGAATTTGCGGCACGAACGTCCGAAACTGGACACTAGTCGCCCCATGGAGTTCCAAGAGCTCATCCGCCGGCGGCGGATGGTCCGCCGTTTCGACCAGCGGCCGGTCCCCGAGGATGTCCTCCACCGTGTGCTCGAGCCGGCGCGTCATGCGCCCTCGGGCGGGTTCAGCCAGGGCTTTGACTTCATCCTTCTTACAACCCCCGACGAGGTCGATTGGTTCACTCGAACCACGGACGACCCGACCGACCCGGAGCCCTTCCCCGGCCGCGACTCCGGCGTGGCGCCGCCGGTCATCGTGCTGCCCTTCGCCAACAAGGACACGTACCTGGCGCGCTACTCGCTGCCCGACAAGATCGCCTTCGGCATGAACCTCGAGGAGAACTGGCCGGTGCCGTTCTGGACGGTGGACACGTCGATGGCGATCCTGCTGATCCTCTTGGGAGCCGTCGACGAGGGCCTAGGCGCCTGGTACTTCGGCATCACCCACGGCGAGGACGAGGTCTTCCGCCACCTCGGAGTGCCTGACTCGTGCGACCTGCTGGGGGTGATCGCGCTGGGCTACCCGTCACCGGACGAAAAGCCCCGCGGCTCAGCCTTCACCCGCCGCCGCCGCGCCTTCGAGGACATGTTCCACAAGGGCCGCTGGTAGCACTACACCTCCCCTCCGGGGAGGTCGCCGGCGAAAGCCGGCGGGAGGGGCTGCCGGCTCGTCGACTGACCACGGCCCCTCCCTACCCTCCCCGGAGGGGAGGGGATTTTGGATTACCTCCCCTCCGGGGAGGTCGCCGGCGAAAGCCGGCGGGAGGGGCTGCCGGGCTCGTGACTTACCACGGCCCCTCCCTGACCCTCCCCGGAGGGGAGGGGAGTCCAGTCAGGCGGCCGGCAGCCTAACGGTCACCGTCGTCCCCGACCCCGGCTCGCTCTCGAGCCGGATGTCCCCGCCGTGCGCCTCGACGATGTCCTTGGCGATCGACAGGCCGAGCCCGGATCCGCGCGAGCCCGGCGCCTTGGTGAACCGCTCGAAGGCGCGACCCGCCAGCTCCGGCTCCATCCCGCTGCCGGTGTCTGCGACGCTCACCGCGACCAGCCTTTCGGCCCCCTCCGCACGCAGCGTCACGGAGCCGCCGGCGGGCGTATGGCCGATGGCGTTGGCGACCAGGTTGTCGAGCACGCGGCGAAGCCGGACCGCGTCGCCGTCAACCGCCGGCAGGCGCGCCGCCACATCGACGGAGAGCGCCACCCCCGCAGCCTCGGCGGCCGCTCGGTGGGCGGCGGCTGTCTCGTTCAAGAGGTCCTCGGCGGCGATGGGCGCCCGATTGAGCGTCAGTGCGCCGGCCTCACTCTCGGCGAGCGTGCGCAGATCGGCGACGAGCGCCTCCATGCTCGCGGTCGCCTCGAGGACGGGCGCGAGATGGTCGGCATCGCCCGGGTAGACGCCGTCCGCGATCGCCTCGGCCTGCGCCCGCACGACCGCCAGCGGGGTCCGGAGCTCGTGCGCCAGCTCGGCGAGGAAGGTGCGGCGGCGGGCGTCCGTGTCTTCGAGGCGCCTGGCCGCCTCGGTGAGCTCACGAATCCGCTGACCGACACCCATCCCACGCCAGCGGCGCGGGCTGAACGCGAAGACAAGGAAGAAGAACAGCAGCACGGGCACGATCCACTGCCAGCCGTGGCCGGGAAGACTGCCCGTGAGCAGGACCGCGACCAGCAGCCAGATCACGACGCCGAAGAAGATCACGCGGAGGAAGTGGAACGGCGGTCCCCGCCGCCTCGGCGGCCACTGCTCCCCTTCCGGCCACCAGGGCGGACGCCCGGGCGGCATCAGGCCAGGTCCGCGAAGCGATAGCCGACCCCGAAGACCGTCTGCAGGTACCGCGGAGCTCGGGGGTCTGGCTCCAGCTTCCGGCGGATGTTCTTGACGTGGGCGTCGATCGCCCGCTCGTACGACTCCACCGCGGTGCCGCGGATTGCATCCAGCAGCTGCGCGCGGGTGAACACCCGCCCTGGCTGGCGCGCCATCACCGCCACGAGGTCGAACTCCGTCGGGGTGAGATCGACCTGCCGGCCCGCGACCCGGAACTCGCGGCGCCCGCGGTCCAGCTCGACGTCATCGCCGACACGCACGATCTCGCCGCCGGTACGCGCTGCCTCGGTGCGGCGCAGGACGGCGCGCACGCGCGCCACCAGCTCGCGCGGGCTGAACGGCTTGGGCACGTAATCGTCGGCGCCCAGCTCGAGCCCCGCCACGCGATCGGCCTCCTCGGTTCGCGCCGTGAGCATGATGATCGGGAGCTCCCCCTCCTTGCGCACGGCGCGCGCCACGTCGAGGCCGTCCATTCCGGGCAGGCCGAGATCGAGCACCATCAGATCGGGCCGGCCCGTGCGGACCGCCCGCAGCGCCGACGGCCCGTCGCCGGCCGTCAGCACCTCGAAACCCGAGTGCAGCAGGTAGTCGCGGAGGACGCGCACGATCTGCGGCTCGTCCTCCACGACCAGCACCCGCGTCATGCCGGGCATCCTAGCCCGGCGGCTGCTCCTGTCCAGGGCTCGGAGCACCCTGCTCGTGTGCCTGGCGGTGCCAGTCGCGCATGCGCTCCTCGTAGTAGTGGCGGCCGCCGCCCCAACCGCCGTGGCGGCCGGCCCGAGCGAAGCCCCGGATGATCCAGAAGAAGATCAGCAGGAACAGGAAGAACCAGATCACCCCGCCGAAGGGGAAGAACCCGACGCCCCAGTGCGGGCCGTACCAGTAACCCGGCACAGCGCCAACGCCCGCAGGCAGCTTGGTCGCCAGGCCCTGTGACAGGCCCGCCTCGTAGGAGAAGTAGGACGCCACCCCCGCGATCAAGGCGGTGATCGTCACCCAGATAAGTCCGAATCCGCGTCGCATCTCGTTGCACCTCCGTGCGATTTCATTGGGATCAGCGTCGCGATGGCGTGTGAACTACTTGTGAAGGCCTGAC
>Ga0070714_100000467_pt1 | contig 29373 bp, 25 predicted proteins | sample LARL83metaG_FD_65450 | JGI IMG/M metagenome (GOLD analysis project Ga0070714, IMG submission 65450) | Corn, switchgrass and miscanthus rhizosphere microbial communities from Kellogg Biological Station, Michigan, USA - LAR L8-3 metaG | ecosystem: Host-associated > Plants > Roots > Rhizosphere ... | reverse complement strand
ACCGTGTCAATTGCGCAATCGAGCCCACTAGACCGTGTCAATCCGCAAGGGCCCGACGCTCAGGAAGCCGCGGAATCATCCGCCGGTCACGGATGCTATTGATGAACGCCGCCCAGAAGCCCCGAGGAGCCGAGTTGACGACAGCGGACGACCATGTGCTGGCGCACGACCTGGCCCACGAGGCAGGACGGCGGCTGCTGGAGCTTCGGGCGAGCGGCGGTGATCCGGACGTGCTGCGCAAGGCGGGCGACCGGCTCTCCCACGAGTTCCTCGTCGCCCAGCTGGCCGCCGAGCGGCCCGGCGACCACGTCCTGTCCGAGGAGGCCGCGGACGACCCGGCGCGGCTGGCCGCGGACCGGGTCTGGATCATCGATCCGCTGGACGGAACCAGGGAGTTCGGCGAGCCGGGCCGGACCGACTGGGCCGTCCATGTAGCTCTTTGGGAACGGCGCCATGGACTGGAGACCGGCGCGGTGGCCCTCCCGGCCCAGGGCACGACCCTGTCCACGGCCGAACCGCCGCCGCGTGCGGGGGAACCACCCGCGGGGGCCTGCCCCGCGCGCGTGGTGGTAAGCCGGACACGGGCACCCGAGTTCGTTATGAGAATGGGGCTTGATGTGGTCGCGCTGGGGTCGGCGGGCGCCAAGGCGGCGGCGGTCATCCTGGGCGAGGCCGATGCCTACATCCACGCCGGGGGATTCTACGAGTGGGACACGGCGGCGCCGGTCGCGGTCGCCCGTGCGGCGGGTTTTCACGCTTCGCGGCTGGACGGCGCCGAATTGCGCTACAACCAGGCTGACCTGTTGGTGCCGGATATCCTGGTGTGCCATCCCGCGTACGCGGAAGTGCTACTGCAAGCGATCGAGGAAGCCCTGCATGCGTCCTGACTACCAGCTGTCCCAGCTCGATGTGCTCGAGGCCGAGGCCATCCACGTCATGCGCGAGGTCGCCGCGGAGTTCGAGCGGCCCGTGCTGCTGTTCTCCGGCGGCAAGGACTCGGTCGTGATGCTGGCCCTCGCGGAGAAGGCGTTCTGGCCCGCCCGGATCCCGTTCCCGGTGATGCATGTGGACACCGGGCACAACTTCCCCGAGGTGATGGAGTTCCGGGACCGCCGGGTGGCCGAGCTGGGTGTCCGGCTGGTGGTCGCATCGGTGCAGGCCTCGATCGACTCTGGCCGGGTGGCCGAGGAGACCGGGCGGCACGCGTCACGGAACCGGCTGCAGACCACGACCCTGCTCGACGCCATCGAGGAGCACCGGTTCGACGCGCTGTTCGGCGGCGCGCGGCGGGACGAGGAGAAGGCACGGGCCAAGGAGCGGGTGTTCTCGTTCCGCGACGAGTTCGGCCAGTGGGACCCGAAGAACCAGCGCCCTGAGCTGTGGAACCTGTACAACACGCGGATCCACCGGGGCGAGCACATCCGGGTGTTCCCGCTGTCCAACTGGACCGAGCTGGACGTGTGGGAGTACATCGAGCGCGAGTCGCTTGAGCTGCCGTCGATCTACTTCGCGCACGAGCGCCAGGTGTTCGAGCGGGACGGGCTGCTGCTCTCGGACAACCCGTTCGTGACGCGCGGCGAGGACGAGCCGCTGTTCTCCGCCACCGTGCGATACCGGACAGTGGGGGACATGACCTGCACCGGGGCGGTGTCGTCGTCCGCGGACACCATTGAGCACGTCATCGCGGAGATCGCCGCCACCCGGATCACCGAGCGCGGGCAGACCAGGGCCGACGACCGGACCAGCGAGGCAGCGATGGAAGACCGCAAGCGGGAGGGGTACTTCTAGTGGATATCTTGCGGTTCGCCACCGCCGGCTCGGTGGACGACGGAAAGTCGACGCTGATCGGACGGCTGCTCTACGACTCGAAGTCGATCTTCGCCGACCAGCTTGAGGCGGTCGAGCGGACGTCCCGTGACCGGGGCGAGGAGATCACGAACCTGGCGCTGCTGACCGACGGGCTGCGGGCCGAGCGGGAGCAGGGCATCACGATCGACGTGGCGTACCGGTACTTCGCCACGCCGCGGCGGAAGTTCATCATCGCCGACACACCGGGCCACATCCAGTACACCCGCAACATGGTCACCGGGGCTTCCACGGCGGATCTGGCCGTGGTGCTGGTCGACGCCAGGAACGGGCTCACCGAGCAGTCCCGGCGGCACGCGTTCCTGACCACGCTGCTGCGGGTGCCGCACATGGTGCTGGCCGTGAACAAGATGGACCTGGTCGACTACTCGCAGTCGGTGTTCGAGCGGATATCCGCCGAGTTCTCGGCGTTCGCCGCCCGGCTGGACATCGGGGACCTGGCGTTCGTGCCGATCTCGGCGCTGCACGGCGACAACGTGGTGGAGCGGTCCGCCGCGATGCCCTGGTATGACGGACCGTCGCTGCTGCACCACCTGGAGCACGTGCACATCGCGTCCGACCGGAACCTGATCGACGTGCGGTTCCCGGTGCAGTACGTGATCCGGCCGCATGCCTCTACAGATGCCTCGTTGCACGATTACCGGGGGTACGCGGGGCAGGTGGCCGGCGGCGTGCTGAAGCCGGGCGACGAGGTGGTGCACCTGCCTTCGGGGTTCTCGTCCCGGATCCGGCGGATCGTGGGCTCCGGGGGCACGGACATCGACGAGGCGTACTCGCCGATGTCGGTAACGCTGCTGCTCGACGACGACGTGGACATCTCCCGTGGCGACATGATCTGCCGGCCGAACAACCGGCCCGCCGCCGTCCAGGACATCGAGGCGATGGTCTGCTGGATGTCGGCCTCGTCGGCGCTCGCGCCACGCACCCGGCTCATCGTGAAGCACACGTCGCGAGTGGTGAAGGCGATGGTCAGCGAGCTGCATTACCGGATCGACGTGAACACCCTGCACCGGGACGAGGCGGCGCCGTCGCTGGGCCTGAACGAGATCGGGCGGGTGCGGATGCGGCTGACGCAACCCATCTTCGCGGACCCGTACTCGCGTAACCGCGCGACCGGCGGCCTCATCCTGATCGACGAGGCCACCAACGCCACCGTAGGCGCCGCCACCATAACTGACACCCGCTGAGGCGGGCGCGGGCTGATGTGGGCGGGCTGGAATTAACGTGGATCGTTGTGTGCGGCTAGCCGCACACAACGATCCACGTTAACGGCGGCCGGTCAGTGGACGGTGCATTCGGGTCCGCAGGGGTGCGCGTCTCCTGCCCAGCCGGAGCGGCGGAGCGAATTGGCCACACGCTGGGCGCTCTGACACCGGCGCTCGGTAACGCCCACCCAGCCGAAGCGCAGCGTGCGGATGTCGGTGGAGGCGATGTTCTCGTTGTCGCGTTCGGTGTCTGTCCACCGGCCTTCGCTCGGATGGGTCGTGGCGCCGTCCAGTTCGACACAGAGCCGATAGCGTGCGTAGAGGTTGTCCAGGTACATGTTCCCCGACCCGAGACGCCGCCGCGCCTGCCGTTTGGCGGCGGGCAGACCGTGCGCTCGCTCGACATCGCGTACATAGCGGCGCTCGAGTGGCGAGTCCAGGCCCTGCTCATTTTCGGAGAGCGCCTCGGTCAGCCACGCGCGCCAGCGGAAACGCGCGCGCTTTCCTAGTGCGTCGCGTAGGAGTTGGGGGACGGTCACCCCACGGCCGACGGCTCGGCAGATCCACATATATGCCTCGTTGAACGTACTTGCCGAGCTGATCAAGTCCAAGACGGTGTCCTCCGGTGACGTGCGCGGCAGCACCCAGGCAGCGTGCGGCTCAGCTTGGGCATTGCGCGATCGGTGAATGATGACACCAGGAAGAGGGCGATGCTGGGCGGGCCGCCTGCCAGGCGGCACGGTGACGTGTATCTCCTTCGCGGGCTTCCCGCCGAAGCCGTGCAACTCGGCAGCGGTCTCGTGGCTCAGCACGGCATCTGGTCCGGTGCGGAGCACGGTTATCCACAGTTTCGCTTCGCGGTTTGACTTCCCGGTGAAAGTGGCGTAGACGCCCCGGGAAACGCGCTGCCAATCACCTGACCTGACACGACGGCCGACTGCGCTGGTTGAAAGACCTGCGTTAATGGCCTGGTCACGGTCGACGATCCCCTCCTGGTAATAGGCGAGGGTACCCAGCTTGCTACCGAGTGGTTTCGTCATGTAGCCAGCCTTGCGCTTCATCCGGCGTCCACCACGCCGATTGCTAAGGCTGTGGAAAACCTGGCGGCCTTTGACAACCGGCTACGTGGGGTAGGGTCCTCATTGCGGCTTTTGCGTCCGAGAGGGAGCGGCGATGACAGCTGGCAATGGTAGCGCGACACTATTTCATGATTTGGGCGACTTCATGGCGATTCCGCGCGTGGGATCGATCAAGCTGTCGCCTGACGGCACGTGGCTGGCGGCCACGGTGCAGGCCCTCAGCCCGGATAAGAAGAAGTACCTGACCAGCATCTGGCGCATCGACGCCGAGGGCGGTTCCCCGCGCAGGCTCACCAGGTCGGCCGAGGGAGAGGCCGGCCCCGTGTTCCTGCCGGACGGCTCGCTGCTGTTCACCTCTCGGCGGCCCGACCCGGAAGCCGGCCAAGACAAGAGCAAGGACAAGAACAAGCCTGCCCTCTGGCTGCTGCCCGCTGGCGGCGGGGAGGCGCAGGTGCTCACGACGCTGCCCGGCGGGGTCGCCGCGGTCGCCGCGGCCCGCGACTCCCGTGCGATCGTGGTGTCCTCGGCCGTCCTGCAGGCGGCGGGCCAGGGCCAAGGCCAAGGCCACGGCCAAGGCCACGGCCACGGCCACGGCCAAGGCCACGGCCAAGGCCAAGGCCGAGGCCACGAAACCAAGGCTGACGACGAGCGGCTGCGCAAGGAGCGCGAGGATGCCGGCGTGTCCGCGATCCTGCACGAGTCATCGCCGATCCGGCACTGGGACCACGACCTCGGCCCCGGCCGGCTCAGGCTGTTCGCGCTGACCGAGGACAACGAGCCAAGGGACCTCACCCCCCAGCCCGGCCTCGCCCTGGAGGAGCAGTCGTTCGAGCTCACCCCGGACGGCGCCACCGTCATCAGCGGCTGGTGGCATCGTGACCCGGCCGCCGACTCCTACGTCGAACTTGTCGCGATCAGCACCGCCACCGGCGAGCGCACCGTCCTGCTGAGCGAGCCCGGCCAGGCCTTCGAGCAGCCGCGGGTCTCCCCGGACGGCCGGTACGTGGCCTGCACCCGCAGCAGCCTCCCGATGCCGGACAGCCCGCAGAACCTGACCCTGTTCCTTGTCGACCTCGGCCTCGACAGAAGCACGGGCGCGGAAGCCAAATCACGGGACCTGCTCCCGGACCTGGACCGCTGGCCCGGCGACGCCGCCTGGGCGCACGACTCCAGGACGCTGTACTTCGCCGCCGACGACAACGGCCGCCGCCCGGTCTACGCGGTGGACGTCACTACCGGCGAGGTCCAGCAGCTGACCGGCGGCGACCACGGCTATACGAACCTGAACCCCAGCCCCGACGGCCGTTACCTGTACGCGCTGCGCACCGCGGTGGACGAGCCGCCGACACCGGTTCGCATCGACCTCGGCGCGCCGGACAGCCAGGAGACCCTCCAGTGCCCGGGCCTGCCCCTCGAGCTTCCCGGCACGACGACCGAACTCGAGACGACCGCGGACGACGGCGAGCGGATCCGGTCCTGGCTGGTGCTGCCGCACGGCGCCACCAGAGACAACAAGGTCCCGCTGCTGCTGTGGGTGCACGGCGGCCCGCACGCCAGCTGGAACGCGTGGGCCTGGCGGTGGAATCCGTGGCTCATGGCAGCCAAGGGCTACGCCGTGCTGATGCCCGACCCCGCGCTGTCCACGGGCTACGGCCAGCACATGCTCAAGCGCGGGTTCCACGCATGGGGCGACCGCGCATACCGGGACGTCATGGCCGCCACCGATGCCGCCCTCGAACAGCGCCCCGAATTGGACGCGACCAGGACCGGCATGATGGGCGGCTCGTACGGCGGCTACATGGCGAACTGGATCGCCGGCCACACTGACCGGTTCAAGGCGATCGTGAGCCACGCCAGCCTGTGGGCGCTCGACCAGATGTTCACCACCACCGATGAGCAGATGTTCTGGTGGGGGCAGTTCGGCGACCCGCTGACGAACCCGGCGATGTACCAGGACAACTCGCCGCACTTGCACGTCAAGAACATCACCACGCCGATGCTGGTGATCCACGGCGACAAGGACTACCGGGTCCCGATCGGCGAGGCGCTGCGGCTGTGGGGCGAACTGACCAGGCACGCGGTCGAGGCCAAGTTCCTGTACTTCCCCGACGAGAACCACTGGGTGCTCACGCCGGGCAACGCGACGGTCTGGTACGAGACCGTCTACGCGTTCCTGGCGCAGCACGTCCTCGACGAGCCCTGGCGAAGGCCCAAACTCCTCTAGCCAATAGGCTAACAACATGCCACGCGCCGACCTCGACAAGCAGCCAGGCGAGGTGGCGGCGATGTTCGACGCTGTCGCCGGGCGCTACGACCTGATGAACGACGTCCTGTCGGCGGGCCAGGTCAGGCTGTGGCGCCGCGCGGTTACTCGCATACTCAACGCGACGAACGGCGAACGCATCCTGGACCTGGCGGCCGGCACCGGAACGTCCACTCGGGCGTTCACCACCCTCGGTGCCAGGGCAGTGGCCTGCGACTTCTCCCTCGGCATGCTCGCCGAGGGCAAGCGCAAGCACGACCGGATCGCGTTCGCCGCCGGCGACGCGCTGCGGCTGCCCTTCAGGGACGACTCGTTCGACGCGACGACGATCTCGTTCGGCCTGCGCAACGTGGCGGACACCGCGCGGGCGCTCGGAGAGATGTACCGGGTCACCCGGCCCAACGGCCGCCTGGTCGTGTGCGAGTTCAGCAGCATCACGATCAAGCCGGCGGACGCGGTGTACCGCCGCTACCTGCTCGATGTCCTGCCGAAGATCGCGACCAAAGCCACGCGCAACCCCGAGGCATACACGTACCTGGCCGAATCGATCCAGGCATGGCCTGCCCAGCCCGAACTGGCCAGGATCATCGAGGCCGCTGGATGGCGGGCGGTGCGCTGGCGTGACCTGTCCCTCGGTATAGTCGCGGTGCACGTCGGGCGTAAAATAACAGTAAAGAGTTTGTGAAGCCCTTCACAAAGTAAGCAGAGCACAAGGTCGCATCCCCAGGACGTATAACCCCGTGAGCGCAGTCCATACCGAAGAAGCGGATGTCATCGTCGTCGGCGCCGGCCCGGCCGGGTCGACCACCGCCTTCTACCTCGCGCAGGCCGGCCTTGACGTCCTGCTGCTGGAAAAGTCAACGTTCCCGCGCGAGAAGGTGTGCGGCGACGGCCTTACCCCGCGCGCGGTGAAAGCGCTGGCCGGGATGGGTATCGACATCAGCGAGCAGAGCGGTTGGCTGCGCAACAAGGGCCTGCGCGTGATCGGCGCCGGGCACCGGCTGGAGGTGCCGTGGCCGGACCTGTCCAGCTACCCCGGCTACGGCCTGGTCCGCACCCGCACCGACTTCGACGAGACGCTGGCCCGCCGCGCGCAGAAGGCCGGCGCCCGGCTGCTCGAAGACACGACCGTGACCGGACCCGTGCTGGACGAGCGAACCGGCAAGATCAAGGGCGTAAAGACCTCGTCCGAACGACAGTATGTTGCCCGGACCGTCATCGCCGCTGACGGCAACTCCAGTCGCCTGTCGGTGGCGATGGGCCTGCGCAAGCGCGACGACCGCCCGCTGGGCGTCGCGGTGCGCACCTATTACCGGACGCCCAGGCACGACGACGACTACCTGGAGTCCTGGCTCGATCTGTGGGACGGGGACAGGCTCTTGCCCGGCTACGGGTGGATCTTCGGCATGGGCGACGGCACGTCGAACGTGGGGCTGGGCCTGCTGAACACCAGCCAGGCCTTCGGCAACACCGACTACCGCGAGATGCTGCGGAAATGGCTGAAGGGCATGCCGGCGGAATGGGGCTTTACCGAAGAGAACCGCACCGAGCCGATCCGCGGCGCGGCGCTCCCGATGGGCTTCAACCGGACGCCGCACTATTACAACGGCCTGCTGCTGGCTGGCGACGCCGGCGGCATGGTCAACCCGTTCAACGGCGAGGGCATCGCGTACGCGATGGAGTCCGGCGAGCTGCTGGCCCGCACCGTGGTGCAGGCGTTCGCGCGGGGCCGCGACGCGGAGACCGAGCGGGTGCTGGCTGGCTACCCGGTGGCGCTGAAGCAGGCGTACGGCGGGTACTACGCGCTCGGGCGCCAGTTCGTGAAGCTGATCGGCAAGCCGTCGCTGATGCGGTACGCGACCAAGCACAGCATGAACCGCCCGGCGCTGATGCGGTTCGCCCTGAAGCTGCTGGCCAACCTCACCGATCCGCGTGGCGGCGACGCCTCGGACCGGCTGATCAACGGCCTGGCCAAGCTCGCACCTAACCCTAAGTGAGGGGTCATGACGAGTATCCCTAGGATAGGACGGCGATGAGACTCTACGTTCCGATATTCGTCCTTGCCGTGCTCGCGGCCGGCTTCGCCATCTTCTCGGTGACGATGGGCTCGGTGCTCGGCGCGAAACGGTGGAACAAGGCCAAGCTGGAGAGCTACGAGTGCGGCATCGAGCCGACCCCGCAGCCGCCGGGCGGCGGCCGGATCCCGGTCAAGTACTACCTGACCGCGATGCTGTTCATCGTGTTCGACATCGAGATCATTTTCCTGTATCCGTGGGCGGTCACTTTCAACAAGCTGGGCACCTTCGGCCTGGTGGAGATGGTGACCTTCGTCATCACCGTGCTGGTCGCGTACGCGTATGTGTGGCGCCGCGGCGGCCTGGAATGGGATTAAAGCCATGGGCCTCGAAGAAAAACTCCCGAGCGGGCTCCTGCTGACATCGGTGGAGAAAGCCGCCGGCTGGGCACGGGCGCGGTCGGTGTGGCCAGCCACGTTCGGCCTCGCCTGCTGCGCCATGGAGCTGATGATGACCGGCGGGCCGAAGCACGACCTGGCCCGGTTCGGCATGGAACGCGCGTCGAACACGCCGCGGCAGGCCGACCTGATGATCGTGGCCGGCCGGGTTAGCCAGAAGATGGCCCCGGTGCTCCGCCAGATCTACGACCAGATGTCCGACCCGAAGTGGGTCATCTCGATGGGCGTGTGCGCGTCCAGCGGTGGCATGTTCAACAATTACGCGATCGTTCAGGGCGTCGACCACATCGTGCCGGTGGACATCTACCTGCCGGGCTGCCCGCCGCGGCCGGAAATGCTGCTCGACTCGATCCTGAAGCTGCACGACAAGATCATGAACATGAAGCTGGGCAAGAACCGGCAGCGCCAGATCACCGAGCTGGAGGCGGCCCGGCTGGCGATGCCGCCGCTGCACACCATGGACCTGAGCGCGGCCGGGGATGAGTCGTGACCGCCGGTCCTGAGGAAACGCCTGCCAGGGGGGTCCGGGGGGATGGAGTCCCCCCGGGAGGAGCGGAGGCTCCGCAGGGGCCAACGCCGGGTGCGGCCAACGGCAAGCTGCCGGCGAAGCTGGGCGAGGAACGGCTCGAGGCGCCCGTGGTCCGCACCGGCATGTTCGGCGTGTCGACCACCGGGGACACCTCCGGATACGGCCGGCTGCGGGTACACCAGGCGCCGCTGCTGGACACCCCCCGTCCGTACGGCGGTTACTTCGACACGATCGCGGACAGCCTCGGCATGGCGGACGCGATCGAGCACGTCGTGGTCAGCCATGGCGAGATGACCCTCTACGTCAAGCGCGACCGCCTGCTCGACGTGGCCGCCAAGCTGCGCGACGATCCGGGGCTGCGGTTCGAGCTGTGCACCGGCGTGTCCGGCGTGCACTATCCGGACGACACCGAGCGGGAGCTGCACGCCGTCTATCACCTGGCGTCGATTTCCTACAACCGCCGGGTCCGGCTCGAGGTGTGCACGCCGGACAGCGACCGGCACCTCCCGTCGCTGGTCAGCGTCTATCCGGCCTGCAACTGGCACGAGCGGGAGACCTGGGACTTCTTCGGCATCATCTTCGACGGGCACCCGGCGCTGACCCGGATCCAGATGCCGGACGACTGGAAGGGCCACCCGCAGCGCAAGGACTACCCGCTAGGCGGTATCCCGGTCGAGTACCGCGGCGCGACGATCCCGCCACCCGATGAGCGGAGGCACTACGAATGAGTATTCCGCAGGCTCCCCCGGGTGCGACCGACGCGGACGAGGAAGCCGCTCAGGGGCGTGTCTACACGGTCTCCGGCGAGGACTGGGACGAGTTCGTCACTGGTCGAGACGACAGAGCCAACGGCGACGACTTCGCGAGCGGCGAGCAGCTCGTGCTCAACATGGGCCCGCAGCACCCGTCCACGCACGGAGTGCTCCGGCTGATCCTCACCCTGGACGGCGAGACGGTCGACGAGGTGCGGGCCTCCATCGGCTACCTGCACACCGGCATTGAGAAGAACATGGAGTTCCGCACCTGGACGCAGGGCGTCACGTTCTGCACCCGGATGGACTACCTGATGCCGTTCTTCAACGAGGCGACGTACTGCTTCGGCGTGGAGCGGCTGCTCGGCATCGAGGACCGGATACCGGAGCGCGCCCAGATCATCCGCGTCATGCTGATGGAGTTCAACCGGATCTCCTCCCACCTCCAGGGCATCGGCCCGATGGGCATGGAGCTCGGCGCGACCACCATCTTCCTCCAGGGCCTGCGGCTGCGCGAGCGCATCCTCGACCTGTACGAGCTGATCACCGGCCTGCGGATGAACCACGCGTACTTCCGCCCGGGCGGGCTGTCCCAGGACCTGCCGCCGGGTGCGCTGGACCAGATCAGGGAGTTCCTCGGCAGCGCGCCCCGGCTGGTGCACGACCTGCGCGCGCTGATCGACGCGAACCCCGTGTTCATCGGCCGGACCAAGGGCGTCGCCTACCTGGACCTGGCCGGCTGCATGGCGCTGGGCATCACCGGCCCGATGCTGCGCTCCACGGGGCTTCCCTGGGACCTGCGTAAGTCCCAGCCGTACTGCGGCTACGAGACCTATGACTTCGGCGTGCCGGTCACCGACACCTGTGACGCGTACGGCAGGTACATCATCCGGATGGACGAGATCGACGAGTCGCTGAAGATCATCAAGCAGTGCGTCGACCGGCTCGCCCAGCGCGGTCCCGGCGGCCCGGATGTGGACCCGGTGATGATCAGGGACGCCAAGATCGGCTGGCCCGCGCAGCTGTCGCTCGGGCCGGACGGGCTCGGCCCGTCGCCGGAGCACATCGCGCACATCATGGACGGCTCGATGGAGGCACTGATCCATCACTTCAAGATCATCACCGAGGGCTTCCGGGTGCCGGCCGGGCAGGCGTACGTGCCGATCGAGTCCGCCCGTGGCGAACTGGGCGCGCACGTGGTCAGCGACGGCGGGACGCGCCCGTTCCGGGTGCATTTCCGCGATCCGTCGTTCAACAACCTGCAGTCGCTTGCGGCGCTGTGCGAGGGCGGCCAGGTGGCCGACGTGATCCCGGCGATCGCGAGCATCGATCCCGTGATGGGAGGGGTGGACCGGTAATGCCGTTCACCGAGGAGGTGCTGGCCCGGCTGAACGCCGACGCGGACGAGATCATCGCCCGGTACCCCAGGTCCCGGTCCGCGCTGCTGCCGCTGCTGCACCTGGTCCAGTCCGAGGAGGGCTGGGTTTCCCAGGACGGCATCGCGTACTGCGCCGACAAGCTGAGCCTGAGCCTGACCGAGGTCACCGGCGTGGCCAGCTTCTACACGCAGTACCGGTTCAAGCCGGGCGGCGAGTACAACGTCGGGGTCTGCACGAACACGCTGTGCGCGATCATGGGCGGCGACCAGGTCTACGCCGAGCTGAAAGAGCACATCGGCGGGACGGACACGCCGGACGGCAAGGTGACGCTCCAGCACGTGGAGTGCAACGCGGCCTGTGACTACGCCCCGGTAGTGATGGTGAACTGGGAGTTCTTCGACAACATGACCCCGGAATCTGCCAAGGCACTGGTCGACGACCTGCGCGCGGGCAAGCCGGTGCGGCCGACCCGCGGCCCGGACCGGCTGTGCACCTGGCGGGAGGCCTCCCGGGTGCTGGCGGGCTTCGATGACGGCCTGGCCCTCCAGGGACCGACGGCCGGCGAGGCGTCCCTGGTGGGGCTGAAGATAGCTAAGGAACAGGGCTGGAAGGCGCCGGAGACCAATGACTGACACCCTCACGCCGGTCCTGACCGCGAACTGGGACCAGCCGGACGCGTTCACGCTGGAGGGCTACCGGCGCGGCGGCGGCTACCAGGCGCTGCCCAAGGCGCTGGCCATGCCGGCGGACGACCTGATCGGCGCGCTCAAGGAGTCGGTGCTCCGCGGTCGCGGCGGCGGCGGGTTCCCGACCGGCGCGAAATGGTCGTTCATCCCGCAGGGCGACGGCAAGCCGCACTACCTCACGGTCAACGCGGACGAGTCCGAGCCGGGTACCTGCAAGGACATCCCGCTGATGATGGCGACCCCGCACACGCTGATCGAGGGCGCGATCATCACGTCCTACGCGATCCGGGCCAACCACGCGTTCATCTACGTGCGCGGCGAGGTGACGCACGTGGTCCGGCGGCTGCGCGCCGCGGTCGCCGAGGCCTACCAGGCGGGCTACCTCGGCAAGGACATCCTCGGCACCGGGTTCGACCTCGAGCTCGTGGTGCATGCCGGAGCGGGCGCCTACATCTGCGGCGAGGAAACCGCGCTGCTCACCTCGCTCGAGGGCTACCGGGGCACGCCGCGGAACCGGCCGCCGTTCCCCGCCGTCGAGGGCCTGTACGCCTGCCCGACGGTGATCAACAACGTGGAGTCCATCGCCAGCGTCCCGTCGATCATCGAGCACGGCGAGGGCTGGTTCTCCGGGATGGGCACCGAGAAGTCCAAGGGCTACGGGATCTTCTCGCTGTCCGGCCACGTCACCAGGCCGGGGCAGTACGAGGCGCCGCTCGGTATCACGCTGCGCGAGCTGCTCGACCTGGCCGGCGGCGTGCGGGCCGGGCACCAGCTGAAGTTCTGGACGCCGGGCGGCTCGTCCACCCCGCTGTTCACCGACCAGCACCTGGATGTGCCGCTGGACTTCGAGTCGGTGGCCGCCGCCGGGTCGCTGCTCGGCACCCGGGCGCTGCAGATCTTCGACGACACCACCTGCGTGGTGCGCGCCGTGCTCCGCTGGACCGAGTTCTACCAGCACGAATCGTGCGGCAAGTGCACGCCGTGCCGGGAAGGCACGTACTGGATGGTGCGGATGCTCGAGCGGCTGGAGGCCGGTGCGGGCACCGACGAGGACCTGGACAAGCTGCTGGACATCTGCGACAACATCTTCGGCCGCGCGTTCTGCGCGCTGGGCGACGGCGCGGTGGCCCCGGTGCAGTCCGGCATCAAGTACTTCAGGGACGAGTTCCTGCGGCACCAGAAGGAAGGCGGCTGTCCGTTCGATCCGGCTGCGTCGACGCTGTGGGGGACCGCCTGATGACCATTGAGACCAAGCAGGACACCGTCATCGTCACCATCGACGGGTTCGAGATCAGCGTGCCGAAGGGCACGCTGGTGATCAGGGCCGCGGAGATGCTGGGCATCCAGATCCCGCGGTTCTGCGACCACCCGCTGCTGGACCCGATCGGCGCCTGCCGCCAGTGCCTGGTGGACATCGAGGGACAGCGCAAGCCGCTTGCCTCGTGCACCACCACCTGCACCGAGGGCATGGTGGTGCGGACCCAGTTCACCTCCCCGGTCGCCGACAAGGCACAGCGCGGCGTGATGGAGTTCCTGCTCATCAACCACCCGCTCGACTGCCCGATGTGCGACAAGGGCGGCGAGTGCCCGCTGCAGAACCAGGCGATGTCCAACGGCCAGGGCGAGAGCCGGTTCACCGAGGAAAAGCGCACGTTCGCGAAGCCAGTGCCGATCTCCGCCCAGGTGCTGCTCGACCGCGAGCGGTGCATCTCCTGCACCAGGTGCGTGCGCGCGTCCGAGGAAATCGCCGGCGACGCGTTCATCGACTTCGTCGAGCGCGGACCCGACCAGTTCATCGGCACCGCCGAGGGCAAGCCGTTCAACTCCTACTTCTCCGGCAACACGGTCCAGGTGTGCCCGGTGGGCGCGCTCACCGGTGCCGCGTACCGGTTCCGCGCCCGGCCGTACGACCTGGTGTCCACGCCGAGCGTGTGCGAGCACTGTGCGGCCGGCTGCCGGCAGCGCACCGACCACCGGCGCGGCAAGGTGACCCGCCGGCTGGCGGGGGAGGACCCGGCGGTAAACGAGGAGTGGAACTGCGACAAGGGCCGCTGGGCGTTCACCTACGCGACCCAGCGGGACCGGCTGACCGCACCGCTGGTCAGGAACGCCGAGGGCGTGCTGGTGCCCACCTCCTGGCCGCACGCGCTCGGTGTCGCCGCGCAGGGACTGCTAGCGGCGCGCGACCAGAACGGCGGCGTGGGCGTGCTGCCCGGCGGGCGGCTCACGCTGGAGGACGCGTACGCGTACGCGAAGTTCGCCAGGGTCGCGCTCGGCACCAACGACGTGGACATGCGGGCGCGGGCGCATTCGGCGGAGGAGACCCAGTTCCTGGCCGCTTGCGTAGCGGGCAGGGGCATAGACGTCACCTATGCGGACTTGGAGCAGGCACCAACCGTGCTGCTCGCGGGCTTCGAGCCCGAGGACGAATCGCCCATCGTGTTCCTGCGGCTCCGCAAAGCGGTACGCAAGCACAACCAGCGAGTGTTCTCGATCGCGGCGCTGGCGAGCTGGGGCCTGCAAAAACTCGACGGCACCCTCATCCCGACGACGCCAGGCGACGAAGCAGCCACCCTCACCGCCCTTGCCGCGGGCGGCAGAGTGCCCACCATGATCGTCGCCAGAAACGGGCGGACGGCGGCCGGAACCGGCCACGATCAGGAGGTGGCGCTCGGGCCGGACGCGGTCGTGCTGGTTGGCGAGCGGCTTGCGCAGGTGCCGGGGGCGCTGGCGGCCGCCGCGCGGCTCGCGACCGCCACCGGTGCACGCATGGCATGGGTGCCCCGCCGGGCCGGCGAGCGCGGCGCGGTTGAGGCCGGGGCGCTGCCCGGGTTGCTCCCGGTCGGCCGCCCGGTGGCCGACGCCGCCGCCCGGGCCGAGGTGGCCCGGGTGTGGGGCAAGGCATCGCTGCCCGCCCGGCAAGGCCGGGACACCTCCCAGATCCTCGCCGCGGCGGCCGAGCAGCAACTCGGCGGCCTGGTGGTGGCCGGCGTCGATCCGGCCGACCTGCCCGACCCGGAGGCGGCGCTCGCGGCGCTGGAGATGGCGCCGTTCATCGTCAGCCTTGAGCTGCGGGCGAGCGCGGTCACCGACCGCGCGGACGTGGTGTTCCCCGTCGCCGCGGTCGCCGAGAAGGCCGGCACGTTCGTGAACTGGGAGGGCCGCGGCGGCACGTTCGAGGCCGCCCTGCACGTGCCCGAGGTGCGGACCGACCTGTATGTGCTCGGCGCGATCGCCGACCAGATGGACGTGCACCTCGGCCTGCCGGACGCGGCAGCCGCCCGCGCGGAGCTGGCCTCGCTCGGCAGATGGCGTGGTCCGGTAACGCCAGCCCCTACCCCGGGGGGTCCAGGGGGGGCGTCCCCCCGGACGATACAGTTCCTCGGCGTCGGCGGTGCGAGTGCCGCGCTGCCCGCCAAGGTGGCGACCTGGCACCAGCTGCTGGACGGCGGCCGCATGCTGGACGGCGAGGTCTACCTGGCCGCGACGGCCCGTCCGGTGGTGGCGAAGATCTCGGCGGCGACCGCGACGCGAGCCTCGATCGCGGACGGCGATAAGGTAACCATCGCCACTGGACAGGGTTCGGTAACTGTTCCCGTCGAAGTAACGTCCATGGTCGACGATGTCGTGTGGGTCCCGGCCGGGGCATGCCCGGGTGCGGATCACGGGAGCATGGTTACGGTGCGGAGATCGACCGAGGAGACGCTGTGACACCACATGTGCTGGCGGCTGATCCGACGCTGGCCGACTTCACCACGCTCATCTGGTGGATGGTGCTGCTGAAGGTCGGCTTCGTGTTCGTGTTCCTGCTGCTCGTGACCATGTTCATGATCTGGTTCGAGCGCCGGGTGATCGGCCGGATGCAGAACCGGCCGGGGCCGAACCGGGCCGGGCCGTTCGGGCTGCTCCAGCCGATCGCGGACGCGCTCAAGCTGCCGCTGAAGGAAGACATCATCCCGACCAGCGCGGACAAGCTGATCTTCGTGATCGCCCCGATCGTGTCCGCGATCCCCGCTTTCATCGGCATCTCGATCATCCCGTTCGGGCCGATGGTCTCGATCTTCCACCACCACACCCCGCTCCAGGTGAGCGACCTGCCCGTGGCCGTGCTGCTGATCCTGGCGATGAGCTCGATGGGCGTGTACGGGATCGTGCTGTCCGGCTGGTCGTCGGGGTCGCCGTACTCGCTGCTCGGCGCGCTGCGCTCGGCCGCGCAGGTGATCAGCTACGAGATCGCGATGGGCCTGGCCTTCGTGGCCGTGTTCCTGTACGCGGGCTCGCTGTCCACCACCGCGATCGTCACCGCCCAGGCACACCAGTGGTACGCATGGCTGCTCGCCCCGTCCTTCCTGATCTACCTGGTCACGATGGTCGGCGAGACGAACCGGCTGCCGTTCGACCTGCCCGAGGGCGAAGGTGAGCTCGTGGCGGGCTACCACACCGAATACGCGTCGATGAAGTTCGCCATGTTCTACCTGGCGGAGTACATCAACATGACGACGGTGTCCGCGCTGGCCACCACGCTGTTCCTCGGCGGGTGGCGGGCGCCGGTGCCGCTGTCCCTGTGGGCGGGGGCCAACAGCGGCTGGTGGCCGATGCTGTGGTTCGTCATCAAGGTGATGGTGCTGCTGTTCGGCTTCGTGTGGCTGCGTGGCACGCTGCCGCGGGTTCGCTACGACCAGCTCATGTCGCTCGGCTGGAAGATCCTCATCCCGCTGTCGATCGTGTGGATCCTCATGATCGCCACGATCAGGACGCTGCGCAACGACGGCCACAACACCACGGCGTACGCGATCGCCGGGGTGGTCCTGGTGATCTTCGTCGCGCTGCTGCTGATGTGGGACAACGGCGCGCAGAAGCGAACCGCCCGGTTCGAAGAGGGGCGAGCGGAGGCGGCCGGCGGCGAGAACCCCGCGTTCCCGGTCCCCCCGATCGACCTGCCGCACTATCACGGCGTGGGACTAGAAAGCACCTCCAGCAAGGAGGTCACCGGTGCTTGACTTTCTGAATCCGATCAAGGGCTTCGGGGTCACCTTCACCGAGATGTTCCGGAAGGTGGAGACCGTCGAGTACCCCGAGGTCAAAAAGCCGACGGCGCCGCGGTTCCACGGCCACCACCAGCTGAACCGGTGGCCGGACGGGCTGGAGAAGTGCATTGGCTGCGAACTGTGCGCCTGGGCGTGCCCCGCCGACGCGATCTACGTGGAGGGCGCGAGCAACACCGAGGACGCCAGGTACTCACCCGGCGAGCGGTACGGGCGCGTCTACCAGATCAACTACCTGCGCTGCATCCTGTGCGGGATGTGCATCGAGGCCTGCCCGACCCGCGCGCTCACCATGACCAACGAGTACGAGATCGCGGACGACAGCCGCGAGAACCTGATCTGGACCAAGGAGCAGCTGCTCGCGCCGCTGCACGCGGACATGGAGCCGCCGCCGCACCCGATGCGGCTCGGCGACGACGAGAAGGATTACTACCGGCTCGGCGCCGCGGGCATCGTCCCAGGGGGGACTCGGGGGGATGGCATCCCCCCGGACGCGGGGGGATCCGGGGGGTCGTCCACCCGGGCTAGCACCCAGGAGGCAGCCCAGTGAGTCATCTGCTCGCCGCCGGCGGTGGCGGCACCAACTCGGACGCCATCACCCGGGAGACCCTGTTCTGGATCCTCGCGATCCTCGCGGTCGGCGCCGCGCTCGGCATGATCCTGGTCCGGCGGGCCGTGCACTGCGCGCTGATGCTGGCCGTGGTGATGCTGTCGCTGGCCACGATGTACGCGATGCAGGGCGCGCCGTTCCTGGCGTTCGTGCAGATCATCGTGTACACCGGCGCGGTGCTGATGCTGTTCCTGTTCGTGCTGATGCTGATCGGGATCAGCTCGTCGGACTCGATCACCGAGACGCTCAAGGGGCAGCGGCTGGCCGCGGGCCTGGCCGCGATCGGCTTCTTCGTGATTCTCTCGCTCGCCATCGGGCACGCGGCCATCGGGCCGCCGGTGAAGCAGAACGACGCGCTGAACGGGTCCGGCAACCTGACCGGAATCGCCCAGCTGGTCTTCACCAAGTACGTGTTCCCGTTCGAAGTGACCGGCGCGCTGCTGATCACCGCCGCGATCGGCGCGATGGTGCTGGCGCACCGCGAGCGCACCGCGCCCAAGCCGACCCAGCGTGACCTGGCCGCCCGGCGGATCGCCAGCGGCCACGTGGCACCAGAACCGCCGCCCGGTGTCTACGCGCTGCACGACGCCGTGGACCGGCCCGCCCTGCTGCCGGACGGGAGCACCTCGCCGGAGTCCGTCAGCCGTGCGATCAGTGCGCGTGTCGTGGCGCAGCAACCACTGGCCGTTCGAGATAGATCGGGGGGTCGCGGGGGGAAGAATCCCCCCGCTATTGGGGAGGTTGAGTCGTGAGCCCGGTTCACTACGTGGCGCTCGCCGTGATCTTGTTCGTGATCGGCGCGGTCGGTGTGCTGGTGCGGCGCAACGCCATCATCATCTTCATGTGCATCGAGCTGATGCTCAACGCGTGCAACCTGGCGTTCGTCGCGTTCGCGAGCATGCACGGCAACCTTGACGGCCAGGTCATCGCCTTCTTCGTGATGGTTGTCGCCGCCGCCGAGGTCGTGGTCGGCCTGGCGATCCTGATGGCGATCTTCCGAGCCCGCAGGTCCGCGTCGGTGGACGACGCCAACCTGCTGAAGTACTGAGGGGACGAGCACCTTATGACTACCCTTGGGGCGACTGGCGTGCTGCGGGCATCGTGGCTGCTGCTGGCGTTCCCGCTGTTCGGCGCCGCGGTGCTGCTGCTCGGCGGCCGGCGCACGGACAAGTGGGGCCACCTGCTCGGCGCCCTGATGCCGGTCGCGTCGTTCGGCTACGCGGTGATCGCGTTCTTCAGCCTGCTCGGCTATCACGGCGCGGGTGAGCGCAGCCGGGTGCTGCACATGTACAGCTACATCGTGTCCGGCGGGTTCAACGTCAACCTGGGCATCCTGCTCGACCCGCTGTCGATCTCGTTCGTGCTGCTGATCACCGGGGTCGGCTCGCTGATCCACATCTACTCGATCGGCTACATGGCGCACGACAGCGACCGGCGCCGGTTCTTCGGCTACCTGAACCTGTTCGTCGCGGCGATGCTGCTGCTGGTCATCTCCGACAACTACCTCGGCCTGTATATCGGCTGGGAGGGCGTCGGTCTCGCCTCCTACCTGCTGATCGGGTTCTGGCAGTTCAAGAACTCCGCGGCGGTAGCGGCGAAGAAGGCGTTCATCGCGAACCGGGTCGGTGACTTCGGGCTGACGATCGCGATCTTCTTGATGTTCGCCGAGTTCGGGAGCGTGTCGTTCCCTGGGGTGTTCGGGTCGGTGCACTCGGGCGGGTCCGGGGTCGCCACGGCACTGGGGCTCTTGCTGCTCCTCGGTGCGTGCGGTAAGTCGGCGCAGGTGCCGCTCCAGTCCTGGCTGCTGGACGCGATGGAGGGCCCGACGCCGGTGTCCGCGCTGATCCATGCCGCGACGATGGTGACCGCTGGGGTCTACCTGCTGGTCCGGTCGAACCCGATCCTGGGGCTGTCGTCGACGGCGCGGCTCGGTGTCACGGTCGTGGGGGCGGTCACGCTGCTGTTCGGCGCGATCATCGGATGTGCCAAGGACGACATCAAGAAGGCGCTCGCCGGGTCCACGATGTCGCAGATCGGATACATGACGCTCGGCGCCGGTCTCGGGCCGGCCGGGTACGTGTTCGCGATCGCGCACCTGCTCGCGCACGGGTTCTTCAAGGCGGGGCTGTTCCTCGGCGCCGGGTCGGTCATGCACGGCATGAACGACGAGGTGAACATGCGGCGGTACGGCGGGCTGGCCCGGATCATGCCGGTCACGTTCGCCACGTTCGGCCTCGGCTATCTGGCGATCATCGGCATCCCGCCGTTCTCCGGGTTCTTCACGAAGGACGGCATCATCGAGGCGGCCTGGGACAAGGGCGGGACGTCCGGGGCGGTGCTCGCCACTTGCGCGCTGATCGGCGCCGGCATCACCGCGTTCTACATGACCCGGGTGATGCTGATGACGTACTACGGCCAGAAGCGGTGGGAGTCGGGGGGCGCCGGGGGGGAAGATTCTCCCCCGGAAGCGGGGGGATCCGGGGGGTCGTCCCCCCGGGCTAGCATGGAGTCGCCGCCGGTGATGACCTGGCCGATGATCATCCTCGCGGTCGGCTCGATCGGCGCCGGCATGTTCCTGGTTCTCGGATCGCGCTTCGCGAACTTCCTCTCGCCGGTGATCGGCGGGCTGCCGGCCGCACACGGGGTGTGGTCGGTGCCGGGCGGGATCGCGCTGGCGCTGGCGGCCTGCGGCGTGGGACTGGCCTGGTTCATGTACGGACGGGTTCCGGTGCCGTCCGAGGCCCCGGCCGGCTCGTTCGCCGTGGTCGCCGCCCGCAAGGATCTCTACGGCGACGCGTTCAACGAGTCGGTCCTGATGCGCCCGGGCTCCTGGCTGACCCGCCTGTCGGTGTACTTCGACAACCGCGGCGTCGACGGCCTGGTCAACTCCATCGCCGCACTGATCGGCGGCTCCTCCGGCCGCCTGCGGCGGATGCAGACCGGCTTCGTCCGCTCCTACGCGCTGTCGATGTTCTTCGGCGCCGCGCTACTGATCGCGTTCCTCCTGGTGGTGAGGCTCTAATGAGCGAAGCCAGGGGCGCGGCAGTGCCTGGACTGAGGAGCGACGCAGGAGCGACGAGGGAAGGCGCTGCCTCGAAGCGCCCCGCCCGCGAGCGAACCGGAGACAGAGCATGAACTTCGCTGCTAACGGGTTTCCGTGGCTGTCGCTGGCCGGCGGGCTGCCGCTGCTGGGTGCGGTGGTCGTGACGCTGATCCCCGGGCTGCCGGCCGACAGTGCCGCCGCCGACGCCAGGGCGCGGGACAACATGGCCAAGGTGCTGGCCCTGCTGTTCTCGCTCGCCACGCTGGTCGTGGTGATCATCATCGCGGTGCGGTTCCAGACCGGCAGGGGTGCCGCGGCGTTCCAGTTCACCGAGGAATACTCGTGGATCCCGCAGTTCGGCGTGCACTATGCGCTCGGCGTGGACGGCATCGCGCTGGTCCTGATCGCCATGTCCGCGGTGCTGATGCCGGTGGTGATCCTGGCCTCGTGGCAGGACGTCACCGAGTCGTCGCGACGCTCGGTGAAGACGTACTTCGCGCTGCTGCTGGTGCTCGAGACGATGATGATCGGGGTGTTCGCGGCCACCGACGTCTTCCTGTTCTACGTGTTCTTCGAGGCCATGCTGATCCCGATGTACTTCATGATCGGGTCCTACGGCGTCGGCAAGCGGCAGTACGCGGCGGTCAAGTTCCTGCTGTACAGCCTGCTCGGCGGCCTGCTGATGCTGGTCGCGGTCATCGCGCTGTACGTCTACTCGACGCGGTCGCCGGTGACCGGGCAGCACGGCACGTTCCTGTTCGGCGTGCTCGAGCACGTGGTGCTCACGCCGACCGTGCAGAAGTGGCTGTTCCTCGGCTTCTTCGTCGCGTTCGCGATCAAGGCGCCGCTGTGGCCGTTCCACACCTGGCTGCCCGACGCGGCCGCGTCGGCCCAGCCTGGCGCCGCGGTGCTGCTGGTCGGCGTGCTGGACAAGGTCGGCACGTTCGGCATGCTGCGGTACTGCTTCGAGCTGTTCCCGGCCGGGGCCAAGTACTTCACGCCGCTGGTCGTGACGCTGGCGGTGATCGGCGTCATCTACGGCGCGATCGTCGCGATCGGGCAGCAGGACCTGAAACGGCTGATCGCTTACACGTCGATTTCGCACTTCGGCTTCATCGCGCTGGGCGTGTTCGTGATGACCTCGCAGGGTGTCGCCGGTGCGACCCTGTACATGGTCAACCACGGGTTCGTGACCGGAGCGCTGTTCCTGCTGGCCGGCTTCATGATCATGCGCCGCGGGTCGTCGCTGATCGCCGACTACGGCGGGGTGCAGAAGGTCGCGCCCGTGCTGGCGGGCCTGTTCCTCGTGTCCGGCCTGGCGGGCCTGTCGCTGCCGGGACTGTCCACGTTCGTGTCCGAATTCATGGTGCTGCTCGGCAGCTTCTCCCGGTACAAGGTGCCGGCCGTGATCGCCACCGCGGGGATCATCCTGGCCGCCATCTACATCCTGTGGATGTACCAGCGGACGATGAACGGGCCGACCGTTTCCTCAGTGAGTGATATGGCCGATCTCAGGCCACGAGAAATTCTGGCGGTGGGTCCGCTGCTGGCGCTGGTCGTCTTCGTCGGCGTGTATCCGAAGCCGGTGCTCGACATCATCAACCCAGCCGTGCAGACGACGATGACCCAGGTCCATACCACCGATCCGCGGCCGGCCCACCCGGTGCCGGGCTTCACCCTCACGGTCAAGGCTGGCTGGTATGCCTACGCGCCGCTGCCGGGGCCGGGGGGCCTGGGGGATGGCTTCCCCCAGTCAGGGAATGGAGTCGCGCCATGAGCATCGCGAGTGCCAGTGTCGCGGTGGCCGGCAACATCGCACCGCCCAATATCGAGTACAGCCAGCTGGGTCCGATGATGGTCGTGTTCGGTGCGGCGGTGGCCGGCGTGCTGGTCGAGGCGTTCACCCCGCGTCCGTTGCGGCGTCCGGCGCACCTGGTGCTTGCGCTCGGCTCGCTGGTCGCCGCGTTCGTCTGGACGGTGGTGATCGCGGGAACGCACTCGATCTTCGCCTCGCGCGCGGCGGGCCACGTCGCCGCGTCGGGCGCGGTGGCGGTCGACCGGCCCACGCTGTTCATCCAGGCCACGATCCTGGTGCTGGCGTTCGTCAGCGTGCTGCTGCTCGCCGACTCCTCGGTCTCGCCGTTCGCCGCGCAGGCCGCGGCGCCGCCCGGGTCGCCGGAAGAGCGCGAGGGCCTGGTCGCCGGGTTCATGCACACCGAGATCTTCCCGCTCGCCATGTTCGCGATCGGCGGAATGCTGCTGTTCCCGGCGTCGAACGACCTGCTGACGATGTTCGTGGCGCTCGAGGTGCTGTCGCTGCCGCTGTACCTGCTGTGCGGGCTGGCGCGGCGCAGGCGGCTGCTCTCGCACGAGGCGGCCATGAAGTACTTCCTGCTGGGCGCGTTCTCCTCGGCGTTCTTCCTGTTCGGCATCGCGATGCTGTACGGGTTCGCCGGGTCGGTGCAGCTTGGCGCGATCGCGGCGGCGGCCAGCACGAACACCGCCAGTTCGACGCTGCTGTACGCGGGCATCGCGCTGACCGGGCTCGGCCTGCTGTTCAAGATCGGCGCCGTGCCGTTCCACGGCTGGAAGCCGGACGTCTACCAGGGTGCCCCGACGCCGATCACCGCGCTGATGGCCTCTTGCGTGGTGGTATCCGCGTTCGGCGCCCTGCTGCGGGTGTTCTACGTGGCGTTCGGCACGCTGGCCTGGGACTGGCGCCCGGCCATGTGGACGATCGCGATCCTGACGATGGTGGTCGGCGCGATCATCGCGATCACCCAGACCGACGTCAAGCGGCTGCTCGCCTACTCCTCGATCGCGCACGCGGGGTTCGTGCTCACCGCGGTCATCGCGGTATCGACGCAGGGCCTGTCCGGCAGCCTGTTCTACCTGGTGTCCTACGGGTTCACCACGATCGGCGCGTTCGCCGTCGTCACCCTGGTCAGGGACCCGGGCGGCGAGGCCGGCCACCTGTCCCGGTGGGCCGGTCTCGGCAAGCGCTCGCCAATGGTGGCGGGCATCTTCGCGCTGTTCCTGCTCGCCTTCGCCGGCATCCCGCTGACCAGCGGGTTCACCGGGAAGTTCGCGGTGTTCCAGGCGGCGATCGCGGCCGGGGAGACCCCGCTGGTGATCGTCGGGGTGATCGCCAGCGCGGTGGCGGCGTTCTTCTACGTCCGGGTGATCGTGCTGATGTTCTTCAGCGACCCGTTGCCCGACGGGCCTGTGGTGGTGGTGCCCGGCATATTCACCGGCTTCGCGGTGGCGGTGGGAGTGGTCGTCACGGTGTTCCTCGGCGTTGTCCCGGAGCCGGTCCTGTCCCTGGCAAATCATGCGGCGAATCAGCTGTTCGTCCGTTGATGAGGTGTCATTGAACGCCGGGCCGGGCATACTCGGATGTCCCGAGAGAGGTCCGGCATGATGGAGTGCACGTGGTCAGCGCGGTTCCGGTAGATTTTCCCGACGGCGCCCTTGAAGCGTCGGTGGTCGACGACCTGGGCCGGGTTGAGGCACTGCTGCTGGAGGTCGGGCATCCCGACGACGAACTGCTGACCACGGCGTCCCGCCACCTGCTGAAGGCGGGCGGCAAGCGGTTCCGTGCCATGCTGGTGCTGCTCGCCGCGCAGTTCGGGGATCCCGCGGACGAGCGGGTGATCCAGGCCGCGGTGGCGATCGAGCTCACCCACCTGGCCACCTTGTTCCACGACGACGTGATGGACGAGGCCTACGTACGGCGCGGATCGGAGTCGGTCAACGCCCGGTGGGGGAACTCGGTGGCGATCCTCGCCGGGGACTTCCTGTTCGCGCAGGCCTCGCTGATCCTGGCCTCGCTCGGCCCGGATGCGGTCCGGATCCAGGCGGAGACGTTCGGCCGGCTCGTCACCGGCCAGCTCGCGGAGACCATCGGGCCGCGTCCCGGCCAGGATCCGCTGGACCATTACATGTACGTGATCAGCGAGAAGACCGGATCGCTGATCGCGACGGCCGGGCTGTTCGGCGCCATGTTCTCCGGGGCGACCGAGGCGACCGCCGCGCGGATCGCCCGGGCGTGCGAGCTGATCGGGGTCGCCTGGCAGCTGTCCGACGACGTGATCGACGTGGCGTCCGACTCCGCCCAGTCCGGCAAGACCCCCGGCACCGATCTGCGCCAGGGCGTGCCGACGCTGCCGGTACTTTATGCTTTGCGCGCTGCCGCCGATCCCGCGGATGCCCGGTTGCGTTCGCTGCTCGACGGCTCCGTCGACCTGGCCGGGGACGACGATCTCGTCGCCGAAGCGCTGCGGCTGCTGCGCGCTCACCAGGGCATGGCCGAAGCCCGTGCCGACGTTCTCTCGTGGATCAACGCGGCCCGCACCGAGATCATGGCGCTGCCGGACGTACCGGCCCGGGCGGCGTTCCTCGCCATGTGCGACTTCGTCGTCAAGCGCACGGGGTTAGGGCGCCAGGAACACCGGGCGTGCGAGGATGGTTGCACCACCGGGAGGTAGCGAGATGAGCATTTTCGGGTCTCGGAAGACACAGCGGATCACCGCGGCGGAAGCACTGCCAGGACGGGAAGCACCCATCGTCGTTCCGCAAAATCATGAGGTTCTCGGTTCTTCCCTGACACCGCCCTATCCGGCGGGAACCGAGATCGCCGAGTTCGCCCTGGGGTGCTTCTGGGGCGCGGAGAAGACCTACTGGAACACTTCGGGCGTGGTGTCGACCGCGGTCGGCTATGAGGGCGGGTTCACCGGGAACCCCACGTACGAGGAGGTCTGCAGCGGGCAGACCGGGCACGCCGAGACGGTCCGCGTGGTGTATGACCCGGCGAAGATCAGCTACGAGCAGCTGCTCAAGATCTTCTGGGAGTCGCACAACCCGACCCAGGGCATGCGGCAGGGCAATGACGTCGGCACCCAGTACCGGTCGGCGATCTTTTACCAGAATGACGCGCAGCGTGAGGTGGCCGAGATGTCGTCGGCGGCCTACGGAAAGAAGCTGGCCGAGGCCGGCTTCGGCGCGATCACCACGGAAATCGTGCCGGCCAGCGAGTTCTACTACGCCGAGGGCTATCATCAGCAGTACCTGGCGGACACCAAGAACCCGTACGGCTACTGCCCCGACCACGGCACCGGCGTGGCATGCCCGGTAGGCGTCCTGCCGGCTTAGCCGACGTCCCAGGTGTCGGCGCCGGCCAGCAGCGCGGCGAGCTCACCCGGCCCGTCCTTGGTGCGCGCGGCGTCGATTTGCCCGGCCATCAGCTCGTCGTAGCTGGCCTTCTCCACCTGCCGGAAGACGCCAACCGGGGTGTGCCGGAAGTCCGCCGCGTCCAGCCGGGACAGCGCGAACGCGTAGGACGGGTCGGCCCGGTGCGCGTCATGCACGATCGTCTGGTCCGGGTCGTCGGTCGGCTCCAGCTCACCGTGGCTGCCGAACCGGAGGCCCGTGCTGCCCGAGCGCACCGGCGCGCCGTGCTCGAGCTTCAGCAGCCGGTCGCCGGCGGACGCGTCCTTCAGCGGCTCGAACGCGTCGTCGTTGAAGATCGGGCAGTTCTGGTAGATCTCGATGAACGCGGCGCCCTGGTGGTCGGCGGCCGCCCGCAGCACCGACGTGAGGTGCTTGCGGTCGGAGTCGATGGTCCTGGCCACGAAGCTCGCGTCCGCGCCGAGGGCCAGCGACACCGGGTTGAACGGGTGATCCAGCGAGCCGAACGGCGTGGACTTGGTGACCTTGCCCTGCTCCGACGTCGGCGAGTACTGGCCCTTCGTGAGGCCGTAGATCCGGTTGTTGAACAGCAAGATCTTGATGTTGACGTTGCGGCGCAGCGAGTGGATCAGGTGGTTCCCGCCGATGGACAGCGCGTCGCCGTCGCCAGTGATCACCCACACCGACAGGTCGGGCCTGCTGGACGCCAGGCCCGTGGCGATGGCCGGGGCCCGCCCGTGGATCGAGTGCATTCCGTACGTGTCGACGTAATACGGGAGCCGGGACGAGCACCCGATGCCGGAGATCACGACGACGTTCTCCCGCGGGACCTCCAGCTCGGGCAGGAAGGCCTGGAACGCCGCCAGGATGGCATAGTCTCCGCATCCCGGGCACCAGCGCACTTCCTGATCAGACTTAAAATCCTTCAGGGCGGAACGTTCGGTGGCTTTAGGAACCAGCGTCAGCGAACGTGGCCGATGGCTGCCGTTGCCGTTGGTGCTTGGTTCAGACACTGCTGATCACGTCCTTGATGACTTCGGCGAGTTCGGCCGCCCGGAAGGGCAGTCCTCGTACCCGGTTGTAAGAGATGACGTCGACCAGGTATTTCCCGCGCAGCAGCAGGGCCAGCTGACCGAGGTTGATCTCCGGGACGAGAACCTTGTCGTATTTGTGCAGGATCTCGCCGAGGTTGGCCGGGAACGGGTTGAGGTGCCTCAGGTGCGCGGTGGCAACTTGCTGGCCCGCGTTCCGCACGCGGCGGGCGGCCGCGCCGATGGAGCCGAAGGTGGAGCCCCAGCCGAGGACGAGGACCTTGGCCGTTTCTTCGGGGTCATCGACTTTGAGCGGAGGGATGTCCGCGGCGATGCCGTCGACCTTGGCCTGGCGGAGCCGGACCATCCGGTCGTGGTTGTCCGGGTCGTAGGAGATCGTGCCCGCTCCGTCGGCCTTCTCGATGCCGCCGATCCGGTGCTCGAGGCCCTTCGTGCCGGGGACGGCCCAGGGCCGGGCGAGCGTCTGCGGGTCGCGGCGGAAGGGTTCGAACGCGTCTTGGCCGGTGTCGCTGGCCGTCGCGAACGGGACCGAAATGTCCGGCAGCGTGTTCGTGTCCGGGATGCGCCACGGCTCGGAACCGTTGGCCAGGTAGCCGTCGGACAGCAGGATCACCGGGGTGCGGTACTTGACCGCGATCCGGGCCGCCTCGATGGCGGTGTTGAAGCAGTCCGCCGGGCTGCCGGCCGCGACGACCGGGACCGGGGACTCGCCGTTGCGGCCGAACATCACCTGGAGCAGGTCGGCCTGTTCGGTCTTGGTCGGCATCCCGGTGGAGGGCCCGGCCCGCTGGATGTCGCAGACGATCAGCGGCAGTTCGACACTAACCGCCAGGCCGATGGTTTCCGCTTTGAGCGCCATGCCGGGGCCGGACGTCGTGGTCACCGCCAGCGACCCGCCGAACGCCGCGCCGAGCGCCGCCCCGACCGCCGCGATCTCGTCCTCGGCCTGGAATGTGCGCACCCCGAAGCGCTTGTGTTTGGCCAGCTCGTGCAAGATGTCGGAGGCAGGCGTGATCGGGTAGGAGCCGAGGAACAGCGGGAGGTTCGCCTGCTGTGCGGCCGCGATGAGGCCGTAGGCGAGGGCCGTGTTGCCGCTGATGTTCCGGTAGGTTCCGGGCTTGAGCGGGGCGGGCCTGACCTCGTAGCGGACCGAGAACGCCTCGGTGGTCTCCCCGAAGTTCCAGCCGGCCTGGAACGCGGCCACGTTGGCGGCCATGATCTCCGGCTTCTTGGCGAACTTCGCCTTGAGGAAGCCGAGCGTGCTCTCGGCGGGCCGGTCGTACAGCCAGGAGAGCATGCCGAGCGCGAACATGTTCTTCGCCCGTTCGGCGTCCTTGCGGGTGATGTCGAAGTCTTCCAGCGCCTTGACCGTCATCGACGTGATCGGCATCGCGTACACGTGGTACTGCTCTAGCTCGCCGCTGTCGAGCGGGTTCGTCTCGTAGCCGACCTTGGTCAGATTGCGCTTGGTGAACTCGTCCGTGTTGACGATGAGGTCGCCGCCGCGAGGAAGGTCTTTTATGTTGGCCTTAAGCGCCGCCGGGTTCATGGCGATCAGCACATCCGGAGCGTCACCGGGCGTGAGAATATCGTGATCGGCAAAATGCAGCTGAAAACTGGACACACCGGGCAGCGTGCCAGCCGGGGCGCGGATCTCCGCCGGGAAATTAGGCAGGGTGGACAGGTCGTTGCCGAAGATCGCGGTCTCCTGCGTGAACCTGTCTCCCGCGAGCTGCATGCCGTCACCAGAGTCGCCGGCGAACCGGATGATGACGTGATCGAGCTTCTGGACCTGCTTGGTCACAGCTGGAAGACCTCCTCCGCACGCCGCGGTCCGACACTTGCGTGCCTTTGCGGGACCACCACCCCGGGCGCTCTGTTTTTCACAACCCCGCGCGCAGCAACTACCCCACAGCCGGGGGCTGAGTTAGGACACGTAGATTCTACGCCGGAACGAAGGAAGTAACGTGCATCTGGGTTGCTATCTTCGCAGCGTTCAACCGGTCCTCACGGACCCAACCTAGCCGCTGACACAGTCTCGTAAGAATCTAGGCCGCGCCGGCGGCGCGCCAGCAACGCCAGCCTCCGTAGCCTGTCGCGTTGTCCGCAGGCGGGGCAAAGCGGTCGGCTCTGTACCGCCGCGGCGCGGCGGCGCGTTTGCCGGCGCGTTTGCCGGTTCCTCCACCCGCAGAGCCGCGTCCCCC
>Ga0070714_100000466_pt1 | contig 29384 bp, 27 predicted proteins | sample LARL83metaG_FD_65450 | JGI IMG/M metagenome (GOLD analysis project Ga0070714, IMG submission 65450) | Corn, switchgrass and miscanthus rhizosphere microbial communities from Kellogg Biological Station, Michigan, USA - LAR L8-3 metaG | ecosystem: Host-associated > Plants > Roots > Rhizosphere ... | reverse complement strand
TCGCGGCGGTTATGAAGTACTCTTCAGGCGCCACCGGCGTAATTCAGGCCGCCACCGCATTCTGGCCCGGATACACCGAGCGCCTGGAAATCCACGGCACAAAAGGTACGGCGATCATCTCAGGCGACAAGCTGACCGCGTGGAATGTCGAAAATGATTCCGGCGAGCCTGCCCCGGTGGAGCGTGATGTTGCCAGCGGCGCATCCGATCCCATGGCGATTTCAATGGCTCCTTTTGAACGGCAGTTTCTCGATTTCGGAGATGCCATCCGTACAGGTAGGAAGCCCCTCTCCGCGGGTGAAGACGGCTATCGCGCGCTGCAGGTGGTGGAGTCGATTTACGAGTCCTGCAGGAAGGGATCGGTGGTGAGGCTTTAGCCTCTGCCATTCCGGATGAAGGTTCGCATACCAGCATCCAGCGCCAATCTTGGCCCTGGTTTCGATGCGTTAGGGCTGGCGCTTGCGATTTATCTGACTTGCCGGTTCGAGCATGCCGATCGGTTGTCGATCCGCGCCGCCGGCCGCGATGCCGCGCAGATTTCGACCGGCGAGGACAACCTGATCTGGCAGACTGCGCTCGCCGTGGCCAAGGACGTCGGCGAGACACTGCCGCAGATTGCCCTTGATATCGACAACGACATCCCTATCGGAAAGGGCTTGGGATCAAGCGCCGCCGCGCTTACCGCGGGTGTGGTGATTGCCGATCATTTGCTAGGCCTGCGTTGGAAGCCGCACCGGATTCTCGACGAGGCTGCTCAGATTGAGGGCCATCCGGACAATGTGGCGGCGTGCGTTTTGGGATCCATCGTTGCGGCTGCTATCGATGCGGGTGGCGTGGCGCGCGCGGTACGGCTGGAGTTGCCCGCCAGCTATGGAGTCGCTGTAGTGGTCCCGGATTTCGTACTCCCGACTGCACAAGCGCGCGCCGTGCTGCCGGATTGCTATTCGCGTGAAGACACGCTGTTCAATGTCCAAAGAAGCGCCTTGCTGATCGCGGCCCTCGCTACAGGAACCACCAGTGCATTTCCGGCGGCGTTCGAGGATCGGCTGCATCAGCCTTACCGCTACGTGCTAGTGCCAGGGCTGGAAGAAATGGTAAAGCTGCGAGCGCCAGGATTACTCGGCTGTGCCTTGAGCGGCGCCGGTCCGTCGATCCTGGTGTTCTACGAAAAAGGCTACGAACAGGTCTGCGATCTCGTGCGACAGATTTTCGCTGCGCATGGCCATGAGTCGGAGACGCTCCGAGTGCAGATCGCCGAGCGTGGATATGAATTGATCGCGTAGTGCCCTGCCCTAGACGCCGCGCCGGTTGCCCCACAATTCGATATGCAGCCGCGGGCTAAACCGAAAACCCTCCCGCTTGCAGACGTCGACCAGCCAACGGGCGCGCTCCTGGAGTACGGCCGGATCGACGCCTTCGGGCATCAGCAGCACCCGGTCGTTCGACGCTTTGATTTCATCGACGATGGCGCGCACTTCGGTCAGGTCGCCCGGAGCGTTGATTACAAATTTCAACTGATAGGGATAGCGGCCAATCAATCGCTTGAGGACCTCGGGCTGATGCCGTAGGCGCTCGTGCTGTGCGGCCCAGCGACCGCCGTCACGATCATGCGGAGTCGAATTGGCGAGCTTAGGGCTGATGCTCATTAGGCCGCAACGAACGTCGACGTCCACGGTTCCGGCAGTCTCGATCGTTATGTGCTGACTAAGGCAGCGGGTCAGATCCGCGATGCCGGGCGCGATCATAGGCTCGCCACCAGTGAGCACGACGTGAGCCGCGGCGTAGCGATTGACCTCGTCGGCAATCCCATCGATCGAGCGGTCTTCGCCTTCGGGTTGCCACGAGGTGTAGGGCGTGTCGCACCACGTGCAGCGCAGGTTGCAACCGCTAGTGCGGACGAAGACCGACGGCACGCCCGCCAGCATGCCTTCCCCCTGTATCGAATAGAAGATTTCGGCGATCTTCACTGAGGATATTGGAGCGGATCTTGGAGCCCCGCCTCGGCGAAGCCCCTCAGCCGAAGACGACAGGAGTCGCATAAACCGCATGGCCGGCCAAGGTCATCCGGATCGTAACAGCTGTGTGTTAACCCAAAATCCACGCCTAGCTCCCTCCCTAGCTTGATGATCTCGCTTTTGGATAGCTTTATCAGGGGCGTGTGAATTTGCATGCGCGTGCGCCCCTCCACTCCGGCCTTCGTCGCAAGATTCGCCATCCGCTCAAAAGCGGCGATGAATTCAGGACGGCAATCCGGGTAGCCCGAGTAATCGATGGCATTAACGCCGATGAATATGTCAGAGGCGCCGAGCACTTCGGCCCACGCGAGTGCGAGAGCCAGAAAGATGGTATTGCGCGCCGGAACGTAAGTTACCGGAATGCCTGCGCCCACGCCCGACTTTGGAACCTCGATCTCGCTGGTCAGCGCCGAGCCGCCGAACAGCCGTAAGTCGATCGGCACGATCAGGTGCTTTACCGCTCCGAGACGGGCGGCCACTTTCCGAGCAGCCTCGAGTTCCACCCGATGCCGCTGCTGATAATCGAAACTGAGCGCGAAGCAGTCGAAACCTTCCCGGCGAGCATAGGCGAGAGAGGTGGCAGAGTCCAACCCGCCGCTTAGTAAGCAGACCGCCGGTCTCAAGTATTATCGTTGCCCAGCGCGATCACGAAATAATGTGCGGCTTCGGTTCCGCTGTTGACCAACCCATGCAGCTCGTTGGATGCGATGTAGGCGACAGAACCGGGTGTCAGTCGCGTAGTCTTGCCGCTGATTGTCATGTCGATCGTGCCCTCGCGCAACATGAAGATCTCTTCGTGCACGTGCTTGTGCGGCGCATGCGGGGCCTGGCCGGGATCGAGCTCGGTCAGATGCATCTCGATGGGAAATCCCGAATGGGTGTCGCCCCTCAGAACCGCGCGACCTCGGCTGGTCTTGTTGACCTTCACCGGCAAGTCTTCATATTTATAGGTACGGGCCGGCAGTATCTGGCCGTTTTGCTGGCCCTGGGCGCTAGCCGCAGCCAGCGCCGGCAGAAGAAGTCTGAGGTCACGGCGGGAATAATTCACTGAGTTTTCTCCTCGACCCAGTTTAGCCCGTTCCAAAGAACAAATGGATCGGGTAACGTTGTTAAACTAATAGATGAAGTGCAGCGTTTCTACTTCGACCACAACGCGACAACGCCCGTATCTGTTGCAGTACTCGAAGTACTGGTTCCAGCGCTACTTGAGGTGTATGGAAATGCGTCCAGCATCCATCAGGACGGGCAGTTGGCGAAGCAGAGGCTCGAAATGGCGCGACGTCAGACGGCCGGACTGCTGCACTGCGATCCCAAGGAAATCGTATTTTTAAGTGGCGGGACGGAAGGCGACAACCTGGCGATTCTCGGTACCGTCCGGAGTCACCCCAGTGCCAAGAAGCACGTTATCACCACTGCGATCGAGCACCCGGCTGTCTTGAATCCCTGCCGCGAACTGGAGCGGGAAGGTGCGGAGGTGACCTACGTTGGTGTCGGTTCCGCTGGCGTCGTCGACCCGGATGATATCCGTCGTGCTCTGCGCCCGGAAACGGTCTTGATTTCGGTGATGCACGCGAACAACGAGCTGGGAACGATCCAACCCGTCGAAGAAATCTCGTCTATCGCTCGCGAAGCGGGAGCACTGCTGCACGCTGATGGCGTCCAGGCGGCTGGAAAGATTCCAGTCGATGTGAAGGCGTTGGGTGTTGACCTGTATTCAATCAGCGGCCACAAGCTGTATGCGCCCAAGGGAATCGGTGCGCTGTATGTCAAGAGCGGAACGCGGCTGTCGCCGATCCAGTTCGGGGGCAAGCATGAGCGGGAGCGCCGGCCTGGAACCGAGAATGTTCCCGGAGCCGTCGCACTGGGTGGAGCGGCTGCTCAATCCGCCGCTGGCCTCGCCGCGGAGTCACAGCGATTGACCGTTTTGCGTGATCGCCTGGAAAACGGGATCCTGGCGCGCGTGCCTTCCACGGGAGTAAACGGTGCGCGCTCGCTCCGCACGCCCAATACCACCAACGTCTATTTCGACGGCCTGGAAGGGGAGGCGCTGGTGATCTCGCTCGATCTGAAGGGATTTGCCGTATCGAGCGGATCGGCCTGCTCGAGCGGCGCAGTCGAACCGTCGCACGTGTTAATGGCCATGGGATTGCCGCGCGAACGGGCACGTGCGAGCCTTCGGTTTTCGCTCGGTCAATCGAACAACGAAGAGCAGGTGGATGCCCTGATTCAGGCCATCGCCGAATCGGTCGCGCAGTTGCGCAAGCTGTCTCCCACATACACCGCCAGTGTCTGAAAACACCATTGCCGTGGCCATGTCGGGCGGAGTGGATAGCTCCGTTGTCGCGGGATTACTGCATCGGCGCGGCCAGCGAATCGTCGGACTGACCATGCAGCTCTGGAACCAGCGGCGTTTGCCGGAGCTGACACCCGAGGGCGGCCCAACCGGCCGGTGCTGCTCGCTGGATGACGTCTACGATGCCCGCTATGTCGCGCAGCATCTTGGCATCCCCTACTACGTGGTCAATTTCGAACAGCGTTTCGAGGAACAGGTGGTCAAGCCTTTCATCGACGAGTATCTGGCCGGACGCACGCCGATCCCCTGCACGCTGTGCAACAACTTCATCAAGTTCGATCAGTTTCTCGATATGGCGGCGGGCGTCGGCGCAGAGATTATCGCAACCGGCCACTACGCGCGAATATCCTTTGACGAGTCGACGGGCCGCTACCAGATGCGTAAGAGTGCGGACGCCGGCAAAGATCAGACCTATTTTCTTTTCGGCCTGGAGCAGGAGCAGTTGGCGCGAACGCAGTTTCCGCTGGGCGAAATGACCAAGCCGCAAGTGCGCGAGCTGGCGCGCGAGTTGGGTCTTCCGGTGGCCGAGAAGCCGGATAGCCAGGAGATCTGCTTCGTCCCCAATGGCGACTATGCGGGCTTCATCGACGCCTATTTCCGCGAGCAAGGAATCACGGCGGAGCGTACGCGCGGCGAGATCCAGGACCGCGAAGGCCGGGTGTTGGGCGAACACTCGGGCGTCCATCATTTCACGGTTGGCCAGCGACGCGGGTTGCGAATCGCCGCGGCCGAGCCCCTGTACGTCATCGCCACCGAGCCGGCCGCCCAGCGCGTGATCGTCGGGCGCAACGAAGATCTACTGCGGGCGGGATTGGCCGCCAAGGACGTCAATTGGATTTCTATCTCACCGATTGCGGCGCCGGTACGCGCGCAAGTCAAGATCCGCAACAAGCACATAGCGGCCATGGCGACGCTTTATCCGACGGGCGACTCGGCACGGGTTGAAGTCCATTTCGATGAGCCACAGCGTGCCGTGACCCCCGGGCAAGGCGCCGTATTCTATGACGGGGATCTGGTGCTCGGCGGAGGGTGGATAGAATAGCCGTCATCCAATACCTCGTAGCCAGGTTCGTGCTGTGGTCGCTGGCACACTCGCCGCCCGCGCTGGGAAACTTCTACGGCATGCTGCTCGACGTCGGGTTGCCGCGCCTCAGGCGCGTGGCGATGCGCAACCTGGAACTGGCGTATCCCGAGAAGACACGTGCCGAACGGAACGTCATAGCGGGCGAGGTCTTTCACTCCATTGGCCGGCTGCTCTACGCTTTCGCGCGCTTCCCGCAAATCAACGCCCAGAACATTTCCAACTGGATTCGTTACGAAGGTTTGGAGCACTTCAGCGAGGCGAAGAAGGCCGGCCGCGGTATCCTGTTCGCAACAGCGCATCTAGGCAACTGGGAGCTCAGCGCCTTCGCCCACGGAATGATGACCGAGCCGATGCACGTAGTCATCCGGCCGCTCGACAATCCCCGGATCGACCAGCTGGTAGAACAGCGGCGGCAGCTTTCCGGCAATCGCCTCATCGAGAAGTGGGATGGCGCGCGCGCCATTCTGCGGGCACTGCAACAGAACCAGGCAGTGGGCATCCTGATGGATCAGAATACGTCGCTGCAAGAAGGCGCATTCGTCAACTTTTTTGGGACGCCCGCCTGTGCCAACACAGCGTTTGCAAAGATCGCGGCACGAACGGGCGCGGCCGTCATCCCCGGATTTGCTTTATGGTCCGATCAGGAGCGCCGATATGTGCTGCGCTTCTATCCGCCGTTAGATATGACCGGAGACGCGGTCGAGGACACGGGCCGGCTGCATGCCGTACTGGAAAGCGTGATCCGCGAGCATCCCGGCCAATGGTTGTGGATTCACCGCCGCTGGAAAACCCGGCCCGAAGGCGAGAAGCCCATTTATTGAATCACAGTGGGCTACGCGTTTTGATCCGTCTCCCCATTTAGTACCATGACGCGCCGCGCTGGTACCCCAACCTCCTGACCATTTACAGTACTTCGGGCCACCCATAAGCTAGATACACCATGAACCTCGTACTCCTGATGCTCTTGATCGCACAGGTCTGCCTCGGTATCTGCGCCTGGCTCTCTCCCCAATTGCTGCGTGGGCTGGCCGCTCATCTGCTGACCCGTGCCGATGTCATCGATGCCTCGCGCGTCGAAAGCGAGCGGCGCTTACGTTTCTGGAACGGCGAACTGGGTCTGAACCAGCGAAACGTCGAAGAAGAAACGGATCACCCGCTGCCGCGCGTCCACGGCTTTGCGCGCCGCTAATATCTTTTGGATTACGACCACCTCTGGCGTTGTGGCCGGAAACAGTCGGCCGGTGGTGGAAATGGGCCACTGTTCTTAGAGCCCGTGCCTGCTAACCTTCACAAATTTCGAAAGATCCAAATTGGCAGCGAGAGTGCATCTTCCTCAAACGTGCGGTATCGAAAATGAGCCGCGAGGGAGGAGAAATAAAATGAAAACCAAGCTGCTTGCCCTTCTATTGGTGGCAGGGAGTTCCATGTTTGCCGCTGGCCACTTCTCTATTGGCGTCGGTATCGGCGTTGCCCCCGCTTATGGATATTACGCGCCCCCGCCCCCGCCGCCCCCGCCTGTAGCGGCTTACGCAACTGCGCCCGGACCCGGCTACACTTGGGTGGGTGGCTATTGGTATCCCGCTGGACCACGTTACGCCTGGCACGCCGGGTATTGGGCTCGTCCGCCCTATGCACGCGGCTATTGGGTTGCTCCACGTTACTATGGACATCGCTATTACGGTGGCTACTGGCGCCGTTAAGCTGCGCCTCGCAACAAAGCGGGCTCGGGCGGCGTCCACAATCGATGGCTGTTTTGCGTTCTAGCCCGCTGCTGGTGTTGTTAATCGCCCTGACCCCCGCTGTCGAAGCGTACTCGGTTCTTACTCACGAGGCGATTATCGACGCCAGTTGGGAACAAGAACTCAAGCCCCTGCTGCTGGCGCGCTTTCCTGGAACCACCGATGACCAATTGCGTGACGCCCACGCTCACGCCTATGGCGGCGCCATTATCCAGGACATGGGTTACTATCCCTTCGGCAGCAAGTTCTTCAGCGACCTGACTCACTATGTACGCAGCGGAGATTTTATCGTCGCGCTGATCCGCGATTCCCAGGATCTGAATGAATACGCCTTCGCCTTGGGAGCGCTCGCCCATTATGCGGCGGACAATGAGGGCCATCCCATCGGCGTCAACCGCGCAGTGCCGATGGTCTATCCCAAGCTCGCGCGTAAGTTTGGACGCGTCATGACGTACGAAGACGATCCTAATTCACACCTGAAGACAGAATTCGCTTTCGATGTCGTGCAAGTAGCCCGAGGGCAATATGCCTCGCAAACTTATCACGACTTCATCGGTTTCCAGGTGTCGAAAGAGCTGCTGCAGCGCGCCTTCGAAGCTACCTATTCGCTGCCGCTAAAAGACCAATTCACCAGCATCGATCTGGCGCTCGGAACCTACCGCTTTGCGGTCAGTGAGCTCATCCCCGAAATGACTAAAACCGCATGGTCGTCCAAGAAAAAGGATATCGAAAAACTCCAGGCGGGGATGACCCGGCGTAAGTTCATCTATCGATTCTCACGCGCCAGCTATCACAAAGAATGGGATCGCCAGTATCAAAGGCCGGGGATCTGGGCACGCTTCCTAGCCTGGCTTTTTCGCATCATGCCCAAGATCGGACCGTTCCGTGCTCTCTCGTTTACCGTGCCGCCTCCTCAGGCCGAGAAGCTCTTCCTCACCAGCTTCGGCGATACGTTAGGCGAGTACCGCAAACTGATGGGGGAGGCCAAACAAAATCAACTTCACCTGGTCAATCAGAATTTCGATATCGGCCGTCCCACGCGCTTCGGGGAATACCGCCTAGCCGATGCAGCATACGAAAAGCTGCTCGAAAAACTTGCGGGCGAATCCAACAAAATCGCCCTCGATAAGGTATCAATGGATTTGCGCGACGACATTGTCGGGTTTTATCAGGGCTCGCCGGGACCGATGTCCGAAAAGGCCAAGTCGGTCTTGGCTGCCCTTAAAAATCCATCTGCGCCCGCCGCTATCGCGCCGCCCCCTTAGCCTTCCCCATCTTCAGACCCTGCGCGCCCTCCAGCAGCTCACGCCGGTCGATGATGTAATAAAATCGCAGCGCGGCCTCACCTCCGCTCAAATGCACTAAGAGTTGTTCCAGCGCATCTCCCAGATTATTCACTTGCACGCCCACGGCTCGCAAATAACCGGAATTTCGAAGCCTGTGAAACAACTCCGGCAGCGTGTAACGGCCTTCGAACGTCAATCCGCCGGCCCGATGCGACCGGCTCACCAGATACTGCACCAGCAGCAGCTCGTCAAACAACATCGGCGCCAGGAACAAACGACCTTCGTCTTGCTCCCAGCCATCTTCCAGCCGCCGTGACCGCCGGATCGAATGCGCTTGATTAAACTCCGTCAGCCAGTCTACCTTGGGGGCTACACGGCTCAGATAATGGCGCGAAACTTCTCGAATCCAGGCCGGATCGTCCAGGTCCAGTTGCTTGCTGATCAACTCCAGCCATTCGAAGAAAGCATGCTGCTGCGTGGCCTTCTGCTCGAGTACCACAAACGCGTCGTCCTTCTTCGACAGCGACTTCACCAGCTCACGCCGCAAAGCATCGGTCGCTTTACCGCTTTCGATTCTATAAATCGGTAACCGCGCAATCCATTTGGATGCCGCCCCGCAATACGGACACGGCCCCTTGGAAGTCTGTGCCGCCACATATGGTCTCGCCGGGGCGGATGCATTGAGTTCATCGAGTGACGGGGTGTAGCGCTTGATCTCCACCAGGGCCGTTTTCGGCGCCAGCTTCAGATGGCGTGTGAAGACCTCCCACACGCATGCCAGGCAAATGCCCCGCTCCATCTGGGTCACCGACTCAGCGGGAAATTTCGATAAGTCGAGCCGGCCGGCCTTCGGCGGTGCCTTGCGTTTAGTACTAGAGGGCTCGTGCTTCTTGACTACTTTCGGCTTCCGGATTAGTACTTTCCGCTTCTTGCTGGGTGCCTTCTGGCTAGTGGCTTTCTTCTTGGGCTTTGCTCTCTGCTTCACCACGGAATTCGCTTTCAACTCTACCTTCTCACACCCCGATTGCACGAAACAGTTAGGACGGGTTAAGAGTCTACTTCCCAGTGTGCGATAGGATTGTGCCTCGCCGCATGAAAACCCAACCTCTGGACTGCCCATGAGCGCAGCCGGTAACGTAGTCCGTCAGACCTCTTCCCAAGAGAGCGAAATCTTCTCCGGCGGAGCCGAGTTGGGGAAGTTGATGCGGTCACTAAATTGGTCGAAGACCGTATTGGCGCCTCCCGACGCCTGGGAACCCAGCCTGAAGGCCGCCGTAAGCATCTGCCTAAACTCGCGCTTTCCTATCGTCATTTTCTGGGGCCGCGACTTCGCCGTTCTCTACAACGATGCCTACATTCCGATGCTCGGCCCAAAACATCCCTGGGCACTCGGCACGCCGGCACGGGAGTGTTGGAGCGAGATTTGGGACACCATCGGCTCCATGCTCCAGAGCGTCCTCGAGACCGGTCAGGCTACCTGGTCTGAGGACCTACAGCTCATCCTCAATCGCAATCTGCCGCGTGAAGAGTGTTACTTCACGTTTTCTTATAGTGCGATTCGAAACGATTTCGGAAAGGTAGGCGGTATCTTTTGCGCGGTGACGGAAACCAGCGAACGCGTTATCAACGATCGCCGTCTGATCACCTTGGGCGATCTTGGTGCCCATGCCGCCGAAGCCAAGACCGCTCAAGAGGCGTGCGAGATCGCCTCCGAGACACTGCGAGGCAATAGTGCGGATGTGCCCTTCCATCTGCTCTATCTCGTGGACGGCAATTACGCCCGCCTCGCGGCCGGCACGCGTCTGGACCAAGCGATCGCTGCTCCCCAGAACGTATTGATCACCGATCCAAGCTCGCTCTGGCCTTTCGAGAAGGTCTGGGATAGCGGCCGCTCGCAACTGGTCATCGGCCTGGAAGAACGCGTCCCCGGCCTTCCGGCCGGCGGCTGGACGGAGCCTTGCAATGCCGCGTTGGTGCTACCGATGGGCGCACCCGGGCAAGCTCATCCGCAAGGATTCCTGGTGGCTGGAGTGAATCCGCGGCGCGTTTTTGACGCCCCCTACCGCAGTTTCTTCGACCTGGTCGCTGCAAATTCGGGCACCGCGGTAGCCAATGCCAGAGCCTACGAAGAAGAGAAGCGGCGGGCCGAAGCGCTGGCCGAACTCGATCGCGCCAAGACCGTCTTCTTCAGCAACGTCAGCCACGAGTTCCGCACTCCGCTCACGCTCCTGTTGGGTCCCTTGGAAGATCTGCTCCAGCAGCCGGGCGCATCACCCTCCCGAAGCCACGAGTTGCTCGAGGTCGCTCACCGCAACGGTCTGCGCTTGCAGAAGCTCGTCAATACCCTCCTCGACTTTTCGCGGATCGAAGCGGGACGCGTGCAAGCTGCTTATCAATCTACGGATGTATGTGCTCTAACGGTTGATCTGTCCGGCAATTTCCGCTCAGCGGTCGAGAAGGCCGGCATCCAATTCATAATCGATTGCCCTCCGGTCAGCCAGCCTGTGTATCTGGATCATGAGATGTGGGAGAAGATTGTTCTCAACCTTCTCTCTAACGCCTTCAAATTTACCTTTGCCGGATCGATCACCGTAGCTCTGCGGGACACCGGCGACCACTTGGAGTTCTCGGTCGCCGATACAGGAATCGGCATTCCCGCGAGCGAGCTACCCCGCATCTTTGAGCGATTCCACCGCGTGGAGGGATCTCGCGGCCGGACGTTCGAGGGTACCGGTATCGGCCTCGCATTGGTGAGTGAACTGGTGAAACTCCACGGCGGCTCGATTGCGGTCCAGAGTCAGGTTGATCAGGGAACAACGTTCGTCGTCTCTATTCCCTTCGGAACGGAACATCTTTCTAAGGAACAAATTGAAGTCTTTCCGTCTCCCCGATCCACTGCTATCGGTGCGGATTCGTTCGTCCAAGAAGCTCTGTGGTGGCTTCCGGAAACCGCCAGCGAGTCGTTGGATCGGCTGTCTGCCGCGCCTAAGACCGGCACACGGCAACGTATTCTGCTGGCTGACGATAACGCCGACATGCGCAGTTATTTAACGCGAATTCTCGGACAGCATTATGAAGTCGAAGCAGTCTCCAACGGGGAAGAAGCCCTGGCGCTGGCAGTTCATTCTCCACCCGATTTGGTCCTGAGCGACGTCATGATGCCACGCCTGGACGGCTTCGGCCTGTTGGATCAGCTGCGAGCGCACCCTGAAACCAAGACCATCCCGGTCATTCTCCTTTCAGCCCGCGCGGGAGAAGAATCCCGGATCGGAGGACTGGAAGCCGGCGCAAACGATTATCTGGTTAAGCCATTCACTGCCCGTGAGCTATTGGCGCGCGTCAGTTCCCACCTGGCCATGGCGCGCGTCCGTGGGCAAGCCGCTCAGTCGCTTGCAACCAGCGAACTGCGCTTTCGCACCATGGCCAACAGCGCTCCAGTTCTTATCTGGATGGCCGGACCCGACAAAGGCTGGGTGTGGTTGAATGAGCCGTGGCTGAAGTTCACGGGCCGGACGATGGACCAGGATCTGGGCGATGGTTGGACCGAAGTGATTCATCCTGAAGACCGGCCTCAGTGCCTCGCGACTTACCACCGGTGTTTCGATGCTCGGCAACAGCTCTCGGTGGAATATCGGCTCCGCCGTCACGATGGAGAATGGCGCTGGGTGCTTACTCGCGGCATCCCCCTGCTCTCCGAGTCCGGCGAATTCACGGGCTTCATCGGTTCCTGCATCGATATTACGGACCGCAAGGAAATGGAGCGGCAGCTTCAACTTCTGGTAGATGCCTCTGGAGGCCTGTTAGCGTCCCCCAACGAATCGACGGTGGTCCAAACCATTCTGTCGGTAGCGCAGCGTTTCGTGGCGGCCGATGCCTATGCCGTTTGGCGGCAAATCAGCCATGACGAGTGGAAAGCCGTCGGAACTGCCGGACTTTCCGATGACTACAGCCGGACAATCGTGCCACCGACCGCTCAGCCCAACCTGCGTCCCGAGCCGCAAGCCTTTTCCGATATAGAGCAAGCGCCCATGCTCGAAAGCAGGTTGGCGGTGTATCGGGCCGAGGGCATTCGGTCTTTGCTGACGGTTCCCATGAGTCTGCATGGAAAGTTGTCGGGAACCCTGGTCTTCTATTACCGCACGCCTCACCAGTTCACTCATCGTGAAACCAGGCTCGCCGCAACTCTAGCGAACCTATCGGCAGCCGCCCTCGGAACATCCGAACTCTATGAACGTCAGAAGGCTTTGCGTAGTGTTGCCGAGCAAACGGCTCAACGTTCCGCGTTTTTGGCGGAAGCCGGCGCTGCCTTGGCCTCGTCGTTGGATTATCAAATCACTCTTACCAAAGTCGCCGAACTGGCTGCACCCTTTTTCGCCGATTGGTGTGGCGTCAACATCGTCGACGACGGCGGGATTATGCGACGCCTGGTACTCCGTCACGCGGGAGCCAACATGGACGTCGCACGTGTCTTGCAAAAGCATTTTTCCCCTTCCCGGAATCCCGCGGTGCGGCTGGCACTGCGTGCCCGTAAGTCCCAATTCATAGAGGAGATCTCCGATTCCTTGCTGTTGCGATACATCCGACAGCCGGAACAAGTCGCGCTGATACAGTCACTCAGGCTTCGGTCAGTAATCTGTGCGCCATTAGTAGCTCGCGGCCGCATTCTCGGAGTTCTCACTTTCGCAACCGCTGAATCAGGGCGACGCTATACTTCTGAAGACGTCGCCGTGGCCGAGGAGCTTGCCCATCGCGTCGCCTTCGCGGTCGATAATGCCCGGCTCTTCGCTCTGGTTGCCCACGAGCGCGAGCGCGTCCAGTTGGCCAACCAGACCCTGCGAAACGCCAATCATGCGCTCCGCCGCGCCAATGATGACCTGGAGCAGTTCGCCTACTCCGCCAGCCACGATCTCCGCGAGCCCCTGCGCACGGTCGCGGTCTATACGCAGCTATTGAAACGGCACTTCGGAGACAAGGTTGATTCCAAAGCCGAGATTTATATCCGCCATACGGTGTCCGGCGTGAGAAGAATGGAAGCCTTGATGAATGATCTCCTGTCGTACGTCCAAGCCGCCCGCGGCGCCGAGGAAGAGCAGCCCCTGGCGGACTCCAATCAGGTGCTCAACAAAACGCTCTCCAATCTCCAGACCGCCATTCAAGAGAGCGGCGCCTCCGTCTCCTCCGATGACTTGCCGGTCGTCCCGGTTCACTCCGTGCACCTGGAACAGCTCCTGCAAAACCTCATTGGCAATGCAATCAAATACCGAAGCGAGACACCTCCACGGATCGAGATTGCCGCCCAGCGTTCTCCCCAGGAGTGGACTTTCTCCGTACGAGACAACGGCATCGGCATCGATCCTCAATACGCGAAACAGGTTTTCGGAATATTCAAGCGGCTCCACAGTTCTGAGTCCTATTCCGGCACCGGCATCGGACTGGCGATATGCCAGAAGATCGTCGAGCGTTACGGCGGACGCATCTGGGTAGAATCAGAAGTGGGAAAGGGTGCAACCTTCTGCTTCACGCTTCCGGTTGCGCAACTATGAATAGCACACCGAGTAGCACGCCAACAAGCCATCGGTCGCCTTTTGTTCTTCTAGTAGAAGACAGCCCGGCCGATATCTACATCGTCCGCGAATCGCTGAAGAGACATCTGAAAGACATCGAATTGCGGGTTCTTAGTGATGGCGAAAAGGCTTTCGATCTGATCGAAGCGACCGAGGCGGATGATTCCGCGGCATCGCCGGCGATCTTGATCCTGGATCTCAATCTGCCCAAGCGATCCGGCCAGGAGATTCTGCGGCGCATTCGGCAGAGTACAAAACTAGGAAGCATTCCGGTGGTGATCTTCACCTCTTCTGATTCGCCCGCCGACCGCGCTGAAACCACTCGACTCGGCGCAACCGCCTACTTTCGAAAGCCGGCCGATCTCGAGGAATTCATGTGCATTGGCAAGGTGGTCCAGAGCGTCCTTACGGCACATATCTAAAGTGCCAGGAACGTTACTCGCTGGCCGAAAAGCACCAGACTGGTTTTCCTCGGCCAAGACGGGTTCTTCTAGTTATTGATAATACGGCAGTTACAGTTGGAATTCGGCTTGCACTACAGCACGCCTTGAGGGGCCAGCTAACCATGAAATCACCAAGAAAATTAATCTTAGCTTCCATGTTGACCGTCTCGCTAGGCGGAGTTTTTCCGGTGTTTGCGCAGGATCCCAACCCTGCCAGCCCACCGCCGTCGGGCGGTTGGCGCAGGTTCGAACCATCTAATTCGGCTGACGTTCCGCCGGAGCCACCCGAGTACCAGGGTCAAACGCAATCACAAGCGCCACCGCCACCGCGCTATCAGACGCCGCCCCGGGTTACGATTCCCGCCGGCACTTGGATCACGGTGCGAGTGGATCAACCGCTGTCGAGCGATCATAACAAGTCGGGCGATTATTTTAGAGCGACGATCGTTCAACCGGTAGTCATCAACGGGCTGGTTGTCGCGCCGCGTGGACAGTCGGCAACAGGCGCGGTGACAGAGGCGCAGAAGGCCGGCAAAGTAGAAGGTACCTCGCGGCTGGGATTAGAGTTGACTGAACTCGGTCTGGCCGACGGGCGTCAGCTTTCGGTAAAGACTACTTTGCAGGAATATCGCGGTGGAACCTCCTATGGTCGGGACGCAGCCGCCATTGGCGCCACGACTGCTACAGGGGCAGCCATTGGAGCAGCAGTGAATGGCGGAGTGGGAGCGGGTGTAGGTGCCGCGGCGGGCGTGGTCGCCTCAACTATTGGCGTTCTTCTGACCCGCGGGCGCCCAACTGTGGTTTATCCGGAATCCGTTCTTTCGTTCCGGCTGGCGAGTCCAGTGACTGTGGATGGGACGGAAGCGTTTCAGCCGGTGTCGAACCAGGATTATGGACAGGCTGGCTCGCGACGTCCAGGCTATGGTCCTCCGGCCCCCGGATATGGTCCACCGGCCCCCGGATACGGTCCACCGGCTTACGGGTACGGAGGCTATCCACCGCCATACCCTTCCTACAATTTCTACGGCGGCTTCGGTCCGTACTCGGGCTACTTCTGGAGCCCAGGCTTCAATTTTTACTATGGTCGCGGTTTCCGCCACCGCTGGTAAATAACTAACCCGCTCTTCATGCGGCGCCTCCTAACCGGACTCGCTGGCACGTGCCAGTCGAGTCCGGTTGTGTTTTAATCGCTAGATGACGTCTCAGAGCTTCCTTCTCGCACTCGCGGGAGCGGCGTTGTTATTCACGACTCCAGGCTATTCCCAGGAACCCGTCGATCTATCGGTCATCCAGCGAATTAAAGCCGAAGGATTCGAAAACTCCAAGGTCATGGACCACGAGTTCTACCTCACGGATGTTTACGGCCCGAGGCTCACCAACTCGCCAGGATACAAGGCGGCGGGCGATTGGGTGGTCAAGAGGCTGCGCGAGTATGGCTTAACGAACGTGCACGAAGAGCCGTGGGGACCATTCGGCCGGAGCTGGAACTACACGCATTACGCCGGTCATATGATCGAGCCACAGTATCAGCCGTTGATCGGTTTCCCGATGGCCTGGACGCCCGGCACCAACGGCGCAGTGCAAGGCGAAGCGATCTATGCTCCACTAAACACCGATGCCGATCTCGAAAAATTCCGGGGCAAACTAAAGGGCAAGGTGGTCCTGAGTATGGCGCCCAAGCAACTGACCATGATTCTCGATCCGCTCGGGCATCGGCTCACCGACACAGAACTAGAAGCTCGCGCGACATCTCCCGATCCCTCACGGCTTGCGAATCCCTTCCGACCGCCGGCGGGCCTGCCGTCGACGCCCGAAGAACGCGAGCGTCAGGCCCAGTTTCGTAAAAAGGTGAACCAGTTCCTCAAAGACGAAGGCGCGCTGGTAGTCCTGCAATATGGATACAACGGCGACGGCGGCACGGTTTTCGCGTCTGCGGGTGGATCGCGTGATTTGAAGGATCCGGTTCCGCCGCCGATGGTCGCGGTGACGCCCGAACATTACAATCGGATCTCACGGTTGCTGGAGCACAAGATTCCGGTCAAGCTGGAGTTCGACATCCAGGCGCAGTTCATCGATTCCCCCACCGATTCCTTCAACGTGATCGGCGAAATCGAAGGCGGCCGCAAGAAGGATGAGATCGTCATGCTGGGCGCGCACCTGGATTCCTGGCATGGTGGTACGGGCGCTACCGACAACGCCACGGGATCTTCAGTAGCGATCGAAGCAGTACGTATTCTCAAAGCACTCGACTTGCACATGGATCGAACGGTGCGCATTGCATTGTGGAGCGGCGAGGAAGAAGGATTGCTCGGGTCGCAGGCTTACGTCAAGCAGCATTTCGCCGATCGCGAAACCATGCAGCCTAAGCCCGAATACTACAAGCTGGATGCTTACTACAACGACGATACGGGCACTGGACGTTTTCGCGGTATCAGCGCAATGGGCAACATCCAGGTGAAGTCGATCTTTGAGGCGTGGCTGAAGCCGTTCCACGATCTGGGAGCGACCACGGTCGCCGGCGTGACCGCCCTCACGGCTCGGCGGCCAGGCGGCACCGATCATACATCCTTCGACTATGTCGGGCTTCCCGGCTTCGGTTTCCTGCAAGATCCGATGGAGTACAACTCCCGGACGCATCACTCCAACATGGACGTGTACGATCGAGTGCAACCGGGCGACCTCATGCAAGGCGCGGCCATCATGGCAACGTTTGTCTATCACACCGCGGTGCGCGAGCAAATGCTGCCGCGTATTCCGATGCCAAAGGCCTTGCCCAAGGAAAGAGTGTCCACAAATTAGGGAGCGACCAAGACTCCTTGGGCAGTTCCTAATTTTGTGCGGACCCAGCGGATCAGCTCCGGGACGCCAGAGCCGTCCTTAAGATTGGTGAACAGGAACGGCCGGTCGCCGCGCTTTTTGCGCGCGTCGCGATCCATCACCTCGAGCGACGCCCCGACATAAGGCGCCAGGTCGATCTTATTAATCACCAGCAGATCGGAGCGCGTGATGCCAGGTCCGCCTTTGCGCGGTATCTTGTCACCGCCCGCAACGTCAATTACATAGATGAATGCATCCACCAGCTCGGGACTGAATGCGGCCGCGAGATTATCGCCGCCGCTCTCGACAAACACGAGCTCGAGACCGGGATGCGCACGTTCCAATTGGTCGATGGCCTCGATGTTCATGGAGGCATCTTCTCGGATCGCGGAGTGAGGGCAGCCGCCGGTCTCGACCCCTTGCACGCGATCAGCCGGCAGCGTGCCCTGGCGAATCAAAAACTCGGCGTCCTCACGGGTATAGATGTCGTTGGTGACCACCGCCAGGTTAACCGACGGCCACAAAGCCTTGCTCAAAACGTCGACTAAGGCCGTCTTTCCGCTGCCTACCGGCCCGGCAACGCCGATACGAAATGCTCGCTCTTTTGTGTAGTTCATATCAAAACAAGAAATATCGCTGCGCCATTGGAAGCACGCTGGCCGGCTCGCAAGTCAGCAGTTCACCATCGGCGCGGACCTCGTAAGTTTCCGGGTCCACTTCAATCCGCGGTGTGGCCGAATTGTGGAGCATGTTCTTTTTGCCGATGTTTCGGCAATTGTGCACCGGCACCAGTTGCTTGCGCAATCCGAGCCGCTCCACGTGCGGCAACGACGCGCGAGAAACAAATGTCTGGGAAATAGCCTGGATTGCGCTTCCAAAGGATCCGAACATCGGCCGATACAGTACCGGTTGAGGCGTCGGAATGGACGCATTGGCGTCGCCCATCACGCTCCAGGCAATGAAGCCGCCTTTGATTATCATTTCCGGTTTTACTCCAAAGAACGCCGGGCTCCACAGAACCAAGTCCGCTAATTTTCCCGGCTCGATGGAGCCGACCTCGTGCGCCACGCCGTGGGCAATAGCAGGATTAATGGTGTACTTCGCGACGTAGCGCTTGACCCGGTTGTTATCATTGCGCGTCGAGTCGCCGGCCAGTGCGCCGCGCTGGACCTTCATCTTGTGCGCGGTCTGCCAGGTGCGGATCACTACCTCACCGATGCGGCCCATAGCCTGCGAGTCGCTGGACGTCATGCTGATGGCGCCCAGGTCGTGGAGGATGTCCTCGGCAGCGATGGTCTCCTGCCGGATGCGGCTTTCGGCAAACGCTACGTCTTCGGGCACTTGCGGATTCAGGTGATGACAGACCATCAACATGTCCAGATGCTCCGCAATGGTGTTCACAGTGAGCGGCCGCGTTGGATTGGTAGATGAAGGAAGAATATTCGGCAGCCCGGCGATCTTGATGATGTCCGGTGCATGGCCGCCGCCAGCACCCTCGGTGTGATAGGTGTGGATCGTTCGGCCGCCGATAGCGGCGATCGTATCGTCCACGAACCCGGCTTCATTCAACGTGTCGGTGTGGATAGCAACCTGGACATCGTACTCATCAGCCACGCGAAGACAAGCGTCGATCGCGGCTGGTGTCGTCCCCCAATCTTCATGCAGCTTGAGACCGCATGCGCCCGCGAGGACCTGTTCAGCCAGCGGCATGTGGGTGGACGCATTTCCCTTCCCCAGGAATCCGAAGTTCAACGGCCATGCCTCAGCAGCGCGCAGCATGTGTTCCAGGTTCCAGCGGCCCGGAGTGCAAGTCGTCGCATTTGTTCCCGTGGCGGGTCCCGTACCGCCGCCGATCATGGTGGTGATGCCGTTCGATATCGCTTCGTAGATTTGTTGCGGCGAAATGAAGTGGATGTGCGAATCGATCGCGCCGGCGGTGACGATCTTGCCTTCGCCAGCGATCACTTCGGTGGCCGCGCCGACAACGAGATCGGGATCCACGCCGGCCTGCGTGTCGGGATTCCCTGCCTTTCCGATCTTGACGATCCTACCGTTGCGAATCCCGATGTCTCCTTTCACGATGCCCCAATGGTCGATGATGAGCGCGTTGGTGATCACCAGATCGAGCGCGCCTTGATCGCTCTCGCGCGCAGCCGTAGAGCTCTGTCCCATTCCATCGCGAATTACTTTGCCGCCACCAAACGTGATCTCGTCGCCATAGACGGCATAGTCCTTCTCGATTTCAATGACGAGTTCGGTGTCGGCCAAGCGTACGCGGTCCCCAGTGGTGGGGCCATAAAGATCTGCGTAGGTGCGCCGTGGTATTCGCGTGCTCATAGGGCTTTGTTCACCTTGCCCTGATGCCCATACACGACGCGCCGCCCACTGAGCGCGACCAGCCGTACTTCCTTCTCTTCGCCGGGCTCAAAGCGGATCGCCGTGCCGGCCGGAATATCGAGGCGCATCCCGTAAGCAAGGGCACGGTCGAAATCGAGTGCCGTGTTCACTTCGAAAAAATGATAGTGGCTGCCGACTTGAATGGGTCGGTCGCCTTTGTTGCTCACCACAGAGCGCGCAGTGGCTCGTCCCGCGTTCAACTCAATTTCGCCGTCATCGAGAATGTACTCTCCGGGATGCATTTCAGTTCCTATTGAATCGGGTCGTGAATCGTAACCAGTTTTGTACCGTCGGGAAAGGTCGCTTCCACCTGGACTTCGTGAATCATTTCTGCCACCCCGTCCATTACGTCGTCACGAGTCAGGATGGAGCCGCCTATGCCCATGATGTCGGCCACGCTCTTGCCGTCGCGCGCAGCTTCCATAATCTCGGCCGAGAGAATCGCCATAGCCTCGGGATAATTCAGCTTAAGGCCGCGGGCGCGCCGTTTCCGGGCCAATTCGGACGCTGTGAAGATCATGAGCTTTTCCTGCTCACGCGGCGTCAGGTGCAATGCGGCCTCCTTGAATCAATGAACCTTTCGGGGAACCGTGGCGACGCGGCCACAGAGATGCCACTTAGCTGCTTTCCAGATTTCGACCAGCCCATCAGCGAGCAATCGCCCACTTGATGCGACGCCTCGGGCGACAATACCATGCGCCCGCAGCGAAGTAATTCCCCATAATACCTCAGGCCCCGAGAGCCGGTCGGCGATTTGCTGCATGGCCGATTCGAACTCGCGCCAGTATGCCGCAGGCTCTCCGGTCCGACAGATGTAGCAAGAACCGAAGTAGCGAAACTGACCAAGCCTTGGAACAGCGTTGACGCACCGCAGCATCGGAGCGATGGTCCAGCGTTCGATCGTAATCGGCTCGGCTCCGGCCATCAATTCGAATACGGACGCCAGCGACTCATAGCGAAAGAGTTCGCCCGACGCCTCGCGGCCTGGCGCGATTCTGTCCCACAAGATGAGCGAAGCGCCCCGAGCCAAATCGACGCGCATGCTTTGATCGAAGCGCGAACCAGCGAAGGGGATTAGTTGGTCAGGCAGATATTCGAGGTATCCGTTCTCACCGACGCTCAATGCCGCTCGTTGAGACGCGGTGCTCCCTGGCGTGCGGCTGCGGTAGACGCGCGTCGCCCCAGTGGAAGTGACCTGAGCTTGCGCACCGGCTGCAACGTCGACTCGCCAGTCGAGCGAATCCGTGTCCAGAATTCCGCCAGATAAATTGTGCACGTGTGCGAGCAGTTCACCGGACGCTGACTGGAATCCCCGAACCACTCGCCAAGGCGGCTGTTGCTGCTTTACGCGCAGTATGGTCGCACCCGTCGCATTCGTTTCGAAGGAGAGATGCAGATTGGGCATGTGCTAACTAATGAACAGCCGGGTCGAGAGTGTAGGGTGCCGCGCGGACGCGATGTCGAGCAACGCTGTGAAACAACCCAGTCGTCCAGGCGCTGTCAGGGCCGCGCGCCGAGCAGTGCAAACGATCGCCGGTTTCAGATTCCACAGGATCTGATGCGCACGAGTCTGCCCAAGTGGAAGTAATCGCTGGCAGCAGGAAACGAGCGTCGTCATGGATTGCTGAAGATACGCGGCCGTTGCCGGTTCAGGCTCGAGACCCATGGCTGCCGCCACGAGTCCGAAACACGGAGCAAGATGAACCTGCGCTTCCAGCCCACACGCGGAAACCAGAAGCGGCAGCCCGGAAACTCTTGCAGCCAGTTCCAGGAACCTGCGCCCCATCGATGCGGAAGCTTCTCGCGATTCACGAGCCAGCTTGCGCGCGCCTAGCTCGACGTTTAACGCCGACCATTGATCGAGACTCGTGAGCTCACAACTAGCTGCGCAATATGCCGCTTCGAGCACTCCGGCATCGTCCAGATAATCGACGAAAAACGCTTCGATGCCGTCTTCGTTCAGCAGACCGGCATCGATCAAGGACTCCAGCCCGAAAGAGTGCGCGGCGCCGCCGATGGGAAGTGCGCTGTCGGCGAATTGTTGCAGTCGCAAGAGGGCAGTCAGGTTGGTTTGCACAAGAGGAGGTTAGATTATAAACCCTATCCTATGCGATTCGGATCTATCGCGTCGCGAGCGTGACACCGGAGCGACTGGTCTGATTGCCAATCGTAATTTGAATCGGAGTGGCTGCACCAGGGCTGAGATCAGCCGGTACTTCGACGTTGATCTGAATGACGCCGGCGACCAGCATAGGCGCCGCGCCAGCGTATATGACCCGTGCGTTTTTGCCTCCGATGTTCACCGAGACCGGCAGATTCGGTTGCGGGAGCGTCTGGACTGCCAGGGTCCCATCTTGTCCGGCTGGGTTGGTTTGTCCCTCGCCGGTTCCAAACAGAACGACCACGCTTCCCCGGTCAGCGGGTTGAGTCGGGCCGTTGATAGTGCCGTCCTGGTTGAATGCCGCCGCTGGGCCAGTACCAGAGGCATTGGTTGTAAACAACGCTGGGGCACTTGCCGTTACAGGCAACGTCACCGCAGTCGACGTTCGCCCCTGAAACTCGACTGTTAAACCGACGCTTTGTTTCCCCGCCACCGAGTAAGGCACGATGGCGCTGATCTGCGAGGCCGAAACGTAAATCAGCGGCGCAGCCACGCCGTCGAAGAGTACTCTCGTTTGCACCAGGGAACTGGCGACTCGGCCGTTGGTATCCAGTTGCAGGCTGGCGAGAGTGGCGGGACCGATGCCAGCTCCGAAAATGGTGATGATCTCGCCTGGCGCGACCACGCCCCCACTCGCGAAACTGGCCGCGTTCACAACCCCTGCCGAGGTGATCTGCGGATTCGCCGTGAAGATCCACGCTGCTCCAATACGGCTGTTGTCGGTGGGCCCTCCTTCGATGAGCGTGTTTCCGTCCGCCGACAGTGCCACAGCGTAGCCTTGCCAAGGTGTCCCCACGGTACCCGTTCCAACCAGCTTGCCGCCTCGTTGTGTCCATACACCGGCCGAGCGACCGAATACCCAGGTGGCTCCTGCGCCATTGTTGTCGACGGTTTCACCCATGACCGCGACGTTGCCGTCCGCCGATAAGGCCACCGATTGCCCGAGGGAAGTACCCGGAGTTGGCCCGGCTCTCTGGCTTCCGACCAGCTTGTCGCCTTGTTGGCTCCAGACGCCGTTCGCGCGCGTGAAGATCCACATCGCCCCCAGGTTGCCGGAATCCGCGCCGCCCTGAACCGCCGCCGTACTGCCGTCCGATGACAAGGCCACGGACCAGCCTTGCATTCCTTGTCCGGATGCGCCCGTTCCCACCAGTTTGTTCCCTTGCTGCGACCAAGAGCCGCCCGAGCGTGAGAAGATCCAGGACGCGCCCGTTTTGTCGTTGTCGAAGGCGCCGCCAACGATGGCCGTGTTCCCGTCAGAGGACAAGGCCAGTGACCAACCTTGAGTCGGTTGTCCGATTGCTCCAGCGCCAACGAGTTTGGCCTGTTGGTTCCAGCCACCGCCGGAACGAGTGAAGACCCAGGCTGCTCCAATGTAATTGTTATCGGCATGCCCACTCACGAGGGCAGTGTTCCCGTCGTATGACAAGGCCACGCGAAATCCTTGTGAGGCATTGCCACTTACGCCGTAACCGACAAGCTTGGTCTCTTGGCTCCACGCATTTCCGGAACGTGTGAAGACCCACGCTGCACCCACTCCGCCGTTGTCGCCATCGCCTCCGAGAATGGCTGTGTTGCCATCGCCTGAGAGGGCCACTTGAATGCCCTGATAACCAACGCCGCCGAGTACGGGGTAGCCGACTAATTTGTCGCCCTGCTGGCTCCAGACACCGCCGGCGCGCGTAAATACCCAGGCTGCTCCGGTGTGGTTGTTATCGGCTAGAGCGCCCACCAGCGCCGTGTTGCCATCGGCCGAAAGCGCTACTGAAACGCCCTGTTCCGCAGGGCCGATCAGGTCATTGCCGAGTAGTTTCGCGCCTTGCTGGAAATACTGAATACTCGAATCAGCGGCGGTCGCGGCCGTGCCCGCGAACAAACAAGAGAGAAAAAGAGACAGGGTTTTCACACCTGTCCTTATCGGCAGGTTCAGAGCGAGTTTTATTGGCCAGTTTCAAGCCTTAGCCGGAACGTTCTTCTCGATCCAGCCCCGAATGACATCAAATACCTGCCGGCGGTTGTTCTCGATCATCATAAAGTGGCCGTTGCCGAGCACACCGTGCTGCTTCAGTTGAAAATCTTCAGCATTGCAGCCTGCCTGTCTCAGGAATGCAACGACGGGTTCGCCGTTGCGCCCCGACCTTTCGGCGGTGATATAGATGATCGGAATATTTTGCAGATTTTTGAGCTTGCGCGCCGGCTCGGCTTGTAGTTTATACGGTAGACCGCCAGCCGGCGTGACGTCGCGCGTAGCGATCTCCTTCGGATCCGAAACCGGCGGATCGTACGCCAATGGAACCTCGGTCAATCCCCAGGGAGTCTGCGGAGTCAGTGGACCGCCACCGCCCTCCACATTCACGATGGCCTTCACCAGATTCGGACGCTCGTTGGCTACCAGCCAACTGAACGGGCCGCCGGCGGAATGGACCTGCACGATGGACGGCCCGATTTTGTCGAGCAACTCGGCGCCTCGGCTCGCCCATAGATGCTGAGCTAAAACATTATCCTGCGGCGAAGCATTGAGGAGCGCCACCATTTTGTCGAGAATTGGATCGCCGATCTCAGCCGTGCCCGGATACTGATGATTGAGACCAACGGCCGCTCGCCGCAAATCAGCCATGACCGATGAATATGTTGGCGCCGGCCCGATTGGTCCAAGCGCGTCCGGATGATAAGGTGCGCGGCCGTGCCCGGGGCGATCCACCAGATAAACGCGGTAGCCCTCCTGCACATAGTAGTGAGCCCAGCCGGCCTGGCCATCGCCTGTGCCCATGTAGTGCAGCATTTGGCCTCCGCCGCCGTGCACCAAAACCACCGCATGCCGATGACGGACCTGCGCGGGAATAAGATACTGAACGTACATCTGGCCGCTGAGGATGGTTCCATACGGCACGCTCTTGTGTTCGGTGCCGACCCAAAAGAAGCCCTGATTAGCAAGCTTCATCGCGGTTTCACCAGGACGGGGACCGGGGATCGAGGCGTCCTTCTCGGCGTTCTTCGACACCCAGTCGAGGATCGGCTGCAGCACCTCACGATTGTTTTTCTCGACCATCATCATGTGACCGTTGCCGTGGATGTTGTGGTCGACTAAGCGAAGCTCTTCCGCTTTGCATCCGGCTTGTTTCAGGAAAGCCACCGCACCAGGATTGCCGGGCGACGCAAAGGACGCCTCAGAGGTGACGATCACCATCGGGATACCCTGCAGGTTTTTCAACTTGTGCGCGGGCTCATCCTGCAAGAAGTAAGGATTGACCCCAGGTTCAGTCGGCTTGACCTGGATCCGCTTGAGTTCAGATGGATCGGAAACCGGAGGATCGTATGTTACCGGGATGCTGGAGAGTCCCCAGACATTGGCGCCATTGAAGGGCGTGCCTCCGCCTTCGATCACGACGATGCCTTTCACTAGATTTGGCCGCACCTCGGCCACCAGCCAACCGAACGGCCCACCGGCCGAGTGGGTCATGATGATCGCGGGGCCGATTTTGTCGAGCAGCATCGCGCCGCGCTCTCGCCAGGCTTGGTGCGCGATCGCTTGTCCAGCGCCGGTTCCCGGGGGGCCCGCAACAGCTACGTAGGAACCGCCTTGCGAAGCGACCAACTGGTCTAAATCGGGCGACCCAACTTCGCCCGTGCCCGGCCACTGGTTGTGCAATTTCCGAAACTGGTTCGGATTGCGCGAGTGCGAATTCGGTGGCGTGAATTGGCCTGACATGTTCTCGAGCGCGAGCATTTGGGGAGGAAACGCACCATGCAGGTCGGGATGAAATGGCGAGCGGCCGTGACCGGGACGATCGACGACATAAACCTTGTAGCCTTCTTCTAGAAGAAAAGTCGCCCAGCCGCGGCGGCCGTCCGGTGTGCCCATCCAATCCAAGCCCTGTCCGCCTCCGCCGTGCACCAGCACGATCGGATAAGGATGCCGCACGCGCGCCGGGACCTGATACTCGACATACATCTGTTTGCCGTTGACCACAGTGCCGCGAGCCAGTTCGGCACGTTCCACGCCAACCCAGAAGTAGCTCCATTCGGCGATGTCTAGAGGCGGTTGGCTGGCTTCGTGGGCGTCTCCCGTTTGTCCTCTCACCTGCGCCCGGGCGGAGATAGACAGTCCACCGGCTGCAAGGGCCGCAAAGTCACGGCGGCTAATGGTGCTGTCGTCGATCACGTTTTTGGATTTCACAGGAACGCCTCCTCGTATGCCAAATAGTAGGATAGATCAGAGCCGGAATCAAGATTCTGTTCTTTCAAGTGCCGTTTCTGCAAGCAGTCTACGTGCGTATCGACTACCCTGATAAATGAGCTATTTCCGCTTGGGAGTGAGCTATGTGGAACTGTAATCCAATTAGAATTGCATGCCCCTTGCTTCTGCTTTTGGCAACGCTGGCGAGTGCCCAAGTGGACCCGTCGGGAGAATGGGCGCCCCGATTTCATGAGGATCAGCCGGAACGTATTCCGGGACCGGAAATCGGCGACTACCTGGGCCTCCCGATCAACGCCGCAGCGCGACTGAGAGGCGATAGCTGGGATGCGTCGCTCCTGACGTTGCCTGAGCATCAATGCAAGCCGCATCCGTCCGACTATGCATGGCGAGGTCCGGCGAATCTTCGGATCTGGAAAGAGATCGACACGCCGACGCAGCAGGTGGTCGCTTATCATACCCACATTTCGTGGCAGGCTCCGGAAAGAACCATCTACATGGATGGGCGCCCGCATCCGCCGGAATATGCAGCCCACACGTGGCAGGGTTTTTCGACCGGCAAATGGGAGGGAGACATCCTCACCGTCACCACGACGCACCTCAAGATGGGCTGGATCCGGCGCAACGGGATTCCACGCAGCGACAAGGCGACGGTAACAGAACACATCATGCGGCACGATAATTACCTGACGGTGATGGTAGTCATCGACGACCCCGTTTATCTGTCGGAACCTTTCGTCCGCAGCACCGATTGGGTGGCCGATCCGCGGCAGCAGATTGCGCCCTATCCGTGCGAAGCCGTGGTGGAGATCGAACGCGCCAAAGGTTATGTGCCGCATCACTTACCTGGGACCAACACATTCTTGAGCGAGTTTCCGGCGAAATATCACGTACCGGAAGAAGCGGCTCGCGGAGGCGCAGAGACGATGTATCCCGAGTACAAGTTAAAGCTCAAGCAGATGATGAACGTGAAAAGCTCGGCCGCCCGATAGAAGCCTCATGAAAAGAACACTCTCGAGTGCCGCGTTAGCGCTGGTAGGCGTGCTCACCTATGCCCAACAGAACACGGGAGACACGGAGCTTCACATACTGCCGGTTCAGGGCAACATCTACATGCTGGTGGGCGCTGGCGGAAACATCACGCTGTCGATTGGCAAGGAAGGCATTTTACTGGTGGACACCGGCCTTGCGCCTGTGAGCGATAAGGTTCTCGCGGCCGTTCGCCAACTTTCCGACAAGCCTATCCGCTACATCATCAATACTCACGTCCACGGCGACCACACCGGCGGCAACGAGAAGATCGCCAAGGCCGGCAGAACTATTAACGGCGGCAACGTGGTGGGAGATATTGGCGCCAGCGCGGAACAGGGTGCCACTGTGATCGCGCACCAGGCGGTTCTCGACCGGATGAGTGCGCCCACAGGCAGCCAGCCGGCGATGCCCTCCGGAGCCTGGCCTACCGATACCTACAACGGTGAGGAAAAGGAGCTCTTCTTCAATGGCGAGGCGATCCAGATGTTTCACGTGCCGGCCGCGCATACCGACGGCGACACGATCGTCTTTTTCCGGCGCTCAGATGTAGTGGCCACCGGCGACCTCTTCGTCACCACCAGCTATCCCATCGTGGACATCGATAGGGGCGGCAACATTCAAGGCGTCGTCAAGGCACTGAATCATATCTTGGACATCACTATCCCTGCGGAGAAGCAGGAAGCCGGAACCTACGTGATTCCCGGCCACGGACGGCTTTGTGACGAAGCGGATGTGGTCGAATTTCGCGACATGTCCACCATCATTCGGGATCGTATTCAGGACATGGTCAAGAAGGGCATGACCCTAGAGCAAGTGAAGACCGCCAAGCCGACCCGGGACTATGATCCACGTTACGGCGCCGAGAAGGGTTTCTGGACCACCGACAAATTTGTCGAAGCAGTTTACAAAAGCCTGGCGACGAAAAAATAATCCGACGTTAGCGCGCTTCGCATGCAGTCGGAGCCCATCCAGTTGCGTCGGCCTGCCTCTTGAAGTGGGTGCTCGTGACGAACTCCTGCTGCAGATACTGAGGATCGTTAACGATGGTGGTGACGATCAGCCACGAATCGCCATTCGGCTCGTTAGTGCGATCGAAATATTCCGTCACAGTTGCGTTACCGCTATAAGGCACACCGTTCTTGCGCAAATATCCGGGACGCATCCGCGTGGTGACCACCTTCAGCGTACCTGCGCGTGGCTGTCCAGGTCGAACCGCCGCTCCTCCACCCATGCCCCGCCCTGGCGGTGGAACATCCCATAGCGCGGCGGAAGATCCCTGCCAGGTCGGCTCTCCGCCGGATGGCTGCGCTGCGCCAAAATGCAGCAGACGAGTTTGCGTACCTGCATCGGTTTCGATCTTCAAAGTGTTGTCATCTGCCCAAGTGATGTGCAGCCGGCCGGGCACACGCATAAGCGCTGCAGCTCCGTACGACTTGCACTGATTGCCCGACGCTTCGTCCTTGGTAGGATCCCAGGTGTCGGCCACCTTCCGGCCTTCGGCATTGAGGGGCACACTAGCGTAATCGCCTTTGGCGGGGGTGACCATGCGATAACGCCAGTCCTCCGTCACGATGGATACCCAATAACCGGTAAGATCCATGGGGGCGGCATCTTTCGGTGAAGGAGGTGGTCCGGCTTGAGCGCCGCGGCCCTGTCCCAAAGAGGGCGCCACGATCAAAACCGTCACAGCGAAAACGGAGAGCACCGTAGCGCCGCTGGGAAGAGCTTTGTAGTTCATCTACTGGACGACGCCAGACCACTTCCAGCCATCCGACGGCCGGCTGATAGAACGCATACGGATGCGGTGGTCTGCAGGATTGCGCCCGGGATTGCCAGTCACGATGACGTGATCGCCCGGCTTAAGTGTGTCGCGCGATACACCGTCGCGGCTCAACTGCCCGCCCCCGCCCCACTCGATCGCCCATGTCTGGACTTCGCCTTTGTCGTCGGGAGCTTCCACGTGGACGAAAGAATGTGGATTACGGAAAAGGAACTGGACCAGTTTTCCTTCCACCGTCGTGGTCTGGTCTTCAAAATAGGTCGCCGCAAAGGAGTGGTGAGCATACGCCACAGCGGCGAAGACAAAGGCCGCAGCCATCAGCAGAAACAGCACTTTACGTGTCATGATCTTTCCTCTTGAGAGACAGTTTGCTTCGACCCGGCGCTGCTCAAACCAGCGGGGATCACCCTAATTTTGGTCTCCGTTTCATCCCCAGTTTACGTTAACTCAAGAATAATTGCACGGCTTGCAGGAACTGCACTTTGCTAAACAGAATCATGACCCTGGCATAAACAGAA
>Ga0070714_100000463_pt1 | contig 29511 bp, 33 predicted proteins | sample LARL83metaG_FD_65450 | JGI IMG/M metagenome (GOLD analysis project Ga0070714, IMG submission 65450) | Corn, switchgrass and miscanthus rhizosphere microbial communities from Kellogg Biological Station, Michigan, USA - LAR L8-3 metaG | ecosystem: Host-associated > Plants > Roots > Rhizosphere ... | reverse complement strand
CACGACGTCGGCCATCGTGCGCCCGGAGGTCGCGGCGGCAAACAGCAGCGGCGCGAGCAGCTTGGCCGCCGCCGCGTACCAGAAGTCGGCGTCGGCGAGCGTCGTGCTGCGGCGTGGAGCGGCCGCGCTCGTCAGCCAGCTCGCGGTGCGCTGCGCGCCGCGCCAGTCCTCGCAGGCGTTCAGCGGCGTCCAGCCAGAGCAAGGGACGCCGGTCGCGCCGGTGGGGTCATAGACCCACACGTCGCCGAGCTGCTGGCGCCGTGCGAGCGTGTCGCCCAGCAGGTCGGACTTCACGCTGAGCGCGATCGCCGGCCCCTGCCACTCCAACAGCGCCGGCACGGCCAGCCCGCTCGTCTTCCCCGTCTGCGTCGGAGCGACGACGATGACCGACTGGCGCGGCTCGGCGGCCAGCAGCGTGCCGCGGCTGCGACCGAGGATCACGCGTCCGGCGTCGTGCCCGCCCGTCTGGAGCACCCGCAGTTCGCTGCCGCGCGCCCACTGCGCCGCCCTGCCGCGACCATGCTCGCGGGCGTGCGGCGCGTGCTGCCGGCGGCGTCCGCGGACGACCGCGATCAGCGAGATCGCCGCGAGCAGCTCGATCGCGAACGCGCCGATGAAGCCGGCGATGCCCGGAAGGTCCGGCCGCGCTGCGCGCGGCCATGCTGCGCGCGGATCGCTGAGATGCGAGGGCAGGCGCGCGAGCGTCTCGCCGAAGGCGCTTGTCGCGACGTGCGGCCAGCCACCGCCGAACAGCGTGCCGGCGAGCTGGCCGGTGAGCCACACGAAGGCGCCGGCGAGCACGAGCATCACGATCACGCCGACTCCGATGCGCTCGCCGAGTCCGATCGACTCTCCGGTGCCGGCCCAGGCGTGCGCGGCAGGACGTCCGCCGCGGGTGCTCATGTCGCCATCTGCTCGACACCGGCGCCGGACCGCGGGCGGCGGCGCCCGGCGGTCATGCGCGCGTCCGTGTAGACGATCCTCGCCTCCACGCCCGAGAGGCGGTGCTGGACCAGGAACGAGCGGTTGCCGACTTTCCACAGCGCCTCGCCGCGCTGGAGGTAGGGCAGCAGCTCGGCCTCGGTCTTGGTGAGCCCGATTATCTCGCGCGTGAAGGGCACTTGGTCCGGTGACTGCGCGTAGATGATCCGCGTCTGCGTCTCGGCAAGCAGCCCCTCGGCGAGCCGCACGAGCCGCGAGCCCTCATCGCCGGCGGCGAGCAGGTCGGAGAGGCGGTGCATGACGGAGATGTGCTGTCCGACGTCACGCGAGAGCTTGCTCGACTCCTGCAGCTGCTCGGCGGTGTCGAGGACGCGGTAGACCCGCCACGCCTCCTCGATGACGAGGATGAGCTTGTCGTCCTCGTCGAGCTCCGGGACCATCGCGCGCAGCCAGGCGGTCGCGCAGGTCATCAGGATGCCGAGCGCTGCCGACCCGTAGACCGAGCGCAGGTCGATGACGACGAGGCGGCCGTCGAGGTCGAGGCCCGGCGTCGTCGGCCCGTCGAACATCCCGGCCAGGTCGCCCTCGCAGAGTCGCTGGAGTCCAAGCGCGGCGCGTCGGGCGGCGCGCGCGAGCTCGGGCACCGTCGTCGCCAGCGGTGCGGCCATCGCCTCGATCGGGCGCAGCAGCAGCTCGACGACCCGCGGCAGGGTCGGCTCGCCTGCGCGTCGGCGCAGCTCCTTGAGCGCCTCGCGCAGCGCCGCGTCCTCCTCGGGCGTGAGCGCGCTGTCGAGCACACCGGCGGTGACCGCGCGCAGCACGGACAGCTGGCCCTCCCAGCCGCCGCGCGCGGTGAGCGGATTCAGGCGCACCTCCCCGCCGGGTCTGAGCCGGATCGGCGTGGCGCCGAGCGCTTGCGCCAGTGCGCCGTACTCGCCCTTGGGGTCGATGACCCAGGCGCGTCGCCCGAAGATCGCCTGGCGCATGAGATAGGTCTTCACAAGCGCGGACTTGGCGGTGCCGATCCGTCCGATCACCACCCAATTGGGGTCGGTGATCTGGGTCGGATAGAGCTCCCAGGGGTCGTAGACGAACGAGGCGCCGAGCGCGTCGCGTCCGATGTAGACGCCGCGCGCTCCCAAGCCTCCGTCGGCCATGAACGGGTAGGCCGCAGACAGGTGGGCGGTCGTCGCGGTGTGTCCGGGGCGCTCGCCGGGGACGCGCCGGCGCCAGCGCCGCGGCGCGCGCGCCGGTGCCGGCTGGGCGGTGCGGCGCTTCACAGCAGTCCCCGTCCGATCGGGAGTCCGAACGTGAAGCCGGTCGCCTGCTCGCCGTAGAGGCGCTCCAGCTCCAGCCGGGCTTGATGGCCGGCATGCTCGACCTGCGCGCAGTCGCGCTCGAGCGTTTCGGCGTCCGGCGCCGAGACGATCAGGAACCCGCTGTAGCGGAACTCCGCGAAGCCGTCGGCCAGCTCCTGCTCGCGCCGCACCGTCGCCTCCTGCTGCGAGCGCTTGCGGGCGGTCGTGAGGAACCCGTGGCGCGCGCGGGTCTGCTCGTCGGCGATGTCGGCGGTGCGGGCGGCCTCGGCGTTGCGGATCGCGCGCGACGGCGCGATCGGCTCCATCACGACAGAGACGGTTCGCACCATCCCATTGGTCTGCATCAACAACGGCGAAAGGAAGCTGGCGCCCACGTCGAGACGCGGCCAGCCGGAGATCCAGTACGTCGCATGGACGGCCGAGTCGCTGCGGTATGTCGCCCAGGTTGCCTCGGCGGCCATCGGCCAGGCGCGCGAGGGGTCGATGCCGGGCTCGCCGCCGAGCGCCGCGGCACGGTTGCGGGTCGAGCGCCCGTAGGGGTCGAACGCGTCGCGCAGCGCGCGCGCGTACATGCGCGGGCGCAGGACGCCCTGCACCTCGATCGCCGCGCCGCCGAGCCGGCCAGCGAACGTCTCGAGCTCGCGCAGCAGGAGCGCGCACGCGCCCTCGTCGCCGCCGCCGAGCTTCTTGATCTGCTTCCACGCGCGCCGGGCGTCGAGCTGCAGTGCCAGGAACAGCTCGTGGTCCTGCGCGGCCGTGCCGCCCGACTCGATCAGCTCGATGTAGCTGACGACCGGGCCGGCGCTGAGCGAGATGGTGGTGTCGCGCTCCTCTTGGAGATAGCGCGCGATCTCGTCGCCGTCGGCGGGCACCGTGCGCTCGACCCATTGCAACCGGCGGATCGGGTTGTCCTCACGCGCCATGCTCGCGAGCACCTCGCCCCATGCTTGGAGGCGCTGCTCTTGGTCCTCGCGCGAGAGCAGCCCAAACGAGGAGACGCGCACCGCGACGACGGCGGTGTAGGTGTTCGCGGCGCGGTCCTTCAGCACGCCGACCTCCTCGCCGCGCATCGGCGCGGCGAGCATCTCGACGTCGCCGATCTCCGGCGGAGCGTCGAAGACATCCGTCGGTGGCTCATCGCGACCGAGTGCGTCGATGCGTCCGAGCTGGGGCGCTGCCGTGCGGTGCCCGCGCCGGCCTCGTGCGCGCGCGACCGCCGTGCGCGTCAGGATCGGCGCCCATTGCTCCGGCGTGCGGCCGGCGATCGGCCAGAACGCGATCAGCAGGACTCCGCTGGCGACGAGGAACACGAGCAGCATCGCCAGCGCGCTGCGCAGCTGCAGGAGGAGCAGGACGCTCAGCAGGCCGAGCGCGAGCAGGATCACCTGTCCGGGTCGCAGCGACCCGAAGATGCCGCGCTGCTCGCGCGGGCCGAAGCGGTAGCGCTGTGCTTCACCGGCCATGTCCCTCATCACCCCTGTTCTGGTTCCTGTCTCTCATCACGTCCGGGCCTGCCGGCTCGCGCGGCAGCTCGTTGCTCGGCCGCGGCGGCGTCGCCCCCGCGCTCGTCGCGCTCGCCGGCCCTGCGCCGGTGGCGCGCTCGGAGGCTCCCTGCGTCGGCTCGGGCGCCGGGGTATTCCCACGCGCTCCGCCGTTCCCCGGCCCGCGCGACGAAGCGGACTCGTCGCTCGTCCCGCCCCCGCTGTGCCGGCCCGGGCCGCCGCCGCTACGTCCGCCTGCGCCTCCCGGCGCGCCGGCGGCTACCAGCGCGGCGCCGGCCGCGCCGCCGCCGCCCGCTGCCGTGGCGGTCGCGAGCCGGCCCGCGCTCCAGTTGGTCGCGAGGACCTGGCCCATCATCATGCTCGGACTCATCGGCATGACGGCCATCCCTGCCGCGCGTCGGGATCCGAAGCGCTCGATCACGCCCTCCACGATCGGGACGAGCTTGAGCAGCGCGAACGGGCTCATGGCCGCCAGGATCAGCAGCGCGCCGCCCGCGAGCACGCCTTGGAAGGCATCGCCGCTGCGGCTGTGCCCCAACCCGGCGCTCGCGAGCGCGAGGATCGCGACGATCACGAACTTGCACAAGACGATCGCGAACAGCAGCCACCCGAGCGCACGGGTCCACCGTGCGCTGCTCGGCCAGATCATGCTCACGAATCCGAGCGGAAGGAACAGGACCGTCACGTAGATCGCCGCCGAGCGCAGCAGGAGCTCCAGCCACACGAGGAACGCCCCGACCGCAGCGACGAGTCCGCCCAGGAAGGTCGCGAACAGCGGCGCGCCGATCGCGCCCTGCACGCCTCCGGCGGCGCCGCCGAGCGTTGCCAGCGCCTTCGTCGTGTCGGCGAAGAACGCCTTGGCGTCGCTGCCGACGGACTGCGCGACCTGCGCCGAGAGCAGGTCCGTCAGGGCGATGCAAAGCGTCACGACGACCACGGCCATCGCGGTGAAGATGAACGCGAGCGGCAGTTGCAGGGCGGCGGCGCGGACGATCGCGCCGCCGTCGCGCTGGAGGACGCCCTGGACGATCGCGAGCAGCAGCAGCGGCAGCGCGAACAGCGCGGCAATCCCGGTCATCAAGCCGTACTGGCGCAGGAACCACGCACTCTCCAGCCGCGGCGTGGTCGTCGCGTCGATCAGCTTGCCGCCCTGTTCTACGAGCCAGCCGGCCCCGTTGGCCACCCAGGTCGTGATGCCCTGCATCACCTCGTCGCCGGCCGCCTTGAACGGGGCCGTCACGATGTCCTTCGCGGTCTTGCCCGGGTTCGTCACCGCGCCGGCCACGCTCTGCGCCGTCTTCAAGGGGTGCGCGGCGACCTTGCACGCCATGCCGGTGCTCAACGGGCCGAGTCCGATCGACGGAACGTGATCGCACACGTCCGCCTGCGCGACCGTCGCGCCCGCGCCGAGCATCCCGAGCGTGAGCACGAGAACGAGCAGCAGTGTCCTACGGCGCATACTGCACGCTCTGCATCGCGTCGAGCTCGTCGACGAACTGCTGCGCGCTGGATGGCACGACGCTCGCCGCAAGCGTCGGAGCCGGCCCCGGGGTGTCCTTGCCGCCGTCGAGCTTCCAGTCGCCCTCGCGCCACACGAGCACACTGCGCGTCGTCTGGAAGTCGATCTGCGGCCGGAACCCCGCTGTGTTGCCGGACACCGCCACGCCCCAGCCCGCGACCACGACCCGGCTCGGCGTGTACCTGACCACCTCGTACGCGAGCGGGGCGGCGAGGCTCACGGTCGGCACGCCCGCGCGCAGCCCCTGCCCGAACGGCCCTCTCAACGCCAGTGCAAACGCAGGCGCGGCCTGCGTCTCGAAGTGGCGCGCGAACGCTGGCGTGGCGATGATCTCGAGCACTTGCCTGCGCCGTTCGGCTTGCAGGAAGTCCTCGCGCGCGGCGACGGCTCCGTAGTTGAGAGCCGCCGCGATCGCCCCGTCCCGGGTGTGCGCGTAGCCGACCGGGACTCCTGAGACCACCTTCGAGGGTCCCGGCCCGGCGAGCGTCGTCGTCGAGCTCCCGCCCGTGAGCCGACCGATCAGGAACGCGGCCGCGACGGCGACCAGCACGATCGCCCACCAGACGACGCGGCGGTCCGGGCCTCCACCGCTGCCGCCTCGACCCACGACACGGACGCGGTCGCTCATCGCCTACTTCACCTGCTGTCCGGCCTGGACGAAGAAGTTGACCAGCGCCGGCCCCGCGCCGGCGACCACCGCAGCGAGCGCGGCGATGATCGTGCCGTTGCGACCCACGGCGGCGTGGTGGTAATTCTGCGAGCGCGACGCGAGCACCCACACGCCGACCGAGACGAGCAGCCCGACCAGGATCGCCAGCAGCACGTAGAAGTACAGGCCATTGACGAGCCGCTCCGCGACCGAGCTGCCCGGAAGTCCTCCGGGGTCAGGCTTCGCGCTCACGCTCGCACCGAGCACGAACGTCAGATTCGCCAGGGCGGACGTCACCATCGGATGCTCCTCTCATCTGGCTCGAAGCCGTCCGCGACCGCCGCGGCGAGTTCGAGGTAGGCGTTGCGGGTGGCCGGGCGCAAGCGCTCCAACGAGCTCTCGGCGCCGGCCTCGAGGTGCGGGTCCCACGGGATCCGCACGACGGCGCGGCATCGCGCCTCGAAGTGCGCCTGGACGCGATCGAGCTCGATCGTCGTGTGCGACCGGACCGCGTTGAGAACAGCCACGGCGCCGTCGACGAGCTCCTCGTGTCCATGCGCGGCAAGCCAGTCGAGCGTCGATGCGGCGGTACGCACGCTGTCGAGCGAGGGACCGGCGACGACGACGATCTGATCGGCGACACGCAGGATGCCGCGCGCAGCGGACTCCAGCACCCCCGTCCCGGTGTCCAGACAGACGAGGTTGTAGTGCGTCTCCAGCAGCTCGACCGCGGCGCGGTAGTCGCGCTCGACGAGCGCGTCCGCGATGCGCGGGTCGTCATCGGCCGCGACCACCTCCAGCCGCGTCGGCGCCTGCGAGGTGTAGGCCCGGATGTCGCCGTAGCGCACGATCCGCTCGCGCTGGGCCAACAGGCTCGTGATCGTGTTCGTCGTCTCGCGGCGCACGCGGTAGCCGAGCGAGCCGGCGTCGGGGTTACCGTCGAGCGCGATCACGCGATCGCCGCGCAGGCTCGCGAACGTGTGGCCGAGCATCAGCGTCGTCGTCGTCTTACCGACCCCGCCCTTGCGCGAGACGATCGCGACCTTCCGACAGCCGCCGATCGGCGTCTTCACGCGCGCGACCAGCTCGCGCTCGCGTCGCTCCGCTGCACCGGGGCCGAGGTTGATCCGCCCGCCCGTCGCGCGATACAGCAACCGGCGAAGCCCGTCGCGTGGCGGCTCGCTCTGCCCTCGCAGCATCCGCTCCGATGAGAACTCGCCCGCGCTCGGCCGTGCCCCGCGGCCCGCGCGGCGCACGATCTCGACCTCGTCTTCCAGCTCCAGCGCCGGCGCTCCGACTGGCGGCCCGGCGCCCAACGGAACGGGCGTCTCGGTCATATCGCCACGGTGCCCGTTCTGCATATGCGTATCCACTGAGCTTCTCCTTCGCAACTAGACCGCGCGTCCGCGCTCGGCGTGTTCCGCGACGTACGCCGCAAGCTCGCGTCTGTCGTACCGAACGTGCTTGCCGAATCGGTGGCACGGCAAGCGCTTCCGGCGGGTCGCCTCGCGCACCCAGGAGGTCTTCACGTTCAGCAGGGCTGCTGCCTGCTCCGCATTCAACAGCGGCTCCTCCAAGGCAGCGAGAAGTTGGTCACTCGCGCCCATTGGCGGCCTTGCCCGTCGTTACGTCGATCATCGCATCCCTCCGCACCACTGAAATAAGCACCGCATCGTTGCGATCGTTTACTTCGGCAGCGCTGCGGTTGCTCAGATGTAGCACGGCTTGGCCGCGATAGTCAAAGGTTCACTCGATTATCAGCGACTTCCGTGCTCCGACGTACAACGGAACGGTTGTAGCTCGCGCCGGCGGGCGGCGCCCGATGGTCGCACGCTTCGCGTGCCGGGCGCCCGGCTCGCCCGCCCGGCGCGGGACTTGCGCTCAAGCCGTCAATGCTCGATCGAGTTCTTCATCCGTGGTGCAGTTCTGTACAGCAGCACGCGCTCGTCGCGTACCTGCGGCTGCTGTTCGCTGATGCTCCGCCGGCCGCGTACATCGAGGTCCGCGTCGCTACACGGCGCGGCATGGCCCAGCGGTTCGTGCCCGTTCCGCAGCTGCTCGCGGCTGCTCGCACGATCGAGACGTCCGCACAGTGTTCGGAGGTCTACGTGGGCGTCCTGCCGCGGCGCCGATGCGGCGGCTCTCAGGCCGATCTGCTCCCTGAGCATCGGTTGCTGTGGGTCGACTGCGATCGCGCCGACGCCGCGGAGACGATCTCCAGCTTCCCCGTCTCCCCCACGCTGATGGTCCGCTCGGGCACGCCCGGCTTCCTTCATGCGTATTGGCTGCTGCGCGATCCGGTGCCGATCGCGGAGATCGAGTGCTTGAACCGGCGCCTCGCGCTGGCAGTAAGCGGGGACGTGCGTACGATCGACGCTCCGCGGGTGATGCGCCCGCCGGGCGTGTGGAACCACAAGACGGCGCCGGCGCGTCCGTCGGCGCTCGCGGCATTCCGTCCCGATCGTGTCTGCTCGAACGCGGCCCTGCTCAAGGCGCTGCCCGACCCGCCGCCGGTCTCAGTGGCTACCGCCCCGGAGTTTCGCGGGCGGGCCGCTCGAGTCGGCGAGGGCGATCCCCTGCTGGCGCTGGACCCGGCCTTCTACGTGGAGCAGCTGACGGATCGCGTCGTGCCGCACAGCCGGAAGGTGCTGTGCCCGTTGCACGTCGAGACATCGCCGAGCTTCCACGTCTACCCGGACCCGGATCGCGGCTGGTTCTGCTTTGGCTGTCGCCGCGGCGGGAGCGTGTACGACCTCGCGGCCGCGTTGTGGCATCGCCCGACCCACGGTCCTGCGTTCGTGACCCTGCGTGCCGAGCTTGAACGGCTCTTGCTGTAACCGATCTCGCTTCTCCTGCCCCTACTAGCTGTGGTCGACTGCGCTCGTTGATCTGACGCCTCGTGTCCTCATTCGGTGGAGTGCGAGATTTCCTCACCCGAGTTTCGCACCGCCCGTCCTCAGTTGTGCGTTGATGACAGCTCAGACGTTGGTGGTGCGTCATAACATTGTGGTGGTTCAAACGGTGGGCGGTGCATGTCGGGCCTCGTCAATCGCACTCCACCTCACAAGGAGGCCCACAATGATCCGCACCATCATCGAGCTCGGTCGGCTCACCCAGGACCCGCAGATGAAGAAGAAGGGCGAGTTGGACATCTGCGAGATGCGCGTCGCCGAGCAGCGCCCCAAGGGGCCGAACGGCGAGGACAAGGGCGCCGTGTTCGTGACCGTCACGACCTTCGGCAGACAGGCGCTCGCCTGCGGCAAGTACCTCCGCAAGGCCAGTCGCATCTCCGTCCCGGACGCGCGCCTGGAGCAGGGCGAGTGGACCGACGAAAACGACCAGCGCCACGAGCGCCACACGATCGTCGCCCGGCGCGTCCTGTTCCTCGACCCGCCGCCCGCGCGCGATCAGGCCGAGCCCGCCGACGCGGAGCCGGCCGCCGAGCCGGACGCGGCGCCTGTCGACGTCGCCGAGCCGCTCGCCGCCGCCGCGTAGGCCGAGCCCGAACGCGGGGCGGTCCAGCGGCCGCCCCGCAGCTGATCCTTGGAGGAGGCTTCGATGGCAGCGAACCCCGCGAACGCCCCGGCGGCGGCTCCCAGCGGGAGGCGCAGACCCGGTCAGCAGCTCGTGAGCCCCGAGCTCGCGGAGGCTCGGCGCGAGCTGCGCGAGCTGCGTCGCGCGATGACGCGCGACGGCGTGGATCCCGAGTGGCGCGAGATCGCCAACGACTTGGCGCAGGCGCTGCGCCCCTACACGATGTTCCGCGAGCAGGTGGTCCGGGACGGCCGGATCGTCGTCGTCACACATGTTCCCGGCCGCACGCTCACGACAGCGAACGAGGCACTCGACCGGCTGGCTCGCCAGGTGAGGATCGAGTCCTATCGCGAGGTCGGGATGGTGCCGCGCGAGGACGTCGAGGCGGGCATCTCGTCCCCGCCTGAGTAGCTGGCCGCCCCGTGCGGGCCGGTGCCGGCCGCCCATGATCGCACGCCTGCGGCGTGCGGCGGCCCGGGCAACGGTCCCGCACGGGGCGGGGCCAGAATCACAGGAGGTTGGTCGAGATGACCGCCACCAAGAACGGCGACGGGAAGGTCGCCGGCGCGCAGTTCCGCATGCTGGCGCTGTCGCGCATTCGTGTGCGCGAGGGCTTCAACCCGCGCGGCGAGCGCGATCCCGAGCACGTCGCGCAGATGAACGCCTCGGTCGGCCAGGAGGGGATCCTCGAGCCGATCATCGTCGCGCCCGACGGCGAGGACTACGTGCTCGTAGCCGGCGAGGGCCGCTACAACGCCGCCGTCGAGGCCAGCCAGGTCGAGGTGCCGGTGATCGTGAGGGAGGTCGACGAGCGCACGGGCGGCTTGGAGATCGCGATGGCGGAGAACCTCGCGCGCGAGCAGCTGAACCCAGTCGCGGAGGCGCGCGGGTTCGGCGGCCTGCGGAAGGCCGGCTGGAGCGTCAAGCAGATCGCGGACTACTTCAAGCCGATGAAGCAGAAGCACGTCAAGGGTCGCTTGGAGATCCTCGAGCTCGACGAGCAGTTGCACCCGCAGATCGCCGATGGCTCGCTGCCGCTCGGTGCGGTGCCGGCGCTCGTGAAGCTCGCGCGGATCCATCGCGAGCTGCCTGTCGCGATCGCCAGCCGTATCGGCGTCGCGAAGCGCTCGTGGGGCGAGCCGCTCTCGTGGGCCGACGTGACGAGAGATCCGGTCGGGTCCGTGATCTTCGCGTTCGCTGACGAGCGGGAGGGCCTGCCCTCCGACGTGTACCTCGTCGGCGAGAGCTACCCGGTCAATCGGTTCACGCTGACCGAGAAGGCGCAGAAGGACCTGAAGGCATACGCGAAGTTGCTGGAGATCGACGACCCGCAGACCGAGCGAGTCGCCTTCCGGCCCTCCGACATCGAGCAGGCGAAGTCGCTCGGCGCCGCGTTCTCCAACGAGTACGGCTCGGCGCACATCATCGTCGGGCAGGACGTCGCCGACCATCTCGTCTGCGACCGGATCGCCGAATCGTTGAAGGCGGCGCGGCAGATGATCCGCCAGCGCAGAGAGATGGAGGCCGCCCGGGCGGCCGCCGCCGCGCAGGGTCCGCCGCCGACCGCCGCGCCGTCTGCGGAGGACCAGGCGCGGATCGAGGAGCAGGAGCGCGCCGCGGCCGCGGAGGAGCGCGAGCGCCGCGAGCGCGAGCGGATCGAGCGCGAGCGCCGGCGCCAGGAGGCCGAGGGCTTCAATGTCGAGCTCGGCTACGCGGTCTTCAAGCACCTCTCGCGTCTGAGAATCGACGCGGACGTGTTGAAGCTGCTCGCGTCGGTCGAGTTCGCGCAGGTCCTTCCGGACCTGGCCGCGCGCGGGATGCGCTACGGCTACCCGGGCTGGCCGATCGAGCCCGAGAACGACTCGAAGGACGGCAAGCGCACCTACCTCTCGCTCGAAGACGCCGGGCAGCGCGCTCACGACTGGCTCGCGCAGGCGAAGTCGCCGGCGGAGATCGCCGGCCGGCTCGTCTCGCTGCTCGCGATGGCGCGCTACGCGCAGGAGGAGCCGCTCGACGTGACCCAGCGGTCGTGGTTCCGCTGGGAGGACGACGAGCTGCTGCCGTGGGGCGGCGAGCTGCTCGACATGATCGACCGGCTCTGCACGGACCGGCTGCCGGCGAACCTCACGAAGGCGGCGCGGCGCGAGCTCGCCGACCAGCGCGCAAAGGCGCGCCGGGAGGAGCGTGAGCGCGCGCAGGCGACAAAGCGCCTCGAGGGCGTCGAGGACCGCATCGCGCAGATGAGCGCCGAGGAGCGCCAGCAGGCGATCGAGGACGCCCGCCTGATCTACGAGTTCGGCGGTCGGCGCTTCCGCATCGAGCAGCTGGTGCGGGACACGCCGCTGCCCGACGCAGAGTCCCAGCCCGCCCCGGAGTCGGAGCCCGAGGAGCAGGAGGCGGTGGTCGACGACTCGCAGGAGGCCGCCGAGGACGAGGACGTCGAGCGGGCCGAGCCGGCCGCGGGGGACGACGGCGAGCCCGTCGAGCCGCAGGCCAGCAGCGACGACGTGCAGGTCGACGTCGGCGCGCCCGACGCCGAGGCCGTCGAGGAGCCGGAGCCGGTCGCGCAGGCGGCCTAGCTCGCGAGTCGAGCTGTGGGGGTTTGAGGACCCCCACAGCTCTCCCCCGCTTGCCGACTTGATCCGGCGGTGTCACCGCCCTTCGAGATGAGGAGAACCTGATGCCTGACTTCGACTGCGAGCTCGTGGACAGCCGCTCGCGCGAGGTGATCGAGGTCGCGCGCTTCACTGCGCCCGACCCGGAGGCGCTGCGCGCGCGCCTCTCCGCGCTTCACCCCCCTGACGGTGTGCAGTGGGGGGAGGTGCGGCCGGCGAGGACGCGCCTGTTCGCGTTCGGCGTGACCTACGTCGTCGAGGCCGAGGACGCGACCTCCGCGCTCGAGGGCGCGATGGCCGAGTACCTCAACGGCACGATGCCCGACGACATCAGCTTCGAGCACATTGCCGGCCCGTTCGAGTTCCGCGCCGAGCTGCGGGGACGAGTTGACGCGCCGGTCGTGCTCGCCGGCACGCACTCGACGCTCGCGCGATCCGCCGAGGTCGACGAGCCATGACCCGTCGAGAGTCGAGGGCGCGGCCGCCGGGCCGCGAGCCGTTCTCGAGCATGGCCGAGGCCGAAGTCGCCGCTGAGCAGATCCGCGCGACCCGTGGCTGGATCGTGCTCGCGGTGCATGGCGGCGGACCGGCCGGGCCGCCGAAGACCTCGCGCCGTCACAGCTCTGTCGTGTTCCAGGGGCGCGGCCCGGTCCCGAGTCCCTGGGCGCGCGTCCAGCGCCTGCCGCCGCGCGTGACAGCGCTCGCCCCGGACGGACGCCGCGTCACGATCGGGTCCTGGGGCCGCTGGGATGCGCTGCGCGCATGGTACGCCGGCTCCTCGCGCGCCTCGCGTCGTGAAGACGGGTGTTCGTCGTCGTGATCCACTATCACGGCACGCCGATCACGCCGCGCGCGACGCTGCTGCAGCTCGCGGGACGCTCCTTCTGCGTCTCGTTCTCCTCGCCGCGGGATGTCGAGGTCTGCCATGAGATCGGCGAGGGCGTGATGCTCGACAACGGCGCGTTCTCGTTCTGGACAGTCAGCCGCGCGGTCGACTGGCAGGGCTTCTACGGCTGGGTCGAGCCGTGGCTGGCCTACCGCACGAGCTGGGCGGTCATCCCCGACATGATCGACGGCGACGCGCGCGCGAACGATCGGCTGCTGGCGGCGTGGCCATTCGGGGAGCGCGGCGCGCCGGTGTGGCACCCGCACGAGCCGCTCGTGCGGCTCGGCCGACTCGCCGCCTCCTGGCCGCGCGTGTGCATCGGCGGCTCGCCAGCGTTCTCGACGATCCGCTCACCACGCTGGCACGCGCGGATGCGCGAGGCGATGGACCACTTGTGCGGCAGCGGCCCCGCACCGACGTGGCTGCATCTGCTGCGCGGCATGGCGCTCGCCGGCAGCGACTACCCGCTCGCGAGCGTCGACAGCAGCTCGATCGCGCGCAACCACCACGGCGCGCCGTCGCGCGGAGCGCCGCCCCGAGATCCAGCCGCGCGCGTCGCACAGACAGATGCGCGTCAGTGCCCGGGTCGCTGGCGGCCGGCTGCGCCGCAGCTCGCGCTGCTCGGCGACGGCGACGGAAAGACGCTCGAGAGGCGTCGGGTCGGGACTGCGTAGCCCCCGCATCATCGGCCGGGCCGCGCCGTGTCGCTCAAGTGGTGCCGGCTGTGTTCGAGGTGCCTGCGGTTCGAGGCCCGGCCGGGACGAGGGGCGTACGCAGTCCCGACCCGAAAGGAGCCCACGATGGCTTCCACCGGCACCGCGCCGGCGCCCACCGCACGCCAGCTCGCGTTCATGCGACGCCTGGCCGAGCTGACCGGCACGACGTTCTCGCCTCCGAAGACCCGTCGCGAGGCCAGCCGGCAGATCGACGCGCTCCTGCACCGGCCGGTCTCCGATCCGGCCGATGTGGCGCTCGACTTCGCCGCCGTGCGCGGCGGGACGCCGGAGGTGATCTAGATGTCGCAGGAGACGAGCGCGTGGCTGAACACCAACACGCTGATCGGCTTCACCCGAGCGCGAGGAACAGCGTGGCACTACCGCGCCGAGGATCAGGGCGAGGAGCCGAACCACTACCCCGGCCCGGTCCCGATCGAGGATGTGCGCCGCCGTCTGTTCCACTGGCAGGCGGTCGAGGGCGACGTGCAGTCGACCGTGCTGCTGCCCGACGGCGTCGTGACGATCAAGGACCCGACCCGCAAGACGGTCGTGCGTCCCGACACGCAGACCGTCCTCGGCGTCTTCAAGCAGACCTACCGCATCCACCAGTTCGACGAGTGGCTCCTTGAGACGGTCGCGCAACTGCTCGACGACGACCTCTCGATCGGCTCCGCCGGGCTGCTGAAGGGCGGGGCGATCGCGTGGGTCAGCGTCGAGGTGCCGGAGACGATCACCACGCCGGAGGGCGTCGCGTTCCGTCCGCACCTGCTCGCGGCCGCCGCGCACGACGGCTCGATGTCCACCAGCTACCAGCGCGTCGTCACGAACGTGGTGTGCGACAACACGATGAGCGCGGCGCTGCGCGAGGCCGAAGGCCACGGGCAGCGTGTGAGGGTGCGGCACTCCCGCCACTCGCTCGAGCGGCTGATCGAGGCGCGCGAGGCGCTCGGCATCGTCCACACGATCGCCGACGACTTCGCCGCTCAGGTCGCCGAGCTCACGTCGATGACGGTGAGCGAGGGCGACTGGGCTCGCTTCCTCGACTCGCTCCTCCCGGTTCCCGAGGAGGACGGCCGCTCGCGCACGCTCGCGCAGAACAAGCGCGAGAAGTTGGATCGCATCTACCACGACGATCCGCGCGCCGCGCCGTGGAACGGCACCGGCTGGGGCGTTGTGCAGGCGGTGAACACCATGGTCCATCACGAGAGCACCGTGCGCGGCGCGACGCGCGCCGAGCGCAACACCGAGCGCGCCGTCACCGGCGAGATCGACAAGCTCGACCGTGACACCCTCGACCGGCTCCAGGCCGTCCTCGTCTGATGAGCGAGCTCGTGTTGCGCTACACCGCCCCCGTCTACGTGACCGTCGACCTCGACCGCGGCCGCGTGCTGCGAGTCGAGTGCGCCGACACCGAGACGGAGCTGGACCTCGCGGCGGAGGAGCCAGTCATCGTCGACGGCGTGGGCGATGCGCGCACGGCCGCCCGGATCGCGGAGCACGCCGACTGGCCGGAATGGCGCTTCATCTAACGCCAGCTTCCCCGGTCGTGGTCGGCAGGCCCCAGGATGCGACACGCCGGGCGGACGGCGCCCGCCCTTCGCTCCGCGCCCTGACGGGACAGGGCGGGCGCCGTCCACGCCGGTCGTGTCGCTCTTGCCGGGCTATGCCGACCACGACCGATCGGAGGCCCCGATGAGCACCGTCGACCGTCCCGTCATCGCCCTGTTCTGCGGCAGCCGCGAGTGGACCGACCGCACGAAGATCCGCCGCGACCTGAGAGCGCTGCCCGCCGGCTCCATCGTCGTCGAGGGCGGAGCCCGCGGCGCGGACCGGATCGCGCGCGAGGAGGCGCACCAGCTCGGGATCCACGTCGCGACCGTCCAGGCGCTCTGGGACTACTACGGCCGGCCCGCGGGCTACCGGCGCAACGAGGCGATGTTGCGCCTGCAGCCGGACATCGTGTACGCCTACCCGCTCGACGGTCCCGGCACGGCGCAGATGATCCGCCTTGCCGAGGACGAGTCGATCCCGGTCCTCATCCGCACGCCCCCGACCGACTGACGGGGGCTGCGCCGCCGCTCCCCCTCACGCGAAGGCGAGCTTGAGCGCCCCGTCGGCGGGCCGGTCCCCCGCACCTGATGGTCGCACGCTTCGCGTGCGGTGCGGGTGTCGATCGGCCCGCCGACGGGGCGGGCTGCTGAGCAGGAGGAGCACGCCATGTCCATCTTCGTCATCAGCGAGTTCGCGCTTGCGATCGACAACTACGGCACCGACCAGGAGCCGGTGCGGTGGTCAGACGACCCCCAGGGCGGTCCGGACGCTGCGCGGTATGTCAGCGTCGAGCTGCGCACGTTCGACGGTCAGCTGACCGTCCTGATCTGCCCGTCGATCAGTTCGGAGATCGACACCGTGAAGGATCTCGGCCGCGTGCTGGACGAGGACGAGCGGGTCGGCTTCGGCCTGCCGATCATGTGGACCCGTGATCCAGATGGCGGGCGGGAGGCGGCGGAATACCTCACGGTCGAGCTGGAGGACTTCGACGGGCAGCCGACGGTGGTGATCTTCCCGGCCTAGCCCTCCTGGTGCGGGTGGCGGACAGCTCGCGCATCTTGGCGGACGGCTTCACGGCCCTGCAAGCCCCGCCCTTCGGGTCGCCCTGCGGGCGATCGCTGACGCGACGGGGCTCGCTTCGCGCCCTTCGGGTTCCGGGCCGACGCCGCCCGCCTCTGCGCGGCTATGTCCGCCACCCACAGCACCAGGAGGCCCACCATGACCGCCACCGTCGAGAAGCCCGCCATCAGCGTCCCGGTCTTCCTGCGCGAGTACACGCCCGCCGAGAACCAGACGCGCTGGCTGATGGGACAGCGGGTCGACGGCGTCCCGCGCGTGATCGACGTTCCCGCGCCCGGCCACGACGGCGAGAGCTACGTGGTCGAGCCCGACATCCGGGAGCCCGACGGTTGCGCGAAGGGCGGCGTCCTCGACGCGCTCCTCGACGACTACATCTTCCTCGCGGTCGAGCTCGGCTACCCGCCCATGCAGGGGTGGTTCTGAGGCGGGCCGCCCTACCGGCTCGTGGAGCGCCCGCGATGGACGTGCTGCTCATCACGCACCGAGGCTACGAGCTCTCCCGCCCCGGCGCTCATCTCGTCGGCCCCGGCCAGCCGCCGCGCCGCTACTACGCCCGCGCCGTCGTGATCGACCTCCGATCGCTCGGCTGGGACACCGCGGCGCTCGCGGCGATGCTCCTGCCCGTCGCCGATCCTCGACTTCCCAGCGGGTGCGTCCGCACCTTCCACGGCGGCGTCCGGCGCTGGTCGGCCGACAGCCCCTCGCCGATCCTCCACGCCGCGCCCGACGTGCTCGCGATGCTCGCGCGCGCCCTCGGCGCCCGTGTCCTGCACGGCGTCTGATCCACCTCAACCTCCCAAAGGAGAACCCATGCTGCCGGTGCCGATGGACTTCCGCGGCCGCGAGGCGATCAAGCCCGGCGTCGCCGCCACCCGCTTCTACCTCGTCGTCGCTGAGTCCGACGGCGACGTCGCCGCGTACGAGATCGCGCCGCCGCAGATCGACCGCACGAGCACGATCGCCCTCGAGAACCAGGGCGAGGGCGCCGAGCGAATCTGGCACGCCGCATCCGACGCGCTCGCAGCCGTCATGCCGGACGACGAGACCTGGGACGCGCTCGACGCAGACGCGCGCCGGCAGCTCGCGCTCGACGGCGGCCTCCACCTCTAGATGGAGTAGACGCCGCGCTCGCGGCCACAGTGCGCGTGCTGCGCGTGCTGGTGGCGTACTAACGGCGGCTCCGCCGACCGCCAAGGTCGACGGAGCCGCCGTCGGTGACTGCTGTCAGTCGCCGACGTACCACCACGTACTGCCCTCCACGCGGTTCGCCGCGCGGTACTCCGCGTCGGTCAGAACGCCGTGCTTGAGCCCCGCGTCGTACATCCCCTTCCGAGAACCCATCGTCAGGCACATGAACTCCGTCTCGCTGACGAGGGGGCGCAGGCGCTCCAGCACCTCGTCGAAATCTGGATATCGCATCGACCTAACGTAGCGCTGGACATGGACGACCCGGCCCGCGCGGCTGCGCTGCTCGACGCTCGCCGACGGCTCGCGCTCGCCTGACGGCTCATGGAGGTCGCCGCCCCTGCCGATACTTCGCCGTGATGGATTCCGGCATCCTCACGCTCCAGGGGGTCGTCGCTATCGGGGCGCTGGCGGCTCTCCTGAAGACACGTCACGATCGTCGGAGGTCGTGGCTCGTCGCATGCGCCGCCGTCGCGTTGCTGGTGCAGAGCGCGTGGCTCCTCCTCGAGCTCCTCGGCGTGTCGATCGTCGTCATCGCGCGCCTGACCGCGCCTCTGGCAATCGCCATCCCGCTGTTGCTCATCGCCGGCAAGGTCGGCGAGTTCCGTTCCGGTCGCAGTTAGTCCGCGGCCCGACCGCCTCCAGCTCTAGGCGCTGTCCCGCCGTGCCCGAGCGCGGGCAGCTCGACGCTCGCCGACGGCTCGCGCTCGCCCGACCGCCACCCCCGTCACAGCCGCCTTCTGCGCTCGTCCGCGTCCCAGCACGAGCCGCGCGCTTCGCTCGCCGCTCGTGCTCCTCCGCGCGCAGTGGCGCGAACACGAGTTCGCGCCCCTGCGCCACCGCCGAACGGCCTCACACACTTGCACCAAGGTGCGGTCTACAACGGTACGGGCGTGCCGTTGTGGACACGGCAGCCCTTCGGTGCAAGCCTCGACGCGCTCCTTCGGAGGCGGCGATGCTCACGATCGGAAAGCTCGGACACGGCCAGGCGGACTACTACCTGCAGACGGTCGCGCAAGGGATCGAGGACTACTACAGCGGCGCCGGCGAGGCGCCCGGCCGCTGGACCGGCGCAGCCGCCGCCGAGCTCGACGCGCACGGTCAGGTCGACGGCCACGCGCTGTACCGCGCGCTCGCAGGAGCCAGTCCCATCACGGGCGCCGAGCTGCGCGCCAGCGAGGTGAAGGTGCCCGGATGGGACCTCACCTTCAGCGCGCCGAAGTCAGTCAGCATCCTGTTCGGGCTCGGCGATCCCGACGTGGCGCGCGAGGTCCGCGACGCGCACGAGGCAGCGGTCGACGCCGCGCTCGCCTACATGGAGCGCCACGCCGCAGTCGCCCGCCGCGGCCACGGCGGCGAGCAGCTCGTGCCCGGCAACGGCTTCGTCGGCGCAGCCTTCCGGCACCGTTCCAGCCGCGCCGGCGACCCGCAGCTGCACACGCACATCCTCGTCGCCAACATGACGCGCGGTCCGGACGGCCGCTGGACAGCGCTCGACGGCCGGCGCCTCTACGCGCACGCGAAGACCGGCGGCTACCTCTACCAGGCGAAGCTGCGCGCCGAGCTGACGCGCCGTCTCGGCATCGAGTGGACGCCGGTCCGTCGCGGACAGGCCGAGGTCGTCGGAATCACCGCCGCCGTGATCCGCGCGTTCAGCCGCCGCCGCGCGGAGGTCGAGCAGGAGATGGCCGCGCGCGGCGAGCGCTCGCCGCGCGCCGCGCAGGTCGCCGCGCTCAACAGCCGCCGCGCGAAGGACTACTCGGTCGCGCCGGAGGCGATGCGCGAGGAGTGGTGGGCGCGCGCCGAGCGGCTCGACCTCGATCGCGAGACGCTCGCCGCGGTGCGCAACCAGGCACGTCCGATCGAGGTCGACGACGCGCTCGTCGATCGCGTCGTGGAGGAGCTCGCAGGGCCGGACGGTCTGACCGCGCAGCGCTCGAGCTTCGTGCGGCGCGACGTGATCCAGGCGTGGTGCGAGCAGCTCGCGCGCGGCGGCGAGGTCGAGCTGATCGAGGACCTTGCCGACGACTTCCTCGCCAGCGACGACGCGATCGTGCTCGCCGCCGACGTCACCGCGTTGTCCAGCGCCGACGTGATCCGCCGCGCGGACGGCAAGGTGGTGCCAAGCGTCAAGGAGGAGCGCCCGCACTCGACGCCGGAGCTGCTCGCGATCGAGCGCGACGTGATCCACCACGTCCTCTCGACCCGCGACGCCGGCCGCGGCGTCGTCAAGGAACAGCATGTCGCCGCGGCGCTCGCGCGGCGGCCGACGCTCACCAACGAGCAGGCGACGATGGTCCGCCGCCTCGTGCTCGACGGCGCCGGCGTGCAGGTCGTCGTCGGTCCGGCCGGCACCGGCAAGACGTTCGCGATGGACGCCGCGCGCGAGGCGTGGGAAGCGCAGGGCTACAGCGTCGTCGGCGCAGCGCTCGCGCGCCGCGCCGCGCACGAGCTGCATGACGGCGCCGGCATCGAATCCACCAGCGTCCACGCGCTGCTGCTCGACCTGCGCGAACTCGGCGCCCGCGAGCTGCTCGGCCACGGCCGCTCCGTCCTCGTCGTCGACGAGGCCGGGATGGTCGGCACCCGCCAGCTCGCCGAGCTGCTCGACCACGCCCACCAGGCACAGGCGAAAGTCGTGCTTCTCGGCGACCCCGCGCAGCTGCCCGAGATCGATGCCGGCGGCACCCTGCGCGGCCTCATCGCCCGAAGCGATCCCATCCACCTGCACGAGAACCGCCGCCAGGTCGAGCAGTGGGAGCGCGACGCGCTCGCCCTCCTGCGCGCCGGCGAGGTCGCCGACGCGCTCGCGCGCTACCAGCACCGCGGCCGGATCGTCGTCGAGGACACCGCGCTCGACGTCCGCGCCCGGATGGTCGCGGACTGGTGGAGCGCCCGCGAGGCAGGCGAGGAGTCCGTGATGATCGCCATGCGCCGCAGCGACGTCGCCGACCTCAACGGCCGCGCCCGCACGCTCATGCACGCCGCCGGCCGGCTCGGCGAAACGACGATCCTCGTCGGCGACCGCGAGATCGCCGTCGGCGACCACATCGTCACGCTGCGCAACGCGCCCGGCATCGGCATCCTCAACGGCACCCGCGGCGTCGTCACCGCGATCGACACCGACCGCCGCGAGATCGAGCTGCACACCACGACCGGCGTCCCGGTCCGGCTTCACAGCCGCTACCTCGACGCCAGCGACGAGCGCGGCCGCGCGCTCGTCGACCACGCCTACGCGATCACCGGCCACAAGTCCCAAGGCATGACCACCGACCGCACCCACGTCCTCGGCACCGACGAGCTCTACCGCGAGTGGGGCTACGTCGCCCTCTCACGCGGCCGCATCGGAAACCACCTCTACCTCGTCGCGCCGGCATCGCTCGAGCGCGACGAGATCGCCCCGAACCACGAGCCTCCACGCGACCCCTACGAGCAGGCCGCGCGCAACCTGCTCGGCTCGCGCGCACAGCGCATGGCGCTCGACCAGGCCGCCGACACGGAGTTGCTCGCCCGCCCGACCGCGGCGCTTGAGGACGAGCGCGACGCTCTCGGCCTCCGGCTCGAGGCAGTCGCCCGACGAGGACGGATCGAGCGCGAGCTCTCGCAGGTCGCCCAGCAGAAGGCGACGATGAGCGCCGCCGCTCAGCCGAGCGACGACGCCGATGCACGCAGTCGTGCGGTCGCCGTCCAGGCCGCCCGCCGCCTGAAAGCACTTGACTCGCACGAGCATGAGTTGATCGAGCAGCTGCGCGCGTTGCCCGCGGTCGAGCGCTCCGACCAGCTCGCCGTCCGCTATCTCGCAGTACGGGGTGAGCTCGCACGCCGAGAGCATCGCCAGGCCCTTCGTCGCCAGATCGAGCCGCCGTCCTACCTCGTGCAGGTGCTCGGCGCGCGCCCTGACTCGATCGCCCATCGCCGCGGATGGGATCGCGCCGCAGCTCGTATCGAGCATCACCGGCGCGAGTTCGGTGTGACCGATCAGGCGGACGCGCTCGGACCACGGCCTGACGATCTGCGCGAGCGCGCAGCGTGGCAGCAGCTCGACGCGATGATCCAGCGACGCGCTCGCGAGGCCCAGCGCAGCGACACAGACCGGCGGCGCGGCATCGAGCGCTGAGCCCTCCGACCACGCCACTGATGTCCGCCCGCCGCACGGCTGATTCCCCGCAACTTGGCGCGTAGGAAACGTGTTCGTATACATCGAAGTGCGCTGTCTATAAGGTGACGTCCGGCAGGGCGTTCCGGGGAACGAAGAAGGGAGACAACACCGTGGGATCTCACCCCGCACGACGAGGCCGTGCGGCACTCGCAGCCATCCTCGTGCTTGTGGTCGGTATCGGCGCCGCGGCGACCGCGGCCGCTAGCGGACCCAGCGCGCACGCCTCGCGCCGCGTGTTGCACGTCAACGACTCGGCCAGCCTGCATCTGACCCGCAAGTCGGGCAACGTGCTCAACGAGGCCGGTCGTGCGTCGGGGTCGCTGCCCGGTTCGGTCACGGCCACCTTCAACATCAGCCACATCACGCGCGTCACCGGAACCGTGACGTTCCACTCCGGCGCAGGCTCGATCACGATGACCGCGGTCGGGTACCCGTCGAGCACCGGGACCGTCGTACCCTTCTCCGGGAGCATCGCTGTCCGCAGCGGCACGGGGCGTTATCGCGCCGCGCTCGGCAGCGGACGCTTCAGCGGCAGCGTGAGCCGTCGAACGTGGTCGGTCCGAATCCGCAGCGTCGTCGCCACCGTCACGTACTAGGCCGAGAGCGAGCACCACGACGATGCGGGGACGAAGCACGCTCGCCGCGCTGCTTGCGGCGAGCGCGTTCGCCTCGGCCAGCGCGCACGCGGCCGCGCCGGTCAGCCTTCGCGCGTCCTTCGGCAGAGGCGCGCGCCTGGGCGGCTCGAGCCCGCTGAACATCGCGCTGCACGTCGACACCCGCCGAGAGCCCACCCCGGTCGTCGCCGTGCGCCTCGCATACCCGAACGGGCTCGGACTCGTCCTCAGCGGTCTCGGGCTCGCACCCTGCCAGCCGCCGGCGAACGCGTTCGCAGCCGTCCTGATCGCCGGCTCCGGCCTCAGCGGCTGCCCACAGAACTCCGTCATGGCCTACGGCACGCTGCGCGCCCAAGTGCGCCTCGTGCAGACCGGCCAGATCATCCGCGAGTACGCCACCCTCATGGTCCTCTCCGGCCCGATCGCGAACGGCCAGCTGCAACTCGTCGTCTACATCGACGGCGAGCGCCCATTCGGCGGGCGCTTCCTTCTGCCCGGCGAGACGGCCGACGCGGGACCACCGTATGGAGGCGCACTCACCGTCCGGTTCCCCGTCGTGCCCGGTCTCGACGAAGTCGCGACCGTCAGCCTGACCGACCTGCAGCTGTCGATCGGCGCACCACAGATCGTGTATCGCGACCACGGCCGCCGCTATCACCCCGGCGGGATCGGCGTGCCCGGCACCTGCCCGGCAAGCGGCTTCCCCTTCGCCCTCTCGCTGCGCTTCAAAGACGGCCACCAGGCCAGCGCTCACACCACCGTCCGCTGCGCTGCGCCATAATCCGCACGCGTGCGGACATATAGTTCCTTGAGTCGCGCATGGCAAGCCGCGACCGTGCGCGCGTGCAAACTGAACAGCATGAGTGCTCACCGCTCGGCCAGGCGGTGCGAGAGCGTCGCGAGGAGCTCAGAGTGACGCAGGAAGCGCTGGCCGCAGCAGCCGGACTCGCCACGAAGCGCGTATGGCAAATCGAGCGCCGGGACACGAACCCCACCCAGGCGACGCTTCGTGCGATCGCGGCCGCCCTTCATGTTCCCGCAGAGCTGCTGACGCTCCGAGCTGCGGTGATCGAGGCGGATCGCGAGCGACGGACACGGCACCGCTCCCGCTGAGTAGGTTGCCAGCCCGTCCAGATCCTGCCCCGACCGAGACGGTCGTCATTGGACCGGACGGTATTTATGTCGTGCGGCCCGGCGGTTCACGCATGCCTCGCCCGATCTCAACCTTGGCTCCCCGATCGGTATGACCGAAGCGCAGTGAAAGTGCGCCTCAGATTCCGATAGCAGGCCCCTCCGCGAGCTGCCGCGCGTCGGGTCCGCAGGATCAGAAGCATCGGCCGGGCGAGCCGACCCAGCGTGTTCTCGATCTTCCGTGCCGCTAGTCGAGCGTATTCGTCCTGCGCGGCGTCGGCGGAGAGGTAGAAGCAGGCCATCGCGGCGAGCAGGAGGAGATGCGCGGCGCGTAGCTCCAAGCCTTCGGCGTGCTCGCGAGCGGCTCGGGCGATCTTGCTCAGGCGGTCTGCTGCATCTTCCGGTCCGTGATAGTGCGCGACGAGACTCAAATGCCCCGAAGTGGCGTCATCGAGATGGTCGACCAAGCTGTCGAGCAGGACGTGGAGCGCGCCGATCCAGGGGTGATATGTGCGCTCGATCCGGGCGATATATGCGGTCGCCCGATGGGGCTGCGCGGCTTCCACCATCAGCGCGAAGACCAGCAGCGACGACGCTGAGGACGCCGCGGTCTCCCACCACCGAAGGTCCATTCCGGGCGGAGTGCATTGGCCCGCCCACGCCTGCAGTCTCTCCGCTGCGTCACCGCCGGACGCATGGATCAAGGTCTGGTAGTCGACCATGCGGGCGACCGCGCGCCGAGCTGGAACTTGGACCGTCGAATACGACGGCAGCGATTCCAGTGCATTGCGGCAGGTGTCCACGAGGTCGACCAGATAGCCGCCATCGTCTTTGTTGCAGTGATGGGCGTAGTAGTCCTGATGCGGCAGCCCCGGTGTGACTGCAACGTCGAGAGCTTGATGGAGCCGCCGGCCGTTCGCGAGCGCATCGTCAGCCGGCTGCTCGACGAGGGAGTCGACATAGTCGTAGATCGCCTGGAATGCAACGGCCGCCCGAACGACGTTGCCTCGCATCGATCGCGGAGCGAACGCGGCGAAGGCAGCGGCGCCCTCGAGGTTCCCGCGCTCCTCCCGTTGCGTGGAGAGGGCAAGCCGTCGGAGAGCCTCGTCCGGCACGTCCGAAGCGCGCCGGCGCCAGTAGGCAATCTGCCGCCGAGCGCGTGGAAAGACGGTGAACCAGTAGAGGTTTGCCGCGCGCGCGAACGCGGCAGCGAGCGCCACGTCTCGCCATCCTGACAGTCCCATGCGGACACTCTGCCGCGCGCAGCCCGCGCGGCGGAACGTCCATGGCTACTCCTGGAAGCTGACGCGGCTGGGAACTTTCGCGGCGACCCAGCCGGGCACGGCGACAACCACGAGTGCCGTTCCGGTGACACCGGCGAGCGCGAACAGCAACTGCGCGGCCGCGATCGAGAACGGTGCAGGGAAGCCGGTGGTCAGCTCCAGATAGCGACTCGCGAGTGCGTGGCCGTAGATGCCGAGCGCGGCTCCAACGCTGCATCCGACGAGCAGCACGATCGCTCCCTCCAAGACCAGCGCGCGCCAGAGCTGGCGGTGGTCGAACCCCTGTGTCTTGAGTGCTGCCAGGCGTGGCCGGCGTTGCCAGATGGCGGCCGACAGGGCGGCGGCGACAGCGAGGGCAGCGGCGACCACCAGGAGCGTCGAAATCTGGCTGAGGCTCGTCAGAGCCTGCCGTGACAGCGCCGCGTACTGCTGTCGACGCTCACGCAGCGTTTGCACCCGCAGGCCCGGCCGAGATGTGATCGCAGCCTCGACCGCCGTCTTGGCTTGCATTGGTCCGATACCGTGTCGGAGGTCGACCTCCAACGCGGTGGGCCTACCTGTGGCCCAGGCGCGTCGATAGTCGGTCGCACTGAGGATCACTCCACCAGGAGGCCAGCCGAGATTGGTGGTGATCGCGGCAACCCGGAGCCGCAACGCACCTGTCGGCGTTGGGAGGCTGAACGGCGCGCCGATACGAAGGCCGTGGTCCTTCGCGAATACGTCGGAGACGGTTGCCCACCCGCCCTCGCGAAGGTGACGCGTCGCGACTCCGAGGTCGCCGTGAAGAAGCTGACTCGCCGGGATCAGCGCCGGATCGCTCGGAGAACGCGCGATGATCCAGAGCCGCCGATCGCCGACGTCGAGGAGTCCACCTTGGTACGAGCGTACGCGAGCGACTCCAGGGACAGCTTCGATGCGCGCGGCCAGGCCGCGCGCATCGAAGCTGTTGGTGGTCAGGTCGTTTCCGCCGGTCGTGATCCAAAGGTCCGCGGTGCTGAGGAACTGACCGAAGTTGCGGTCGAGTCCGCCGACGAGGTCGTGATGGGCGCCCTCGATCGCGACGCTTCCGTAGACGGCGATCGCCGCGACAGACGCCAATGCGATCGAGCGCGTCGTCGTGGCACGCAGCTCTATCACCGCAACCGCGAGCATGTTGCCGGGACCTCTGATGCGGCGGGCGACGTTCTCGAGCGGAGCTGCGGCGGCTGCGAAAGCGGCCGGGATGAAGCAGAGGGTCGCGAGTGCGAGCGTCACTCCGGCGACCATCGTAAGCGTCGGGACAACGATTGCGAGGAACGTTGAGCCGGCGACGAGCGCGATCCCGACCGACAGGAGCACCAGGCGCGTCCGTGCGTCAACGTGCTCGCCGGGTTCGCCGTCGGAGGCGTCATGAAAGATCGCGTCTGCCGGACGGCTCCTTCGGAGGTCCAGGGCGGGCGGAAGCGACGCGAGGACCGTGGCAAGCAAGCCCCCGCCGAACGCAAGAGCGACGATGCTGGGATGAACGATGCGCTGCGTCCCGATCGGGAAGGCAAACGCGAGATACGCTGGGACTCGATCGAACAGCGTGTTCGAGAGGAAGTCGCCCAGCAGGATTCCGATGCCCGAGGCGACGACGCCGAGCAGCACCGCCTCGAAGGCGATAACGAGGAGAACCTGCTTGGGATCAAAGCCCTGGGTGCGAAGCTCGGCGATGAACCGGCGGCGCTCGGGCACCGTGAGCAGCATGGCGTTCACGGCAAGCAGGATGCCCACCATCGCACTGATCCCAGCGAACAGCGTCGTTGACTGATCGTTTGGTGCAGCGGTGATGTCGAGCGCTCGCAGTTCTGCGTCAGCAGGACCGACGTAGAGCAGACCGCCATCGACCGACTTCAGGCCGCGAGCTACCACGTTGTCGGCGCCGCGTGACGGCTCGACGAGAAGTTGGGAAACGCGGCCCGGCATGTGAAGAATCGACTGAGCGACCGGAAGCAGCGCGATGCCCACCGGGCTTTCGGCAAGCGATCCGATTGTGCTCTCGCCGAGGACGCTTCCAACGACCAGATGCTGGGCGAAGCCGGCGTTGAGGACCGCGACCGACTGACCGGGGCGAACCCCGATCGACGACGCAATTCCTGACGGCAGTGTGAGCCCGTCGGAGAGCCGCAGGCCGCCTCGACCGAAGTCCGCCGTCTGGACTCCGCCGAGCTCGGCGAGCGCAGGTGTCACGCCAACGAGCTGGATCGAGCGCCGGGTGCCATTCGGTCCGACGATGGCGATGTCGCCGCGCAAGAGCGGAGCGGCATGCTCGACGCCGGGCATCCTGCTCGCGGCGTCGGCGATGCGCTCATCGAATCCATCGGCGGAACGCGCTGCCAACTGCAGGCGTGCTCTCCCGACGATTCCATGCACGAGCTGTGCGGTCGACCCGGTCAGGCTGGTGTTCGCGAGCAACACCCCGAAGACGAGCGCGACACCGATGGCAATGCCAGCCGCAGCGAGCGCCTCCTGGACACCGTGCTCGCGCAACCGCCAAAGGTAGAAACGGCCAAGCACGCTGAAACGGATGCCCAGGAGCGATCTCATGGCGAGCTGGCGGCTGCGGCGTGGGTGTCCATGCCTTCAGTGAGGAGCCCGTCGCGGAGCGTGTAGACGCGATCGGCAAACGCGGCGGCCTCCGGGTCGTGCGTGACGAGCAGCACCGGTATCTCGCGCTCATCGCAAAGCTGCCGAATGAGCGTCAGGATCTCTCGGCTGCGCTGCGAGTCGAGGTTGCCGGTCGGCTCGTCGGCAAGCAGCAGCCGGGGGTCGTTGGCGAGCGCGCGTGCGATCGCGACTCGCTGGCACTCGCCCTTAGACAGCTCGCGCGGCGTATGCGAGATCCGTGGCCCAAGTCCCACACGCTCGAGCCACGGACGCGCCTTGTGCCGGGCTTCTTGAAGCGAGATCCCCTCGCTCAGGAGCTTGAGCGCGGCGTTGTCCAAGGCAGACGCCTTTGCGACAAGGTGGAACGTCTGGAAGACGAAGCCGACGTCGCTGCGGCGGTACCGTGCGGCGTCCTGCTGGGAGAGATGGGCGACGTTGCTGCCGCCGAAGGTCACAGTGCCCCGGTCGGGATCCATGAGGGCGGCGGCGAGCAGGAGCAGCGTCGTCTTACCCGAGCCGCTCGGGCCGTACAGCGCGGCGAACTCTCCCGGATCGACGCGGAGCGAGACCCCATCGACCGCCCGCACCGTCTCTCCGCGGGCCGGATAGTGCTTCACCACATCCCGCAGCTCAAGTGTGTTCACGGTCAGGAACTCCGCTCCGCCCCACTGCGCCCGTCCGGAAAGGGGATCAGGCGCCCCGATCGTTGGCCCGACACGCGGAGCTGTCCGTCGGCAATGGTCATCGCGCGGCGCGTGGTTCGTATCCCCGCGATGTCCTCGGACGCGACGACGACGGTCAATGCCGGGTCGTGCGCAAAAGACCGCAGCAGGGCGTGGATCTCATCTCGCTCGCCAGGGCTGGGCGTCAAGCTCGGCTCGTCGACGAGCAGCAACACGGGATCGCGCGCCAGAGCACGGGCGATCGACACGCGTGTCCGCTCGCCAGGCGAGAGTTCGGCGACGCGCGCGTCGGCACGGCTGGTGGCGCCTACCCGCTCCAGCGCGTGGCGGGCGATCACGTTCGCGTCGTGAAAGCTGAGGTTGTTGCTGAGCAAGGGCAAAGAGACGAAGTCGACGACGCGCTGTCCACGCGTTGCGTGCCATCCCACGGCAGCCATACCTATCTTGGTGCGAACAAGCAGCGCGCGCGCCGCCTCGGGCATCGTCGCAATGTCGTGGCCGTCGAACCGAACGATTCCGGAGTCGGGCCGCTCGATCCCGGCGGCGACGCGCAGAAGCGTCGTCTTGCCCGACCGCCGCAGTCCGAAGACGCCAGCGGAATCGCCTGCCTCCAGATCGAACGAGACGCGGTCCAACACCAGAAGGGTCTGTCCGCCAGGTTCGCGGTAGTGCTTGCTGACATTTTCAAACGACAGGAGCGACGGCATCCGGGACCTATCGAGCCGCTCTTGCGAACTCGACGAACCGGCGTCGGGTATCCGCTACCCACGCGAGCTCAGCCTGGAGATAAGCGTCGGTGCCCGTGTGGTTGACCCGGACGAGCAGCGCACCCCACGTCGCAACCGCTGGAGGCAAGTGATCGTCAGCTACTTCGAGCAGGTCCAGCAGCAGGCACTCGTAGTCCTCGAGCATTTGAAGCACACCATCGACATCACCCTCCGGGACCGTGGCAAGGCGAGCGCGGATGTCGCTGCGCAGCGGCTCCTTCCTGACCTTCCCGCCGTGCCAGCTCTCGAGAGCCTCGAACGCTGCTGGCTGCGCGTGATAGACGACTGTTCGGTGGCGCTCCTCGCGCCGAACGAGATCCGCCGTCAGGAGCTGGTCGAGGATCGGATAGACGTCCTTGGCCGTGATCTGCCAAGCGGGACCGAGGCGGTGGTTGCACCGCGCGGCGAGGTCATAGCCGTGGCCAGGGTGTTCGCAAATCAGCGCCAGGACGACGCCACGGAGCGCGCGGGCGCTGCCCTTCCCGATATCGGGCCGCTTGGCGCACGCGCCGTCTCGTTGTCGCTGTGGAGCCCCCACCGCTACCCGCTGCCAGTGCTGAAAATCGCCCTGTCTACTAAGGACACGCGGACCTTACCTATATGACGAGTCCGCTTGCAAGTGGATACGAGACGTCGATACTCGACTATCCGAGAAAGAAATAGTCGGGTTTCGGTCTGTTCGGGATCGCTGCGTCTCGTCACGATGGCCGAGCCATGCCGTCAAGCCGCAATACCGCGCTCGCCGGTG
>Ga0070714_100000462_pt1 | contig 29513 bp, 21 predicted proteins | sample LARL83metaG_FD_65450 | JGI IMG/M metagenome (GOLD analysis project Ga0070714, IMG submission 65450) | Corn, switchgrass and miscanthus rhizosphere microbial communities from Kellogg Biological Station, Michigan, USA - LAR L8-3 metaG | ecosystem: Host-associated > Plants > Roots > Rhizosphere ... | reverse complement strand
TGTTCTTGGCGACGCCATTGTCGTAGTGCTGCTGGGGCCAGTTCACGATTCGTTTCCCAGCTTCGGAGAAGAAGTCGGTTCCAGTCGGGGTAACGTACTGGGGGCGGCCGTAGTAATCCTTCCCCGTGATTCTCCGATGCTCGAACGCCGCAACAACATCAGCGTCGACGCGTGTCGTTGTTTCGCGAACGGTGATGGCTATGTCGCCCCGCTTTACCGCGCCGGAGCCAAAGTGCGCGATTAGCGCCTGCTGCAGGTCATTCTTGTAGTCGGAGTACCGATACGTCGCAGGTGCGTACGTGCTCTCTGCGGCCTTCCTGACATTGTCATCCTCCGGAACAATGTCATAGAAGAACGTATCGTGGCACTTGACGCAGATGTCGACATCACTCTCCTGCGGAACATTGGTGCGATTGCGATATGAGCCTTGGGCGAAGATCTCCACGCTGCGATTCTGCAATGCGCGGCTCGCCCGAATCGCTGCCCGAACCTCACGCTCAGCGCGCTCGATCTTCTCTTGCTCCGCCTGCCCCGGCGGTGTTGCCCAGGCTCTTAGCTGCGCCTCCCAGTTCTGTGCCATCTGTCCTTGGGTCTGTAGTTCGTAGCTCGACATCGTTTCCCCTAAGGAATCGGAAACGGCTGGGTTGCCCAGGTTCCGTTTGGGTGCCGGACATAGACTCGGTCACCGCTGTTGTTCCAGACGAACGCGCGCCGGTCCCAGTAGAAGTGGAATTGCGGCCGACCTCGCGACGGCTTCGCGATGAAGACGTCCTGGCCGCTACCCGTCCGGAGGTAGATCGCTTCGCCGGGATCGAAGTACCACTTCTGACCGTTCGCCAGCTCGGCGGGGAATCGGTACTCGTGTGGGCGTAGCTGCTGCGAGGTCTCGTCGGTGACCAGCCATCCAGCCAGGTCCCATCGCTGAGTCCCGTCATTGACGATCATCACGTACTCGTCGTTCAGATCTCGGGATCCCCTCTTCTGGTTGTGGATCAGCTCGATCCTGATCCCCGTTGGCACTGCTGCCATAGCTTTAGTCCTCTGCTGCCGGCAGTGGCCGGGTAGGACCCACCAGCTCGTCCGAGGCGGCTGTGATACCTCTTGACGGCTGCAAGGCCGGGCTATAGCAAGCCCGTCGGCGACGCAGCGCCGGTGATGCTCCGGCTCTGCACTCGCTAGAATCCGTCTTGTCCTTGTGACGGTCTAGCGGTTCTTGACGGGATCGCTGGTCCGGTCCCGGCTGCGGAGCTCCTACTCCCAGCCGGGGCCACGCGTCTTGCTACGACGCGGCAGCCACCTCCACACCGTCGGGCCACTGTGGAGAGTTAACAGACAACCCTACGATAGCCAAACTGTTTTCACCCTCCCATTCTACCCCCGATCATGTCTGTTAAGCGTCGCACCGATTGAGGGTGTCGTGGCGTCAGCGGCGGCGAGACTTCCGAGAATCCAGACGACAGGTTGTACTCAGCTCTCTCCGTCCGACAGCGTCGACTTCGAGCGAGGTCGGCGGCGCGATGATAAGGCGCCGAGCGCACTCCTAGCCGCCGCCGCTTGTGTCGCCGGGACGACGAATACTGCGTAGCCGGCAGGCGCTCGCCGTTGCAGAGCAAGCTGCACTTCTCGTGCGATCCGTAAGGTGGCCTTCCGACCATCAGCGGTACGTGCGCGCCAGGCCTTGGAGTCACACTTAGAGGAGCAGTAGCGGCGCCGCGGCGGCTCGATGGGCTCGCCGCAGACCTCGCAAACAGAAGTTCGTTCGCCACCCTGGGCGCCTGCGGCCGCTGCATGCGCCGCCCTGAAGGCCTTCATCCGGCACTTACCCGAGCAGAAGCGGCTCTGACGCCCGAAAAGGTCCTCTCCGCAGGAATCGCAGTGCTTTCGGCGGGGCATATCGCCAGGGTAGCGTGACGGTCACGTGACGCCTGGGTATACGAATGCGCTCGATAGAGGCGACAGGTTATCCGTAACGGCTTAGATCGCCGTGGCGGGCTCGAAAGCAGCCGTGCGGCGAATGACACTTCGGTTTGCGGGTCGATGAGGGCCTCCGGCGGGCGCGAAGGGGACGAGTCCGGGAGGGCGGCCGCCGCTCATTCTCCCTCGCGCTCGGCGTCGGACCTCCTCGGGCCCGCCACAGCCGGCTCGGCCTCGCGGGATCGCCACCGCCTGGTTGTTTCGGTCCCCAACCTTGGTTTCGAGGATCCTTCCAAGGGGTTGTGGCTGAACTCGAATTGAACCTTTCGTTGTCTTCGGCGTTCAGAACCGAACGCAGCGGAGACCATCAGAGGTCAAGAACTGACGCCCATCCCTGGGCGGAACAGAAATCAGGGATTGACAGCGAGGCCCGCGCGGAGTACAACGTCGCGATTCAGCGGTAGCGCCCGTTAGGGTGTCCGCGACGTCGGGCGTTGTGCGGCGAGAGCCGCCGGGTGAGGGGGACGTTCGTGGGAGATTGGCCGCTGGGGATCGGAACTACTCGACTACGTCTGTCCAGAGTGGCAAGTCAGAGCGTGCAGCTCGGCCGTCGCAGTCGGCTGCTTTCACTCCGAGGGGTGATCACCACTCTGGCAGCGATCGCGCTCTCACTGGTTGTAGGCGTGCTGAACGGCTCAGCCAGCGCCCCATCCGCCCCGCTAAACGTCGTGGCGACCGCCGGCGCAAATCAGGCGAGTGTTTCTTGGAGCCCACCAAGTGACAACGGCGGAGCCACGATCACCGCGTACCGCGTCACCGCGGTAAATGGCTCGACCGCCCGGGAATCGACATGGGTGCCTGCGAGCACGAGCAATGCCACCCTTACAGGGCTGAGCGGCGGGCTCTCCTACACGCTGCAGGTGAGCGCCTTCAACGGCATCCTCGGTGTTGCTGGAGTGTCGAACGCCGTCTCGCCGACTGGGCCTTCGACGACGTACGCCTCCACGGTCCTGGCTGACGGCGCGATGGCCTATTACCGCTTCGACGACACCTTTGGTACCCTCGCGGACTCGTCCGGTAACGGCCGGGACGGGAGCTACGTCGGCAACTACTCACAAGCCCAGTCAGGAGCGCTGCCCAATGACAGCGACGGCTCCACGGCGATGAATGCGAATGGGTGGGCTTCCGTGCCAGGCGCTACCTGGATGCCCCTCGGAGCTTCAGCCCGCACCTTGGAAGTATGGTTCCGCACCACCGCCTGGGTGGGATCGGGGGGATTCCTGCTAGCTGGCTACGGGAGTCAGAACTGCGCCAACAACGGCTTTGGCGTCTACCTGAACAACGCAACGCAAGTGTTTGTGGAAGCCGGCTGCTCGACCTTCGGCGCCTACGCCAACTACGCGCTCAATAACGGGGCCTGGCACCTTTTGGATGCGACCTACGACGGCAGCACCATCACGGTATACGTCGATGGCAGCCAGATCGGTAGCGGTGGAGGGTACTCGTGGAATACCACTGCCGCCGACCTGACCTGGGACGCGGGCGGGCTCGGGGCTACGGTTTACTACGACGAAGGTGCGCTCTACCCGAGCGCCCTATCGGGTACTCAGGTGCTGAACCACTTCAACCTAAGCGGTAACCTCCGGCCAACCGTTCCGGGTTCCGTAACCGCGACGCCAGGCACCAATCAGGCAACTGTGAGCTGGACTCCCTCTACGGGCAGCCCGGGCTACGGAGTCAGCGCATACCGGGTCAGCGCTAGCAATGGCCAGGCAACTTACGTCGGAAGTTCGGCTACTCAGGCGACGCTGACCGGGCTAGCCGCTGGCTCCTACACCTTCAACGTGCAGGCCCTCGACAACTTCGGCCTGAGTGCCAGCGGCACCTCCAGCGCGGCGAGTGTGACTGGGGCTAGTAGTACCTATGCCTCATCTGTGCTTGGCGATGGCGCGATCGCCTATTACCGGCTGGATGACTCCACTGGCCTAATGGCCGACTCCACGAATAACCAGCGTGACGGTCAGTACGGGTGCAACTTCATCTGCTACACCCTGGGGCAAGGGAGCGCAATAGCCAACGACACCGACGCTTCGGCCCTGCTAGGGCAAAACGGGAGTTTCGGCGGCTACTTCTGGCCTCTCGGGAATTCCAATCGCTCTTTCGAGTTTTGGTTCCACGCCAGCAGCACCGGCGGTCAACAGCTCCTTGGCTATGGTAGCGCTGGCTGCGGCAACACCGGCTTCGATGTGAACCTGGCGTCATCGACCCAGATCCAGGTCCAAGCCGGCTGCTCAAACCCGGCCTTCAACTCCCCCTACAGCCTCACCACTGGCTCCTGGCACCAAGTGGTAGTGACATACACACAGAGCACCAACACGGTGGCGCTCTACTTGGACGGGAGCTCGCTGGGCGCCACCGGTGTCAGCGCCTGGAACACTGTCGACAGCGTGCTGCAGATCTTCGGGAACAGCGGCGTCGCGTATGGATTTGACGACGTATCTGCATATGCCACTGTACTTTCGGCGGCGCAGGTACTAGCTCACTTCAATGCAGCCGGTTACCACGTTCCGAGCGCGCCTCAGAACGTGAGCGCTTCTGCCGGTGCTAACCAAGCAACGGTGACGTGGAGCCCGCCCACCGACGGGGGCGGCTCTCCCATAAGCGCGTACAAAGTGACCGCTTACAACGGAGCCGCGGCGGCGGGTTCGATGTACCTGGGTTCGTCCGCGAGGTCTGCCACCCTGAGTGGACTGCAAGGTAGCGTGAGCTACAGCCTCAAGGTCCAGGCTGTCAACGGATTTGGCCTCGGCACGGCTGGTGCTTCCAATGCTGTATCGCCGACCGGCGCGGTCACGACGTATCTGTCCACTGTCCTAGGTGATGGCGCCCTCGGCTATTACCGGATGGACGACTCCACCAATCTGATGGCTGATGCCACCGGCCATGGTCACGATGGCAGCTACGGCTGCAACGGCGCGTGCTACACCCTCGGCCAGGGCGGAGCGCTACCAAACGACAGCGATGCAGCTGTTCTCCTAGGCCAGGCGAATACGTCGTCCGGCGATTGGCTGCCTTTGGGAGCGGCGCCACGGAGCGTCGAGTTCTGGTTCCACTCCAACAGTGCGGGCTACCAGCTATTTGGGTATGGGAACACCAACTGCGCCAATAACGGGTTTGATGTTGTGCTGTCGAGCACAAACCAAGTGCAAGTCCAAGCAGGCTGTTCGACCGCGACGTTCACGGCTTCGAGGGGATTGACCGATGGGATCTGGCACCAACTCGCTGTCACATATGACGGCGCCAACGTGGCGGCATACATCGATGGCAGCTCGGTTGGTTCACAATCGGTCGGCAGCTGGAACACGACCGCAACACCACTGCAATGGTTTGGAAACAGTGGAGTCGCAGCTGGCTTCGACGACGGCTCGGTCTACGGCAGCGTACTCAGCGCGGGCCAAGTGCAAAATCACTTCACAGCGGCCGGGTACCATGCTCCCGGAGCGCCAACCGATGTCAGAGTAACGGCGCAGGCTGGCAGTGCCCTGGTGACCTGGAACGCCCCCTCCGACCTTGGCGGCCCACTCGCCAGTTCGTACGTGGTGACGCCGTATGTCGGAACGACTGCGGGTACCTCCACGACTGTCTCATCGAAGCTGACGAGCGCGAAAATCGATGGTCTGACAGGCGGTACTTCCTACACCTTCAAGGTGACAGCAGCCAACTCCTACTTCACCGGATCGCCGAGCGCGGCGAGCTCGACCGTGACTCCAGGGTCCCCTCTGCCTTCGCCTGTGCCGGCCGCGAGCCTCATCGTGTCTCTCGCCTATGCCGACAACTTCGACACCAACTCGAACTTCACCCCTTCGATCTGGAACGGTTCACCGAATACGACGTTTGTCGGGGACTCGGGACCTTACGACGCCGGCGCCGTCATGCTCAGTAATCCGAGTACGGCACCGGTGGCCGTGTCGGACGTCACAGTGGATGTCGGGGGCACTCTCTACGATCTCTGGGGATCGTCACTTACCGTCCCTGCTCGCGGCAACTTGATCCTAACTCAGACCAGTGGATGCTGCGGCTTCGATACCACCGATGCCATCGGCAGCAGCTGCAATAGCACTGTCGTTCCGGTCGTGCATGTGACCGTCGGTGGGGCCACAAGCGACTACCCGGACACTGCCAAGGTTCTGACCATGTACGGAGCCAACCCGGACAGCTGCGGTGGCACCGAAGGTTTGCAGTGGCAGATCGCGGGAGGTGGCGGTTTCTTGCCCATGTTCTTAGGGCCGGATGGCTCGCTCATGGTCTGCTGGAATTGCATGGGCGACCCGGTTAACACTGCTACCGGCGGTCTGTCTGAGAGCTTCAATGACTTCAGCATCCCAGGCCGCGGTATCGCCTTGAACCTGAGCCGGACCTACGATTCTCTGGGCGCTGGGACTGACGGCCCGTTCGGTTTCGGCTGGGCGTCCAGCTACGGGATGTCGCTAACCCAGGCGAACGGCGGTGTTACCGTCAACCAGGAGGGTGGAAGCTCGGTCAGCTTCACGCCGTCGCCCAGTGGCTACACAACCAATAGCCGTGTCCTGGCGTCGCTGACCCTGAACCCGGATGGGACATTCACGTTCGAGCGACCTGACCAAATCCGGTATGTCTTTAGCTCCCGCGGGTGGCTGATCAAGGAGATCGACCGCAACGGGTACGTCACCACCCTCGGATACAACGGCAGCGATCAGTTGGCCACGATTACGGATCCAGGCGGGCGCGCTCTCACGATCAACTGGACAGGCAGCCACATCTCGTCGATCACCGACACCGTCAGCCGTGGCGTGAGCTACTTCTACGACGGCAACGGAAATCTGGACCACGTCATCGACGTGGGTGGTGGCACAACCCAGTTCGGGTACGACTCCAACCACTTGATGACGCTCTTCAAGGACCCCAAGTGCCAGGCCACCACCGGCTGTGCTGGCGTGGTCAACGTTTTTGACGGTTCCGGCCGGGTCACCAGGCAAACCGATTCGCTAGGCCGCGTCACCACCTTCAGCTATGCGCCGGGGCAAACCACGATCACAGACCCCCGCGGAAATGTCACCATCGACAACTACAACAGCAACCTGCAACTAACCAGCGAGACACGTGGCAGCGGGACCTCGTCAGCGGTCACGACCTTCTACCAGTACGACTCGGTCAGCGGCGGCATGACCCAGATCAAGGATGGCAACAATCACCTTTGGAATTACACTTACGACGCCAACGGGAACAAGCTCAGCGCGCAGGATCCGATTCACCCAGCGACGGCGTACACCTATAACTCCTTCAACGAGGTCGCAACGTCGACCGACCCGAACGGGGTCATGACGTCCTATGGTTACGATGCCAATGGCAACCTGACCAGCAAGTCAACGCCGATCGCGGGCAGCAGTCCACCCCAGAGCGTGGTTTACCAATACTTCTACGACGACGCCGGCCACCCGGGCGACGTCACCCGCATGATCGATCCAGATGGCAACACTTGGACCTACAGCTACAACGCCAACGGCGATCTGGCCTCCGTCACGAACCAGGCCCTTAGCCAGGAGACCCAGTACTTCTTCGACGGCGTTGGGCGTATGACTTGCAAGGTCCTGCCCAAGGCGACGCCAGTGGCTTCCTGCCCGGCCGCCGGAAGCGCACACGTCATCTCTTATGGCACCAATGCCTTCGGTGACACCATCTCGGTAACTGACGCGGACAGCACGCCGAACTCTACTAGCTACCTCTACGATGCGAACCGGAACCAGATTCAAATGACCGACCCCGACGGGAATGTCACCAAGTACACATACGACTTCAACAACGAGCAGACGATCATCGAGAACGGCTTCGGTAGCGCACAAGACCGGAAGACGTGGACGGTGTACGACGGTGACGGCAACGTCAGCAAGGAATATGACGGTCTGAGTCGCCTCGTCTTCGACGCCTCGATGACGGCGGGCTCGGCGATACTGAATTCTGCTTCAGGCACCTTTACCAGCGCCGACCAGGGTGTGAGCGTAATCGTGATCGGGGCCGGCACTTCGGGCGCGGACCTAACCACGACAGTGAAGACGGTTACGAGCTCGACCCGCGTGACCCTGAACGCGTCCGCAACGACGACGGTCTCTAACGCGACCGCCAGCTTCGGCAACCTCCCGACCAGGTACGTTTATGACCCCCTGAACCGCACCAGCAGCTCTACCGATCCCTTGAGCCGGGTAACCAACTACACCTATGACTCTGCCAGCAACCTTAAGACGCTCAAGGATGCCAAGAACAACACCACGACCTACGGCTACGATAGTGCCAACGAGCTCGGCAGCATCACCTATTCAGACGGCGTGACGCCGAATGTGACCTCGATCCAGTACGACAACGACGGTCAGCGGCTCAGCATGGCCGATGGCACCGGCACATCTAGCTACAGCTGGGACTCCGTGCACCGGCTCACTCAGAGCCAGGATGGAGCCGGCAACGTCGTCAAGTACGGATACGACCTTCGCGGAGACGTGGCTTCCATCACCTATCCGGGCGGGAGCTGTACGTCCACCCCGACAACGCTTTGCGTAACAAGACACTTCGACGCGGCCGGCCGTCTTGACTGGGTGCAGGACTGGCTAGGCAACCGAACGACTTTTGGCTACGACTCTGACTCGAATCTGACCATGATCACGTATCCGAACGGGGTCGTGGCCACCATCACACCTGACAACGCTGACAACGTGACCAGCATCGTGGATGCCAAGGGCGGGACTCAACTGCTCAACCTGAGCTACACACGCGACCACCTAGCGCAGCTCAAGACCGAGAACTCGACCAGCTTTGGGTACGACGCGATCAACCGTGTGACCAGCGGCGGCAGCATCAGCTACGCCTACGACGCCGCCGATCGGCTCAGCCAGGTGGTCAGCTCCGGGACGACCTCGACTTATGCCTACGACGCTGCTGACCAGTTGTCGAGCAAGACCACCGGCAATCGGAGAGTCACGTACAGCTATGACGCTAACGGAAATCGTACAGGTGAGAGCGACATCCACAACTCGTATGGCTATGACCAAGCCAATCGCCTGACCAGTTTCGGCACCACCGACACCTACGCCTATAACGGAGACGGCCTGCGCATGAAGAAGACCATCTCTGGTTCGGCCGAGGCATTCGTCTGGGATGTGGCAGAGGGACTACCTCTGCTGCTCAAAGATGGTTCCACGAGCTACGTGACAGGCCCGGGCGGTCTGCCTCTCGAACAGGTCACCAGCAGCAACACGGTCTACTATTACAGCCAGGATCAGCTCGGGTCCACCCGGTTGACGACGGACGCTTTGGGCGCCGTCGCTGATACCTACACCTTTGATGCATACGGCAACGTCACCGCTTCTACGGGTGCTGTCTCGAACCCTCTTAAATTTGGCGGTCAGTACCAAGACTCTGAGACCGGGTTCTACTACCTGAGAAACAGATATTACGACCCTTCCACGGGCCAGTTCGTATCTAGAGACCCTCTTGCCGGCACGAGTACAGAGCCGTACTCGTACGTTTCAGATCGCCCGCTGAATATGACGGACGCGAGTGGACACATGGGTGTGGTCTTGTGCGCAGCGCTGGAGATCCCCATAGTTGGAGAGGGAGCCTGCGCTGTCGGAGTCGTGGTGACAGTCGTTGAAGTAGCCAGCGCAGTCGTGGCGGGCGGCGGCTTGGCTGCTCTCGCAGCCCAACCGAACTCCGGCGCAATTCCATCTCCTTGTCCCAGTTACCAATTCGCCAAAGGCGAGGACCCCAACCTCAAGGGGCGCGATGCACTGCGCCAAGAGAACGCCATAGCCGAGCGTGCCGCTCGGAACGCAGGCCTAAATCGGGAGGGCCAACGCGCGCTTCATGACGCAATCTCGGGACAGGGCTATACGCCTGGTGAGATTCAGGAGATTGCGGATGACCTAGCCGCCAACTACCCGAAACTGAGACAGGACCAAGGCTCGCAGGGGCAATCATCAGAGGATGAGGTTCCACATGAAGGCGAGTGATCCTGAGACGACTCTGCAGCATGCCATCGGCTCCCTAGCCGGCAAGCCCCTATGGAGTGTCATCTTCGGACGGGGAACGGGAAGCGCCTTACATTTGAGCTTCGGCGACAAAGTTCCGCGCCATCCGGTAATTGATAACCCAGTACTTCGTGAAGACCAACGCCGCTATGTCGGAGAGGTTGACATCTTGGTTCGCTGTGTGTGGCGAGTCCAAGACAGCGACGTAGTCCTTGCTAGCAGTGAAGGAGTTTTGGCAGCTTCAACAGCTGTCCTGCTGGGTCAGTTGGAATCCAACGTTGTTGTGCGAGGGCTATTGTCCCCCCCCGCATGGGATCTAACGCTGACATTTGACTCGCGAAGAGAACTTCGCGTCTTCTGCGACCGGACTGAAGCCGACGAGGGTGACAATTATGTGGTGTATACCCGCGATGGCGCAATCGCAGTTGGGCCAGGCGGCGTTTTGTCGACCTCGCTCTAGCGATCAGCCGGGCCTTCCGACCCGCGGTTGGTTGATCGCGTATATAAAGAACCCAGCGACTCATCGGCCCGGGTACGCAGAGAGCTCCCACGGATGCGCGAGGTCCCAACCCCTGGGTGCCTGTGACTGGTGCACCGCCGGTGATTGCGGGCCGGTCTCGTGGCGAAGGTTGTGCCACTGGACCGGGCTGGTTAATGTTCCCTCCGGCGAGCGGTTGCTCCCGTACTTCAGTGGAACCCACGGCGTCACTCCCTAGCCCCATTTGCTCTTCAGCAGCCGACCGGTAACCCATCGGTCTCGGTTCGAGCCTGGCGGCGGGCCACCCAGTCGTCGTTTGGGTCCCCAACTTGAGTACCCACAACAAGCCAAGGAACCGCCTACTGAACTCAGGTATCGGCGCCTGTGGTGTTTGGGCACAAGAAAGACAACTGGGCCCTGAACTCGCCACCTAAACTCGAAAGCCGGCTTGCACTACTACCAAATCGTGCCCAGTCGAGCCTGCTTTGGTCCCCATCTTTGGTCCCCAGCGACTATCCCGTTCCTCGCTTGCCTGCGACGACCACTGCCACAATTGCAGGCTCGGAGGCCAGACAGTGAGTTGGTCGCTCCCCGCCCCTCGTGGGACGAGTCCTGCACCGACACGGGCCAGAATCGCACAGGTTGTCCAAAGCTATCCCGTGTTGGTGGCTAAAACTTGGAAACGGCTGTCTCTCTTGGAACGTGGAGCGCTAAGTTCTTCCTCGCTCGTGGCGATTACGACTTGGTTGATCGCGGAGTTGAGCCCCGCCGAAATTCGCGAGAGGGTCGCCGTGATAGGTCCCCTCATGGTCGGGGTTCTATGGTGCAGCATCCTCATTGAGTGCAATCTGTTGTACTACCGCGCTGCGCGTCGCTGCCGCCGCTGGATGGACTACCGCGACCTATTGGCTACGGAGGTGAGTCGCGGGCTTCCAGAGCCAATCTCACATCCATAGCGATTACGCCGCTAAGAGCGACTGCCACAAGAACTATCTTTGGTATCAGCGAGTCAACGCTCAGCCAGCCGCCCGTGACTCCGATCCAGCCGACGATCACGAAGGCTCCCACCGCGATTAGGAGCGCCACATTCAATGCGATCCACGCACCCGGATGGATCGGAATCAAGGCTCGACCACCGGTTCAGAGCTCACGGCTGGGCTGAATGCCTCTAGGCTTCCACGCCGAACTGGGCGCTCGCACCAGGCTCAGTTCAAGTCGGCAAAGATACCGACACTCAGTTCCCTGATTGTAGGCGTCGATAGCGCTGATCGCCCAGTGGCTGTTCAGTGGCGTGATGCACCCACCGTGTGGCAAGGGGCCGGCGCAACGCTGCCGGCAGCCTGGGGCCTTCCCGGCTCGCTACGTGTAGTGGTCTCTTTGGTCAACACAGAGAGCGGGCTGTCCGATGTCGCTCCTATCGACCAAGAAGGACGGGTTGAGTACCTAGGGAAGGGCATCTCGCCTGTGATTCCTTATCCCCGCGCGGGCTCGAACGCGTGCTAAATCGAGCGAGCTGGCCTGTGGTCGGCTCAGTGCAGCGTCACCGGTGATCTCTTGCGCGTACGTTAGTAGCTGGATACACTCTGCCCTGCCTAGCCTCGGCAAAGTGAGGCTCAGACGTAGGCGAATAGGAGGATGTAATGCCAGCCCAAACCAAAACGCGTCGTCGCCGAACGGCCGGTAATGACTCCGTTGCCGCCACGCAGAAACTGGTCTCGGAACTCATCCGTGAGAACCGCAGGCTGCGGCGCGAAAACGATCGTTTAAAGGCAGGAGCAGGCGCCAGAGCAGTCGGTCGCCAGCCAAAGAGTCCCGCCGAAAAGGCGCTGACGTCCATTCAGCGCCAGGTGCAGCGGGCGCTTGGCGCCGCAAGCGCGCCCGCTCGGACACGCAGCCGACGGAGCGCTTCGACTAGCACTCGCAAGCCCGTCTCCCCGGAGGTCCGTGAGCGCAGACTCGCGGCGTTAGCCAAGGCTCGCGCAGTTCGCGCTCAGAATCGAGCCGCGGCGGGTTAGATTCTCGCTAGGAGCATCTGGCAACAGGTGATCAGCGCGGGAGTAAGATCAGAGGGAGCTTGCGCAGGCGGCTTCTCCGACACGGAGGAGCCGCCTAATTTATACAGATTCTTCAACGCCTAGCATCAATGGAATCCCCAGGGCTATGGCATTGGGAAGGCCTGCGCTGGTCTCAGACCAGCCTCCAGTCGCCCCCGAGTCGTCTTCCAGTCGCTCCTGGAACTGACAGCTTTGACTGCCCGGCCTGCCCTGCGCGCATGAATGGCGAGAGCGCAGGCAGAGAAGCAGGGTCAGTTCACTAAGCCGAGAACCTCACCCAAGCCACTGCGGCCGCTGCCCGCGAGTGAATTCCATTCGCGGCATACACCCGCTCCAGGTGGGTCCTAACCGTCCGGTAGGAGCAGCCTAGGTCCGCAGCGATCTCCCGATCTGACATTCCACGGCTAACCCGCTCCAAGATCTGGGCCTGACGGCTCGACAGGCGGAGTTCGGTGGAGTCGCCCGCCGAGTTGGCGGAACCGCCGAGTCGGACTGCAGAGGGGTCCACCCATCGGATGGTAACCACCTCGGCCTCAGCTGTGGGCAAGTACTTGCAATTCCGGAGTGCAGTCGGTTTACTTACCGACAACGGGCCTGGCCAGGCCACCAACGCCAATTCGCGGAGGTGACTGCCCGTGGTGACCCGAAACTGGCTGGCGCGCTTCTTGGCGGGCCTGGTATCAGCTGGCGTCCTCGTCGCGGTAGGACTGATCCCGCTGGATCCTTGGCCGCCCTGGTTCACGCCACCGATCTAGACCAGATTGGCGGGAGTCGGTCGCCGGCTCCCGCCGCCTTCCACTCACTTCACCCCTGCCGTCGGCTGATAAGCTGGCAACTCGATGGAGGAACCGTCCGAAGTGCGGCAGGCGGGTGCGTTCCGCCGGCGACCGGTCGGCCTGCTCCTAAGGCCCGGAACCGTTCGCGAAGCGCGCAAGGAAGCGGGCCTCACTCTCTTGGCGCTGGCACGCTCCGATATCAGCAAGACTGCCCTCTCCCAAATCGAGCGGGGCAAAATCCGGCCGACGGCCGAGACCCTCAAGCTGATCGCTCAGCGGACTGGCAAGCCGCTTGATTACTTCTTGGAGCCTGGGCAAGAGGCTCATTTCGCATCAGCTTCGGAACACGAGCTTCGGTTGCAGGTCGATGAGCTGGAGCAACTGATCCTGTCGTCCCAATGGAGCGCAGCAGCTGATCTGTATGACGCCCTTCGCCAGGTTCCGATGGATGACGGTACGCGTGCGTGGATCGACGTTCTCGGAGGTCAGGCGCTGAGCCTGACGGAACGATCAGGGATAGCCGAGCCTATCCTTCGTGACGCGGCCGCTCACTTCAAACGAGCTGGGGACAAGCTGCGCCAGGCCGAGGCTTTGGAGCGTTTAGCCCTGGCTCAACAGGTTCTGGAAGACCCCGCCTGTTTGCAAACTGCTCAGGATGCGCTCTCGATCTGCCGGTCGGTAGAACCGCGACCGGTCGGTCTTGAGGTCCGCCTGCTCAACAGGGTCGGCTCGATCTATGACGGTCAGAACCGATGGGAAGATGCGATCAAGGCGTATGAGCTAGCCGCCTCGCGGAGCGATGAGATCAGCGATCTATCCAAACTCGCTCGATCGCTTAGTGGACTCTCCATCGCATATCGAGCTCTCGGAGATCTCCTAGAAGCGCAGCGCTATGCCCAGAGGGCGATCAGCATCCACGAGATGTTCCGGGATTCGCTTGCACTGGCGTCCGCAGAAAACAATCTGGGGCTGGTTTTGGCCCAACTCGGCAGAACGTCCGAAGCCCGCGCGCACCTGGAACGATCGCTAGCCATTTGCGACGAACGGGGGATCATCCAGGGCAAGGCTCATGTTTTGCTGAGCCTGGCGGAACTTGATTCGAAAGAAGGCGATGCGGGGCAGGCCATCCACCACGCAAGCCTCGCGCTTGAGGTGGCCGTCGATCGGGGTGAGTCCGCGACCATCGCCGCGGCGCACGAGACGCTGGCCCAAGCACTCGGGGCGTCCGGTGCCAATGCTGACGAGGTGAATCGGCACTTTGATGAGGCGCTTCGAATACTGGAGCGCCTCGGGGTCACAGCCCGACTAGGTGCCTGCCACGCTAAGTACGCTCAGTTGCTCGAAAGTCGCGGCGACGCTGAAGGCGCCGCTCGGGAGTGGAAGGCTGCAGCCTCAGTGGCACATCCCGAGCTGGACCAAGCTCGCGGAAGAATCGATCTGATCGCGAACGCCGGCGCGTAGCGCCTGCCGCTAAGCTCCCCGGGCAAGCCCGGCCCAGCGAAGCAATAGGGCCAACCCCATGAGCGAGATTGCTCCGACGACGCCGGTTCCGACGGCAATTCCGAGGGCCAACAGGAGCAGCAGCGCTGAGCCTGGCGGCGCCGAAGGGTTGTTCCCGAAGGACCAAAAGACATGGCCAACGAGAGCTCCAATGAATAGAGAGATCGCCGCCGCGAATGGCGGGTAACGCCGAAGGTAGTTCTCGACGAGCTGCGTCAGGGGGGTCCAGCCTCGCAAGGCGAACACGATGTTCAGCCCAGCAATGGCAATGAACGGAAGGGCGCCAAGGATGGCTTCGATGCTCAGCGCTAGGTTGCTGGCTGGCGTTTGCGGCATTTAGGCGGATTCGCCTCCTCCCTCTTCAGCTGTCGATGGGAGCCAGAGCCAACGTCCGGCGAGGAAGCAGAAGGCGAAGGCTGCGACAAGCGTCCGGTAGGGGGCGGCTTCGCTGGCGCACCGTAGGTAGTAAGTGATCGGCCAGACATGGGAGGCCAAAGTCACGGTTTCGAAGGCCATCAGGACTCCAAAGAAAAGGAGGGCGGCAACCAGCGCCGCCTGAGTAGCGAGGGCAGCGGCCGCCCGATTCCGATTGTCTTCGGCAGGCGCCCAAGACCTGATCTCGGATCGGCGATCGACCTTGGGCCGCGCCGTGACGCGACCAAGCAGAAAGCCAGCCAGAGCCACTCCGACTCCCACGAGCTGCGGGAGTTGTGTCTGCCGCAATGGCGCGTTGTGGCAGGTTGCTGAGCCTAGGCTTAGTGCTGCCGAGAACGTCCAAATCAATACCAGGACAACGACCGATCCCGCGGCCGCCAGGCCGCCGATGCTGAGCCACAGTCGATAGCCGGGGGTGTTCATCCGCCTAATGCCAGAACTGATGACCAAAGAGAATCCCGCCAACGAAGGCGACGGGGCTCAGGATTGGAATTAGGCGCCGCGGCAAGTGAACCGATATGCGCTCCGGCAGCGCTAGGTACGGCGCATGTCTGAGCGCGTGAGCTTGGACGAACAGGTCCCAGCCGGCGAGGCCGAGGATCGTTCCCGCGAGGACAACGGCAATCGCAAAACCAGAGGCCGCGTAGTCCTTGGGGTCGACGACGATCGCGATTCCGGCGCCGACTATCCCCAGCCCGATGAGAATCAGGGCAGCCCAGCCGACGGGCAGGGAGCGGAGGAACTGCGCGCGTCGCGCCCCAGGAGACTGCAGCGAACCTGCTTCCACCGTTCTAAAGCTCGTGCCGGAACAAACGAGTCAGCTGGACTACCACTCCGAGGACCCAAAGCGCTCCCCCGACGACTTCACCAGCCATGCGGACCTGCCCGGAAGCGAGTCCAAGTGCCAGGGCGGTAATGCCAGCGCCGGCGGCGATGAGCCGCCAATCGACCTGCCGCATGTATGCAGCCCGGATCGCTGACCCGGAGCCGCGGGACGGGCTCGGTTGCGGTTCCGATGCCGCCTGATAGGCACCCGGACCACCCCCTCGGGGGCGCTTCGCCTGCAGGTACGACTTCAGACCGCCGGCGATCGCGCCGACGGCGCCTCCGGCGATCGCACCGGAGGTACCACCGTGAGGAGAGGACGCCAGCCCGATTCCCACTCCCGAACCCGCGCCGGCAAACCCTCCCATGACCGCGTCGCTAACTGCCTGCATCAGGGCATTAGAGTCCATCCACTTGGCGGTCGACGGTATTAAGGACTCACGAGTGAGTCAAGTCGGCTTTCGAACCGACAGCACCGTCGCTACAGCGAATCGGCGATGAGCTCTAGGAACAGGACGGTCAGCGGCATGTCGTCGTCATCACACAGGGAGTACTGGGCGGCCAAGGCATATCTCTGATCTGGCGGCCGGGGGACGATCTGGATGAACCGTGGCAGGTCGTATCGCGCCAGCAGGTAGTGGACCCAAAGCCTCGCGGTCCGTCCATTGCCGTTGGCAAACGGGTGGATGCGGATCCACTCTCCGTGGACGGTGGCGAGGAAGATCACGAGATTGAGCAGGTCTGCCTCCGAGAGACCGGCGTCGCCGACGCCCGCGGGAATGCGTGCATCCCACTTGGCAATGAGGTCTTGAATCAGGCGCTCAAACTCGTCAAGGTCGCCGAGCACCAGTGCCGCATCGGATCCCCAGCAGGGTGGCTCGGACCCGTCGGCTCGCGCCACCTCAACTTCGTAACCATCGAGCTCCGGGTAGCTGGGATCGCTGTCTCGGACTTGGCCCGCAAAATAGGGCTCCGGCAAGCCAACGCCTTGGTAGATCTCGGCGTGCCAAGCCTTAGCGTCAGACACTGTCGGAGCTTGGCGGTTGGGCGCCTCCCGCAGGATCCTCTCGGCTAGTCGGCCGGCGTTTGCTCCGATCTGCCCGAAGGAGCCCGGTGGGTCATCATCCCAGCTGACGCTCACCCGGTTCTAGGCCAGCAAAGGGCGAACGCCTCCCATGGCGCCTGGTGGACGCTCCGCTCGCGGTACCCGCCCGGGCGATCGCCCGCCGAGCCTGTATCGGGTCTGGCTGCGACTCGGCCTTGGCGTACTGCACCACCACTTCGTCGATGGTCCCACCCACTTCGGTCCTTCCGCGCAGCGCGTGAGCCAATTGCCGCAGCTTCTCGGCGACCTCGGCGGTGTTCTCGTCCACCTTCTCGGTCAGCCAGTCCTCCGCCAAACGAGTCATCGGCTTGCCGTAGTAGCTGGCGATCAGCCTCAGCTTCTCCAGTGTCTCCGGATTCCGGAAGCGGACTAAGACCGCCTGCTGCTGCATAGCTTTGCCCATGGCCAGCATGATAGCAAACTACGGATTCGATATCAAGAGCTAATTTCAATATCAGATCTGCGGTTTGATGCTAATCTACGGTCTCGGCTACGGCCTTCTGGAGCACTGGATCCTTCTCGAAGGCTTGCGGGGCCGCCGCTTGAGCCCTCTGCATGGCGGCGTGGAGGCGGCGGGCCTGATCAGTGACGCGGCGCGTCTCGGTCTTTGCCGTCTCGGCGGTTTCCGCGGCGGTCTTCGCGACCGCCTGAGCCTGGCCCACGGCGGCTCGGGAGAAGAAGTAGGTCACCATGGCGCCCGTTATCACCCCCACCAAGCCGGCGAGGGCTGTCCAGACCTTGATGAAGTCGTCGACGGAGTACTTGACCTCACCGGTGATCGCGATCGCGCCGACCAGGGCCATCACCCCCAGTCCCACGATGGCCGATGGCCAGCTGACTCCGTTGTCGTTCTGCATGGCTGGGCAAGCCTGACGGCCGCAGACAGGCCCGTCAAGTCGGCGCTCCAACCGACAGCACCGTCGGCCGAGCTAGCTTCGTCCTGCTAGTTGGACCCTTCGAGCGGCAACTGCAAGGGCTCGCGAGTGGGCGCTCCGGGAGATCCACCCGACAACCGCCGGATCAAGTCACTATCCACACCCCAAGCCCGCTGGACGAAGTAAGCCGTGAGTTGAAGCAGCCGCCGCAGTTCGCCGTGGTCGGCGCCGACGCCGGACAGCAGGTTCTCCAAGATTTGGTCCGATCGCAGGCACTCGTCGAAAAGAACGAGCTCGGAGTAGCGGAGTAGATCGGTGGCCAGTTCGGGCCGCCGCCCGAGTTGGATTGCCAGCTGGTGGTATTCGCCGATCCATTCCGGCGGTTCTGCGACATGGTCCGCGAGTCGAGGCACATTCAGCGGTGAGCGAGCATCCTTCGCCCGGTTGGTACGCATCCAGGCGTCCCGGTAGTAGTCATCTGCTCGCGCAGCAATGTCGCGGAGGGCGGATGCCGGCGCGATTCCCGCCGAGAAGACTTCGTACAGCCACACCTTAGAGCGCGCTGGGGACACCCGGCTCAGGTGGCCGGCGGTCTGGAGCGCGCACGCTATCAGCGCGAGAAGTCCTTCGGCGACTAGGTGGTCGCGCTGCTCGGCGGACCGGGTTCCTTGGAGTACGGCCTCAAAGTAGCCGGCCACCTTCTTTGCCCGAGCCGGATTGCGTTCATACCAGAAGGCGCCGCTGAGGTAGTCCCAAGCTGCCTTCAGACCGCCCAAAGCAGACTTCTGCTCCTTTGACGGGAGGGTGAAGGCGGCCCGGGGGTGGAAGCTGCCGCCGTAGCCAATGTCGGCGCTCACCCCGTGTGCCGTTTCGATCGCCTGGACCGCCGCCTCGTCCCACAGCCAGACGTCGTGCGGGCGGGCCCAGATGTAGGCGCCCTCCGACACCTTCGGCTTCGCGAACATGACGTGGTCGGCCCGCAGGGCCTGGCGCAGGCCAAGGAGCCAAATAACGCGATCGGCCTCGCGCGCTCCGCCCTTTCGATCCTTGCACTCGGCTACCAGCGAGCTCTGCGTCAAGCTGGGCTCGAAAGCAACGCCAAGCAGATCAACCTCTCCCATAGTCTGGGGACTACCGGCGACCCGCTCTTTCAAGTTGACGTTGCGGCGCACGTACCAGCCCGACAGAAACGCGGCGCGATGTACTCGGTACTCCCACGCGCGGCCCTTCTCCAGTCCAGCCAGATCGCTCATCGGAAGCGATCTCGTTGAGCCGCCTGGCGGACCGCTGCCAACAGTGCTTCGTCATGAAGGGGCCGATCGCCCACCCGCTTTGCAAGCTGCTGCCGCGTAGCGACGGGATCAATGAACGCGCGGGGTTCGCGCAACGCCGTCATATCCGTGCGGCCCCGGGGATTTGGAACCAGGAGAGCTCCGGACTGCATCGTCTCATGAGCTTCAACGAGCGTATCTCTCTTCAGCGCGCGGAACCGGTACCTGGTTGAGCCGGGCACGACCTGCTCGACATCGACGATCTTCTGCATTTCCATGGCACCGTAGTCCGTACCGATAGGACTGGCGTTGCCGGCGTACCCGCGGTGGATGAGGCGGTCCAGGAAGTACTCCGGGTCGCGCAGCTTGTAAGTAGCGAAGCGGGTCGAGAATGCAAACGATGCAATGACCAGCTTGACCTGATCCAGAGCGTCTGGCATGTCGTCGCGCGAAACACCGAAGCCGCGGAATCGAGGAGTGAAGTGGAAGATGGCCCGGCGGCCATCAGCGGTCTTGATCTCTGTAGCGTCAATCAATCCGCGGGAGGCGGCCAGCTCAACCAAGTCTGGCGCCGCCGACTCGATCTCCTGAATCGGCCGGCCTTCGTGCTGGTGCAGCTCGTCGATCAGGGACCGCAACGAAGCTCGGATCTCGGCGGTGAGCGCGGCCAGAGCTGTCGAGACGTGCGCGATGTTCTCGCCCCAGAGGAAGTCGTTGTAGAGGAAGTCGGTGTCGAAGTCGGCGATGTGAGTGGTCCGAACTAACTCCAAGCTGAGCCCGAGCTCGATGGAGCGCGCGGCCTCCGGTTCCTTCAAACCTGCGCCGACGAGCTCCGCTGCGGCCTCTTCCTCGGTCAGCGGGAGCGCGGCCGTGGCCTCCAGCAGGACGAGCGCGCCTCTCTCTACGGGCTCTGGATTCAGAGCGTCCCAGATCCGGGCGACCTGGTCCATCACGTCGTCCTCCGACAGAACACGGGCTTGCACGGTGGAGGGGGCATCGCCCTGCCTATCGACGCCGAAGATCCCCAGCTGCTCCAGCAGCGGGATGACCGTCTTGATGAATTCGATTCGGCTCAGCCGAGAATCCCGAGCGAGGGCGAGGACCGCGTCCGAGGCGTAGGGCTCCAGCCGGCGCATGCGACCCAGCAGGTCGCAGCACTTGCCGGCCAGGGCAGTCGCCTCGAAGCTGGCGGACGCCTCCACGGAGTAGCCGCGCAAGTGTTTCCACGCCGAGTAGATCCAGCGGCCTCGCTCGATCCTCTCCTGGGAAATCAGCCGGCTTGCCGGGTTCGGAGACATCGGGCGGAAAGTCTACGACCAGCCCGTCGCAGCGGACACTGACTGCACCGGGCGGTTGTAGTGAGTTGGCCTAGAATCCGATGCGCAATGTTCGGATGGCGACACTACGTTCCGGCCCTGAAGGCAAAGGCGGCCGAATTCCGGGCACTGCAGCGCCTGCAGCCGAATTCCAAGGCCCTGATGACGCCGCTGTGGGAGATGGTGCCGGCTGGCGATCCTCACGATTTGGCGTTCCCGAACTTGGTCCGCCAACTCTCCCGAGCCTGGCAAGACCCTAACGACATCCGCCGTCCATCTTTCATCGATCCCAGGGACGCCGAATACGATCGCGGGTTTCTCGCCGCGCTCTTTCGGCATGCGCGGGCGGCAAATTGCCCGCTGATCCCGGTCGTCGCGATCGGCTCGCCCGGCGCCTACCGCGCCGAAGTGCGGACGGAGACCGCGCGTGATGGCCGTGGCGTCTGCATCCGCGTCGAGCGCGCCGAGACCCGGGACGCCAACTGGTTGCGGACGGAACTCGACCGATTGCTTCAGGACGTCGGAGGCGCTCGCCGGACGACCGACCTGATCATCGACCTGGCGGCGGTGCAGGGCCTCGATGCTGACGAGGTGCACCGCCGTGCGGCCCAGGCGCTGGGCAGCATCCCCGCCTTCACGTCCTGGCGCAGCACTACCTTGCTCAGCGGCGCCTTTCCGCAGAGCCTGGAGCTCGGCGTGCATACCTTCGACCGGTTGGACTGGCTGGCTTGGCTGGCTCGACGCGAGGCGGCGGGATCGGGCCGCGCTCCCACCTATGGCGATTACGCGGTCCAGGGGCCGCGTCGCGGGCTAGGACCAGCTTTCGGGGGCGCTCCGAACCTGCGCTACTGCCGCGAGGAGGATTGGATCTGCTACCGCGGCCGAGGCCGTGCTCGGGGGCGGCCGGGGCAGCCCGTGAACGCCCAGTTCCACCAGTTGTGCCGGCAACTGCGCGACACAGCAACGATGACGATGGAGTCGTGGGCTGACGACTACATCATCGACTGCGCGGATGAAACGGATGGCCCAGGTGGTCCTGAGACTTGGCGACGAGTCGGATTCAATCGGCACATCACGGTCGTCACCAACCGCATCGCCGCTCTGCCCTGACGCTGTCAGACCATGAAATAGTGCGCTGAGTTGCGTTCGCGCGCCGGCCAACTTGTCCTGCTGGTTAGCGCAGTTCTTACATGGTTCATGAGCTCGGCGCAGTCTATGGCGGCGGCGAGTCGTTCCCAAAGGATGGATCGCGGCTTCGTTCGCACCCCATCAAGCATCCCGATCGCCTCCAGGAGGCCCGCCACCTCGTCGCGCCAAAGCAACTGAACCGCGCTCCGTGCGAGAACTCCGGGGTTGGGAGAGGCGTCTCGCAGCGACGTCAGCACCAACCCGTCGCCGCTGGTGTCAGCGTGCCAGACCGCCCACCATGCCGGCACGATCGCCATGACTGCGGCTAGATGGCGCTGTCCCGTGACGATCGTGACCTCCTCCAAAATTTCGGAATACACCTCAATCTGCAGCGGCAAGCGGCGCAGCGAGTCGCGATCGCTCTTAATCTCAAAACCCCGCAGCTTGTCATCGACCGCCACTAGATCGACGCGAACACCATTGAGTCCGAGTTCTTCGATGATGTGTGCGTCGGGCCATTGCCGCCCTATGTGGTCTCGCAAGGCGCTGCGGATGATGGGATCATCTGCAACATCTGCGGCTGCCCGGGTAGTTAGTTCGACCGTTCCTTGGGCCATCTACCTCAGATTAGTGAGCTCAAGCAGACAAATCACAGACGATTAAGCAAGCGACCATCTTGGCTTGGGTGCCGCTACTAAGAATCTTGTGGCGTCAAGTCGACCGGCTCCGCCGCTAATGCGCTAAGCAGCCAGGCATTTGCGACGGACGCAAATGACCCCGACGGATCGCCTCTTAGGACCTGCTTCCGCCTTGCGGCCTCTTCAGCTCCCTCGAACGTTTCCCTCGGGGCCGAGGCGGAATGCTATAGATCGACATCGAGCAGCGCAAGTCCGAACTTAGGTTCGTTGCCAGGCAACGCGGCGTCGCCAGGGAGCGCCGAGGAGGCGGCCGGTGGAGGGCTCGTCCTAGGCGCCGGCAGATCGCCAGCAACCGGTTACTGAGTGGAGTGTGGCCGCCATTCAGCCTCGGTAGCGGTCGTACTCAACGTCTTTGTTTGTCCGCCCCGCGAAACGACGACGAGCGTGGCCGGGGCGCCGAACGCTATCGACCCGTGGTCGTCAGCAATTTGCCCGAGTAGAGTCGCCGTCTGAGACCTATCCGCAGACTGGCTCGACCATATGGCTCCAGATTGCACAAGGCGCCACTCCCCGGATGTCCACGACCAAACATTAGGCTGTAGATCTGTCGACCCGCAGCTAGCTGGCTCCGCGACGGCGCTCATATGCAGAGCGCCGTCCAAGTCCTGATATACCGATAGGACACGCCAGTGCGCAGACGGCGGCGATATCCGGGGCAAAGCAGGTCCGGAGCTGAGTCCTACCGCTCCGGTTGAGAGCGTCTCCAGATGACTCTCGGACGTGCATCCGGTCGCACGCGTGCCGGATCTGAAGATGAATTGCCCAGTCGAAGATGCAGTGGCTCCCCAGCCTGGTCGGATATTGTCCAATTCGGAGCCGTGAGACAATTGCTCCTCGCTGGCGTACCCGGTCGATTTGCCGTCCAGACCGACCAAGTAAATAGTTGATGGTCCGCCATATGGCGTTGCTTGAGCCGTTGGCACAGCAACCACCGCAGCGGTCGGAGCAGCTCCGATCAATTCGGCATCTGTTATCGGGCTGGCCGTCTGGCTTCCAAGTTGCAAATCAGCCGTTCGCGCGGCGACCTTTCCTCCGGAAGCAAGGGTTACTACTAACAAATGGCCGGAGGAGTCCAGGGCGACGAATTGCGAGCCCACCCGCGCAGGCCCGCTCGATATGTCGGCGGGCAGGATCGTTGGTTGCATCTTCTGTACGTCCAGCACTTCGAGGCGCGCGCCGCTTGAATCGCCATACCTTTGCCACGCGAGGAACCTCCCGTCCGGCGACCAGGTCAGGTGAGCAGCTGCCGCTCCGCCAGTCAGCGGCGCGACTTGTCGTGCGACACCAGAGCCGTCAGACAGGAAAACACCGGCCGTGGTGGCGTAGGCAAGCACGGGCGAGAAGGAGGTGCGGCTTTGCTTGTCAGTCGCCGTGCCGCAACATGTGGCGACGGCGACAACAGCGAGCCAGAGTGCGCCCGTCGCGAACTTGGAGGCGGCGCCTCTAGTACCCATACCTGCCGTACTCGAACAGATTGATCTCGTCCTGCCGGCGGCCAATCAGTTCCCTCGGGTATTCGTATTCACTTAGCGCTGCAGGCACCTGGTTGAGTTCGTCTGCTTGGATCGCCGGTAGTACCGGCCCGGTCTTTAGACTCCCGACTCCGACGTTGTAGATGAAGGAGAAGATCGCATCATATTGAGCCTGATTGAGAAACCGCTGCGATGAACCCAGGGTATGGTTCAGGTCGGCAATTCGTGGATCCACCAGGTTCATGAAGTCAGTCGATATTTCGCTTCCGGTGTAGCGATGACTGAGTTGCGCCGCTGTGCACGGCTCATAGTCAAGTAGGTGTCCGACTGTGCTGGTGCAATTGCCTTGGCTGTCGTTGTAGGCTTGAACGCGCACGCCTTCGTGCTGCTCTAGGAACCAGTACCCTGCACAGCTCAAATGGCGGCCTGCGGAGTCATCCAACTCCATCGATAGGTTCACGCGGACGCCTGCTACATAGTCGTACGCGCTGAACGAGCACGTGTCGGACGCTAGCGCCTGGCAGTCAGACGGCCCGAGTTGCTCAGCACGACATATGCCCAGAGGCGGTGCAGTCTTGGTTTCCTGCCAGGGCAGGTTGCTCCGGTGACCGCTGGCAGGGGGAGGCGCCATCGGGGACGAGCAGTTGGGAGTCCCGAACAACAGGAAGCACATCAGTGAGTCAAACCCTCTGTCCGTCGAAGGGGTTACGAGCTGGTCACCGCTCGAAGTCGAGGCGCCCGGCGCGCCTGCCAGGTGGTGAGGACTGTAATAGCAGGCGTCTTGCGGGTCGCCACAGACCGCAAAGTGGCCAGCCGGGTCGTCCAGATTCACCGGATCTCCATTGACATATGTATACCGGTCGAGTGTCAACGGGTCCGTGCCGACACTTACGTTCGCAGCCGAACCGCCGGTACGGTATGAGTCTGGCGTTAGGAACGCCGACTTGCTGGGGTCATAGGTCCTGGACCCAAACTGGTAGTCGCCCGTCATTGAGTCAAGGCGCGCGGCTCGGTAGAAGTAGTCGTTCGGCGTGGAGCCAGTGTTGCAGGGGCTTGCGCTGGTTGAGGGCTGGCCGCCTTGGGCGATCGGCGTTCCGAAGGGGTCGTACCGGACCGTACACGCCACGATCGGACTCCCCGCTGCAGTTCCCGTAACCGTCGACACGTTGCCGTGTCCGTCGTCGAAGAGGTTCTGGAGCCCAATGCTGGGTGCGTTAATTGCCTGAGGGCTGCCTGTTGGACCGATTTCTACCGGCGTGTCGCCAGCAGTTGCTCCGCCACTGCGTGCCTCGACGGCTGCCTGCTTGCTCAGCCCCGAGTAGTGGAGTGTCGTGGTCACCCCAGCCTCGGCTTGGGTAATCTGCCGGTCCAACGCGTCGTATGAGTACGTCGCGGTTGGATTGCTGCTGCTGCAGCTCGCGTTGCTGTTCGTGGCACCGACCGCGTGTAGGCGATCGAATCCGTCGTAGCAGAATGTGCTGCTGCCGTCACTGAGTAGCCGTCCAGCCGCGTCGTACGAGTAGCTGCTAGTGGTACCCAGCGCGTTCCTTTGACTAGCGATCGAATCGTCTGGGTTGTAACCCCACGACTGGTTGTTGTAGCTCGTACGGTTTCCGTCAGCGTCATAACCGATGGCTGAGCTGAAGACCGATACCCCGCCTGCGGACTCACTGAAGCTATTCAGTCGGTTCGCATTGTTGTATCCATAGACGAACGTGTAGCTCACTGCGGGCCCAGGCGCGGCGCCGATACCGCTGAAGGTTTGCTGAACCTGGTGGTAGTCTCCGTCGTACTGATAGCCCCAGCTGGCGAGGGTTTGCCCACCGCCGGAGAGCGATTGAGTCCCCAGTGTGCCATCGGCGTTAAACCCGTAGCTGACGACCTCACCGTTCGGCCGAGTCTGGGTGTGAAGTCGGCCGGCGGCGTCATAAGTCCAAGACGTGGCCCCGCCAAATGTCCCCGAACTCATGCTTATGGGGAGCTCTGAGTCTTGGTATGTATAGGTGCTCAGGACGGTAGTTCCGCCTGTCTCTTGTTGCGCTGCGAGCGCACCGGCACCGTCGTACGTGAAGGCAGTCGACTTTGTCCCATCGGAGGTGAGACGCGGCAGGTCGTCAAGGTAGTACCCGGCGGTCGTCGTGTTCTGGCTTGTGCTGTCGTGCGACGAGATCAGGTTGCCTGCGGCGTCGTATTGATCGACAATCGTTTCGCCGCCACGGCCAGTCTGCTGCTGGAGTCGGTCGTCGGGATAATACGAGAGGCTCTGAGTCCCGGCGTCACTCAGCACCGACTGAACCGAGTTGACCGTCTGGTCGCGGACGGTGAGCTTTCGCCCAGCGCCATCGTAGCCGTATGTCGTCAGCCTGAATTGCGTCTGTGAAACGTCCGAGGCGACTTCGGTCGAGGCTAGCAGGTTATCCCAGGTGTAGGTGTTCGAAGTTGTGACTCGATTAGGGCTTGTGACCGCCGTCGCATTGCCATTTCCGTCGTAGCCGTAGTCGGTCTCGTCACCATTCGCGTCCCGAACCGCTGCCTTGAGATCGTCATTGGAGTACGAGAACGTCGTCGGCAGGCCGCGACCGTCAGTCACGCTGGTCACGCCGCCGTCGCCGTTGTACTGGTACTGCGTCAGGTGCGTCGCGTTCGGGCCGGCCGGTTTTGTCTCGGTTTGGACTAGCCCATCCTCGTAATACGAAGTGGTCTTCACGTTTCCCAGCGCGTCGGTTTGGCTAACGACCTGACCCTTGCCGTCGCGGTTCAGCGTCTCAGCACAGACTCGGGATCCCTGAACCACGCCTCCGCAGTTCTGCACCGAAGTTGAGGCGGGGTTCGGCAGTTCCACCGACGTGAGGAGGTTGTCCTCGCTATAGGCAAAGCTGGTGTAACGGTTATCGCTGCCGGACGATGTAGGCATGTAGGTCTTAACCATGTTGCCGGAGCCGTCGTAGACAGAACGCGTCACGCACAAGCCCAGCTGTGTGGGGTAGACCGGTACGTTCGCGACCGGAGGCGGGGCCGTTGTTCCGCACTGTGTGCTCTGTGTGGAACTCAGGTTCTCATCGCTGAAGTTCGAAGATCCGTTGTCGTAGCGCGGGACGTACTGCCTGAACGCGCGACCGTCGGCATCGTAGTCGGTACGCAGCATGAATCGGTAGTCAGGCGAGCTCACAGAGCTCGCAAATGCCCTCGGGTCGAGAATCGCCACCACATTCCCATCCGCGTCGTAGATTCGTCGCGTCCGGATGTTTGAGCCGCCATTGGCGTCGGGGATACCCGCGCTCCCGGCGGACGTCGAGCTGGACCCCTGAACGGTGTCGACTAGCCGGTTGTCGGCATCGAAGCTATACGCCGTGATCAACCCTCCAGGCCTGGTTACGGACGTCTGGTTGCCGTTCGGGTCGTAGGTCCAACTCGTCGTGTTCGACTGCGAGGCATCACGGTGGACCATCTGGCTGCCCATCCGGTCCAGTAGGTTGAAGTTGGTCGACGTGGTGTGCTGGTTGGGGTCGGTAGTCGCCGTAGTGTTGCCGTCTGCGTCGTACCCCAGCGTGGTGGTCTCGGTCGTGCCGGCCTGGCGGATCGTTGTCTTGCTGTGGAGTCGGTTTGCGGGATCGTACGCGGACGTGATGACAAAGTTTGCAGCTGGCCCTTCGGTGAATGCTCGCGGCGGGTACAGAGCCACAACATTGCTCGCGAGGTCATAGACTCTCTGCGTCTCAAGGCTCAAACTGCTCGTTCTCGGCACGAACTTGGCGGTCTGTCTGTGCACGGCATCGTACTGGTAGGTTGTAACGAAGCCATCTTGATCTTGCATCGACGCAAGGTTGTTCACGCCGTTGTAAGTCTGGAGCGTGAAGCAGACCGTCGTACCGGCAGGGATAGGGCTGTCACCAGTTGTTGATTGCCGGCAGCCGGCAGGGACAGCCGACGCGTTCCACGGGCTTCGGGAAGCGAGAGTGTAGGTAGGTCGGTTCGCACCGTCGTACTGATACACGGTGTAATGCCCATCGGGGTCCTGCCTCGACGCTTTGTTGTCCAATGCGTCATAAAAGTATGTAGTCAGAGGGTGTACGGAGCTGCCATCCCATTGAGTCACACTAGGTAGCTGGGTCGTCTTCAAGGTGTCGTTCGCGTAGAACGTCTGGGTAACATCGAAGGCCGAGCTGCCTTGTTGGTTACCTCGCGCCGGACGGACCGTCAGCCGGTTGCCGTTTGGGTCATTGGTGTATGTGATTGTGTTGCCGATCCCGTCGATCTGGCCTGTCAGATAGCGCCACGGAGTCGCGGCGGCCCCGTAGTCCGTCTCCTGGGCCGCTAGACCGAGATTACCGGGGCAATCCGAGAGCAGATGGCCCTGCGTGCTGTTTCGGTCCCACGTCTTAAGCAGGTGCCCTGCGCGGTCATAGACAAAGCAGACGAAAGCGCCGGTCGGATCAGTCTCCGTTTTGAGCCACCCTGCCGCAAGCGCGTTGCCGGAGCTGTCCAGGTCGGTGCTTCCGTAATACGAGTAGTGGTAACTCGGCGGTGACTGGCCGCCGACCTCGGCAATTGCCTTCGGCGTGGTCTTGGTCAGCTTCTGGCCGAACTGATCGTAGGTGTAACGCGTGATCGCGTAAACGGGTGCTCCGCTTGAGACACTGCCGTCAAGCGGAGCGTCCTGCTCGCACACGTCGCCCGTGTTACTGGTGGGCGAAGCTGGGCTCGCGCATACAGCATCGTCAGATCCATCTGAGTCACTCGCGATCGAGTCGTTGTCCCCGTCCGGATCGGTCGCTGGTGCTGCGTTTGGACTCTGGGTCGCGGCATCGTCAACGCGGGTGGTCGTCAGGTAGCACTTCCATGCGGGGGTGTTCTGGCACAGGCTGCCGGATGGCGGTGGCCCCGCATTCTGCGGATCGTTGCCGATCGAGTTCAGCTGCTGGGCTTGGTCGTAAATGGCGAACAGGCTGTTGGAGCCGGAGGTCAGGCTCGGTCGCGAGCACATCTGACCAGCGGGCGCCTGGCTATTGCATTCGAGCTGGCCAGAACCAGCGACGGTGTCGTCGAACGTGATGCTGGCTCCCGACGCTTGGACGTATTGGACGTGATAGCCGTACGTCGTGTCCTGGCAGATGTATGGCGTCCCCGTTGCGCAGGGTTGCCCGATAGCGTGGGCTCCTGCCGCGAGAAGGCGCCGGACTTCGAGCTGGGCGCCCTCATCGTTATACAGGTAGAGGGTGTCCTCGTCCTTACCCGTCGTCGCAACGGGAGTTTCATTGGTTGGATTCGCGGGGTTGTAGTACAGGATCTGTTCGCAAAGGTTATTGTCACGCTGCTGGTCAGGCACGCGGCAGCCGCTGCTGCCCGAATCCCAGATGTACTTCGTTGTGCGTGCCCAAGGCGTCGTCCCCGACGTGTTCTGGTAGCCCTCATCGAGTTGGCCAACGCGGCCAAAGCTGTCGATGTTGGCGAAGCGCTGCTCCTTGCCGCCGCGAGTCGCCGTGGTCACTCCGGAGCTGTAGTTGAAAGTCGTCTGGTTGCCTTGGCGGTCGCTCAGCGTCGTTAGCAGCGGTGGCAGAGCTTGCGACGTTCGGTCCTGGTACGTGAACGTTGTCGCATTGCCGCGCGGGTCG
>Ga0070714_100000459_pt1 | contig 29647 bp, 11 predicted proteins | sample LARL83metaG_FD_65450 | JGI IMG/M metagenome (GOLD analysis project Ga0070714, IMG submission 65450) | Corn, switchgrass and miscanthus rhizosphere microbial communities from Kellogg Biological Station, Michigan, USA - LAR L8-3 metaG | ecosystem: Host-associated > Plants > Roots > Rhizosphere ... | reverse complement strand
CCGGGGGAGCACCGCGGTGAACTGTGCACCCGCGCCGCCGCTGGTGAACGCGTACCACTCGGCCGGGAAGTCATGGCGCAGACTCAGCAGCAGGTACTGCGGTGCCGCTCCGGCGGTCTTCAGCAAGGTCTTCGTCGCGTCCGTGGCCGGGCCGACGAGCGCTTGGCCGCCGTCCCGTGCCGTGTAGCGGACATGCAGGATGACGTCGGTGATGGTGGAGTAATCGAAGCTGGGGATCGGCGGCAGCGCCAGGGTCCAGGTGCTTATCGCGCCGGCGCCCTCGAACGGACGGTACCGGTCGTCGCGGACGCTCGTGTCGAACATGCCGCTGTCGGAGACGGCCCCGCTCGTGACGATTGACTGGATCGAGCCGTAGAAGTCGGCGAACCGGGGGTCGGCGCTATCACCAGCCCGGGCGTACTGGCCCTGCTGCGCTTGCGACGATGTCCGTATCGAGCTTTGCTGCAGGGTCAGCGTGCAGTTGACGCTGGTAAACGAGCCGACGGTGGACGGGATGGACACCGAGACCATGTCGAGCCGCCGCATGTAGTGGCCCGGGCAATCCAGGTCGTACACCCATTCGGGGATCGTCACCGTGCAGCTTCCTGTCAGCTTAAGCGCGAGCAGCGCGGTCGGCTGAAGCTGGCGCAGTGACACGTGCTTGGTGATCTCGAGCTCGCGGACGTCGTACGTGTGATAGTCGAGGTCCAGTCGCTTGACGTCGAGGTAGAGCGGCTCACCGGACAGCAGGCCCCGGTGGCCGCTATCCCAGTAGGTCGGCTGGATATAGCTGACGGCATCGAGCTCGGGGCGCATGAGCTCGGTCTTCATCGTCTGCTCGGCGCGCCGGGCGGTGTCGAGGGCCAGCCGGTAGTAGGAGTAGAGCAGGCTGGACAGCTGACTGGACATCCAGGTGTATAGGTCCTCGTTGGAGAACTTGGTCTGCATGTAATCGAGGATTTCCTGGCTCTGGCTGGCTTGGGTCTGCGCGGTGATGTACTCGTGGTAAGCCGCCTGTTCGGCGATGAGGGACGTGAGGAGTTGGCGCCCGATCTGGGTGAGTTCCCGCGCGGCGGTGTTGGCCTGCAGCAGCCACTCGTCGGCTCGGCGCTGGTATCCGGCGGTCCGCGCGGCCATGCCGCCCTGGTCCGTCTCCCACGTGGCCTGCGTGCGCTGAATTTCGGCCATGATCTTGAACATGTCCGACAGCACCTTGCCGCCGAACACGAGGGCGTCCGCGCCAACGCCCATGAATGCCAGGTCCGCCTTGAACTCGGGGATGAAGGTCAGTACCGACGCCAGTGTGTCGTTGTCCGACGAGGCGTAGCGCTTGTCACGCGCGGTCGGCATGTGGATGTTGAGCTCCGCGTCCTCATTGGTGTTCAAGTACAGCTGCCCGGTGCCGGCCGCCCCGGACTGGACGGCGGGGGAGCTGGCCGTGGGCCACTGGATTTTCGGGTAGGCCTGCAGTGGGATCGTCAGGTCGTACTGCCCGACCAAGGTCTGGTAGACGTCGCTGAAGTTTGCCTCGGTCAGCTCCAGCTTGTGGTCGACGGTGAACGTGTCGGGCACGGTGGCCGGATCGGGTGCCAGGTTGAGCAGCCGCAGGTAATAGGTGTACCGCTCGAGGGCCGAGGCCCTGGTGCGCAGCAGCGCCTCGGTGGCCGCCTGCGCCTGCTGCCACTGCAGGAAGCGCACGTTCTGGATGCTCGCCTGGACGGCGACCTCGTGGGTCTGCCGCAGCTGCGCGAGGTGCTCCGCCTCGCCCTTCTCGATTGCCGACAGCAGGCTCGCGCCGAGCGAGCGGACCTCGGCCGCCATCTCGGTGGCCTTTTGGATGAGCACCTGCGCGCGGAACGGCCCAGTCGGCTGGTTAAGCCCGCTCACCGCGCTGCCCAGGTCCAGCCCCGCGGCCGTGGCCGCGACCAGCAACGCGGGGCTGATCGCCGCGTCGAACAGCGGCATCAGCTGGACCTGACCCTGGAGGTTCTCGCAGCTGCGGATCTTGTTCAGCCGGTCCTCGACGATGCCCCAGTAACCGAGCAGCTTGGTGTTCGGCGGCACGCAGAAGTAAAGCGTCTGCCCCATGCCGAGCAGCGGCCCGTTCCCGCCGGCGCTTCCCGAGGCCGCGGTGACGATGTTGAACGGCAGCTGGCCCTCGAGCGCGACCAGGGCGTTGCCCATCGGGTCGAGGCCGGCCTTCTTCAGGTCGTTGTAGCACTTGGCCGTGACCGTGCCGACCGGCGGTACCTCCTGTGGCGACGGGCCGAGCAGGTTGGCCGCGAGCACGTAGCACAGCGTCGCCTCGTTGACCGTCTCCACCGTCATCTGCGCGAACAGGCTGTCGCCCCAGGCGATGAGGTTGTCCAGGTACTTCATCACCACGTAGTACTGGAACGCGCTCGGCCGCCCGCGGGCCACCACGAACGGCTCGAACGCCGCCGTGCAGCTCGCGTTGTAGTTGTTGATGATGTCCTGCTTCGCCTGCGCGGGGTTCGGAATGAGCGGGGTCGGCTGAAGTTCGCTGTCGGGCGTGCTCATCAAGGTGATCAGTTCGATGATGTTCGCGGCCACCGGGTTATTACGGAAGTACAGGCATTTCCAGTACCGCGCCGGCGGCGGGACCGACGCGTCGCCGGGGCCGTTGGACGTGGGGTCGAAGACGTAATGGAACCATTTCTGCGCCTCGGCGAACCGGCCGTTCTGCGACAGGTGGACGGCGACCGCGACCGGGATGTGGTAGATGAGCTCCCAGTTGTAAGTGCCGTATGCCAGGGAACCGTCGAAGTCGATGGCCTTCGTCGGATAGGGCGTGAAATCGATGGCTGGGTTGGAGTCGGGGTTTATCGTGTAGTCGCTGGCGAAGAACGACTGGGACTGGCCGAGTTCGTCCGGGTTGAGTAGGGCCGCGATCGGATCGCCTGTGGCCTGGTTGAGCCGCTGGATAAGCGGTCCGATCAGCGGGTGGAAGAAATTGCTGAACTGGTAGTCGTAGCTGCTGGTGGACCCCGCCAACGGCGTGCCACTGACGATGGCCCGGTCGGTGGCATCCGAGAACCTGGCACTGGTCATGATGAAGCCTCCTCGCTGCCCGCGAATCCGATCCGGCTGCCGTTGAACTGGACGGCGTTTCCATCGGCGAGCACCCAGCGCAGCCCAGGGGTAAGCCCGAGCACGCGTTGCCTGCCGCTTGGCGTGCCGATTTCGGCCATTGTTCCCGCGGGACGCGGTGGAGTGGCCAGTCCGGCGAGCCTCGAAATGGCGGCCGCGGTGTCGTTGACGGCTGGCGCGTCGGCCATCATCAGGCCGGTGAAATCGGCGGCCGAGACCTGGGTCGCCGTGGTGGTCACGTAGAAGGCGTTGCGCGCGTCGGAGAAGAAGAACGGAATGCTCGACTGGTTGGCGACGTTGGGTTGCGCCTCGACAACGGACATCGGCAGGATCCCGTCGAGCACCTCGAAGAAGCTGGTGAAGGAATTAGCGGGACTGCTCGGATTGAACGCGCCATAGGCGGTGAGGAGCTCGCCTGTCGTCGCGGAGATGTTGCGGACATACTGGGGCGCCGTGAACGGCACGCTGGTGACGCCGAGTTGGCCCCACTGAACCGGCGCGCTGTGCGTGTTATACACGACGAATCCCTGTCCGCCGCTGCTCGGATTGGCCGTCACCCGCGGTTCGGCGAGGTACGGCAGCACCTGGAGGTAGAGCGCGCCGTCGTTCGGGTCTGCGGCCATCCACGGCCACAGCTGTATCAAGGACCTGTCGAACTTGCTGTAGTCGGCGAAGGGATTGATGACCAGCGGATTGTCGTGGTCGGAAGTCTTGGCCGGCTGCCATTTGCCGTTGTAGTACTCGCTGTAGCACAGCACCGCGCCGATGGTCGACAGTGTCTGCGCCGTATCTGCCGCGCTGCCAATCACCTGCGCGACCGGCCCTATCCCCGTGTCGGTTTTGCTCGACGGCGGCAGATAACCGGTCAGGGTGGTGGGGGTGACCGCCGGGCTGTGCTGTATCTGCAGCCAGAACAGCATCAGCCTGCCGTTCCACACGTAGGGGATGACGGGGACCCCCTCGATCTTGAGCGGGATCTCTTCCCACGCGCTCCACACCCCGTACGCGAGCTGGCGGTAGTAGTGCCTGCGGTGCGCGCCCGAGGAGCAGGCCACGACATGCACGGTGTTATTTGTGCCGGCGCCTGCGTCGTCGTAGTAGATCCCGCACGGCTCGAGCTTGGCGACCTGCTCGAGGTTGCTGAGGTAGTCGAGGTAGGCCGTCGCGGCGGTGTCATCGGTGATGTCGCTCTGCAGCAGCTGCTTCATCGTGGCCTGGCAGATGGGGGACTGGTCGTCGCGCAGCCCCTCGTCGAGCCAGTTCTCCGGCCACAGGAAGACCTCGCGGTTGGCCTGCCAGACCCGGTAGCGGCTCCGCCACGTCCACTGCCTGGCGTCGATGTCCGCCGGGCTGACCAGCGGTTCGAGGTTGCGCAGCGCCCGCTCGATGAACAACTGGACCGACGAGAGCGCGTGCCGGATGCGGGACGTCTCCATGCACGGCTGCATCTGGGTGTCGAACAGGAAGTAGCCGAACAGGTCGTCTGCGGTGCACGGCCTGGTGTCGGTGGCCGCGATGCCGAGCGCTGTCAGGATCGTCGGGCCGGCCTGCACGAGTATGTAGGCCACCAGGGCGTCGCGCTGCTTGATCCGCAGCGCGTCGTAGACCGGCTTGACCGCCGCCAGCCAGTCAGGCTCGGCGTACCGGGACCGCACCGCCGCCTCGAAGTTCTCCACCGTGGTCGTGCCGGCGTGGTCCGGGTCGTTGGTGGTGGCGGGGATCAGCGTGTCGGCGGTGATGCCGCTCGAGGTGACGACGGTGAACGCGTCGTTCAGCCGCCGCAGGACAGCGAGCGGCGTGGCCGCCCCGATGCCCCCCAGCGAAGCGGTGCCGTAGAAGTGCTTGAGCAGGGCGCCGAGCGACACCTGGTCCCAGCCGGTGAGCGCGAGCAGCGCGGGCGCGGGATCCGGGGTTGCCGTCGTCATTTGCTGCAGCACGCTGAGCAGCCGTCCGGCGGCGGGTGCCTGGGTTCCGGGGGAGTACCGAGCCTTCAGCTGGGCGTAGCCGAGTATCGCATCGAGCACGGTCGCGAACTGCGCGGACGCGGGCGCCCCCGGCTGGCCGGCGGTCAGCAGCGCGTCCGTCCAGAGGCCGCCGCTCACACTCAGGCCGGCACCGGCAATGAGGTACCCGATGTCTGCCGAGGTCAGCGTCAGCGCCGAGCCGAGCGTGGTGATCTTGAGGAAGCGCACGTAGGTCACGCCGAGGTTGGCTACGAGGGAGGCCGGGAACAGGGCGGTGGCCGGGATCGGCTGCCAGCCGGTGCCCTGCGTCTCCCAGGTGACGCCGAACGTGGCGGACAGTCCCGTCGCCGTGATCGTGACCGGTGTCAGCGCGCCACCCGTGAAGGGCAGCGCCCCGTTGTTTTTCCAGCTGCTGCCCGTCTGCAGCAGCGCTACGTCGGCGCCGCCGAGGCTGAGCGTGACCGCCGCGCCGGGGTCGGCGGTGAGCTGGATGTTGTAGTCGCCGTCCTGCGGCGCGCACAGGTACCCGGTCCAGGTGGCGCCGATCGTTGTAATGCCGGGTGCGGGCGAGGGCAGCGGGTTGTCGGTGCCGTACGTGAGAGTCGCGAACGGCGGGACGGGCTTGGTGGGGTCGTTGCCCGCGTATATGACGTCCAGCCCTGTGGTCTCGATGGCGGTGAGTTCCGCTATCGCCGCGGAACCGCCGTCGGTGCTGTGCATCACGGTCGCGTCGCCGAGCAGGGCAGGCGCGAAACTCGGGTCGGTGCCCGCGGCCGAGGTGACCGCCGCCAGCGCCTGCTGCTGCTTGCGTCGCGTGGCCAGCCCGCCGACCAGGCCGGCGAGCAGGATGTCGTACCGTGGCGGCAGCGGCAGCGCGGACGTGACGAACGCGGTGCACAGCCCCCGCAAGTCAAGATCGGTGCCGCTGTAGGTGGCGAAGAATGGGTCGGTCGCGGCGGTGTTCGCCGCGGCCAGGCTGTTGATGGCCGCGACCAGGGCGGCGTCGGTCCCCGCCGCGGTGACCAGGCTGGCCGCGGTGGCGGGAGCGAGGAATCCCGCGAAGCTGAGCTGCTTGGCGTAGTCGTCGTACGACAGCCCGCCGCTGCCGGCCGCGGCGACTGTCGGGGGCAGGGCGCCCGTGGGAGCGGTGTAGCTGACCGAGGTCACCACGGCGCCGGTGAGCAGTCCGAAGAAGAAGTCGGCCGCAGCCGCCCCGGTCACCTGCGTCATCAGCGACTTGGCAAAGGTCCCACTCGGGTCGTCCTTGACGGTGAACTGGCTGTCCACGGCGGCGAAGCCCTGCCGCAGCGCGCCGGCGAGCCCGGTGATCACCGACTCGGCGGGCGCCGACGTGCCGGACAGGTCCCAGTTCCACAGCAGGTACAGGGCCTGCGACGGCGACAGGCCCGCGCTCGCGAGCGCCTGCACGAGCCGGGCGAGCAGGATCAACGGCGGCTCGACCGGCGCCGTTGCCGCCGGGTCGGGCGGACCGGCGAAGGGGTTGATCCCCGTGCATTGGATGAGTAGCAGCAGTTCGCGGACGCTGACGGAGAGCGCCCGGGCCAGCCAGCCACGCCGGTAGATCTCGGTGATCGTCGGCAAGATGAGCGGGGTGCCCGCGTCGTAGCGCAGGTTGGCGATGATCAGGTTGAACTCGGCGCCGGTGAGGTTGAACGCGGCGCACAGCGCGCTTTGATGATCGAGCAGCGAGGGGGTGCCCGGCTGCGCGGCGCCCGGCAGCACCGGCTGGAACGCGGGGTCGGCGCGGAGCATCGCCGGGGTGAGGAACATCCGCGCGTACAGCGAGTCCGGCCCGGTGGTACCGATCGGCGCCCAGCAGGCGAGCAGCCCGGGTAGGTCGGCCTGCAGGTCCAGGCCGAGCAGCGTCACCGCCTCGAACGCGAATCCGACGCGCGGCAGCATCTGCTGGAACCGCTGGTCGAGATCCTGTGCGGGGGTCGCACCTGTGCCGGGCGGCGGGCAGAGAGCCGCGATGACCGCGTCGGTCTGTTCGATGGACAGCCCGAGCTTGCGCCAGAGCCTGATGAACCGCGCGATGCGCAGGAAGTCGAACGTTGTCAGCGGGGTCGGGGGCGTGGTGGGATTGGCGTACGCCAGGCTCATCTGCGACGTGTCCGCGGGCGCACCCGCCACGTCGATGACGATGAGCTGCATGATCTGGTCATAGTTCGCGTTGATCCAGGCGACGACTGCCCCGCCGTAGGGGGTGGTGTCGAGCCCGGTCGGCAGCAGTGGGGTGAGGGGAACACCGAGCGTGCCCTCGTGAATCAGCTGCATGGTCCCGAAGCTGACCGTGAGGGCCCGGGCAAGCGGGATCAGCGCCGCCTCGGGATTGACGAAGGTGGTCAGCAGGATCGACGCCAGGTCCGTGTAGGAGACGCCGGCCCGGCGCGAGCATTCCTGCAGGCCGGAAAGCGCGGTCACCGCCGCCGCGTCCGTAGTCCCCGCCTGGAACCCGTACAGGTCGCCGATCGACACGGTGGCGCTGTCGGTGAGCAGCTGATACTCCGGACGGGACAGGCCGAGCCGCTCGGCGAGGATGTCTCGCCAGCCGTAGACGGTCCCGATGAGTTGCGCGCCGAGCGGCGGTACAAAGCTGTCGTTGTCGCGCAGCCGCGTCATCAGGTCGTCCAGGTTCAGCCCGAGGCTGGACATGAGCAGCCGAAGCCGTTCAAGCGACCGGTCGAAGGGCAGTGGTGCCGGTCCCCAGGCACCTTTGAGCGTGGTGTAGGCGCTGCTTGCCGTCGTCGAGTCGTCGAACTGCGGCTCGGCGGTGAGCTCGTTACTCGACAGGCTGCCGTCGGTGTTGTGTCCCGCGTAGTTGGCCAGCGAGAGCGCGCTGGCGACGTAATATTCGAGCGTCTCGTTGACCAGGTCGATGTACGGCAACCCGATGTTGGTGTTGTCGCAGGTCAACGGCAGCGCCGCGATGTCGGGGCGGCGGCCGAGCAGAACCGTCTGCGGGTTCTGGAACCCAGTCGCCGGGGTCGTGATGTTGATGAAGTCGAGCAGGTCGACCAGGTAGGCCGCTGGCCCGGTGATCGACTGGCAATCGTCGCAGGCGCTGTAGTCGAGGCTGCCAAACAGCTCCTCCAGAGTCGCCTGCGCGAAGATCGGAGTTGGCGGATCAGGGGGGCCGACCCGAGCGCGGGCCGCACCGTCGGCGGCCGCGTGCCCGGCGAGCGGGTCGATGATCAGGCCGGTGCTCTTCGAGCCGAGCGCGGGTGCCAGCCGTGCGCCCAGGTAGCCGAGCGTGAGGCTGAGCGTCGAGGCGTGGATCGTCCGGGCCTGCGCGTAGATCGCGTTCGCCGCGTCCTCACCGCCGACCGTATCGGCGAAGGCGGTGCGGAAGGCGGCCTGCGTGTGCCTGGTCACCGCGTACGCGGAGTCGATTCCGGCCCGCAGCAGCCCGGCCAGCGCCTGCGAGTTCTGCGTCATCTGGTAGACCCGCTGCACTCGCGTGATCTGTCCGATCGCAGCCTGGTCGAGGCCCGGCTCAACCCCTGTCCTGGCCAGGTATCTGACGATCGGCTCGCCGCCGATGTCGAAGTCTCCCTGGGCGGCGGTGAGGAATCCGCCGACCGCTGACTGCAGGCCGGCGCCGCCGAGCACCGGAACGGTGCCGTCATGCACAAGCTGCCCCATGACCGCGGTCGGGAAGCTCAGCCGCACCTGGGCCGCGAGCAGGTCGGCGTAGTTCGCAGCCTTCTCCGCCGCGTCGGAGCCCGGAATCTGCGCCGGCACGGCCGTCTGGCTGATCAGCGGGAGCCATGATTCGGCCTTGTGATAGCCATGGACCACCAGGTCCGATGCCGCGGTAATCGGGAGGGCGCCCGCCGCCTGGAACAGGGCGCTGATCAGCGGGCCGTTGTTGACTGTCAGGTAGGCCAGTTGCCCAGTCAACCGCAGGCGGGCGCCGGTTTGCGTACCGAATGCCTGGTCGGCCTGTGTCCACATCTCGGCCGGGTTACCTTGGCAGGCAGCGTAGATGTCCGCGAAACGCTGGTGGCTCTCGGCGTCCTCGCCGAACGTCACCGTGAGCAGGTCGCCGAGGCTGGACACCCCGACCACTGGCGGCGCTGTGATGACGCTCGCTGCGCGGACCGACGTGAACCCGCGCACCGCAGCCGGGATCTGGTCCCGCAGGTTCCGCGGGATCACGCCCTGGCTGATGGACTGCGCCCAGATCCGCTCCAGGCTGGTCGGCTGGGCCCGGTACAAGGTGCCGGGGTCGGCCGCCAGGCCCGCGCGGAACAGCGCGTAGTAGAACGCCGGATGGATGCCCGCCGCCGGCTGTGCCTGGCTGAGCTGCGCGGCCATGCTCGCCATCCCGACCGCGCGCGCGTCCCAGCCGGACTTGCCGGCCAGGTACGTGACGTCCTGCTGGCCGTTGTTCTCCTCGAGCCCCGCGAGCGAGCCCGGGTAAAGCGCCGCCAGATCCGCGGTCAGTGCCTCGTACTCGCTGGCCAGCCCAGGGGTATCAGCAGGGACTACCACATCGAGGCTGATCACGACCGGCGCGTTGTAACGGACCGCGGAACTGGCCGCGACACTCCCGTTCACCAGCACCTGCACCTGCAGGTCCGGCGCGGACTTGTGCCTCGCCGCTAGTACCTCAACTGGGATCGTCGCGCTAAGCAGGAAACCGCCGCTCCGATCGGTCGTCCCGTTGACAAGCGGAACGTCACCGCCCACGTTCTTGTCGACGAGCCGCAGAGCCAGATCGGACACCGCCGGGGTACCGCTGACTATTCCGCTGACCGTGTACGTACTGGGGTCCACGGCTTCGGGCCGGGCCGGACCTGGGTCTTTCGGCGGGCCGACGGGGACCGCCACCGTCGGCAGCTCCTGCGTAGGCTGCTGCAGCAACGGCAGCGTCGCGGTACCGTCCGTCGCATGCGTCCCGCCCGGCTCGAACCGGGCTACAAGATCAGCGAACCGCACCAAGTCCCCCGCCCGCAGCACGCGCGGCCCGGTTAGCCTCTCACCGTTGACGAACGTCCCAATCGTGGAGTTGAGATCCCGGATCGTCACCTGCCCCGAGTCATCAACAGTCACCTGCGCATGTCGCTCGCTAACGAATGGATCATCTACCACCACATCCGCCGAAGCCGAATGCCCGAGCACCACTTGAGGCTTATTCAGGAGAAAGACCATGTCGGCCTGTTCAGCTGGCCCCGTTACGACCAGCCGTGGCGCTCCTTCGTCTATGACCATGGTGAACCTTCCAAGTTCGGAGGCCTGCCCCTCATCGAGACCGCCACCATCTCCCGATGTTGAACCCAGTGGCCAGAGCGACGAGCCTCAGCCCGGCCAGCCGTACCCATCCCACGGGTGTGAAGAAAGACGCGAATAGGAAACCCGCCGCCCTGATCGGTCGTCCCGTTGACAAGCGGAACGTCCCCGCCCACGACCAGGCGCGGCGTGACGACGTCTTCGATAACCACTGTGACCTCACCTACAGCTAAGGTTCTTTGAAATGCTCTTTGGGACCAGTCCACGATTTGAGGTTCTTTACCGCTCCGCGGTCTAGCCAGTAGACGCGTTCCTCGGTGACCGTGTACTCGTAAGCCGCGGCGCCGCCCGCGTCAGGCATCGGAGGCTTTACTATCCGGCCGCCGCCTTGATAGGTGAAAGTTGGCCATGTCCCGGGACGAGTAATCAAGGCGGGAGCGTCATCCATTCCGAAAAGCTGATCAACCACCCATTTGCCGTCCTTAACTTCCTCTTGGTAACCCTTCAGATAAACAAAGTGTCCGGTGACGCCTTGGTAAATTACGGGGTGGCCGGGGCGCGTGTCTCTCGCGGTAAAGCCGCCTTCGTTTACTCCGACAAGGCCTGGCATGCCGCGGTCGATCACGCTCTTCGCGTACTTGAGCACTTCCTGGGCCTGCTCTTCGTCGTATTGGATGTTGATGTGGCTGGAACCCGCGTCGGGGTTTCCCTTCCAGGTCCGCAAGGCCGGATGGCGAACCACGCCCGCATCTGGATTATCGGGGTCTTTGAGGTACACACCCTCGATGAGGCGTTCCGGTGTCGTCTTTTCAACTGATTTCGCGGCCCCCACGTAGCAGCCAGCGTCCGGGTCGTAACCTACGTAGACCAGTCCCGGATGTTCTTCCACCTTCCTCAGCTTGACTGTGCGCCGGATTACATGACCGGCGCTATCCGTGAATTCGTTCACCACGAGGTCCGGACGGCTTGGCGCGGGCGGCGGTGGGGGGGGCGACGGCGGGCCGGCGTCTGGTGCCCGCGACGGGACGCCGGCGTCCGCGGGGTCCAGGCCGGATTTATCGGTGTAGCGCATTGGATTCGCGTGGCCGTAGCAGTAACGGCTTTCTCCTCCGGCGATTCCGGCCGGGTCCGGCGCCGTCCAGCGCCCGAGCCAACCGGCGTAATATCTTGCAGCAAGGTAATGCAGCCCGTTTTCGCTGTCGCATTCCTTGCTGGTGTAGCGGTACCGCTTGAGGCTTACTTCCGCTGCCGACGTGCCTGCGATGAACGAGGTATCGCCGTACGGGAAATACTCCTCATAGGTGAGGACCGCGGCGTGATCGTCGACCTCCAGGCACGCCGAGCTCAGGTGGTTGGAGAACTGGTAGCGGATGGTTGTCACAGGCGGTGCGCCGGGTTTGGTCTTGTCGTAGCTGGTCTCGACCAGGGCAAGGTGCTTCGCGCCGTCGGGGATGATGACCGTCTGCCGCTCGAGGGTGAGGGTGCCCGTGTTGTCGTAGGACCGGTAGACCTCGTAGTTGCCGAAGTAGATCCGCTCGCTCTGCGGGATTCCGGCGGCGCTGAACGAGATCTTACGGACGCGCTTGCCTGTCTGGTCGTAGCTGTACCAGGTGGACGGCTGCGCGCCGCCGCCTGAACTACGAGACGTGGTCTGCAACTGGTCCTTGAAGTCCCAAGCCAGCACCGGCAGCCCGAACATGGACGTCATGTTCCCGTGCGAGTCGTACGAGTACGGCTCGGTGAGCGTGCCGGCCTGTGTGCTCGTCAGCCAGTTGTTGGTGGCGATCGAGGCGTAGTTGTAGGTGCGGGTCCAGCCGCCGCCGGTCGCCACGTGGCGCACGCTTGAGATGTTGCCGACGTGATCGTAGGCGAAGTACTCCGTGTAGTTGCGCATCTTGGTCGTGTCCGAGGGCAGCACGATCGACTGGAACGGAGTGTCGTCCGAACCGGTAGGCGCGTCGGGTGCCTGCCCGAGGTGCTCGCGGCCGTTAGCGATGGTCAGCCGGTAGATGGCGTCGTAGGTGTAGTCCCCGACCGGGGCGACCAGCTGGTTGTTGAAGAACACCGTGGACTGCGCGGCATCGGCAATGCGCGTGACGTTGCCGACGGGATCGTAGGTATACGACAGATTCTGCAGCGGCCCGGGTCCGGCGCTGGCCGGCCGGGTGGTGACCAGCTGGGTCAGCCGGAACGTCTCCGGGTCATACGTGTAGCTCGTGACGGCGAGGTTGCCGTACGAGATCGACTGGCGCTGGCCCTTCGGGTCGTAGCTGACCGCGGTGACGTAACCCGTCGCGGTTCCGCCGGGCTGGGTGAGCGACACCTGCGCGAGCAAGGACCGCTCGCCCCAGGTGAATACCGTCACGCTGCCGTCCGGCATAGTGGTCTCGATGACGCGGTTCAGCGCGTCGTAGCCGGTCGACGAGGTCAGCAGTGTCGCCGGATCCAGGGCGAGCGGCGGCACCGCCGACCAGTCAGGCGGGTCGGCAGTCTGCACGGTAGCGAGCAGTTGCTGGCTTGCCTCGGCCACATTCCCCTTGAAGTCCCTGCTGACCGTGGTGGCGACGCCGGCTCCGCTGAACGCCTGGTACACCGACGCGCGCAGGTTGTTCCCGACATCGTTCGGCTGTCCTTCGCCGTAGACGGTCTGCTCGGCGAGCACCGGCGCCGCTCCGGCGGTGCTCACCGAGACCCCGGTCGGGCGCCGCGCCGCGTCGTAGGAATGCGCGATCGCCTGGTCCCGATCATCCCATGACCTGAGGGGGCTGCCGTCAGCCGCGGGGAGCAGCCAGCGATGGCCAGAGTCGGCACCGTCCGTTCCGACAATGCTTCCTGACATCGCATAGGTAGTCGCCATGACCACCCGGGCGAGCGGGTCGGTGGTGGCGAGCACCCAGCCGGAGATGTCAAGGCCGAGGAGGGTCTCGTACTGGCCGTCGGCGGCATTGTCGGCCACGGTGCGGAACACCCGGCCCAGGGTGTCGAAGTCGCTGATGCCCGGCGTGTTCGCATGCGCCTTCGCCTTCGCGGCGGCGTCCTGCTGGTCGGCGCCGAGCCCGCCGCTGCGCCGCGCCGCGTACCACGCGCTGGTCAGGACGTTGTCGTTCTCGTCGAAGTCGAGCCTGCGCCACGGGCCGAACTGCACGCTGGTGTAGCTGCCGTTCGGCTTGTCGACGCGGACCGGCCGGCTGAGCGGGTCGTACCTGGTGATGGCGGTGACGCCCCACTCGACGAGGTCGCTCTCGTTGTCGTAGACGGGGCTTGAGTCGAAGAACGGCTCGTACGCCTTCACCGGGTTCGCCTTGTTGTCGTAGACGACGCGGCCGGACCCGACCCACCGGGTCTGCGTGGCCGCGAAGACGAGCGACCCGTCGGCGGCGCGCACGAGGTTGCCCTGCGCGTCCCTTTCCGGTGCCTCGCCCGGCTCGGCCTGCGCCTTGACCAGGACGGGGCGGCCCATCCCGTCGGTGTAGGTGTAGGTCTCCAGCCACGGGGTGGCCGCGTCCTTGTGCCGGACCCGGGCACGGGAATGCGACCAGACGGGCGCGGGGTGGTCCGGGTCGGGTGCCGCGCCATTCGCCCAGGCATGGTAGGCGGACAGGTCGTAGTCGAAGGTCGTCGTGGGATCGTCGCCTGGAGCGGCCTCGTCGGTGGTCAGGTCGAGATGGTCGCCCTCGTCGGTGCTGCCGCCCAGGTCCTTGCCCATGACCGCGGTGGCGATGACCATGCCGAGCGCGTCGTAGCGTGCGCCCGTGCGGTTCTGGTTGGCGTCCGTGATCAGCCATGGCTGAAGCACCCGGTAGTTGACCCTTGCCGTCGTGGTGTTGTGCACCGCGTCGGTGGCCGTCACCACGACCAGGTCGTTCTCCCAGCCGATGGTGGCCTGGCCGCCGAACTGGTCGGTGCGTCCCTGCGGCAGGTAGAAGTGCTGCTGCGCGTAGCCGGCGTCGGGACTGGCGGGGTCGGAGGAGTAGAACAGCTGGATCGACGGTGCCCACAGGGAGCCGTCGCCGTCGAGGTCACGGTAACCGCCGCCCGCGGAAGTGTCGTCCGTGGCCAGGCCGGTGATGACGGCCGGGGTCGACTTGGCGCTGTAGATGCCGGAGACGAGCCCCGGCGTCATCGTCATCGCATAGCCGCGGTCGATCAGCGCGAGGGAATCGACCTGTCCGAGGGCTAGGGTCTTGGTCAAGTCGTCGGACCGGTAGTAGGTGCGCTCCCTCGTCACGAGGCGCTTGCATGGCCCGGGCACCGGTGAAGACTCATACGGAACGGACCGGGCTGTCTGTATGTCGGCCAGCAACTTGTCCGGGGCGAACAGCGCGCCCGGCGGGGTGAACCCGGTGAGTTCGAACTGGCGTGTTTCGACCGGGACTCCGACCCGGTACCAGTCGGGCTGGCCAGTGACGTTCGCGACGTCGTGCTCGGTGTAGGTGGCCAGCGTGCTGCCCTGCTCGGTGAACGCCGGCGCCCGGCGCGGATACCCGATGCTCGCCGATTTGGTGACGGTGCCGTAGTCGTCGATCTCCAGGGTGAGGTCGTGCGCGCATCGCGGGTCGGACGCGTCGCGCTCGTAGTGGTAGCCGAGCGACTCAAGCTCGCAAGCGTAGAAACCGCCATAGCTGCCCGCCGACGGCGGCTGCAGCAAGACCACCTGGTACCGGTGCTCGGTGCATGCGTACGGGGTGCCGACCTGCGGCGTGCCGTCGTCCGCGTAGATCTCGGTGCGCAGAACGCGGCCGCGCAGCGCCCGGCAGGCTTCCCGCATCTCCTCGGCCGCGGCTGGATCGGGAGCGGCGGGGAAGCCGGTGAACAGGGTGGCGTCGAGCGGGACCGCCTGCGGATCGCCCTGGTAGTACTCGCGTGCCAGGATCGCCGCGATGTCGGCGCCGCCGACGTAGGCGCCGGTGTGGAACCAGGTGCGGGTCCGCACCGGGGGCAGCGCGAAGTCCCCGTCGGCTTCCGGCGGGGTGCCGGTGAACGTCCCCGTCCCCGAGGCGGCGGGCATGAAGTCGGCGTCGGTCTGCTCGACCATTCCGAAGCCGCGGAATTCACGCTCGGTGCCGTCGAAGTATCCGTGGTGATAGCTATAGGTGGTCGCCAGCCTGGTCCGGCTGACCCGGTCGACGGCCGTCACGCCGGCCACCACATGGACGGAGAACGGAAGGCGGGTGGCCCAGGGGCGGCCCGCGTACCGGTCTGCCACGTAGAAGCGGGTGGACGGGGCGTATTCGAGCGTGGTTTCCGCGCCCATGTTGTTGATCATCGACGTGAGCAGGTGTGGCTTGATGCCGCCCATGAGGTCGATGTAGCGCAGTTGCCGTCCGCTGTCGCCGGGTAGCGGCGACGACCACGCCAGGCAGGTGGTGCCCGCGCCGAGCAGGTCGATCGGAGTTACCGTGGTGAGATCGTCGCCCGGCGGGGCGGAGGTCAGAGTCGTTCCGGTTGTCCAGGAGTTCCCTGACTGGTTGAACCAGATGGTGACCTGTCCGGGTCCGAGGTAGATCAGGTCGGCGGTGCCGGACCCGTCGAGGTCGGCGAGCCTGATCCTGCGCTCGTCGAAGAGATCTTGCCGTTCGAACCAGGGCGCGCCGTCCATCGTGATTTTCGGGCCGAAGCGGCCGTACCCGAGGTTCGGCCAGTAGCAGACCTCTCCGTTGCGGATCCGGACCAGATCCGACAGGCCGTCGCCGCTCATGTCCGCCAGGTATACCGAGGCCTCGCCGTCGGCGAAGACCACCGTCGGCCCGGCGTCTTCGTCATAGCCAGCCAGTGTTCGCAGGCCCGGCCCGAATCCGTCCTCGGCCAGCCAGGGGTACCAGGTAAAGCAGGGCTGGTCGGCGACGAGCACGTCGGCGAGGCCGTCCCCGTCAAGGTCGACGCTGCGCATGTTGGGGTCGGCCCAGTCGATGCCCGCCGTCGACCTGAACGCGGTGAAGGGCAGCCAGCCTCCCGCCCCGTCCCGCTCGTAGTAGCCCGCCACGGGCGGGGCGAACACCACCGCGCACAGCCGTCCGTCGCCATGCAGGTCGGCTAGCTGCGCGGTCCTGCCCAGGCTGAGCACCGGTTTGGTTGCTACCGGCTCAAGCGGCTCGAAGCGTGCCCGCGGCGGCGCCGAATCCGGTGTCCAGGCACTGATGTTGCGCTTGTAGTACCAGGCGGCGTCGTCATCTGTCAGGACGCCCTGCAGGCCCTCGCCGTCAAGGTCGGTCCATCGCCAGCGCTGGCCGTCGACACCAGCGGGCAGGTTCTCGAGCGCTTCCGGATCGGCGACGTGCACCTCGTCGTGGACCGCCACCGGCGAGTAGCCGAAATTCACCGGCGGCAACTGCCCGGGCTGTGCCCCGGTCAGGTATCCCCGCTGAGTGACGGACGTGAGCAGCGAATACACCGGAAGCGCCGGGTTGCCTGGACTGTCTGTGGCGTAGGTGAGATCGGTGGACCGGACAAGGACTGGGTCCGTACCGAGCTGACCGGGGAAAAGGTGGAACATCAGTACCCTGCGGCACAACCGGTAAGTGCGGACCTCGAACCCCGCGCGATAGGCGGAGAACGGGTCCGCCCGGCATGGCCATCCGCCCGGTACCGAGGTCAGCGGGTTGTCCCAGTCGAGGTCCCCGTAGTCGAGCAGCACCTCGAAATGCCAGCCGGCAGGCAGGGCCGGGTCTACGGACGGCCGGTACGGCGTGGTGTTGCCGTAGCGGATGCGCTTGAGATACCGGTTGGCGGTGACGGCGCGGCCTGTCTCGCTGATCGACGGCGGCACGCCCGTCGAGTCTTCGGACTGGTAGTCGTAGGCGACAACGTTGCCGCGCTGGTCATAGCTGCAGTCGAGCAGCCAGCTGAACACCCGGGCGGGGTCGGCAGGGTCGGCTATCCGGCTGGCCGGCGTCTGACCGAACAGGCTCGTGACGTTGTCCCGGGATATCGTCCGCCAGTGCGTTTCGCCCGTGGCGCTGTCGTCCCAGCGCTCGATCCTGGAGAAATCCGCCTCCACCCGCGGCCGGTAGCGGCGGATCATATACCTGTTAGAAGGATCGGGGCCAGCGTCGGGGCTCCAGCCGCCTGCCGTTTGCCTGAGGAGGGGAACCAGGTCTTCGACGTTGGCCAGCATGAAGACATCGGAATCAGCCGCGTCTTCGTATCGTGGCAGCCCCAGCGAGGTCTTGCGGGTCACCGACGGGACCGACAGCCGCCAGCCAAGCCCAAACGGGCCGTTCCCGGTCCCGGAACCGTAGACCAGGGATAGTGCTGGGTCGGAACCCGACCTACCCGGACTGGTGAATACGGGTACGGACAGGTTCGCCATCCCGGTCGCTTGGCCGATCGTCAGCTTCTCGCCGATTCCGCTGATCGCTCCGCCGCCCTTTGGCATGGAAATGGAGGGAAGAGCCAGCGTGCGGGACTGACCGGCAGGCGCCGATGCGGCGGAGCCGGGCGCGGGCGGGCTGGCGACGACAGACTCGTCCGGCGGGGAGCCGCTTTGAACGGCCGTCGTGGCCCGCTGACTGCTCGGCTGCTGCCAGGTGCCCGTCATGCGTGGTCCCCCCTTGCGCAGCCACTGCCAGCTGTCATCGGCTGGTTGGCGTCTCCACCCAGAGTGGGCGGGTGCCGCGGCAGCGGCATTGGGGAAATCCCTAATTCTTGAACCTCGCGCCGCGCCATGCCCGACCTGGCCGTAGCTGGCTTGCTTTCATGGCTTCTCGCCAGAGTCACGGTAGTACTGTGTCCGTGCTTCGTAATCCCCTGAATCAGTGATGTTTATAAAGAGCGCTGCTGAAGGGAGCCGTGTCCGCTGAGGCACAGAGGCGCTGCGCGTTAATTCAGTGCTGTCAAGTTCGGGCACCTGGACGACAAATGAGTTCTGGTAGCTAGCTAACGTTGCCGATGGCGGAGTTCTTGCGGCGGGGGCGGCCTTTGGGGTTGGCGAAGGCGCCGAGTTCCCTGCCCCGGTCGTGGCGGATGGAGTAGATCCGGATGACCTGGCCGTCCTTAGACAGCTGCACGGACCCGGCGTCGATGGCGGTGCGAGCCCGTCTTCGCCTAGCCGCGTAAGAGGTGCCCAGGAAGCTGACCACCCGGCGGCGTCAGCGAGCCGGTTCACGGTGACCCCGCGGCCGCGTCCCTCGCACGGCGGGCCGTCGGCGCCCGGGGCCGCCGGTCGGCCTGGTCGTCGCGCATCCGCTTGGCGTGGGGGCAACCAGGACCCGCGCGTGCAAGATGTCGACCAGGCCGCGGGACACGACGACCTCGACCGGCTCGCTGACGTAGGCGGCGCCGACGTGGTAAGAGAATCCCGCCAGCGAGATCTTGCCGTGCTCGTTCACCCACCGCGACACTCCCGCGGGCCGCTTCATCGCGGCTCCGGGTGCCGCTGCCGGCGCGGGTACCGGTGCTGCGGCGGACTCGTCTGGAGTGATGGACCGGTCGGTGAGCCGGAACCGCTCGACGGGCCGGCGGCCGCCGCACGACTGGGCGAACAGTCGGTCCTCTGGGTGCTTCCACACATGGTCTTGCCGATGTCGGCCTCGCCGGTGATGGCCAGCGCAACTGGCGCCCATATGCAGTTGACAAAGGCCCAGATCTCAGCGATCTCGGCTTCAAGCCACTTTCAACCCCCGAGCCGAACACAGCACACCCAGGCAGGGATGACAACCCCGGTGATCGCGGGCTGATGACCGGGACGGAGGCAGACTCAGGATGTCACTGGTTTTGGGGATTCCCGCTTGCCCGTGCGGCGGTAGCGTCACCTGGGAAAGGGAGGGACCGCGTGCCCGCGTACTTGGTCGAGCGCTACTGGCCCGGGGTGACCAGCCAAAAACTCCTCGAAGCCCTTCAGAGGGCCCGCCGAGTGATGGAAGAGATGACCGGCGAGGGAATGCAGGTCCATGACATCAGCTGCACCCTGATCCCGGGGAGGAGATGGTCTTCTCTGTATATGACGGGCCTTTGGCCATCAGCATCAGTTAGCCACGGTCTAGGTTAGCGCTTTATCTGAGGGTGAGATTAATGGCAGGTTCAAAGTTGTTCAGCGGTCCGCCTTCCAACAAGGCGACAGCTTCGACGCTCGCGACGGCAGTGGCGACCCTGTTCTGGACCATAGCTGCTCACACGTTCTGGAAGAGCATGAGTGTCGCCGACCTGACGCTCTATATCGCCACGTCAACTGTGCTTGTAACCGCGATAATAGGCTTCGTCGTTCCGGAGTCAGCTGCTTACACCGACTATAGCAAGCAAAGGCTCGTTAACCAGGCCGCGGCACAGGACACCACCTCAACTATCCCAGCCATCGTGACAAGTATCCAGAATCTGGACGCGAAGGTTCAGCAACTGGATAAAGCGATGGCCGACCGCGTGGGGACCGCACCATCACCGGACGGACTCACCAGCGAACCCGGGCCGATACTGACCCTGCCCCACTGAAGGGCAGCCGCTACCAGCCAGTTCGCCGCAGGAAGGTGTCAGTGGGGCCATAGCCCTCTTTCTCGCAGTCGTCTGCTTCCTGTCCTGGAGGCGTCAGCGCAGACGCGTTCGATCTCCTTTGGAAACAGGATCAGACCACTTCGATAAGGCTGAAAAGAAATATCGCTATACCAGACCCACCATGCGGGTAGATACCGCAGAAGGATGGTACAGCGACTTCCGGCTGACCGATAAATTTGAACAAGAACTGATCAGCGCCCTTAGTCAGCCATTCAGCCATGTCGGTTTCGACACTAATGATCTGCAAGCCTGGTGAGTTATGGCAGCACGCCGAGAAAAATCCCTGCTAAAGCCGCCGAACGAACCACTACCTGCTTTCGCTAAGAAGCCGGGCGCTTTCCCGCAGACACGCCGTCGCCGACATATGAGAGCAACTGAGCCGCCCGCCGCCCATCCGCTTATCGGCATTATGCCCGTGATCCTTGTCAAGTGGATCGTGGCTTTCCGCGGTTGCGGCGTGCTGAGGCGCCGGCGGTGGTGATCAGAAGCTCGCCGATCTGGGCCCGGGTGAGTTCGTGGTCGCGGGCGTCGTGGATGGCCAGGGGCAGGAGCCATGGGCTTGGGCGATGAGGGAATCCCCCGATCAGTGATGTCCGGGCGCACTTTGCCGCGAGAAGTAACCGCCGGGCTAATAAGCTCGCGGCGGACCTAATCCGACGGGAGACCCTGAGCGTTCCCGAGGGCTCTGCGAGGCCGGGAGGAGCCGTGCGGCCAGCTCGGTGCGGGATCTGATGCCGAGCTTTTGAAATATGTGCCGGACGTGGGTCTGCACGGTGTTCTCCGTGACGAACATCGCGGAGGCGACCTCTCGGTTGGTGTGACCTTGCGCGATCAGCGCGGCGATGCGGCGCTCGGTCTCGGTGAGTCCATCGGCGGAGGAGCGCGTCGCGATCCGGGAGATTTCCTGGTTGGCCTTAGCGGCCCACAGTGGGGCCCCCAGATGTTCGAAGATACTCAGCGCTTGGCCGAGTGAGTCCCTGGCCGCCGACTTGCACTTGGCCCGCCGCTCGATCATCCCCTTGACGAGCAGGGTCCTTCCCAGCTCGAACGGCATCGGAAGCTGGCTATGCGCGGAGAGGGCCTGGTCGATGGCTGCACCAGCCTCTTGGAAGTCGCCGTCGATGGCGGCAAGTTGGGAGCGGCATCGAGCGGCCGTTGCCAGCGCCCAAGGGCGTCCGAGCGACTTCCCTCGTGCCTGTAGTTGCCGCGCGAGCGACTGCGCCAGATCGACGTGGCCGAGGGCGGCGAGTGCCTCGATCTCGTCGGGAAGAAACTTCACCACGCTCGGCTCGCCAAGGCCGGCGGCTGCCGTTGCCTCGGCGAGCGGGCCTAGCTGAGCGTGTGCGGCCTCGTGGTCGCCGAGTGAGAGTGCGACGAAGCCGAGAACGGCGGTCACCATGGTTGACACCGGAACGTTCCCGGTTTGGTCGCAGAGGACGAGCGCCTCGTTCGCGAGTTCGCGGGCATCCCGTACCTGACCGCGGTGGGCGCGGACGAGCGCGAGCGAGTAAAGCGTTGCGGGCCGCATGGCCTGCTGCTGCGTCTCGTCGGCCACCCGGCAGGCTTCCAGCGCGTATTCTTCGGCGGCATCCCATTTCCCGGCCCAGCATTCGAGCTGGCTGAGGTGGTACAGCAGGAATGGCAGCGAAGCCTCATCGCCGCGGTCTAGAGCGAGCCGGTACCGGGAGGCCAGTCTCAATCGCGCCTCATCCAGCCGGTCGCACCATTTGAGGACCATGCCTGTAACCAGGGCGGGATCGAGCATGGGGAGCCGCCCGACCGGCTCCTTGGGAGCTGACGCCTCGAGCGCCTCGGCCCGGTCGAGCAGATCGAACTGGACCCCGTTGCCCTGGAGGAACTCGAAGAGGGCGATGCGGGCGAGCGAGTGCGCGATCAGCCGGGGGGCAGCCGCCCGCTCAGCCGAGCGCAGTGATGTTGCTGCCCAGCGGGAGGCGGCCGGCAGATCACCGGCCACCATCCGGGCGAAGGCGAGTTCCTGCTCCGCGTGCGCGCACAGGACAGGGTCGTCCGGAGCCTGTTCCACTGCCCGGCAGAACGTCTGCTCGGCAACTGGCCAGCCGCTTTGGTGGTAATCGATCGTGGCAAGCCGGGCGAGCAACGGTGCCCGGTGCGGGCCGCCCGGGCAAGCGGTGAGGACGGATTCGATCAGCTCCCGGCTGCGGGCGATATCTCCCCCGCGGAAGTAGTAGTCAGCGGCGCGTACGCTCCGGTCGCGGAGCGCGGCGGCCCGGCCTGCGGGCGTCAGCCGCATGCCCTGTTCCTCCAATGCCGCCGCGGCTTCCGGCGCACCCCTCGATGCCGCGTGCGTGGCGGCGTTGTCGAGTGTCTCGGCGATGTCTTCACTCGGCCTGTCCGCCCCGAGGGCCAGGTGCCAGGCGCGTTCCTCAACGCCCTCAACCGCCGCGGCCAGACGCTGATGTATCTCCTTGCGCTGACTCAGCGTCATCTCGGCATAAAGCACAGACCGCAAGAGCGGATGAGTAAAGCGCAACGCGTTACCGTCACGCTCGAGAATGCCGGCGTCGATGGCCTGATCGATCGCTGTCCAGGACTCCCCGTCGTCACAAGCCGCGCGGATCACGCGCTCGCGCGGATCGGAAGACGCCGCGACCAGCCGGCCCACCCAGCGTGCATCTGGCCCCAGCCGGCGCAGGCGGCTAGAGACAAGATCACGGAGGCTCCGCGGGATAGGAATGGGCTCGTTGGTCCGGGAGATATGTGGCTGACCGAGAAGCAGCCGGGCATATTCGAGGGCATAGAACGGATTTCCGGAGGATGCATCGTATAGCCGGGTGAGGGCGTACCGGGGCAGCGCTTCCCCCAGCCGTGACCGCAGGATCTCGGCGATAGCACCCAGAGTCAGCGGCCCCAGTTGCACGCGGGCAAGCCGATCCGGCGGCAGGGCACGGTCCAGGCCGAGCGGGACCGGATCTTCCGTGCGGAATGTCAGCAGGATCGAGACGGGCTCACCGTCCAGTCGGCGAATACAGAACTCCAGCACTCTGGCAGAGGGACGGTCCAGCCATTGGGCATCGTCTACGGCTAGGACCAGCGGTGAACCGCCTGAAAGGATCCGTAGCGCATTGAGGACCCCGCGCGCCAGTGCCCGCCGCTCGGGAGGCGGATGACCATCCTGCACGGGTGCAGGCGACAGGGCTTCCGTGGACTGGTCACGGAGAAGCACGGCCTCCATGGCTCGTCGCGAGGGACCCGCGAGCGCTGGAAGGATTTCCCGGGCACAACTCCCGAACAGGTCATCAAGCGCCGAGAAAGCCAGCGGTCTTTCTGCAGAGGTCGGCTGGCACGACAATACCCGGGACAAGCCCGAAGCGGCCCCAAGCACGTATCGCCACACCGTGGTCTTGCCGACCCCGGCATCACCAGTGATAACCAGCGCCGTCGGCGCCCCGGAGGTAGCCGAAAGAAGCGCCAGGATATTAGCGACCTCGGCATCCCGCCCGACCAGCCCCGGATCCACCTTTCCACCCCCGTATCGGGGATAACACATTCAGCTACCGGCGGGAACCCCTCTCGCCGTCCGGGAACGCAATTTGAAGCAGACCTTAACTTTCCCTGATTCAGGGATTCCAGCATCCCTGTGTGACGGTAGCGTTCCCTGAAAAGGGAGGGTCGGTGTGTATACATGCCTGGTCGACTGGTACTGGGCGGAGTGACAGGCGAACGGCTCCTCGAAACCCTCGATCGGACCGCCGTGTCATGGAACAGATGTATAAAGAGGTAGACAGCGGACCGTGACATCAGCTGCGTCCTTCTCCCCCGTGAAGAGGTGGTCTTCTGGGTATATGGGGACCGTCGGTCGTCGCGGTCCGCGGACTTAGAGGCTGAAAGGCTGGGGTCTGCCGGTTACGGTGGCTGGGCTTCGAGGGTGAGCGTCAGGTCAGCGGTGATCAGATCGCGGGCATCTACCATTCCTGCGACCATCACGCCAGCGATGCGGATCGTGACGCGACCCGGGATATGAGCCGGTGCCGATCGCGGCATCGCCCGTGACAAGCACTACCGTCGGCACCTTGGAGGCAGCCGGAGAAACGCCCAGATCTCGGCGACCTCCGCATCCCGCCCGACCAGCCCCGATCCATCTTCCACCCCCGGATTGGGTTAACACATCCACGAACCAGTGAGAACCCTCTTCCCGCCCTCGAACGCACCCGGCACCGGCCCTGGAATCTCACTGATTCAGGGGATTCGCGTCCGCCTGGGCGACGGTAGTGTCGCCTGAAAAGGGAGGACCAGCGTGCCCACGTACCTGGTCGAGCGTTACTGGCCTGGCGTGACGAGCGAGCTGCTTCTCGAAGCCCTTGATAGGGGTCGGCAAGTGATGGAACAGATGAGCCGGGAGGGAACGCGCATCTGCGGTATCAGCTGCACGCTCATTCCGGGCGAGGAGGTGGTCTTCTCGGTGTACGAGGGACCGTCGGCCGCCGCGGTTGGCCAGCTCAACGAGCTGGCCAACATACCGGTCAGCAGAATCGTCGAGGCGATCGCAATTACAGGCAGCTAGGGCTCGCTAGCATTCGCCGACTGAATGCCAGACCTTCCCCGTTCTGTCGACGGAGCAGCGCCGTAGCAACCGAGCAGGAGGAATGATGCTCAAGCTGGCTCAGTTCCCCGAGCAGGTCGAAGACGCTTACAGGCGCGAAGAAGGAAGAGCCGGGTGGCTCGAGGTCTACGGTGAGACCGAACCGGCGGTGAGCTCTGTAGCCGGAACGCCTCCGGCAAAGGGAGCGGGCCTCTACGAGTACGTCTGGTCCCTCGGATATTCGGCGCCACTGTCCTCGGATCCTCCGCGCGGGAGGAGCTTGCTGAGGGTCGGACATGCACAAGAAGGCCAACAGGATTCCGATCGGCTGGCGGATCCCGCTGCGCATGTATACCTCTACTTCGCGGCCGACTCCAATTGGCGGGCGTCCGAGGTGCTTGCCACTGTCAAGCACTTGGCCCCCGTGCAGGACGAGCGTACCTGGGGCGAGGAACTCGCGAAGGACTTCACGGCAATCCAGCCAGTCATTGGAGCCGCCGGCCAGATTGCAGGCGATGCCACCGGCATGCCGGAGCTCGGATCAATCGCCGCAACCGTCAGCCGCCTCAAGCTGACCAGCGTGCCGCCAACACAGAGCTCTGAATGGTTCGTCCGCAAGATCGATATGGTAAGAAATGGCCATATGTTCTACGGCATAGAGTGGCAGCTGTCCCTGAATTTGTTGAATCAGCTGGGCAGCCGGGTAACAGGCGGGCTTTTGATGTACTTCGTTGGCGTCAACACGGAAGGAGCGGAACACGCCGATACTTCTCAAGGCCTCCTGGCCAAGACCGTCCTTCACTACATCGAACCTGGTGGTAATACTGAGGACACTTCGATTCCAGCTGACGATGATTTCCTGAGCCTTTCCCTTTCCCCGGTGACTGCTGGATTATTATGTTGGGCTTCGTTCGACGGCGTATAGGCCGTGAAACTGGTTATGACGCCTTTATTTCCTATAGCCATCAGCTGGATAAGGAACTTGCGATAAGACTTCAACGGAGTCTGGAGCGGTTCGCGAAGCCTTGGTATCGCATGCACGCCCTCCGTGTCTTCCGGGATGATGCCAGTCTGGCGGCTAACCCGAACCTGTGGGCATCAGTCCAGGCAGCGATGGAGGCGTCGACATGGATGATCCTGCTTGCTTCACCGGCGGCAGGCCGCTCCCCGTGGGTTAACCGTGAAATTCGGTGGTGGCTGGCGAACAAGCCAAATGCCAGTGAGCATCTAATGATTGCCGTTACGGACGGCACTCCGTCGTGGGGCGGATCCTCGCGTGCATGGGGTCGTTCATCTTCGTCTATTGTGCCGACCGCTTTGAAGCAGATTAAAGACGAGCCCAGGTGGGTTGATCTGCGTGATGTTCGCGTCTATGAAAGGAGCGATGACTATCAGAACCGAATGCAAGACGCAGTTGCAGACCTGGCCGCCCCGTTGCGGAATAAGTCTAAGGATCTGCTTTATGGTGAGGCGATTCGGCAGCATCGCATCACCATGCGCTGGGTTTACAGCGTAGTAGCCGCGCTGACGGTACTCATGCTGGTTGCCGTCCTGGGCGGGGTCTTTGCTTACGTTCAGCGTAACCAGGCGATACAGGAGCGTGACCAGGCCATCCACAATCAGGTCATCGCGGAAGCCCTCCAATTTGGCTCTAGTGACACATCGCTCGCGGCGCAGCTGAACCTCGCTGCGTATCGCCTGCAGCCAACATCCGACCTGGCCTCACGGCTGCTGAGCACGGAGAACACGCCCTTGTCCCTTTCCTTGGCCACCGGCACCGGCCACATCGTCCGTTCGGTGGCCTTCAGCCCCGATGGGCGCACACTGGCCAGCGGCAGCTTGGCCGGCCTGGTCGGCGCGGTCCGGTTGTGGGACGTGGCCGACCCGGCGCACCCGCGGCCGCTCGGTCAGCCCCTGCAGCCCCTGAACGCTGGCCGCGGCAGCAGCCTCCTCGCGGTGGCGTTCAGCCCCGATGGGCGGACGCTGGCCAGCGGCAATGGCGACGGCACGGTCCAGTTGTGGGATGTCGCCGATCCAGCGCACCCGCAGCCGCTCGGCCAGCCCCTAACCAGCAGCAGGTTCAGTGCCGTCACTTCAGTGGCGTTCAGTTCTCAGGGGCACCTACTGGCCAGCGGCAACTACGACGGCACGGTCCGGTTGTGGGATGTGGCCGACCCGGCGCACCCGCGGCCGCTCGGCAAGCCCCTTACCTTCGGCGCCGGCAACACCGTCAATTCGGTGGCGTTCAGTGCTGATGGGCACACGCTGGCCAGCGGCAGCTTGGTCGGCGCGGTTCGGATGTGGGATGTCGCCGACCCGGCGCACCCGCGGCCGCTCGGCCTGCCTCTGACCGGCGGCATCGGCAACGCCGTCGAGGCGGTGGCGTTCAGCTCTCATGGGCACCTACTGGCCAGCGGCAACGACGACGGCACAGTCTGGTTGTGGGATGTGGCCGACCCGGCGCACCCGAGCCTGCTCGGCCAGCCCCTGACCAGCGGCAGCAGCAACGCCGTCGGATCGTTGGCGTTCAGCCTCGATGGGCACACGTTGGCGAGCGGCAACGCCGACGGTGCGGTCCAGTTGTGGAATGTGGCCGACCCGGCGCACCCGAGTCTGCTCGGCCAGCCCCTGACCAGCGGCAGCGGCAACACGGTCGAATCGCTGGCGTTCAGCCCTGATGGGCGCACCCTAGCCGGCGGCTATGCCGACGGCACGGTCCGGCTATGGCGCCTCCCCCAGACTGTCCTAGCCAGCCGCAGCTACGACGTCAATGCGGTGGCGTTCAGCCCTGATGGGCGCACGCTGGCCAGCGGCAGCAACGAGGGCACGGTCTGGTTGTGGGATGTGGCCGACCCGGCGCGCCCGCGGCTGCTCGGCCAGCCCCTGACCAGCAGCAGCGGCGCCCTCGTCTCCGCGGTGGCGTTCAGCTCCTATGGGCATCTACTAGCCAGCGGCAGCAACGACGGCACGGTCCGGTTGTGGGATGTGGCCGACCCGGCGCGCCCGCGGCTGCTCGGCCAGCCCCTGACCAGCAGCAGCGGCAACGTCGTGGGATCGGTGGCGTTCAGCCCCGATGGGCGCACGCTGGCCAGCGGCAATGGCGACGGTGCGGTCCAGTTGTGGGATGTGGCCGACCCGGCGCACCCGCGGCTGCTCGGCCAGCGTGTGCCCATCGGCAACGGCAATTCCGTCTATGCGTTGGCGTTCAGCCCTAATGGGCACATACTGGCCAGCGGCAATCTCGACGGGGCCTGGCTGTGGGATGTGGCCGACCCGGCGCGCCCCGGGCCGCTCGGCCAGCCCCTGACCAGCGGCGGCACCATCAGTGGCGAGAGCATTTTGGCGGTGGCGTTCGGTCCCGATGGACACACGCTGGCCATCGGCAGCCTGACACGCGCGGTCCAGTTGTGGGATGTGGCCGACCCGGCGCACCCGCGGCCGCTCAGCCAGTCCCTGATCAGCGGCAGCGGCAGCACCGTCTATGCGTTGGCGTTCAGCCCTGATGGGCGGACGCTGGCCAGCGGCAACGGGGACGGTACGATCGGGCGTTGGGATGTGGCAGACGCCGCACACCCCCTGCTGCTCGGCCAGCCTCTGGCCAGTGGCAGCGGCAGCACCGTCTATGCGTTGGCGTTCGACCCAGATAGGTACACGCTGGCCAGTGGCAGCAGCGACGGCATCACCCGGCTCTGGAACCTGAATCTCCAGTACGCAATCGAACAGATCTGCACCACTGTTGGGGGCCTCACACCCTCGCAATGGCGCGAGTACATCGGCCCGCTGCAATATCAATCGTCTTGCGGTCATTAGGCTGGCATGTCTACAGGCTTCGCGACCCCCGAGCCGTTCCCAGGAAAGAGGACCATTCCGTTTAGGCCTGTGATTGATGTGGAGGTTTTGCGGGGGCATCCAGGGATCTCCGGCCATGGCGTCGCGCAGGGCGTGGAGTGGGTGGATGCCATCGTTGCGGGTCCAGGTGCGCCCACTTCACAAGGAACCTGTAAGCATCCCTCCATTGCTTAAGTGCGGGATGCTTGGTATCGCTCCCGCCGGTAACAAGAGCGGCAAAGTTGTCCTGATTGATGCCGTCTTCCTGAACTCAGGCTTTGAAGTGCGCTATCGTCCATCGCTGCGGGAAGATTCAGCATCAGTTCGCGCATGCAATAGCAGACCACCGAGACGTGTGCAGCCTTATCCCGTAGTTCTGATCGGCCGCGCAGCGTGTTCAGGGCCGAATTGTACATGCCAACCAAGCGCGGGCTCCGATTCTCGAGAGCCTTGATGACGCGGTCTTGCCGCTCGACTGTCGCTGAGTCTGGCTCCATCGCTCGACCGCTTAGGTTCTGGGTTTGGTTCTAAACAATGGAACAGAGGTCCGGATAAATCGGTGGAGCTAAGGGGATTCGAACCCCTGACCTTCTGCATGCCATGCAGCATGATTTCGTCTGACTACGTCGCATTAGGTCCGGTTGCCGCAGTTCAGAGCGGCCCTAGTGTCCGGGGACGTCTGGCTCGATCCGGCGAAATCTGGGGCCGTTGGTACTTGGTTTGGTCCTAGTCATTATCGGACCTCTTGGTCGATAGAGGTTCACCGTGGCAAACTGTTCACCGACGACACGATCACTTTGGTCGGCCACCGCCACGGCGAGTGACCGCGCCGGATGTCACGACTGAGCGATGTGCTCAGTTGCCGAATCGGATCGCGAACGGCTCCTAGACACCGGATCGGTTGAGCGCCCTGACCACCTCGGAGGCGGACCGGTCCAGACGCGCGATCCGCCGCGTCATCCAAAGGATGCCATCAAGCCGAATATGCGAGTCTTCCTCCGATAATCGTGCCTTCGACTTTAATGCTTCGCAGATCTTCCACTGGTACTGCGAGCGGATTGGCCGAAAGAATCGCCGCGTCACCGAGGTAGCCGGGCGCAAGTTTCCCTTTTGCTCTCTCTTCGAATGCGCCATAAGCCGCCCAAGTCGTGAACATCTTCAGGCCCTCGAGCGGGGTGATGGCCTCATCCGGGCGGAACCGGGTTCCGTCTTGCCGCTGTCGGGTCACAGCACAGGCAACGTTGAAAAGCGGGGACGCCGATTCCAGGACGGTCCCGGTGGTGTCCGTTCCCCCGATAGGCCGGAAACCGGCGTCAATCAGTGACCGCAGCGGCGTTGGCGGAGCGATCTCAACAGCGCCGGAGTATATGAAGTGCGGGGACGTGACAAGACTTACCCCGCTGGCCCGGATACAGTCGAGATCATCGAGGTTGACATAGTCGCC
>Ga0070714_100000458_pt1 | contig 29649 bp, 26 predicted proteins | sample LARL83metaG_FD_65450 | JGI IMG/M metagenome (GOLD analysis project Ga0070714, IMG submission 65450) | Corn, switchgrass and miscanthus rhizosphere microbial communities from Kellogg Biological Station, Michigan, USA - LAR L8-3 metaG | ecosystem: Host-associated > Plants > Roots > Rhizosphere ... | reverse complement strand
TTTTTCCGGTTGGCGGTGAGCCCGGAGCCCAAGCAAAGATCGCGCGCAGCACCCCGCAAGGGCGAGTTGCGAGAGCAGGTCGAGCAAGGGTCAAACGCGAGCTACTGGCCGAGACGAATGGACCTTACACCACCTCGGAACTCTCTTATTTTTTTGTTCGGTCGTCGATAGTCGTTAGCTTGAGCTCGTTAACTGTAACCTTCTGCTTCTCTCGACTGGCCCATCTTTTTCACCAACCACCACCCGAAATCCGCGGACAACTTATCTGTGCTGGACTGTCGCATGCTGCGCTTGCTGCCGGGCGATCCTTCCATTTCCGTCCGCATCGCGCGGAGGTCGTCCGTGGCCGAAATAACGGGGAAGAGGAGGACGAGCAGAAATCCCAAAGCCAGCAGGCACTGCAACGCGTTGAACTTGCGCCCAGTCGATCCGCTTCTAGATCGAGCCCACAGCCAAAAGGCCGGCAGAGCTAAAAGCAGCCACGCGAGATTGAGCAACAGTTCCATGAATCAAAGCAAGAGCCGATAGACACAAACCCCGAGTGCGTAGTTTTTAGAAAGTGCGAATTTAAGTCAATGTGACCTCCGTTTTGAAGGCTCTCCCGCGGCAAGATTCGAGGGCGCATACATTCTTATAGGGAGAGATCGAGGAGTTGTGGGAGAGTAAGGTAGATCAGGGTTGAATTCCGGGGGTGAGCCGGCATGAATCACGCTCAAGGAATGTCTCGATCAGCAGGAATGCTGGCCGTGCTGTGTGCGGCGGCAATCTGCCAACTTGGTTTGGCTCGGGCGAGCGCGCAGCAGCCGTCAGCTAGAGCTCAGGGCGAGCCGGAACTGCTCATCGTGAACGATTCGGATCTCCCGGATACCTATCCTCGCGGTCATTACGAACTTCGCTTGCTGGCGCGCGGAGGGGTGCCGGTACTGCACTGGAAAGTGGAGAAGGGTGCGCTGCCTCCGGGGATCAAACTGGAAGATGATGGCTTGCTGCACGGAGAGGCGGAGCGCACGGGAGAGTTTCAGTTCACGGCATCGGTCACGGACAGCAACAAGCCTCAGCAGGCCGTGCAAAAGGCCTTTGTGATACGGGTACGGTCGGCGTTGACCCTGAATTGGAAATCTCCAGCGCACGTTAACGGCAACCGGATCGATGGCAGCGTGGAGGTATCGAATACGACTCCGGACGACATGGATTTAACATTCGTCGCGATGGCGGTCGCAGAAAATGGGCGGGCTACGGCGATTGGATATCAGCGCTTTCTACTGCAGCGCGGCAAGATCGCGAAAGTGCTTCCGTTCGGCGAGACTCTGCCCCATGGGGGATACGTGGTCCACGTAGACGCGGTGGGAGAAGTCGCGTCGAGGAATCTGATTTACCGCCAGCGAATGGAGACGCCAGCGGCGTTGCAGGTGACGGTCGGGCCGTAAAGCAAGAACCATAACCACGACGCGCGAGGCTTCGCAAACGCGGCGCTGCTGGCCACTTTCCTTGACATAAGGCCTTCCGCACGTGTAACCAAAGGCGGACGCTGTTGACATCTCCTAGAAGAGGTCCGCTTGTCACAACTGCATTCTGCCGTCATTGGAGCTGGCTTTGTTGGACGCGCCCACGTCGAAGCTTTGCGACGCATGGGCGTCCCGGTGTTAGGTGTACTCGGTAGTTCTCCGGAGCGTTCGGAAGCTTCGCGCGCTGCTCTGCATCTGCCGCGAGCCTACCGGTCGCTTGAGGAACTGGCTGGCGATCCTGAGCTTGATGTCGTTCACATCTGCACGCCCAACCACCTTCACTTTGAGCAGGCCTCAACTCTGCTGCGCGCCGGCAAACATGTTATGTGCGAAAAACCCGTGGCGATGACCACGCGGGAGAGCGCGGCGCTGATTGCTCTGTCCAAGGAACACAAGCGCGCCGCCGGGGTCTGCTACAACTTGCGCTATTACCCGCTTTGCCAGGAGGCCCGTGCGCGCATCGCCAGTGGAGCGATCGGCGAGCCGCGACTGGTACACGGAAACTTTCTGCAGGACTGGCTCTTCTATCCAACGGACTGGAACTGGCGGCTCGAAACTCAACTCGGCGGCGACTTGCGCGCTGTCTCAGATATTGGGACGCACTGGCTCGATCTGGCAATGTGGTTAACGGGACGAAAGATCGTGGAAGTTTGCGGTGACCTGGCGACTGTAATGCCGGTCCGGCAGCGGCCCAAGGGACGAGTCGAAACGTTTCAAGCTGCGGCCAACATCGCTACCGAGCCTGTCAAGATCTCGACTGATGATTACGCTTCGGTCCTTTTGCGCTTTGAAGCCAACCTCCGCGGGATCATGATGGTTTCGCAGGTTAGCGCTGGCCGGAAGGCTTCGCTGTCGTTCGAGGTCAACGGCTCGGAAGGATCACTTGCGTGGAATTCCGAATCTCCGAACCAGATGTGGGTTGGGCATCGCAATCAGCCGAACCAGGAAATGCTAAAAGATCCTTCGCTGATGATGCCTGCGGCGCGGCCCTATTCTGCGTATCCCGGCGGACACCCGGAAGGATATCCCGATACGTTCCTGCAATTGTTCAAGGACTTCTATGCTCACATCGAGAAGGATGCGGCCGCGCCTGCGGAGTTCCCGTCATTTCAGACGGGGCACGATGAACTTGTGCTGTGCGAGGCTATCGCTCAGAGCGCGAGGGAGCACCGGTGGGTTGAGGTTCGTTGATGGAGGAGGGTGCTGTGCCGAAAGAAAATGGGTTGGTTCAGGTCGCGAGCCGCTTTTCCGTCGATGAAACTTTGGCCAGGCTGCAGGCGGCATTCACAGAGAAAGGTATGCGGGTTTTTGCGGTCGTGGACCACAGCGGAGAGGCCGAAAAGGTGGGGTTGAAGATGAGGCCGACCAAAGTACTGATCTTCGGAAGCCCGAAGGGCGGGACGCCTTTGATGGTGGTGGCCCCCAGTCTGGCGATCGATCTCCCACTGAAGGCCCTGGTTGCCGAGGGAGCAGATGGGAAGGTTTCGGTGACGTATAACAGTCCCGAATACCTGCAGGAGCGGCATGGCGTGCCCGCGGAATTGATCAAGAATCTGACAGGGGCGGGCGTCTTGATCGCCAAGGCTGTGGAATAATGTCGGCGGACTCAGGCGACGTTGTGACAGAGAATCCCAATCCGAATCGGGCGCGGGACCATCTAGCGAATGAACGAACGTTTCTCGCTTGGGTGCGGACCGGCGCGGCAATTGTCGTGTTTGGATTCGCTATCGGCCGGTTCTCGATCGCGATGCGACAGTTAGCGACGTTCAGCGGACATCCGGTGAGGACCGCTGGGCTATCCGTGTGGATGGGAGCGAGTTCGATTGTTGCTGGCGTCGTGCTCGTGATAGCAGGTCTGGTGCGGTATCGCAAGACGCGGACGCAATTAGATGCGAATACGTTCGAGCCAGCGGGATTCGTGCTGGATCTGGTTACGATTTTGACTGTGCTGTTTGGGCTCGTACTGGCGGGGTATCTGATTTACACGGAGGCGAGCCTGGGATAGAAGCTCTGGGGACGCTGGACCGAGCTTCGTTCGGGGACGGACAATGGCGTCGTTCCCTACAAAATTTTATGGCGAACGATCAGGAAAAAGAAGCGGCGGCGCGGGCTAGTCTGCAGTTCGTAAAAGACGGCCAGGTGGTGGGCCTCGGCACCGGCTCGACGGCCGCTTACTTCATCAAATTGCTCGGCGAGCAGGTGAAGAATGGGATGCGAGTTCGCGGGATTCCAACGTCCACGCGGTCGCGGGACCTGGCTCTGAGTCTGGGCATTCCGCTGACTACGCTCGATGAGTGCCAGGATATCGCTGTCACCGTGGATGGCGCGGACGAGGTGGATCCGCAACTGCGGTTGATCAAGGGTGGAGGCGGGGCTCTGCTGCGGGAAAAGATTGTGGCGTCGGCTACGAAGCAGCTTGTCATTGTGGCGGATGCATCGAAGCAGGTTCCGGTGTTGGGGAAGTTTCCACTGCCAGTGGAGGTGATTCAGTTTGCGCAGGCCCTGGTCGCGAAGCGGATCGCCGCGCTAGGGGCCGAGGTGCGAGTGCGCACCGAGGCCGACGGCACACCTTTCGTGACGGACGAGAAGAACCACATCCTGGATTGCAGCTTCGGAGAGATCCGCGATGCCGATGAGCTCTCGCGGGAACTCAGCGCGATGCCGGGTGTCGTGGAGCATGGGCTATTCATCGGGATGGCAAGTGTAGTGTTGTTCGCCCGAGGCGACGAAATCGTGGAGCTAAAAAGAAATTAATGGCGGCCGGAGCACAAGTTCGGGGATGGAGCGGAGCGTCGCGACGGCGAGTGCCGCGGTTTCATGTGCAGGCGCCGCTTGATGTGACGGTCCTGCGATCGGGGATCCCAGATACCGTGCCCGGGCGATCGGTGAACTTGTGCGAGCGTGGGATCGGGGCAGTGTTGGCCGGAGAACTGGTTCCGGGCGAGGCGGTTGGAGTTGAAGTTCGGCTGCCGCAGGCGCAGGATTCGCTCCGCACTCGAGCGATGGTGAAGTATCAGGATAAGCTGCGGTGCGGGCTTGAGTTTGTGGGATTGTCAGCGGAGCAGAGGGCTGCGATTCGCGACTGGGCCAAAGAAGCGAAGCCGGAAACCGAGATCTCTGTGGCTCCCGCGCCGGTGCAGAAGAAAGGTGCGGACGTTGGCGGAGAACGTAAGGGCGCGTCGGGCGGCGCTGCGCCGGGCAAGCCGAAAAAGAAGCGGCACGGAGTGGGATGGACGATCCTTCTGATTGTTGCGGCGATCGCCGTCGCCGTTTTCTGGTGGAAGTGGAACCGGGCGTGGGAGGAACTCGAGTCGGGACTTAAAGGTCAGCAGACGGCGTCCACGGAAAAGCCGCAGGCACAGGTTTCTGCCGAAGTGATGGAGAAGTTGCTGATCCACCGGGTTGAGCCTGCATATCCGGCTGAAGCGCGGCAAGCGCATCTTGAGGGAACCATCGCGCTCGATGTTGTCGTTGGACGCGATGGATCAGTGGTCAGCATGCATCCGCTGAATGGTCCGGATGTGCTGGCAGGAGCCGCCATGGACGCGCTGCGATGGTGGAAGTTTGAGCCATATCGGGTGAATGGAGAGCCAGCCATAGTTGAGACGACTGTGGCCGTGGAATTTAAAAAGTAAAGCGGCTTCCGGCTCTCGGCTTCGGGCTTCCGAAAAATCAGTCCTTCCTTGCAGAAAGATTTCCTAAATTACAAAGTTAGCAATTGATAATCGGCCGCTAGCCGGACACCGCTTTTAGGTTTTCTTTTTGCGCAACGCTCGCAGCACAACCACCCCGCTGATGGCGAAACAGACCACGGCTCCGAGAGCGGACACCTGCATCAGGTTGGCGCTGAAGTGAAGAACGTCGGCAAAGACTGCTGCGACGGCGCACAGCAGTCCGAGCACATTGAGCCACAAAGGAGCGTGCACCGGCACGCCGATATCTTTTCGGAAACGAAGCTGCACAAGAAGAGCAGCGAGTCCGATGGCGGCTACAACTACGATGGCTAGCGGACTGGAGAAAGCACGGCTATTGGTGTAGACGACCACCAGAGCGAGCGCGAGAAGCAGTAGAGCGGCGGCGAAGATGGTCCAGCGGCGAGGTTTGGGCGCCGGGGACGGGTTGGAAGGGGCGTCGGGCAACGTCCCAAGTTATACAGCGCGGCGTTCCGGGTTTCAAATGTCGCGTCCAGTCCTGTCTCAAGCGCCCAGTCGGACTCGACCAGGACCCCCAAGCCATTCGGCCTGGCGAGGATCTCCATTGTTGACGGCGTAGAGAACGAGTTCCACACGAGTAGAGATCCCCAACTTCTCGAAAATCCGAAAGAGATATTTCTTCACGGTGTGTTCGCTAAGGTTAAGTTCGCGGGCAATCTGCCGGTTACCGAGTCCTTCCGTGACGAGAGCGACGACCTGTTCCTCGCGCGGAGTGAGCAGCGGAGCACCACCAGAGTTGAGCACGCGCAGCGAGGGAACCTCGGAGATCAGATCAATGATGTAGCCGAGTTGCTCGGTGTTGGCCCAGACCTGTCCCGCCGCGACGCGAAGAAGGCATTTGCAAAGGAGACGAACGTTAGCGTCGTTAATCGTGAAGATGCCACGTGCACCCGAGCGGAACGCATTGATGACCAAGTCGCGGTCACAGGAGTCCACGAGCAATATTTTCGGAATCTCAGGGTGATCAAGATGGAGGCGACGCATCGTCATCAACGTCTCCGGAATATCAGCGGCCAAGTTGAGCGACACAACAGCGACACGAGGATGTTCGGCGCTGATGGCTTGCAGAATGGAGACAGTGTCGAGCAAACACGTGGCGACATGGAACTCACTGCGGCGGCGCAACGCACTGGTGAGCAGCTGTGCTTGCATACGATTGGAATCGGCGACAAGGACGTTGATGACGTCGGAAGTGGCGGCTTGCGACGGGCTCATTTAGGCTCCCAAAAACATTTAGAAGAAACGATGCGGCGATTGTAGGGAGATCGAGTCGGTCCCACAAGGAAACTGGTCACAAAATCTGTGTACCACTCTCAAATCGGGAATTGAGATTTTTGTTCGTCGAGCGCGGCACTCGCGCCGGCTGTGCTTGTGGAAAGGTGCGCTGCGAGCGACGGGACTAGGCGCAGACGGGGAGAACCGCGCTGTCATTTGTGTCTCCCGTCACGCTGGCAGTTTCCAAACGGGAACGTTCGTAGGTCTTCGCCCTGCTATGGATGTGACTTGGCAAACATGCAAGTCTACTTTTGTGGGTACTCCCGTGAGGGACGTCATGAAAAGTCGCTCCAGTACCGCATCGGGAACAGACATCTACAAGCCGTTGATTTGACGCGATCGTTCATTAGGCATGGCGTGTTCAGGCGCCCGCGGCGATTCCACTTTCGTTGACGGTACTTCCCATGTCTTGCTGATTCCTGGGTGTTAGCATAACTTCCGCAATAGGGCGTCATGGGAAGTCAGTGACGCTCATCTTAAATTTTCGGCGCAAGGAAAAATGCAGCGCCTTTTCATACTCGGAAGACTCATAGCAGTCGCGTTTTTGTTTTGCCAATGTGGTTCGGCCGCTTTCGCTCAGGATGACACTCGAACGGCTCTGAACGGGGGCAAAGAGACTTCTCGATCCGGCTTTACCGGGGCAGGAGCGGGAGGCAGCAGTACAACGGCCGCAAACCCGGTGAGAGCGGATGGCCTGGGAAACCCTTTACTCGGAGGGGAGCGCCGTCCGCTCTACCGGCTAAAACCCAGCGATGTCGTGGAGATCAGCTTCACCGTCGCGCCTGAATTCAATCAAACCCTCACCGTGCAGCCTGACGGCTACGTGATATTGAAAGACGCCGGACCGGTGGACGTGCAGGGCCTGAACTTGCAGCAGTTCACTGACGCCGTACAGAAAGCGTATCAGGGCTATCTGCACGACCCGCAGGTTGCAGTGGCGCTGAAAGATTTCGAGAGGCCCTACTTCATCGTGGGAGGCGAAGTGGGGCGGCCCGGCAAGTACGAGCTGCGCTCCGACACGACCGTGATTGAGGCGGTGCAGATTGCAGGAGGTCTAACGCAGCAGGCCAAGCACTCCCAGGTAGTGCTCTTTCGCCGTGTGAATGACGATCTGGTGGAAACACGGCTCCTCAATCTTAAGAAGATGTTAAAGGACAGCAGTCTGAAAGAGGACGCGCATCTCCGGCCGGGGGATCTGATTTTTGTTCCACAAAACGCCATCTCGAAGATTGCGCGCTTCCTTCCTAAACCTTCAGTCAGCACGTACATGAACGCCGCACAATTTTAGAAGGGGATCTCCCTCACTCGCATGCCAGACGAAGACCCAGATCGGGGGCGATGTCAGCCATCGGCGCCAACTATGCGCGAGTTGGCAATGGTGCTGTTTCGCCAGCGATGGGTCTTCGTCTGCGTCTCGGTTGTGGTTTTAGCGGCCGCAGTTTTTTATGCCTTCGCGGGGACCAAATATCAGGCAAAGATGAAGGTCCTGGTGCGTCGCGGGCGGGCGGATGCTCCTGTTAGTTCTCAACAAAACGCGCCTCTCGACCTGACTCGTATCGTAGTCACGGAAGAGGAGCTGAATTCCGAGGTAGAGCTTTTGCGCGATGAAGAAGTGCTTCGCCAGGTAGTGGAGAAGAACGGGCTGGGGGACGGGCGCGATTGGTTTCACATTCTTCACTGGAACGAAGGGCACGCGCAGCGCGTGGAACGCGCAGCGCGACGACTGGCCAGCAATCTGAAAGTTCAGCCAGTGAAAAAAACCAACCTCATCGCAATCAGCTACGCAGCCCACGATCCTCAGAAGGCAGCAAAGGTATTGCAGTCGGTGGCGAATGCGTACCTTGAGAAACATACTTTGGTCCACCGTCCGAGTGGCGAGGTCAATTTTTTCGAACAACAGGAGGGAGAGTCGCGACAGCAATTGGAGGAAGCAAAGCACAGGCTGCTGCAATTCTCATCGGAGCACGGGGTAGTGGCGGCGGCGCAGGAACGCGATCTGGCTTTGCAGAAGCTTAGCGAAATCGACGCAGGTTACCGGCATACGAAAATTGAACTGGCCGAGACGCAACAGCGCGTGCGTGAATTGCAGATTCAGCTGGCCACTCTTCCCGAGCGGACTACAACGCAGATCCGCACCGCCGACAATCCCGACCTGATGAAATCGGTGAAGTCGAGTTTGCTGGATTTGCAGCTAAAACGAACTCAGTTGTTGACGAAGTTTGAGCCGACCCACCGACTGGTGCAGGAGGTCGATCAGCAGATTGCACAGGCCCAGACCACCATTGTTGCCGAGAGCCTGGCGCCCGTGCGGGATGAGACGACAGATAAGAATGCGAACTACGAGTGGGCGAAATCGGAACTGCAACATGCCGAGGTCCAACTGAGAGCACTAGAAGCCCGTGAGGCTGCGATGGGCACCCAGGAGGCCTCTTATCGCAGCATGGCGCGGCGACTCGGAGAGGATGCGGTCACGCAGGATGATCTGCTGAGCACCGAAAAGGCGACCCAGGAGAACCATCTTCTTTACGTGAAGAAACAAGAAGAAGCTCGGATGGCCGATGCGCTGGACGAGCGCGGCATTGTCGATGTCGCGATCGCCGAGCAACCGGTAGCTCCGGCGTTGCCAGTGTGGTCGACATGGACTGTGTTGGCGGCCGGATTGGCTGCGGCCGGGGTGGCTGGGACCGGTGCAGCGTTTGCGGCGGACTATGTGGACCCGGCGTTCCGCTCGCCGGATGACGTGTTGGCTTACTTAAACGCACCAGTTCTGGCATCGCTGCCACAAAATGCGTGGGGAAAGCTTTCGGCATGAGAGCAGGAGTCATGAGCGCCGTATTGTTCCGATCTCCTGATCCGTCACAGACCGCGGCGCAGGAGAGATTGCATCCCGCAGTGAGAAGTCCGGAGCACTCTGCAGGTTGGAGCCCCGAGAACTTCGCTCACGAACAGATCAGAAGCCTGGTACGGCAGGTTTTCTTTTCGAATGCGGAACGTCCACTGCGACAGATTGTGATGAGCGCTGTCGAAGCGGAGACGGACGTGCGACGGATCTGCCGGCAGATAGGGGAAGTGTTGTCGCGGGAAACAACCGGGAGCGTAGCGGTCGTCGGAGAGGATCTCAGGATTCTGCAAGAGGCGAATCTCGAGTCAATTGTCGAGGACGAAGCGGAACTCACAGGCAGCCCCCTGAGACGGATCGCGACTCGACTACGAAATAACTTGTGGCTGGTGCCGCTTGCGATGAACGTGAGAGTTCCCGCAACGACTGCATCGTTGCACTCCTACCTTGGCGAGATGCGTCGCGAGTTTGATTACACGATTGTGGCAGGACCGCCGGTCGGGGAGTCGACCGAGGCGACGGCGATGGCGCAGTTTGCGGATGGAACCGTACTGGTGTTGTCGGCCGATCGTACGCGCCGGGTTGCGGCGCGCAAAATCAAAGAGAAACTCGACGGAGCGAATGCGCGCCTCTTGGGAGTAATTCTGAGCGATCGCGTATTTCCGATTCCAGAGGCGATTTACCGACGACTGTAGAACCCCGCAAGGACGCTTTGTTGGCGATTCTGTGGAAAATCTGGCGAAAATCGAGGCGGGACTCAATGAGCGGAGCTATGAATTGTCGGAGTCAGGCGCAGGCATGAGCGGCGTTGCCAGACTTCCGGTTCAGCCTGAACCTCTCCCCGAGGTGTGGTTTACGCTCCAGACCCGGTACCGCTACGAGAAGAAAGCGGCGGCGCAGTTGGCGAGCAAGGGCTTGGAAGTATTTCTGCCCGTGCGAAAAGAAAATCGCGAGTGGAGCGACCGCACGAAAATAATCACCGTTCCGTTGTTTCCTGGATACGCGTTTGTTCGTTCCTTCCGCTCCCTGGCGTTGCGGCTGCTGGTCTTGCAGACGCCCGGCGTGATGGGCTTCGTGAGCTTTGCCGGGACTGCCGCCACTGTCCCTCCCAAGCAGATTGAGGATTTGCAGTTGCTGTTAGCGGAGAACGTTCCATTCTCCCTATATCCGTTTGTGCAGGTGGGGCAGCATGTGCGAATTCGCGGTGGGTGTCTGAACGGAGTCGAAGGTCTGCTCACGCGGCGCGAGAAGGGCAAACTGGTGATCTCGATTGAATCGATCCAGCGCTCCCTGGCAATCGAGATTCAAGGCTACGAAGTCGAAATGATCTGAAGTGTCCTCTCTTTTTCCAAATCCCAGCCCTCCGGAACCGAAACTGGTGGACTTTGCACGCTTGATTCCCGGGCAGGCGCCATCAATTGCGGGCAGGAGAAAACCTCCGAAGGCGGTAAGACCCGAAGCAGAAATCGCGACAGAAAAAGTCGCAGCGATATCGGCAGCGGGCCGGGCAGTTCCTCCCCTGAACGCGCTGTCGATGCTGGCCCCGCATCCATTGCTCACTCGCACTGCTTGGGCCTGGCTGACGTGCACGGTATCCGACTTTTCGCTAGTGGCAGTGAACTGGCTCCTGCTCGGGGCGTTGCTGGTACCACTGCAGACGCTGTTCCCGGATATTCGGGTGTTCCGGTACGCGGCGGGAGCACCGTTCTCTCTGCTGGGCATCGCCGTATTGCATGCAGCGCTGATCACTCTGACGGGCTACGTCGAGGGTCTGCACGCCGAAGGCATCGAACTGCGCGGACAAGTGCGAATTCTCGGCAAGTCCGCTCTGCAGGCCACGACTCTGCTGTGCTTTACCTACGGCTTACAGGGTGTTTCATGGGCCACATGCGCACTGTTCTTCGGCGCGGGTGCGATGCATTTTGGAGCACTCTCGATGTGGCGGTGGCAGAGTGGCAGGCAGCACAGACATGAGCCGCAGTGCGCCGCAGATTTGCACAACGTGCTGATCGTGGGCGCCGCTGGAGTCGGAAGAAGCATGGCCGCCTACGTGGAAACCCATCCCCAAACCGGACGGAGGGTTTACGGGTTCCTCGACAATGAAAGCCCGCTCGGTAACGGCGTAATCGGCCGAGTGGCAGACTTGGCTCGCCTGGCGCGGACTGGTTTTGTGGACGAAGTCATTCTGGCGGCGCCGCATGATCGCAGCCTCGCTCTTCAAGTGCTGCGCGAAGCCCGGCGTCTTCGGCTCGATGTAAAAATCGTCCCGGAGATGTTTGGCTGTAAGCCGTCGGGAACCGAGGTCGAGCGAGTCGGAGACCTGCCGATGATTTGCCTGCACACCGAGCAGTTGCCGGCGGCGGGTCTGGCGGTGAAAAGATTGGTGGATGTTGTCGGGGCGGGCGCCGCATTGCTGACTTTATCGCCTCTGTTGGCGACGATCGCCTTTTGCATCAAGTTGGATTCACGTGGCTCTGTGCTGTATCGGGCGCAGCGCGCAGGGCGGAAGGGGCGTCTGTTCTGCTGCTACAAGTATCGAACCATGGTCAGCAATGCAGACGAGTTGAAAAACGATTTGCGCAAATCCAACCAGAGGTCTGGGCCATTCTTCAAGATCGTCGACGACCCCCGCATCACGCGATTGGGACATTTCCTCCGGCGCTACAGCCTAGACGAACTTCCGCAGTTGTGGAACGTCCTGAAAGGCGATATGAGCCTGGTGGGGCCGAGACCGCATCCGCTGGACGATGTTGCTGCCTACGAGGTCGAGCACTTGGCGCGGCTCGACGTGACCCCGGGCATCACTGGACTGTGGCAGGTGACGGCGCGGCGCGATCCTTCGTTTCAGCGTGGGATGGAGTTGGATCGGGAGTACATCCGGACATGGAGTCTAGGTTCGGATATGAGAATTCTGCTGAAAACTTTTCTCGCCGTAGTGCGGGGTAGCGGGGAGTGATGCAAGCGATTTCACCGCGAGCGCTGAGAAGTGACGGCGTGGGAGCGGAGTTGGCTGCGCGTGCTACGCAGTTTCTGCTTTTTCCAATTCACGTGCTGATAGCAGTTCCGTCGGTTTTGTTCCTGGCGGCGCTGACGGCGATGTTGCTTCGGCATCCTGACGTGTCATTCTTTGAGATTGACCGCATCGCCTTCGGACTGCTGGTGGTCGGCGTGATGGTGCGAGCGGTCGTGTTGCGGCAGAACCTGTTCATTTTTGAGCGAACGACCTGGCCCATGCTAGGGCTCACTGCACTGGCGATCGCCAGTGTAATTGGGCAGCCATTCGATTCTGAGACCTGGAGTTTGCTCGCGTCAAAGTTCATCGTGCCGTTCGTCCTGTTTCATCTGGCGCAGCTGGTATTTGCGAATGAGCGGCGCTTCAAGCAGTTTGAGATATTTGCCCTGATAGTGCTGGCGTACTTGACCTTCACGGCGATCGCTTTTCTCGTCGGAGCGCGTTGGTTCGTCTTCCCACGATTCATTCTTGATGAGAGCCTTGGATTTCACGCCGATCGGGCACGCGGTCCACTGTTGCAGGCGGTAGCGAATGGCGTGTCGCTAAACATCCTGGGCGTACTAGCGCTGCACGCTTACCAGCGGGGCACTGTGCGCGGCATGAAGATCGTTTTTCTGCTGTTCTCGGTGCCCATCGCCATCCTTGCCACTATGACCCGTGCGGTCTGGCTGTCGTTTGCCGGGACGGTGCTTGCGCTGGCCTTTCTGGCAAAGAACCGCGCACTCTGGCGAGTTCTTGGAGCCGTGGCCGTGGTTCTCGGACTGGGGTTGGCAGTGGTTCTTGGTTCTTCCGATTGGGGCGGAGCGCTTAAAGATCGGCTCGAGGAGCGCGGGCCGGTGGACTATCGCGCGGCCGTGTATGTCGGCGGTTGGCAGATGTTTCTCGAGCGACCACTCACTGGATGGGGCTTTCACGAGATGCCATCCGAGTTGCCGCGGTATGTGACCGTTTATTCGGAAAAAGTGTTGTATCCACACAACACGTATTTGGAGCTGCTGGTGGAACACGGAGTAGTAGGGCTGGCTCTGTATGTCTGGCTGATGTGGGAACTCTGGCGACTAGGGCGCGGAGCGATTCCCGCTAGCGAGAAGAATGGGTTTCTCGATGCGCGGTTTCATCACCTGTGGCCGACCTTGCTATGCGTTTACTGGGTGAATGCGGCGACGGTGGTGATGAGCTACCAGTTCGTCAATAGCCTGCTGTTTACGATCGCGGGGATGTTGGCGGCGCAACGCCGCCGTGCGGCGATCTCCCCATGGTGACGATAGCCTATCTCGCGAACCAGTTTCCTTGCGCCGTCGAGCCTTACGTGGCTGAGGAAATTGAAGAACTGCGCAGTCGCGGAGTTTGTGTGATCACCGGGAGTGTGCGGAGGCCCGCTACCCAGCAGCAGACTCCAGAAATAGTGTTGCAGCCGCTGTCTGCCCTCGTTCTGCTACGCGGAGCATGGCTCTGTCTTCGAAGGTGGGACCGTATTTCAGAGCTGCTGGTGCGCATCATCCTTCGGGGGAACGAAGGTCCTGTCGAACGGCTGAAGACTCTGCTGCATACCTGGCTGGGGTCTTGCTATGCGGCGTTGCTCGAGAATCGCGAGGTCGACCACATCCATGTTCATCACGGATACTTCGGTTCATGGATCGGGATGGTAGCGGCCCGTCTGCTGGGCGTCGGTTACAGTCTGACGCTGCATGGGTCGGACTTACTGCTGCACGCAGCCTATCTCGATGTGAAGCTCGCGAACTGCGGATTCTGTCTAACGATATCGGAATACAACCGGCGCTACATCCTCGAACACTACCCCGGCATTGCAGCGGAGAAGATTGTCGTGTCGCGCTTAGGAGTGGACGTGAACGAGCGTGCACCCTTCGGCGCCGACACGCCACTAATGACGTCCCCGAGTTTCTCACTGCTGGCGGTCGGGCGGCTGCACGCGGTGAAGGATCATGCGTTTCTGGTGCGAGCCTGCGCCGACCTTCATGCGCGTGGAGTCGACTTCGAATGCTCGATCGCCGGCGAAGGCCGGGAACGCCGCCACCTGGAATTACTGATTCGGAAATCTGGTCTCGAGAATCGTGTGACGCTGCTGGGGCACGTGCCGCGCGAGCAGATGGACTCTTTGTATGACCGGGCCGACGTCGTAGTCTTGACCAGTCGCAGCGAGGGGATACCACTTGTGCTGATGGAGGCAATGGCGCGAGGAAAGATCGTGCTGGCGCCGAACATAACCGGAATTCCCGAACTCGTAACTCCGGGCCAGACGGGTTTCCTGTACGAAGCCGGATCACTCGACGATTTTGTCTCCCGACTGGTATTCATTCATTCCCTGGTCCTCGCAGCGGATCATCCACATCTTCACCCCCAAATTCTTTCGGCGGCCAGGCAATTGGACTGGGTACGACATGCGGCCCACGTCCAGGTTCGCCACAACTTCAACCGCAAAAAAAATATCAAATCATTCGGCGACTTATTCCTGGAGCGGATCGCCCCGCATACGAGCCTTCCTCATGAGAATTCTGTTCTGCAACAAATACAACTATCCGTTCAGCGGCACGGAGACGTACCTGTTCGAGGTGATGGAGTTGATGCGGTCTCAGGGACATGAAGTAGCGTTGTTCTCGATGGCTAATCCGCGCGGCGAACCGACCGCATATGACCACAACTTCGTACCCCACATCGATTTCAAGGCCAAGACGGGCCCGTGGCAAAAGCTGCGGCATGCCGGGCACGCGATCTATTCTCGCGAGGCACGGCAGCGGATGCGCGCCATGATCGCAGAGTTTCGCCCGGACGTGGCCCACGTGCGGAACATCTATCACCACCTGTCGCCGTCGATTCTCTGGGAACTGAAGGCGCACGACGTCCCCATCGTTTATCACCTGAACGATTTCAAGCTGTTGTGTCCCAGCTACAACCTTGTGTCACAAGGGAGTGCCTGCGAGGCCTGCAAGGGTGACGCATTCTGGCACGCGCTCAAATCGAAGTGCTATCCCGGATTGGCCGCGCGCGCGACATTAACGGCTGAGGCCTACGTTCATCGTTGGCTCGGGTCGTACCGGAAGTGCGTGGATTTGTTCTTGGCTCCCAGCCAGTTCGTACGCGACAAATTTGTCGAACATGGTTGGGATGGCGAAAAGTTCGCAGTGCTTCCACATTTTCAGAAACCTCACGCTGTGACGCCTACGGCTAACAACGGACCTGTGCTGTATTTCGGCCGACTGGCGGCCGAGAAGGGCGTCGACGATCTATTGCGGGCGATGCAGATGGTTCCGCAGGTCCCTCTCACCATTGCGGGTGATGGGCCGCAGCGTTCGGAACTGCAGCAGTTGGCGGGAACGCTCGCATTAACCAACGTTCAGTTCGTCGGTCACGTCGGCAGCGCCCAACGGGACTCCCTAATCGCGCAGTCACTCTTCACCGTTCTGCCCTCCCACGCGTACGAGACATTGGGCAAGACCATCCTGGAGTCTTATGCGGAGGGGCGTGCCGTCGTAGCGTCCGATTTGGGTTCGCGGCGAGAGTTGGTGAGCGACGGTGAGACTGGACTCCTATATCGAACTGGCGACGTGCACCAGCTTAAAGAGTCGATTGAGACGCTGGGATCGCAGCCCGATTTGGCGGAGAAGATGGGGCGTGCTGGCTGGGAACGCGTGCGGGATCAATACTCGCCTGAAAGTCATTCGCGAAAGCTGTTGAGTCTGTACGAAGGACTGATAGCAGCGAAGACCCCCAGAAATTGCGCCTTGATCGCGACCACCGAAGAACCGCCATGGGCTCTGCGGAGACGTGCCTTTCCGCAAAACGATGCCGCCGTTTCGCGGCAACCGACGTTGCGGGTAGCGTTCATCGGCGGGCGCGGAGTGGTCTCGAAATACAGCGGGATCGAGACGTACTACGAAGAAGTAGGCAAACGGCTGGCCGAAATGGGTCACGAAGTCACGGTTTACTGCCGCACTTATTTCACGCCAGCGCAGGCGGAGCGCAATGGCATGCGGTTGGTACGGCTACCGACGATCCGGTCAAAACACTTGGAAACTCTGCTGCACACTATTTTGAGCACGGTCCACGCGATGACCCAGCGATATGACGTCGTCCACTATCACACGCTCGGACCGGCGCTATTCTCTTTCTTCCCGCGCTTGGTGAGAGCAAAGACCGCAGTGACTGTGCAGGGCCTCGACTGGCAGCGAAAGAAATGGCGATGGTTTGCCGCAGCGGTGCTGCGTCTGGGGGAGCGGGCCTCGGTGCAGCTTCCCAACGGCACCATGGTGGTATCGCAGGCTTTGCAACAGCGGTATCGAGAACTGCACGGCATCGAAGCGTTCTATGTTCCGAATGGCGGCGTTCTGCGGCAACGGAGCGCGCCGCGCAAGATCCTCGAGTGGGGGCTCGATCCACAGCAATACGTTCTTTTCTTGGGCAGGTTTTCTCCGGAGAAGGGATGTCACCTTTTGGTCGAGGCATTCGAGCAACTCGATACGGATGTGAAGCTGGTAATGGCCGGAGCGTCGAGTTACTGCGACGAATACAGCCGCGAGTTGCGAACACACGCCAGCGACCGCATCCGCATGCTCGATTGGGTATCCGGCGAGACTCTTGACGAGTTACTCACCAACGCCATGGTCTTCGTCCTCCCATCAGATATGGAGGGTCTATCGCTCGCTTTACTCGATGCCATGGGTGCCGGCTTGTGTGTGCTGACCAGCGACGTGCCGGAAAATCGCGAAGTGGTCGAGGGAGCTGGATTCATGTTTCAGTGTGGCAGCACATCGGACCTTGCGAACCGGCTTCGGTTCCTGATCGCGAATCCAGCCGTGCGCGAAGCTGCTGGCCGGACTGCGAAAAGACGGATCGAAGAGCAGTATCAATGGCAAAAAATCGCCGTCGACATTGAGAAAGCCTACTTCGAGATTTTGGGATACAAGCCAGCGTCTGCGCCGGTGAAAAGGCCGACCGCGACGGCAGTGACTGCTACGGTGAATTCGGAGCGGCGAGCGGGATAGGCCCTCGCACTCGGCGCGAACAAGGCATTAGCGCCTTCAGCAGTTGTCGTCTGACTGTTCAGTCGTGACACCGCCGGAATTTACAGCCTTTACGTCGAGGACGGGTCAAGCCCGTCCTTTTTTATTACAATCAAGGTTCTGTCTTGCAAGAGCAACAAGAGTTCGGGCCCTTGCATACAGCGACACTTCGAATGCGAAATACTATTCTCGTCACCGGCGGCGCGGGATTCATCGGGTCTAACTTCATCCTGCAGCGGATGCAGGACGGAAAAACTTCCATTGTCAATCTCGACAAACTCACCTATGCGGGGAACCTGCACAATCTCGATCGCATAACTGGCGACCCGAGGCATGAGTTCGTTCGGGGCGACATCGGGGACCGCAATCTCGTCCGTGAGTTGATGGGAAAACATCAGCCGCAAGCCATCGTTCATTTTGCTGCCGAGAGCCATGTCGACCGCTCGATCCGCGGACCCGATGATTTCATTCGCACCAATGTTGACGGAACCTTTGCCCTGCTGGAGGAAACTCGCGCCTATTGGACAGCGCTTGAGGAAGGTGACCGCAAGCGCTTCCGCTTCCTGCATGTTTCCACCGACGAAGTGTATGGCTCGCTCGGGTCGGGCGATCCTCCTTTCAGCGAAACCACGCCCTATGCTCCGAACAGTCCGTACTCGGCGTCGAAAGCCGCATCCGATCACCTGGTGCGGGCATATCACCACACGTACGGACTGCCGACGCTTACCACGAATTGCTCGAACAACTATGGGCCGTTTCAGTTTCCGGAGAAGCTGATTCCGCTGATGATTCTCAATGCGCGCAATGGAAAACCTCTGCCGGTTTATGGCGATGGCAAAAACGTTCGCGACTGGCTTTATGTCGAGGACCACTGCGAGGCGATCGCGGTCGTGCTGCGCGGAGGACGCCCCGGCGAGTCCTACAATATTGGCGGCTGGAACGAAAAACCGAACATGGAAATCGTCGAGACGATTTGCGACCTGGTGGATGAAAGCTCCCCGCGTTCTTCGGGCTCGCGTCGCGAACTTATCACCTTCGTTACCGACCGTCCCGGGCACGACCGCCGCTACGCCATGGACGCCCGCAAGATCGAACGCGAACTCGGATGGAAGCCCAAAGAAACGTTTGAGACCGGCATTCGCAAGACGGTTCGCTGGTATCTTGAGAACGACTCGTGGGTGCGGGACGTGACCAGCGGCAGCTACCGGCAATGGATTGCGACGCACTATTCAGGTTAGAAATATGACAGCAAGCACGCGCTACAAAGGCATCATTCTCGCTGGAGGATCAGGCACACGCTTGTATCCGGTGACGCAGGCGATGGGAAAAAGCCTGCTTCCGGTTTACAACAAGCCCATGGTTTATTACCCGCTGTGCACTTTGATGCTGGCGGGCATCCGGGACATTCTGGTGATCTCGACTCCCGAGGATGTGCCCAAGTTTCAAGGCTTGTTGCGGGATGGCAGCCAGTACGGAATTCATCTGCAGTACCGGGTGCAGCCAAAGCCGGAGGGGATTGCGCAGGCCTTCCTCATGGGAGAAGAATTTATTGGTGGCAGCCCGTGCGCGCTGGTGCTGGGAGATAACATTTTTTACGGGCATGATCTCGGGAAAGATCTGCGCGAAGCATCGGAGAAGGTGAGTGGAGCGCGTGTGTTCGCGTACCCGGTGCATGATCCCGAGCGGTACGGAGTGGTGGAATTTGATGCCACAGGCCGCGCGCTGAGCATCGAAGAAAAGCCCAGCCAGCCGAAATCGCGCTATGCCGTGACTGGGCTCTACTTCTACGACGGTCAGGTCGTGGAGATCACGAAGTCGCTGAAGCCGAGCGCGCGCGGCGAACTCGAGATTACCGACGTCAACAAGGCTTATCTTAAGAACGGCCAACTGGAAGTTGTAGTGATGGGACGTGGCATGGCCTGGCTCGATACAGGCACACATGAATCGCTGATGGACGCGGCGCTGTTTATTCAGGCAATCGAGAAACGGCAGGGACTGATGGTAGCCTGTCCAGAAGAAATCGCGTACCGCTTCGGATACATTACCGCCGCACAGGTTGAACGCATTGCGAGCGCAATGAAGAACAGCAGCTATGGCTCCTACCTGCTCCAGCTTTTGAAGGAAAGGGTATTCTGAGATGACGGCAGTCCCAGCGTCGCGCTCCGCGATGGATGCGTTCAAGAAAATATCGACGTCTCTGCCCGGTGTCTTCATCCTCGAGCCCCGTGTGTTTGGCGACGAGCGCGGCTTCTTCCTGGAGAGCTACAACGAACGAGTCTTCGTGGAGCTTGGCATCGAAGAAAGGTTCGTGCAAGACAATCACTCCAGTTCGCAGCGGAACGTGCTGCGCGGACTGCATTACCAGACCCAACATACACAGGGAAAGTTAGTTCGCGTCGCAGAGGGCGAGATCCTCGACGTCGCGGTCGACCTGCGGCGCAGTTCTCCCACATTTGGCGGGTGGGAGGCTGTACGTCTCTCAGGCGATAACAAACGCATGCTGTGGATTCCCAAGGGGTTTGCCCACGGCTTCCGCGTCATCTCGGAAACGGCGCAGGTTCTGTACAAGGCGACCGACTACTATGCGCCCGAGTTCGAGCGTACGCTGGCGTGGAACGATCCGAATTTGAAGATTGAGTGGGAACTCAACGGCGATCCTATCGTGTCGGCGAAAGACCAGCGCGGCGTGGCACTGCGCAATGCCGATACCTTCGAATAATCGCGGTAATATCACGAGCATGAGAGTGACGATCTTTGGCGCTTCCGGCCTTCTGGGCCAGGCACTGATGCGCGAATGGCAGGGAGACGAAGTTGTTGGACTCTCATCGCGCGATGTCGACCTTTGCGACGCTGAGAGAGTGCGCGATGTCGTGCAGAAGACGCGTCCCGAGTGGATTGTGTTGTCGGCGGCCTACACCGATGTGGATTGCTGCGAGAGTCATCCAGACCTTGCTTTTGGGGTGAATCGCGATGGGGCCGTAAACGTGGCTCAGGCTGCCAAGGGAGTCGGAGCTAAGTTGCTGTTCCTGAGTTCCGATTACGTGTTCGATGGGACGAAGACGTCGCCCTATGAAGTGGATGATGCGCGCAACCCGCAAAGCGTTTACGGCCGCTCGAAAGCGGAGGCAGAAGTCCGGCTGCTGGATGTGCTCCCCGAGTGCTGCATTGCCCGGACCTCATGGTTGTTTGGAGCTGGCGGCAAGTGCTTTCCAGACACGATTCTGAAACTGGCCGCGAGCCGTCCCGCGTTGGATGTCGTGAATGATCAGCGAGGGTGCCCGACTTATTCTGTCGATCTGGCCCGTGCCATCACAGCGTTATGTCGCAAGAATGCAAGCGGCATTGTGCATGTAACCAACACCGGCGATTGTTCCTGGTTTGATTTCGCGCGCGAGATCGTGATGGCCTCCGGTCTCTCGACTGAGGTGCGGCCGATCAGCACTGAGCAGATGCCGCGGCCCGCGCGGCGGCCAGCGTATTCCGTCTTGTCCGCGAAGAGCATCGAGAAGTTGGATATTGTCATGCCAACCTGGCAGGACGCTCTGCGCCGATATTTGCAAGAGCGAAGAGGCTGAGTCCTTTGCGGACATTGCTTCGTGGGATGTGGGGCTGTTAGGATGCGGCGGGGTTCGGGGCTCGTGAAGTCAATCCTCAATTACATTGATGGGCAGTTCGTGCGCGGAAAGCGCGAGTTCGCCGACGTGAACCCGGCGGACGGCAGCCTGATCGCCCAGGTGACAGAGGCCGACCGTGGCCTTGTTGACGCTGCGGTGCAGGCCGCCCGCAAAGCGTTACGAGGAGAGTGGGGGCGCCTGGCAATCCGCGAGCGCGCAGCATGCTTGTGCAAAGTGGCGAACGCGATTGAAGCGCGGTTTGATTGTTTCGTCGCCGCCGAAGTTGCCGACACTGGTAAGCCCGTAGCCCTCGCATCGAAGCTCGACGTTCCACGCGCAGCCGCGAACTTTCGCGCCTTTGCCGATCTCCTCAAGACGGCGGGCCTGGAATCGTTTCAGACCGACACTCCCGATGGCAAGAGCGCGCTGAATTACGCTATTCGCAAACCTCTGGGCGTTGTTGGCATCATCACTCCCTGGAACTTGCCTCTTCTGTTGCTCACATGGAAAGTCGCGCCTGCCTTGGCCTGCGGCAACGCCGTGGTCGTGAAACCGTCAGAGGAAACTCCGGCGACCGCGACTCTGCTCGCAGAAGCGATGAAAGAAGTCGGAATTCCGGATGGCGTCTACAACGTGGTCCACGGTTTCGGGCCAAATTCTGCGGGAGAGTTCTTAACGAAGCATCCCGACGTGAATGCAGTGACCTTTACTGGCGAGTCGCAAACCGGCGCCGCCATCATGAAGACCGTAGCGGCGTCGGTAAAGCCGGTCTCGTTTGAACTCGGCGGTAAGAATGCGGCGATTGTCTTTGCCGACTGCGACTTCGAAGAGACGGTAAGCGGAGTTGCCGAAGCGGTTTTCCTGAACACCGGGCAGGTATGCCTCTGCGCCGAACGAGTCTATGTCGAGCGCGCCATTTTCGACCGGTTCGTCCAGTCGCTGAAACTCAAAGCAGAAAGCCTGCGCGTTGGATCGCCTCTGGAAAAATCGACCGAGCTTGGACCGTTGATTTCGTCGCAACATCGCGAGAAAGTGCTCTCGTATTACCAGTTGGCACGGCAAGAGGGAGCCTCGCTCATAACAGGAGGTGGCACTCCGCAATTCGGCAATGCTCTCGACCAAGGTTTCTACGTGCAGCCGACCATCTATACTGGGTTGCCGGAATCAGCGCGCTGCGTAAAAGAAGAAATCTTCGGACCAGTCTGTCACGTTGCGCCGTTCGATGCCGAAGAAGAAGCCGTGAGCATGGCGAACGATACGAAGTACGGGTTGGCCGCGTCGATCTGGACGACGAACTTGAAGCGCGGACACCGTGTGGCGCAGCAGATGAATGTAGGCATCACGTGGGTGAATTGCTGGTTCCTGCGCGACCTGCGCACGCCTTTTGGCGGCGTCGGGCTTTCGGGCATCGGTCGTGAAGGCGGCATGCACTCGCTCAACTTTTATTCAGAGCTGAACAACGTGTGCATTCGATTGTGAACATGGAAAAAGTCGAAAGTAAAGTCATTGCCGGAAAAGCGAAGCCGCGCGGAAAGTATCCGCACATCAAGCGTGCCGGCGACTTTCTGATTGTGTCGGGAACAAGCTCTCGTCGCGCTGATAACACGATTGCGGGAGCGCGATTCGACGAGTTCGGAACGACACATCTCGACATTCGCGAGCAGACCAAGGCCGTCATCGAAAACGTGCGAGACATCCTGCAGAGCGCCGGTGCGCAACTAAAAGATGTTGTCGAAGTCACGACCTACCTGGTGAACATGAACGATTTCGCGGGCTACAACGACGTCTACGGTGAGTACTTTGGATACGACGGACCGGCACGCACGACCGTGGCCGTGCACCAGTTGCCGCATCCCCACTTGCTGATCGAAATCCGCGCCATGGCCTACAAGCCGGAGAAATAGGAGCCGCTATGCCGTCCATCAAGAACCTGAAGGCGTTCAATTTTCTGGGCTGGATCGAAGAGAACAAAGAGAAATTCAAGCCGCCCGTCGGCAATGCGCAAGTGTGGGAAGACGGCGAAATGATGGTTACAGTAGTCGGTGGTCCGAACAACCGGCGCGACTATCATGATGATCCGACGGAAGAATTTTTCTACCAGTTGAAGGGCGACATTTTTCTTCGCCTCATCGAAACTCCGGGCAAGCCGCCGCTCGAGGTTCCGATCAAAGAGGGCGAGATCTTTCTGCTGCCAAAACATATTCGTCATTCCCCGCAACGGCTGAAGGAGGGAACCATCGGCGTGGTCGTCGAAATGCCGCGACCCGAGGGCTCTCTCGATGGCTTCGAATGGTATTGCCAGAATTGTCATCATTTGGTCCATCGTGCAGAAGTGAAGCTCAAGAGCATCGTGCGCGATCTGCCGCCTTTATTCGAACAGTTTTACAGCAACGAGAGTCTGCGCAAGTGCCAACACTGTGGCGCGATTCATCCCGGCAAACCGTAAATGCCAGTCATTGACATCCACAATCATTTCTTCCCGCGCAACTGGCCGGACCTGGCGGCTCGCTACGGCACGCCCGACTGGCCTTGGATCAAGCACACCGAGTCCGGCAAGGCCGAGATCATGGTCGGCGATCGCTTCTTTCGCCACATCTATTCCGCGTGCTGGGATCCCGACGTCCGGCTGAGTGAGATGGACCGGGACGGTGTCGAGATGCAAGTGCTGTCGGCCACACCAGTGCTGTTTGCGTATGAGCGCCCCGTGGAGCATGCGCTCGACTGCGCGCAGTTGTTCAACGACGCCGCGCTGGAGCTCTGTGCAAAAGGGAAAGGACGGTTGAAGTCGCTCTGCCAAGTTCCTCTGCAGGATGTCGACGCAGCGTGCAAGGAACTCACGCGCTGCATGCGTGCGGGGCATCTGGGCGTTCAGATAGGAAATCACGTTGGCGAGAAAAATCTCGACGACCCCGGCATTGTCACTTTTTTGCACCACTGTGCAGACGAAGGCGCAGCCGTGCTGGTGCATCCGTGGGACATGCTGGGTCAGCCTCGCATGCCCAAGTACATGATGCCGTGGACCGTTGGCATGCCAGCCGAGACGCAACTCGGAATTGTTGCGATGATTCTTGGCGGCGCCTTCGATAAATTACCCTCCAATCTTCGGATTTGCTTCGCACACGGCGGTGGGAGCTTTGCATTTCTTCTCGGCCGTCTGGAAAATGCGTGGCAGCATCATCCCGTGGCGCACGGAGTTTGTGAATTCTCCCCGACCCACTATTTGAACCGCTTCTCGGTAGACTCTGCGGTATTCGATGAGCGAGCGCTGCAATTCCTCGTGGGAACGATGAGCGCCGCGCGGGTGATGCTGGGGTCGGATTATCCCTTTCCGCTCGGCGAGCAACACGTGGGAGCACTGATTCGATCGAGCCATCTGCCGCCGCAAGCCAAGACGCGACTGTTAGGTGATAATGCGCTGGAGTTCCTCGGCCTTAAAAGCGACAAGCCTGCGGCTGCTGCCAAGCAGGGTGCTCCCATCGTGCCGCACGGCGATCAGCTTACGTACAGTTCATATCTCAAGGTCCCGGAACTGCTCGAGCTGCAGCATCCGCAATCTTCACCGCAGCATCATGATGAACTGCTCTTCATCATCGTGCATCAGACTTACGAACTGTGGTTCAAAGAATTGCTGCATGACGTGGATGCGGTGGTTGCAAATCTGCGGGACGCGGGAGCGAATTCGAAATCGCGCGACGGGGTGTACGAAGCAGCGCGGCTGCTGCGTCGCTGCACGGAGATCACGCGCGTCCTGGTGGAGCAGTTCACGATTCTTGAGACCATGCTCCCCACCCATTTCCTCGCATTTCGCGGCAAGCTCGAGCCTGCCAGCGGATTTCAATCGGAGCAGTTTCGCGAACTCGAATTCTTGTGCGGCCTGAAGGACGAAAAGATGTTGCGCTATCACCGGCCAACTCCGGAAGCTCACGCACAACTCGAGCGCCGCCTGCGCGAGCCTTCGCTGCGCGATGTCTTCTTCGACGCACTACGCTCCAAAGGAACACTGCAGGTCGATGACAGCGCGACTGAGCGTGAACGATTCGACGCCCGTGCGCGGGCGATCCTCTCGCTTTACCGCGACGAGCACAGCAATCGCGACTGGATTGACGTGTGCGAGCGGCTCACCGAGTTTGACGAACTCGTCGTAAGTTGGAGGCTGCGTCACATCCAACTGGTGGAGCGCGTGATCGGCGTCCGCATGGGCACGGGCGGCAGTGCGGGCTCCTCTTACTTGAAACTTACGCTGGATAAGAAGTTCTTCCCGGAGCTATGGGAAGCACGGACGCTGTTGACGGAGTGACTAAGCAGTCGCCCGCGCGAATCTTGGTTCATCAATTTTCTTCATGACTTCCAAATCCGAGACGATCACACTCATTGGCGCGGGGCTGAACGGGCCGCTGCTGGCGATTGGCTTGGTCAAGCGCGGCTTTCAGGTCGAGATATATGAGCGGCGACCCGACATGCGGGTTGTTCGCATGAGCGCGGGTCGCTCCATCAACTTGGCTCTTTCTACACGCGGAATCCATGCGCTCACTGAGGTCGGGTTGTGGAGCCAGATGAGAGAGATCACTCTTCCTATGAAAGGAAGGATGATGCATTCGGCCACATCTGAACTCACGTTCCAGCCCTATGGAAAGGATGAGGCCGAAGTCATTAATTCGATTTCCCGCGCCGAGCTGAACATTGCGCTGATGAATGCCGCTGAGGCGCAAGGCGTGAACATACGGTTCCAGCAGCGCTGCACCGCCATAGATCTGAAGACAGGAACGCTGCAATTGCACGACGAGCAGACCGGGGAAACCAGGGTCCGGGCTTCAAATGTGGTGATCGGTTGTGACGGCTCGGCCTCAGCGATTCGCAGCGAGATGCTGAAGCTGAACCGCTTCAATTTTTCGCAGCAATACCTCGACTACGGTTACAAAGAACTCACGATTCCGGCGGGTCCCGGCGGAAAGCATGTTCTGGAAGCAAACGCGCTCCACATTTGGCCGCGGGGCAACCATATGTTGATCGCGCTGCCCAATGTTGACGGCACGTTTGCTTGCATTTTGTTTCTTCCTTTTGACGGCCCCGACAGCTTCGGACAACTAACTACGCACGCCTCGGTGGTCGAGTTTTTCCGGACGCGGTTTCCAGACGCAGTTCCACTCATGCCAGATCTGGCCGGCAATTTCTTCGCAAATCCAACCGGCGCTATGCTCACAGTCAAATGCTCGCCTTGGCATGTGCAGGGGCGAACTCTTCTGCTCGGGGATGCCGCGCATGCGATCGTTCCTTTCTTCGGGCAGGGAATCAACTGCGGCTTCGAAGACTGCACCTGTCTTTTGGACTTGCTGGACAGGTACGGCGCGGATTGGGCGAAAGTTTTTGCAGAGTTTGAGAAAGCACGCAAGGTCAACACGGATGCCATCGCCGACCTTGCGGTCGAGAACTTCGTCGAAATGAGGGATCGCGTCGGCGACCCTCGATTCTTGTTTCGAAAGAAAGTCGAGCTGGCGCTTGAGGCCCGGTATCCACAGTTGTTTGTCCCGAAGTACGCAATGGTGACGTTTCACCGCACTCCGTATGCGACTGCGCTGAAACGCGGTCAAATTCAGGACCGAATGCTAACCGAACTTTGCGATCGCATAGAACGCATCGAAGATCTCGACTGGGGCACGGCGGAGAAATTGGTCCGCAGCGAACTCACTCCGTTGGAGTTGGCATCGTGACCGCTCCTCGGCATCAGACAGGCGAAGAGTATGCGTCATCGATGGATGCGCGCGATCCGCTTGCGCATTTTCGCGAACGCTTCTTCTTCCCAAAGACGACGGACGGAACCGATTCCCTCTATCTCTGTGGACACTCGCTTGGCTTGCAGCCCAAGAGTGTCCATTCCTATTTAGAGCAGGCGTTGGACGACTGGGCGACGTTCGGTGTGGAAGGACACTTCCATGCAAAGAATCCGTGGATGCCGTATCACCGGATGCTGACGCAGCAAACAGCCGACATGGTCGGAGCAGAACCTGCTGAAGTCGTGGTGATGAATTCGCTCACGGTGAACCTGCACTTGATGATGACGTCGTTTTACCGCCCGACGACCCAAAGGCACAAGGTCGTCATCGAGCGCGGAGCTTTTCCGTCCGATCAGTATGCGGTGAAGTCACAGATCCTGTTTCATGGGTTTGATCCCGCAACATCGCTCCTCGAACTTACCCCGCGCGACGGTGAATCCTGCCTGCGTGATGAAGACATCGAATTGCTCGTCGAACGCGAGGGCGAATCGATTGCGCTCATCATGCTCGGCGGCGTGAACTATGCGACTGGGCAAGTTTTCGATATGCCGGGAATTACGAAGGCGGGTCAGCGGAAGGGTTGCATCGTAGGAATTGATCTCGCCCATGCTGCCGGCAATTTGCCACTCGAGCTTCACGACTGGGGGCCCGATTTCGCAGTCTGGTGCAGCTACAAATATTTGAACGGCGGTCCAGGTTGCGTTGCTGGGTGCTTTGTTCACGAGCGGCACGCGCGCGCCTGGGAGTTGCCGCGCTTTGCCGGTTGGTGGGGCCATGATGAAAAAACGCGCTTCCAGATGGGACCTGAATTTTACCCGATGCCCGGAGCAGAAGGCTGGCAGTTGAGCAATCCTCCAATTCTGGCGCTAGCCGCCCTACGCGCCTCAATGGAGATATTTGCCGAAGCGCGGATTGAGCGGCTTCGTGCCAAGAGTACCTCCCTCACCGGATACATGGAGTTTCTCCTCAGCCAGACGTCTTCGCCAAAGTTCTCCATCATCACCCCGAGCGAGCAGAATCGCCGAGGCGCACAGCTTTCCATCCGGCTCGCACGCGATGGGCGCAAGACATGCCAAAAGCTCGTGTCGGAGGGAGTAATCGGCGATTGGCGTGAGCCGGACACATACCGCGTCGCCGCGGTGCCTCTATACAACTCCTATCAAGATGTTTATCGCTTCGTGCAGCGCTTTGTGGCCGCTTTGCGATAAACCCTCCAATTAACTAAAGACGCTCCATCGCAGTCAAGCCTCCCGCGGTTACCTCGGTAACACCGTCGTGCGGTCAGCCAACCATACAATTCCTAACGTGGGGAATTCTCCGCTCCAGCACGCCCGGAAGTGGACCACCGTCGTGTGTGCGGTGGTGTGTGTCCACGTCCTGTTATCCCTGCTGGCGCCGCGCGGATTTGCCCTCACGGCATTTGGCGACATTATGCAAACTGTTCTCCTGCTTTGCGGAACGGTCGCCATTTTCGCCAATGTCAAAACTGCCGCAAACAAGGCGCGTCTGTTCTGGGCGCTCCTGGGCTTGGGCGTTGGAATGTGGCTCTGCGCGCAGGTGTTATGGACTTACTTTGAGGTCTTCTTACGTCACGAAGCGCCGAACCCGTTTGTCGGCGACGTGATTCTCTTTTTGCACGTCGTGCCGATCATGGCGGCGGTGGCTGTGCAACCGCACATTCGACAGGATGATCGCGCCATCCGAGTGGGAACACTCGATTTTCTCCTTTTGCTGACGTGGTGGCTCTTCCTTTATCTGTTCATCGTGATCCCATGGCAATACGTCCATCCCGTCGAATCCACGTATGGAACGAGTTTCGACGCACTGTATGTCTGCGAACAATTTGTGCTGGGCATGGGATTGATCCTCGTGTGGCGGCGCAGCAACGGTGTCTGGCGAAGCATATATGGCCAGCTTTTTGGAGTCACCCTGCTCGCTTGCGTCGGTTCACTTCTGGCGAACGAAGCGATTGATTTCCACATTTACTACACGGGCAGTATGTTCGACGTGCCTCTCGTAGCCGGGATGGCGTGGTTCGTCCGCATTGGTTTCATGCCGCGCGAAGCCACCCCGCAGATTTCCGCAGAGGAGATCTCAACTGGCGGTTACGGAATTTGGAAAGCGCGTCTCGCGATGCTGGCGGTTCTAATCACTCCCGGCATGGTCGCCTGGGCGCAATTTGGCGGTCACGCGCCCCAGAACGTTCGCACCTACAGACTGCTCCTCACGGTCGCAGTCATGCTCGTGATGGGTGGTCTCGTATTTCTTAAGCAACATTTGTTGGATCAGGAACTGCTCACCCTTCTGCGCTCGTCGCGCCATAACCTCGACGAAATGTGCCGCCTCAAGGATGAACTCGAAAACAAGGAGCACTCTTTGCGCTGGCACAGTCTGGAACTGCAGCGCAAGAATCTCGAGTTGCAAGAGATCTCGTTCACCGACGTGCTGACAGGGATTTGGAACCGCCGCTACCTCGAAGAGATTCTCACCGCTGAGGCCGGACAGGTCCTGCGAAATTACCAGCGCGCACGAGGGAGCGACATTCGGAAGCTGGATCATCGCGACCTGGTGTTCATCATGGTCGATGTCGATTTCTTCAAGGAAGTGAACGACCTGCACGGTCATCCTGCCGGAGATCGTCTGCTGCACTTGGTTGCGCAACGGCTCTCCACCGTCGTGCGCAAATCCGACGTGCTGGTGCGCTGGGGCGGAGAAGAATTCTTGATCATGAGCCGTTCGACCGATCCGGCGGGAACGCCCGCGTTTTGCAGCCGCGTTCTGGAAGTCATTGCATCGGAGCCGTTCGACCTCGGCCACGGAATTTCCGTCCGTAAAACTTGCTCGGTGGGCTGGGCTGCCTATCCCTGGTGCCGTAGCGCGTTCGAGTCGATTTGCGCGGAA
>Ga0070714_100000456_pt1 | contig 29769 bp, 26 predicted proteins | sample LARL83metaG_FD_65450 | JGI IMG/M metagenome (GOLD analysis project Ga0070714, IMG submission 65450) | Corn, switchgrass and miscanthus rhizosphere microbial communities from Kellogg Biological Station, Michigan, USA - LAR L8-3 metaG | ecosystem: Host-associated > Plants > Roots > Rhizosphere ... | reverse complement strand
TCCACTGTGGACAACGAGTGGATCGGCGTAGCGCTAGACACGTGCCACCTGGCGGTAGCGTTCGAGACGCCGACAGACTCGGTGCGCCGATTGGCGAGAGCATGCGTACCAGTGGTGAAGGCCCAACTGTCGGCGGCGGCCGAGATAGCCGGCCGAGCCGCAGCAGCCCTGGAGCCCTGGAGCCGTGGAGCCGCGGCGTTAGTGAACGGCACAAGGTTCGAAGTGGACGATCTGGCCGATGCCGTAGCCGGTGGCCTGCCAGCGGAACACCCATGGCGAGTACACATCCACGTACCGGTAACCGCGACCCCCACGCCACCGATGACAACAACGGCCGACGTGACGCTGGACAGCGTGGAGGCGCTGTTCGACAGGTCGGGTGGGGCGCAGACAGATCACGTCGAGGTGGGCGCCGGCATAGCGCCAGGCCCGGATATGATCGGGACAGCGGTAGCGGAACTGGCATGGACAAGAGACCGGCTGATAGAGACCGGTCTGAAGGAGATCTGATCACTCGATCAGGTGATCATGCCAGGATCCGGGATCAAACCACCCGGTCCCATTCGTTAAGCCGAGAAAATGCAGCCCCGCCCGGCGACGGAGATAGTGCGTAGCCGCGAGGGAGATGCCGGAGCCGAGCAGCAACGAAGGGATGTGATGGACAGCGGGACGGATGGGTGGTGGACGACCGGACCGACCTGGCGGACCGACGTGATGGAGAACGTGGTGGACGACGGCCGACATGGTGGCGGGTGGTGACGACCGGAACCGACGTGGTGGACGACGGGAAGGTGGACAGCCCGACCCGTCGTGGCGGGAAGGACGTCGACCACGACGCGATGAGGCAGGGCGCGATGGGGGAGGGCGCGATGAGGCAGGGGGCGCGAACGAAATCGCGCCGACGGCGGCAAGGCCGAGCGCGGCCGCGCCCCATCGAGCCGCCCGCCGTGACACGCGCGCCCCATCGAGCCGCCCGCCGAGCCGCGCGGTCCGCCGTGACACGCGGCCCGCGACCCGGCGAACCCGAACTCGAACCCCGGTGGGCCAATCGATGTCAGCCGCTGCGGACCTCGCCCGCTCGGCCAGCGCCGAGACCCATGGCGGCCTGGACCACGCCCACGACGACGAGCAACACGAGCGGTGCCACCCAACCACCGGTCGCGCCACGCAGCAGGCCGGTGCCGAACGGGCCCACGGCCGAGATCGCGTAGCCCACGCCCTGCGTCATGCCCGACAGGCCGGTCGCGGTCCGGGCGTCCGGCGCGCGCAGGCCGATCAACGTCATGGCCAGGCCGAACCCGAGTCCCAGCCCGATCCCCAGCACGATCGCGGCGGCCCACACGAACACCGGCACCGGGCCGAGGATCACGCCGGTCAGGCCGATCGCGTTCAGCGTTGCCAGCACCACGGCCAGGCCGCGCTGGTCGCGGGTGTGCCGGAGCACCACCGGCACGGCCAGCGAGCCGAAGATCTGCACCACCGCGACCACGGACAGCACCAACCCGCTCGCGGTCGTGCCCATCCCCCGGTCGTGGCACACCGTTGGCAGCCAGCTCAGCACGAAATAGAAGATGAATCCGGTGCACGCGAAGAAACCCGTGACCTGCCACGCCAACGCGTCGCGCCACAGTGCCGCCGGGATCGTCGCCCGCGTCCGTACGCCGGGCGATCGGCCGAGGTCGGGCGCCCACCACAGGCCGGCGACCACCGCGAGCGGCACCGTGATCAGCGCCAGCGGGACCGGCCACGACGCGTGCAGTGCATAGCCGATCGGGTTCGCCAGGCCGGAACCACCGGCCGCGCCAACGGTCAGCGTCACCGTGTACAGCGCCATCAGGCCGGCGAAGTTCGCCGGGAAGACACGCTTGACCAGGCCGGGAATCGCGCCGGTCACGATGCCGATGCCCGCGCCGAGCAGCACCGTGCCGGCGAACAACGCGGCCACCGACGGCATCAGTCGCACGAGGTTGCCGGCCACGATCACCAGGGTGCTGCCCGCGATGAGGCGTTCCTCGCCCCACCGGCCGGTCAGTCGCGGGCCCAAGAATGCGAACACCGCGAGGCCGATGGTCGGCAGCGTGGTCAGCACGCTCGCCGCCGCACCCGTCAGGTCGAGGTCGGACCGGATCGCCGGCAGCAACGCGGACACGGCCGACATCGGCGGTCGCAGATTCAGCGAGAGGAGCACCAGGGCGGCCAGCAACCACACCCGGCCACGCCCCTGCCGCGGCACATCGACCGTCACCGCCTGCCGACCGCTCACATCACCTCCCCGGGACCTCACATCACCCCGACCTCGCAGCCGAGTCCCCGTGCGACCTGGCTCGAGGGTATGCCAGTTGAAACGCAGGTGCCCGGGGACAACCAGTCAGCGCGATATGACGACCTTGCCGAAATGGGATTTCGAGGCCAGGTGACGATAAGCCTCGATCACCTCGGAAAAGGGGAATACCGAATCGATGACCGGGTGAATTCGGTGTTCGGACACGAACGCGCACATCGACTCGGCCGTGTCCCGGCTGCCGACCAGCATCCCGCGGATCGTGAGCGCCTTGCGCAGCAACGGCACCGGGGACAGCCCGACCCCCTGGCTGAGCACACCGACCAGGCTGATCCGCCCACCGGTCCGCACCGCGCGGATCGACTCCGACAGTGTGCCCGCGCCGCCGACCTCGATCACGTGGTCGACACCCCCATGAGACAACTCAAATATCGCGCGCCCCCACTCCGGTGTGTTCACGTAATTCACGCCGGCCGACGCGCCCAGCGAAGCCAGCCGCGCCAGGCGTTCGTCGCTGCTGGACGTGCTGAGCACGCGCGCTCCCGACACCGCCGCGAACTGCACCGCGAACACCGACACTCCCCCGCTGCCCAAAGTGAGCACCTGCTGCTCGGACAGCGGACCGGCACCGAGGAAGCAGTGCCACACGGTGGCCGCGGCGCACGGCAATGTGGCTGCCTCGGTGAAATCGAGGTGTTCCGGCACGCCCAACAATGCCTCTTCGTCGAACACCACGTACTCGGCCAGCAGGCCGTCGACGGTGCCCCCGAGGGCGGCGCGGGTGTTCTCGTCGGTGGGCGGACCGGTCAGCCAGTTCGGCATGAACACGCCCATCACCCGATCGCCCGCCCGCCACCGCGTCACGTCCGGACCGACGTCGACGACGTCCCCGGCCCCGTCGGACACCGGTATCAGGCCGGGCTCGATGTCGCGGCCGTACCGGTTGTCGGCGATCAACAGGTCACGATGGTTGAGCGACCACGCGCGCATCCGCACCAACACCTGGCGCGGGCCGGGGATCGGTTCGGGCCGCGAGCCGAGCGCGAGTCCCTCGATCCCGTCGAACGCCGGCCAGTAGTAGTATCTCACACCACCCCCGCGGTTGTGTCCTGCCACGCGGTGAACGTGCGACACGCGTTGACGAAGTTGCTGATCAGCAGCATGCCGTCGGTCGTGCGAATGCTCTCCGGGTGGAACTGCACGGACTCGATCGGCAGGTAACGGTGCCGCAGGCCCATGATGTAGTTGTCGTCGCGGGAGCGGGCGGTCACGTCGAGACAGTCGGGCACCGTGTGCTCCACGACGACCAGCGAGTGATAACGGGTGGCCTCGAACCCGTCCGGCACACCGGCGAACAGGCCTTCACCGTCGTGTTGAATGTGGCTGGTCTTGCCGTGCATCAGGTGCCGCGCCGGCACGACGCTCGCGCCGTACGCCAGCGCGATCGCCTCGTGGCCCAGGCAGACGCCAAGAATGGGCACCTCGCCGGCCACCGCCTGCACGATCTCGACGTGGCCGGAGTCGACCGGACGACCCGGTCCCGGACCGAGCAACACAGCGTCCGGCCGGTCGCGGCGCACGTCGGCGGGGCTGATCTCGTTGGACCGCACCATGATCGGGTCCACGTCGGCGGACATCAGGTACTGCCGGATGATGTACACGAAACTGTCGAACGCGTCGACGACCAAAATCCTCACAGCAACTCCGTTCCCGTCGCCGCCCAGTAGGCGGCGCCGGCCTTGGCCATGGTCTCGGTCCACTCGGACTCGCCGACCGAATCGGCGACGACACCGGCGGACGCGCGGATGCGGTACGCGCCGTCGTGGTGGACCAGGGTTCGGATGCACAGTGCGAGATTGACGTAGCCGTCGACGTCGATCAGGCCGAGCGCGCCGGCGTAGATCCCGCGCCGGCTCTGCTCCATCTCCTCGATGATCTCCATCGCGCGGACCTTCGGCGTGCCGGTCATGGTGCCGGCCGGAAACAGCGCGGCGATGATGTCCCACGCGTCCTTGCCCGGCTCGGCCTGACCGACCACTGTGGACACGAGGTGCAGCACGTGCGAGAACCGCTCGACCACCAGCTGGTCCGGCACGTCCAGCGTGTCGCGCTGGCAGATCCGGCCGATGTCGTTGCGGCACAGGTCGACCAGCATGACGTGCTCGGCGATCTCCTTCGCGTCCGACGACAGTATGCGCCCGGCCGTCTCGTCGTCGGTGCGGCCGCGCGGGATCGTGCCGGCGATCGGACGCATCGTGACCAGGCCGTTCTCCACACGCACGAACAACTCCGGGCTCGCGCCGACCACCCGGTGCCCGTCCAGCGACGTCAGGTACATGTACGGCGACGGATTGCGCCGCCGCAGCCGCAGGTACACGTCCAGCGGATCGACCTCGCTGCGCACGATCAGCTCGTGGCCGATCTGCACCTGATAGATCTCGCCCATCGCGATGTACGAAAGGCACTTATCTACAGTGGACAGATATTCGGCCCGTGTCGTGTCGTCGCCGATGTGCAGTGCCGGCGTGGCCGGACCGGGCTCGGGTACCGGGTGGGTGGTGTCGGCGTCGGACAGCAGCGGCACGAGTTCGGCGGGATCGACGGAGGGCCACAGATCGGCGTCGTGCAGGAGAAGTTCGGACGTGCCGGCGGTCAGGTCGGTCACGACCCAGCCCCGGGTGAGCACCAGATGCACATCCGGCAGGCTGTCGTCGCTCTCGATCAGATATGGCAAGCGCTCAATGTATCGGGCGGTGTCATAACCGAGGTAGCCCAGAAATCCGAACTTGAACACTTCCTCCGACCCACGTACGTCGAAACATTCACGGGCCGCGCGCAATACGGCCCACAGGTCGGTCGAGCGACGCAATCTTGGTTGCGGCCCGCTCTGGTCGAGCAACGGCAGCAGCCGGGCCGTGACCAGGTTGCGCAGGGCCGGCAGCCCCTCGATCCGGACCACGTCACGCGTCACCGACAGGGTCAGGAGGGTGCCGAAACCCGTGTACTGGTAACGGATGTCCGTGGCCGGCCCGGCCGCCGACTCCAGCAGGTGCACCTCGTCGACGCCGAAGCGCTCGGCCAGCGCGAGATACGCCGACATGCCGTCGTGCCGGCGCACCGGATGACTCGTCAGGCGTACGGCGACCCGGGATCGGTGCACGGACATGGGCACCTCTAGGTGGTGACGGTGTAGCGATGGGCGACCTCACGAGCTACGACGGACGCGCTGTCCGGCGCGACGCGGTTGTCCACGATCCGTGCCGCCTTCCAGCTGACGAACGCACCGGTCGTGGTGACCGGATCCAGTTCCGCGTCGACGGTGACCCGAGCACCGGTCCCGGTCAACTCTGCCAGCCGAGCCGTGACACCGGCACGGATTTCGGCATGTTCGGCCTCCGGCGCGGCATCCAGGTCCAACCGGACGGTCACGACGTCGTCACCGTCCGGCGAGTCGATGATCACCTGGTAGCCGAGACAACCGTGTACCCCGGACAGCACGGCCGATTCCAGCTCGGCCGGCTGGAGCTCCGCGCTGCCGATGTGGATCCGGTCGGCGACGCGCCCGATCACCTCGACCGTCGGTCCGGGCAGTGGCGCGTCGGGCGGCGCGGGCGTGATCCGTACCAGGTCCGACGTGCGGTAGCGGATCAGCGGCTTGATTCCGTCCACCAGCATGGTGAGGACGAGTTCGCCGTCGCCGGTCGAGCCGCGGTACGCACCGGTGTCCGGGTCGACGATCTCGGCGATGTAGTTCAACTGCGCCAAATGCAACTGGCCGGTCGCGGCGCCCGTGGCGATACACAGCGCCTCCTGCGAGCCGTACAACGTCGGATATACGACCGCGTCCGGCCACACCGAGCTGACGTTGGCGCGGAACTCCGGCGTGCAGATCTCGCCGAGCACCAGGAAAAGTCTGATCGGCAGCCGGCTGATGTCGTACCCGTGGAACCGGGCCGCCTTGGCCAGGCTCAGGCACAGCGCGGGCGCGCACACGACGACCTCGACGCCGAGTTCCTCGATCAACCGCAAGGCTTTGCGGAAGCCGACGCGCGGCGACTCCGGCCAGATCTTGACGTGCGCGATGCCCAGCGCCGCCGTGACCGCGCCGAAGACGTCGCCGAACGCGTACAGCTCGGAAGGCCCCATCAGGCCGACGACCGGCTTGCGATCGCCGAACCGGTGCGCGATCAGCCGCCGCCACGACTCGATCACCGATGTGTTGCTGGTGATGATGTCCCGGATGCCGCGCGGGCACGGCGTGGCCGCGCCGGTCGTGCCGGTGGTCTCGTAGAAGATGCTGGCCTCGGCGGGGGAACCCGCCAGCACGTCGTACATCTCGCGACGCAGGTCGGCCTTGGTGGTGAACGGCAACTCGCGCAGCGACTCCGGCGTGACCGCCGCGATGTCCACACCGGACAGATGACGACGGTAGAATGGCGAACGTTCGGTGACGTGCCGTAGCACAGCCGTGAGTCGTTCGCCGTGCCAGGCGGCCAGATAGGCCTCGGACAGTGTGCCGGCGTACCAGGAGCGGGCGATCTCCTGGTATCGCTGCCAGAACTCCTCGTGCCCGGTGAGGTCGGGACCGACGGTCACGTGCCCGCCTCCAGCCAGCGCTGCGAGTAGAACTCGAACTCGATGGCCTGGCCGGCGAGCGCGGTGTGCACCTCGGCGAGGGCGGCTCGGGCGGCTGCGACCACGGCCGGTACCTCGCAGTCCGCGGCGAGTTCGTGCAGGATGGCGTAGACCTCCCGCAACCGGAGTTCCTGCGCCGCGGTGAGCTCAGCTTGACCGTTCATCGTAGAACCTCGTCGTCTTCCACTCGGACCGGGGAAGGCTGCCCACCTCGGCCAACTCGACGTCGGGACGCAGGCCGATCTCGCGCTTCATCGCCGTGCTGATCCGCTCGCGCAGCGTGTCCTGGTCGCCGCCCTTCGGTTCGACGCGCAGCACCACCGTGTCCAGTCCGCGGATCCGGCGCAGCACCGCCTGGAACTCGCTCACCTCGGGGAAACCGCGCAGCACGTCCTCGACCATCACCGGGGTGATCGACACGCCACGGATCTTGTGCATGTCGTCGGTACGCCCGATGATGCCGCCGTCGTAGTAGTCCCACGTCCGGCCGCACGGGCAGTCGTGCCACGGCCGGCGGATCACCAGGTCGTCGGTCCAGTGCCGGAACAGCTGCATGCCCTCGCGACCGAGGCTCGTCGACACGCGCACACCGGGCTGGCCGTAGCCGACCGGCTGCCGCGTCTTCGGGTCGAGCACCTCCTCGATGACCGTGGGTTCGATGATGTGGCAACAATTGGCCAGCACCGGGCACTCGAACATGAACATCGCGCCGAGTTCGGTGGTGCCGGCGGCGTTGAGCACGCGGGCGTCGAACGCGTCGGCGATGGCGCGGGTGGTGGACTCGGGCCGCGGTTCCCCGCCGGCCATCACCACCTTGACGTTGGCGTCCCTGGCCAGGTCGACGCCCATCTCCTTGGCCGTCTCGATCAACCGCATCGCGTAGCTGGGTGTGCTGCCGAGCACCTCGATCTGGTAGTCCACCAACAGCCGCACGCGGGTGCGCGAGTCCAGGCCGCCGACCGGGATCACGGTGCAGCCCAGGCGTTCCAGTCCGTAGTGCATGCCCCAGAAACCCATGAACAGTCCGTAACCGAACGCCACCATGCCGCGATACCCGGGCCGCACGCCCATGGCGTAGAGGGACGTGCAGAACGTGTCGGTGGACAACGCCCAGTCACGAGCCGTGTCGAACGTGCGAACAGGCGGGTTACCACTCGTGCCACTGGTCTGGTGATGCCGGATGCCCAGCCGCGGATCGGTCGACGGGATGGTGCCGTAGGGCGGATCGGCTTGCTGGGCCGCGAGGATGTCCTTCTTGTACACCAACGGAACCCGGTCGAAGTACTCCTCGAGTGAGTTGATGCCGTCCGGGACCCGCTCGCGCCAGAACGGGGAGTAGCGGCGGGCATGGGCCATCGCGCGCCGCAGTTTCTCCCACTGCCATTCGGCGAGTTCGGCCCTCGGCATGGTTTCGGTTCGCTTGTTCCAGTAACCGACCAGCGTGGTATCGGCCTGAGCAGAAGTTTTCATCGCCCTCTCCCGACGAACCATCCTCATGCCGTGGCGCGACGCGCCGCATCTTCCACTGTGCTATGTGGACCGTCACACCGACACCACGAGGACGCGGAGTGCAGTATCATGCCGGCCCCCGTAGGACGATCGGTAACCGTTCGAGGCCGGGCACCACCAACCGGTCCCGCACCGCGACGGGGCCGGCGGTCGCGAGGTCCGGGAACCGGCGCAACAACATCGGCAGCGCCACCCGCCCCTCCAGCCGGGCCAACGTGGCCCCGAGGCACAGGTGGATGCCGCCGCCGAAGGTCAGCGGCTTGTTGTCCGGTCGGGTCGGGTCGAACCGGTCCGGATCGGGGTAGCGACGTGGATCCCGGTTGGCCGCGGCCAGCACGAGCAACACCTTGTCCCCGGCCGACACCGGCACGCCGCCCAGGCGCAGTTCGGCCGCGGCCCACCGGCTGGTCGCCTGTACCGGCGGCTCCATGCGGAGGACCTCGGTGACGAAATCGGCGGCGAACTCGTCGCCGTCGTCCCGTAGTCGCGCGGCGACGTGCGGCATGGCCAGGGCGATCCGCAGGCCGTGGCCGAGCAGGTTCGTCGTGGTGTCGAAACCGGCCACCAGCAACAGCACCAGGTTGCCCAACAGTTCGTCGTAGCTGAACAGGGCCGGCTCGGCCAGGTGGATCGCGAACAGCCGGCCGAGCAGGTCGTCGGTCGGTTGCCGGCGCCGCATGTTGATCTGCTCGTCGAAGTAGCCGGTGAGCGCGTCGGTCGCGGTGTCGGCCCTGGCCAGCCGGTCCGGGTTGGTGCCCTCCAACGCGTACGTGGCCTCTGCGGCCACCTCGCGGAACCACGCCTGGTCGCGCTCCGGCACGCCGAGCAGCGCGCCGATCACCGCGACCGGCAACCGGAACGCGAACTCCGTCATGAAATCCACCGGCCCGTCCCGCTCCGCGAGCCGGTCCAGCAGCGCGTCGGTCATCCGCTCCACCACCGGTCGCATGCCGGCGATCCGGCGGGCGGTGAACACGTTCATCACCATCTTGCGCAACCGCGTGTGGTGCGGCGGATTGGCGTAGAGCATCGAGTCGGTGAACCGGCGCAACGACGAGTGCGCGCGCCATCCGGGGCTGGCCCGGTCACGGTCGCGCGCGTCCTGCACCAGCAACGTGCCATCGCGCAGCGCGCGGACGGTCTCCGGGTAGCCGAGCACGGCGACCAGCCCCGGCCCCGCCGGCACGACCTGGCCGTGCGCGCGGAGGGCCGCGTAGCGGGGATGCGGGTCACGCCGGCCGGGCTCGGTGACCAGCTCCGCCATCAGCTCGGCGACGGTACTCACGGCACGAGTTCCACAATGGACAGCATGCCGGCGCCGTGCGTGGCGGCCACGCGCAGTCCGGCCGCGTCGGCCAGCGCGGCCAGTTCGGCGGACCGTCGTTCCCGCCCGCCGTAGTAGACGAGCATGCGCAGGTCCATGGCGGTACCGGCGGACTCGCCGTCCGCGCCGATCCGCTCGATCACGAGCACCCGGCCATCGGTGCCGGCCGCGTCGGCGCAGCGGCGCAGGATCGCCACGGCGCGCTCGTCGTTCCAGTTGTGCAGCACCGACGACAAGACGTAAGCGTCCGCGTTACGCGGCAACGGGTCGAAGAAGCTGCCACCCACGACGGTCGCCCGGTCGGCCAGGCCGGCCGCGGCCAGCGCCCGGTCCGCCAGGTCCGCGGTGTCCGGCAGGTCGACGACCGTGCCCCGCAGCGCGGGAAACCGGTGCAGCAACTGGATCAGCAGCGAGCCGTCACCACCGCCGACGTCGACGACGCGCCGCAGCGCGCCCCAGTCGTAGCTCGCCACGATGTCCGGCCCGCGCACCGCGATGTCCGCGCCCATTCGCCGGTCGAAACCGGCCGACCGTTCGGGATGCGCGGCGAGGTCGGCCCAGAAGTCGGTGCCGAACTGCACCGGGTAGCCGGCCTCCCCGGTACGCACGCAGTCCAGCAGTCGGACGAACGCCAACTCGGCCCGGCCGACCGTGCCGTCGATGTCGAGCATGTCCCGCATGCCGCTGGGGTGGTCGGACGCCAACGACGCGCCGACCAGGGTGAGCGCGTAGCGGCCGGTGTCGTCGCGGTCGAGCACGCCCTTGCCGGCCAGGTGCCGCAGCACACGGTCGAGGGCATCGGGATTCGTGCCGGTCAGCCCGGCCAGTTCGGCGCCGGTACGGGCGTGTGCGGCGAGATGGTCGGCGATACGCAGTGTTGCCGCGACGCGGATCGCCATCGGGGTGGCCAGGTGGGCCATCGCCCACAGCGCGGCCTCTTCAGTCATGGTCGACTACATATTGGCGCGCAGTTCGTCCAGGGCCAGACCGACGCGTTCGTTGCGGTCAGTGATCGACAGCGCGTCCGCGCGTCCGCTGAGCTGCCGGTACTCCGCGAGCAGCTCGATCATGTCGATCATCCGGTCCACCATGCGCGTCACGTTGGTCAGGCCCTCCTGATCCTTGGCCGCGTCGCCCCGGTGCAGCGCGTGCACCTCGGCCGGGAACCCGCTGCCCACCACGATCATGCGGTTGAGCAACACGTTCGCCAGCAACTGTGCCCACACCGTGCCCGCGTTGTACCGGCGGGCCACCGAGATCACGCCGGCCACCTTGTTGCTCAGCGGCCGGTCGAACCGCAGGTAGCCGACGCCGGCCCGCTCGATGAAGATCTGCATCAGGCTGGACGTGCCAAAGCCGTGCACCGGCGCGGCGAAGATGATTCCGTCCGCCGCGATCATCCGGTCGACCACGGCCGGCACGTCGTCGGTCAACGCGCACCGGATCGTCCGGTCGTTGCAGTCCCCGCAGGGGCCGCACGGTGACATCTTGATGGTACGCAGATCGATCGTGTCGAGGTCCACGTTCCGGCCGTTCGCCACGGATGCCGCGTGCCGCAGCACGTCCGCCGTGTTGCCGTCCCGTTCGGACCCGTTGATCGCGACAATCGTCGCCCTGGACAAGAACTCCTCCTAGTCAGCCGTTGCCTGGCTGGTAGGTCAGCAACACCACACCGGTCGGGAAGATCCGCGTGTCGACCAGGTGCAGGTCCGCATGGTCGAGCCCCGGCTCGAACAGCCGGCTGCCCGCGCCTACCACCACTGGGTGCACCCAGATGCGGTACTCGTCGATGAGGTCCTCGTTCATGAGGGACCGCATCAGGCGCACGCTGCCGTACACGAGAATGTCGTTACCGGCCTCGGACTTCAGCTCGGTGATCTCGTCGGCGAGGTCACCGACGACCAGCGTGGCATTCCCGGTGACGTCCTCGAGCGTATCGGACACGACGAACTTCGGCATGTTGTTCATGCGTTCGGCGATATCGCCGTCGTCCGGCTCGTCGGCCAGGGCCTCGTATGTCTTGCGTCCCAACAACAGGGCACCGGCGTCCCAGAGCATGTCGGTGACCGCCGCCGTGGTCTCGTCGTTCCAGAACGGGCCCTGCCACTTCTCCGGTACGTCCGCGACGCCGTCCAATGAGACGAACGTCGAGGTGACCAACTTCCGCATGGCGCCTCCCGCCCTGTTCACGTAAGCCCCAGGATTAGTCGGTGTCCGCGATCAAGCATCTCCTGCTTTGCGATAGCCGAAGGCGGCGGTACCGAAGGATTCCCCGCACACCACGAGAACCGATGCGACCCACACGATGCGACGATGGGATCAACCCCGTGCACGGGTGACCTCCAAATGAGACGACCGGCCCACCTCGCGCCGCTGTCAGCCGCGCTCGCGCCAACGCAGGTCGTACCGCGCATCGCCGCGCCATGTTCGCGCCGCCCGCCATGGGGTGACCAGCCGCTACGCCGGACCAGCCACCAGCCCGGAAGGCCTGCGATCCCATGACGATCCCCGCTGCCGACGACGTCGCCGGACGTCGTCAATGGGTCGGGCTGGCGGTGCTGGCCCTCCCGACGCTGCTGCTGTCGGTCGACCTGTCGGTCCTCTACCTCGCGCTGCCCCACCTGTCCGCCGACCTGCGCGCCAGCGCCGTCCAGCAGCTCTGGATCATCGACATCTACTCGTTCATGACCGCCGGATTCCTGGTCACGATGGGCACCCTGGGCGACCGGATCGGTCGGCGGAAGTTGATGATGGCCGGCGCGTCGGTGTTCGGACTCGTCTCGATCATCGCCGCCTGGTCGACCAGCCCGTCGATGCTGATCGCGTGCCGCGCGGCGATCGGGATCGCGGCGGCGACACAACTGCCGTCGTCGCTGGGCATCCTGCGCACGATGTTCGGCAATCCCAGGCAGTTGGGCACGGCGATGGGCATCTGGTTCACCTGCTTCCTGGGCGGCCAGGCGGTCGGCCCGCTGGTCGGTGGCTTGCTGTTGCAGCGATTCTGGTGGGGCTCGGTGTTCCTGATGGGCGTCCCGGTCATGGTCGCGGTGCTGGTGTGCGCGCCGATCTACCTGCCGGAGACGAGGCACCAGCGGCACGGCCGGCTCGACCTGACCAGCGTCGCGCTGTCCCTGGCCGCGATCCTGCCGATCATCTATGGCCTGAAGGACGCCGCGAACAACGGCTGGAGCACGCCGGCAGTGATCACGCTCGTGGCCGGTGCCGCGATCGGTGTGCTGTTCCTGCGGCGCCAACGCGCGCTGGCCACGCCGTTGCTGGATCTGAGCCTGTTCCGGAGCCGGACGTTCAGCACGTCGGTGTCGGTGCTGCTGGTGTCCGGTGTGGCGATAGCCGGCGTCGTCCTGCTGTCGACGATCTACCTCCAGACCGTGAAGGGATACACGCCGCTGGTAGCGGGTCTGCTCCTGTTGCCGCAGCAGGCCGTGATGGCGGTCGGGTCACTGTCCGCGCCCGCGCTCACCGCGAAGGTCCGCACGTCGTACCTGATCGCCGGTGGCCTGGCGATCTCCGCGCTCGGCATGGTGATCATGGCGATGGTGCACGGCACGACGGCGACTCCGGTGCTGGTCGTCGGCCTGATGCTGACGATGGGCGGTATCTCGATGCCGATGACGCTCACCGGCAACCTGATCATGTCGTCGGCGCCGGTCGAGAAGGCGGGCGCGGCGGGCGGGATCATGGAGACCAGCGGCGAGTTCGGGGTCGCGGTGGGCATCGCGCTGATGGGTTCGCTCGGCGCGGCGGTCTACCGGGCGACGCTGCCGGACTTCACCGGCGTGCCGAACGCGGTGGTGCACACCAGCATCACGCAGGCCGCGACCACGGCGGCACACCTGCCGGCCGCGCTGGCCAGCCGGCTGATGGCCGCGGCCAGATCCGCGTTCGCCAATGGGTTCGACGTGGTGGCCGCGGTCGGCGGCGGGATCTTCGTGCTCCTCGCGATCGTCTGCGTCGTCGTCCTGCGCCGGAGCGACCACCCTTGCGTCGACGATCCTAGCCTTGTAGTTTCTACTCCTAGTTCAGGAGTGGAGGAGAACTCGACATGGGCCGAATCATCGTGACGAACAACGTGTCGCTCGACGGCGTGATGCAGGCGCCCGCGCGACCGGACGAGGACACGCGGGGCGGCTTCACCCAGGGCGGCTGGGCGAACGCGACCCAGGACGGTGTGCTCGCGGCCGAGATGGGCAAGGGTATGAGCGGATCCGGCGCCCTGCTGTTCGGCCGACGAACCTACGAGGACTTTTACCAGGTGTGGCCGAACCGGTCGGACAATCCGTACACCGAGGTACTCAACAACACCCAGAAATACGTTGTGTCAACAACCCTGACCGAACCGCTGCCGTGGCAGAACTCGACGCTGATCTCGAACGACGTCGTCGCGACGCTGGCCAAGTTGAAGGACCGGGAATCCGGCGATCTCGTGATCCTCGGCAGCGGCGCGCTGATCCGGTCGCTGCTGCCGCACGGCCTGATCGACGAATTCGTCCTGATCACGCACCCGCTGCTGCTCGGCACCGGACAGCGGCTGTTCCCCAGCGACGGCAACCTGGTACGACTGGAACTGGTGCGCTCGGTACCGACCACGAAGGGCGCGTTGGTCGCGTACTACCGTCCGGCGTGAAATCCGGAAAGCCGTAGTGTCGAATTAACCAACATAACGATGTGGACACTGCCCGGCGGCTCGGTCAACGCAGGTCAGGAAGTGTTTCCCCAGGGAAACGGTCCGTTTCCCGGAATCATTGCGACGCTTTTCCACTTTGTGTCCACCATCTGTCCACTCCGTGCTGGGTGTTGTGTCCCCCTGCGCATCCATCTGTCGTAACGCATGTCACCGGGTTGCGATTGCCCGGGTGCGGCATCGGCTGGGGTGGGGCCGCACCTGAGAGGGAGGGCAGTGTGAGTGGACAGCGCAGTGTGGACACTGCGGAAGACATCGTTCACGAGCTCAACGACCTGCGCCGGGGTCGCGGTGTCAACGCGGCCAACCTGGGCACCCGGATCGGTCCCCGGTTGCGAGTCGCGTGCTCGTTGGACGACACGGATGGTCCGGCACAGATCCGGCGCAAGGTGGTTTCCCGCCTGACGGAGCTGTGCGCGGGGCTGCCGGCCGATCTCCAGCTCGCGGCGGAAGTCGCCCTCGCGTTGCACCACGAGGGCGTCGGCGAGTTCCTGGACCGGCGGATCGCCTGGCTCGCCGAGCACTTCGACCGTGACCCCCGCACCGCGCGCCGGCGGGTGGACACGGCCTTCCGGTTGCTCGGCGAGCGAGTCGACGACGAGACCGTGCGCACCGAGCCGGTGTCGGTCGACGGCTGGTACGTGGCGTCGCTGCGCGCGGTGCTGCGGATGGACCTGGAACCGGCACAGCTCATCGAGGAACGCCGGATAGTGGCGACCGTGGACGGGTTGTCGGACATCGAGGTGTCGCTGCGCGCGCCCAAGGGGGTCAGCGAACCCGGTGAACTCATCACGGCCGACATGCCGTACGGCGGGGAGATCGTGTCGGTGCAGCACGTGAATCCCGGTCACATGCGATTCCACATCAGACTGTCGGAGCGGCTGCGGCGGGGACAGCAGCACGACTACGCCATCCAGTTCACGTCGTACCCCCGGTCCTGGTCCGAGGCGTACGACCTGTTGACACCGCTGGACCGCTGCGAGGACTTCGTGGTCCGGGTCCGGTTCGGTGGGGAGAAACCGGACCTGGTCTGGCAACTGCGGCGCGACGGCACCCAGGGCATGAGCTACGGCCTGCGGTGGTCAGCGTGAGGCGTGGGGCGGCTCACCCGGTTGCCGGACGGCCGGCAACCGGTGCGCCGCCCTCGTCGTAGTACACGTCGAAGGTCGAGAGCAGTTGCTCGTCGAGTTGCAGCTCCAGCCGGCTGTCCGTGCCACAACGGACCGCGACCGCGGTCGCCAGCACCTGGACCAGCGACACGAACGCCGACAGCGACCGCAACACCGTCACGCCACCGGTTTCCACGTAGCACGTCACGTCCGCGTACGGCACGAGCGGCGACGCCGGATTGTCGGTGAGCGCGATCGTGTGCAGCCCACGCCCCTTGGCCTCGGCCAACGCGCGCACGGTGTCGGCCGTGTAGCGGTGGACGGACATCGCGACGAACACGTCGTCCGGTTCCAGATCGCGCAGTTCGTCCGCGATCATGCCGACGGACGGCGTGATCTGGCGTACGCCGGGCCGAACCATGTGCAGCAGGTAGCTGAGCAGGTAGGCGACGGTGAAGCACTTGCGCAGCCCGATCACGTGCACGCGCTTGCCGTTCGCGAGCAAATCGACCGCCTCGGCCCACTTCGCCTGGTCCAGCCGGGCGAACGTGCGCGCGATGTTCTGCTGGTCGTGCTCGACGACCGCGCCGAGCAGCTCCTCGGTCTCGGTCAGCTCGGCGACCTGTTCGAACCGCCGCACCAACTGCGCCTGCTCGGCCAACTGCTGCCGGCACAGTTTGACCAGCGCCGGATAGCCCGGCAGGCCGAGTGCGGCGGCGAAGCGCACCAGGGACGACTCGTGCACCTCGGCGACCTTGGCCGTCTCGCCGATGCTGCGGAACGCGGTCGCCTCCGGATCGGCCAACAGGACACGTGCGATGCGGCGCTGTCCGGCCGCGAGACCGGGCATGCGCGCTTGCAACTCGGCCCGCAGTTCCGGGTAGTTGCGCGGCGGTACCGTCATGACCCCTCGATTCACGCTGGTCAGCCCACGATACCGACGTCCGCGCAACTCCAGTTGCGTCCAGAACGTCCGGTACCGGACGCTGCATGCAAGCAATATTGCATGCTACGTTCGTAACGCAACTCGATGACCAGGAGGCGACATGGCGATCAAGCAGTCCGCGACCCTGGCGATCAACGAGCGCCTCCAGGCGCGCCGTGCGGCCGGCGAACCGGTGCTGCACCTCGGTTTCGGCGAGGCCGGCCTCCCCGTGTTGCCCGAACTGGCCGCCGTACTCGCGGATTCGGTGCGGCACAACGACTACGGCCCGGTCGTCGGCATACCGGCCGCGCGTGCGGCGGCGGCGGGCTACTTCGCCCGGCGTGGTTTACCGACGGATCCCGACCAGATCGTCATCGGCCCGGGCAGTAAACCGCTGCTGTACGCGCTGATGGCCGTACTGCCGGGTGACGTGATCCTGCCGGCACCATCGTGGGTCAGCTATGCCGCCCAAGCGGCATTGTTGGGAAAACGCGTGATCGGCGTGCTGATCCCGGCGGCGAGTGGCGGCGTCCCGGACCCGGACCACCTACGGGCGGCCGTCGCCACGACCGACAACCCCGGCACACTGATCCTCACCCTCCCCGACAACCCGACCGGCACGCTCCCCTCGTTGAAACTGCTCACCGAGGTGTGCCGGATCGCGGACGAGGCCGGCCTGGTGATCATCTCGGACGAGATCTACCGAGACCTGTGCCGCACCGAATTCCACAGTCCGACCGCGTTGCTGCCCGCGCGCACGATCGTCACGAGCGGCCTGAGCAAGAGTCTGGCCCTCGGCGGCTACCGGATCGGTTTCACCCGCATACCAACGGAACTGCGTACCGTCGGTGCTGATCTGGTCGGCGTGGCGAGCGAGGTGTGGTCCAATCCCGCCGGCCCGATGCAGCGCGTGGCCGCGGCCGCCCTCGCCGATCCGCCCGAGGTGACCAGCCGCATCAGCGCGAGCCGCCGACTGCACGGCGCGGTGACCACCGAGGTCCATCGCATGCTGATCGAGGCGGATATCCGTTGCCGCCCACCACAGGGCGGGTTCTACCTGTACCCCGACTTCGAGCCGCACCGGGAAACCCTTGCCGCCCAAGGCATCCACACCGGCCAGGCCTTGGCCGACACGTTGTTGGCGCGGCACGGCGTCGGCGTGCTGGCCGGCGACGCGTTCGGCGACGACCCGGCCGCCCTGCGATTCCGCGTGGCCACCAGCCTCATGTACGGGCAGACCGACGAGCAGAAACTGGCCAGCCTCACCAGCGATCAGCCGCTGGCCCTGCCGTGGATCGCCGAGGGCCTGGCGCACCTGGCCAAGGCGCTCGCCGACGTCACGCGAGCCGGGTAGACACCGCGTCCGCGGTCGCGATCACGTCCGGCGCCCAGCCGAGCACGCGGTCCCGCGGCACGAGAAACGTCAACGTGGACACGCTGACCCCGCCGATCACGGCACCGCGCTGGTCCCGCACACCGGCCGCGACACAGCGGATGCTCGCCTCGTTCTCCTCGTCGTCCACGGCGAATCCGGCCGCCCGCACGCGAGCCAACTCGTCGCCCAACGCGGTCGGATCGACGAGGCTGGCCGGTGTCCGCGCGGTCAACGACGTGTCCGCGAGGAAGCCGGCCAACTGCGGCCCGTCCAGTCCGGCCAGCACGCACTTGCCGATCGCGGTGGTGTGCAACGGCACCCGCATCCCGATCCGGGAGGCCATCTGCACGGCGTCGGCGCTGTCGACCTTGTGCGTGTAGGTCGCGGTGTTGCCGGTGCGCAATGCCAGATGCACGGTCTGACCGGTGCGGCGGCTCAGGTCGGCGAGTAGGTCGTCGATCCGGGCGTTGGCCTGCGTGGCGGTCACGCTGGCGGCGAGCGTGCGCAGGCGGGGGCCGAGCGGGTAGCGGCCGGTGCCGTCGCTCTCGAGGAAGCCGTTGGTCACGAGCGTGCGGAGGATGCGGTGCGCACTGGCCTTCGGCACGCCGGCCGCGGCCGCGATGTCACCGAGGAGGTGTGGTCCGCCGGGCGTGACGGCCGCTTCGATGAGCCGGATCGTCTTCTCGGCCGCGTTGCCGGCGTCCGAGGCGCGGCCGGACCGGGAACGTGGCTGGTCCATCGATTGACAGCCTCCGGCTCGATGCTAGTGTTTCTTACAACGAAACGGCATTCTACATAACGGAACGAGATGACGACCGTCCCCACGCTGTGCGCCGCGCTGGCCAGGCAACGCGTCCTACCGGTCCTCCGCGAGCAGGACGCCGCTGTCGCCGTGGAGAAGGTCGCGGCGCTGGTGGCCGCGGGCGCACGCGTGATCGAACTGACCACGACCATCCCCGACTGGGCTGTTGCGTTGCGCGAATGTGCGGACCAGGCACTGATCGGCGTCGGAACGATCACCATGTCCGCCCAGGCAACCACGGCCATCACCGGCGGAGCCGCGTTCCTGGTGTCGCCGTATCCAAGCCCTTCGGTCCGCGCGACCGCAGCGGAAACCCCGTTCATCGAGGGCGGATTCACGCCGGCCGAGATCGCAGCGGCGTCGTCCTACGGACCGGCGAAGGTGTTCCCGGCCCACGTCGGCGGCCCGGCGTACATCCGATCGCTGCGCGCGGTGCTACCGGACGCGATGCTCGTCCCCACCGGCGGAATCACCCTGGCGGACGTCGACGCTTACCTGGCCGCCGGCGCGATGGCGGTCGGCGTCGGCTCCGGACTGCCCGCAGACCCGACGGAACTGGCGCGGGTGTTCGCGTGAGCAGGTACGACGTGATCGTGATCGGCGAGATCATGGTCGAGCTCTATTGCGACGAGGAGTTGGCCGACGGCGCCACCCTGAGACTGGGTTTCTCCGGCGACGCCCTGAACGCGGCAGCGGCGGCAGCGGCAGCCGGGGCCAGAACGGCGGTGTTGACAGCCGTGGGGAAGGATGAGGTAGGAGACGCGATCATCCGTCGCGTGGAAGAACTAGGTATCGAGCCGGCATTGATACGGCGTGAACCCAGGTCGAACGGCGCGTACCTGGTGCACGGTGATCTGACCGGCCACCGCCAGTTCAGCTACTGGCGCAACGGAAGCGCAGCATCCACATTGGACGTAGCCGATGTGATGCCGTTGCCGGACACGGGAGCGGTGGTGCTGTCCGGTATCACGGCCGCACTGTCCGACACGGCGGAACAGGCGGTTCTGGCAGCGGCACAGGCTGCGCACGCGGCTGGTGCGGCGGTGATCTACGACCCCAACTACCGCCCCAAGCTGACGACAGCGGCCCGAGCCAGGAAGGTGTTGGCGGCCGTGGCGCCGTACTGCACGCTGATCACCCCGTCCTGCCCCGGCGACGCAGAGCCGTTGCTGGACACAAACTCGCCGACATCAGCGGCGGCGGCAGTGCTGGCGTACGGAGCACGGTCGGTGGCGATCACCGCGGGGGCCGAGGAAGTGCTGATCGACGGTGCGCCCGGCGTAGTTCGTCTACCGGTGCCGAAGACGCCCAACGCGGTAGACGCGACCGGCGCCGGCGACGTCCTGACCGGCACCACGGCGGCCCGCTTGTCACTGGGCGATCCGCTGATCGAGGCGATCCGGTTGGGGGTTGGAGCGGCGGCGTTGTCGGTGACTGGGCGGGGCGGCACCGGTCACATCCCGACGCTGGCCCAGACCACAGCCGCCGCGCCCCCACTCCCCCACTGACCGCCAGCCTGCGCGTGCGGGTCGTGCCCGCCGAGTCGGCACGATCGTCGCGCACCATCACCGTGCGCGACAACTCCCACGGCTCCCCGGCCCACTACCCCGGGCAACCACAGGCGTTAGGCACCACTTCCCAGGCGTGACAAACGCCCACGACTCCCCAAGGAACACAGGCCCGACACCCCGCGAACCACAAACTCCCAGGCGCGCCCCGCTGAGCACCACAACCCACCGGGCCTAACGTTCCCGGCGAACCACAACGCTGCAGCCCAACGCCCTGGCCAACCACAGCCCGCTGAACCAAGACTCTCGGCCAACCACAACCCTGCGGGCAGCAACTCCCGCTCGCGACCGCCATCCCGGCTTTCCGCGTCGGGCACCACCTCGCCGGGCACCACCGCCGCCTCAGGACTCCACGCCGGGCACTTTCCCGCGCGCCCCTGGCCATCCCGCCATCCGACGTCGAGCATCAGCTCCCGAGCGCTACCGCCGTCTCAGCGATCCCCGGAAGCTGCGATTTCGGCGCACTACCACGCCGCGCAGCACAACCCCCCGTACGACAACCCCGCCCCACATACCCCGCACGCGACTCCCCTGACGCGACACCCGACGCGACCACCCCGGCGCTCCCGCACGCGCGCGTCAACACACACGGCGACACACTCGGCGACACACGGCGACACACGGCCCCGCCCAGAAGGGTGGGGGGAGGTGGTGGGGCCGGTTTCTCGCCAACCACTTCCACGTTAATGCTTGTCAAGGTCTCTTGGGGTGTTCACCTGTTTGTGTGTGGATGGGGGTGGCTGTTTGTGGATGGTGCCGGGCGTTGTGGGTTGTTGTCTGCTATATCTCGCCGGTCATCAGGGGTTGGTCGCTGAAATCCTGTGGGCGTAGGGGCCAGCCGGTGCGGATGTCCAGGGACAGGGTTCGGCACGTGGCTCGCCACAAGCGTTGTTGCGCCGCGGCTCCGGATGCGGCTCTCGGTAGCGGGTGCACGCGTCGCCCGCGCAGGTAGGCGCCGTTCGGGACGTTGGCGCTCGTGCACGCGTACATGACCGCGTCGACCATCAGGCCGCGGGACAGCGGGGCCGGTGCCATGCCCATCTCCATACCGGCCGGTTGGATCGTCAGGCTTCGACATCCCGTACCGCGCAGGCGGCCGGCGATGGTCTGGGACAGCATCATCACCGCGAGTTTCGACTCCGTGTACGACCACGCCGGGTAGTAACGGCGACCACCGCCCAATTCGGTCGTCTTGGGCACGCCGAAGCGGTGCTGGTCACGCACGACGTGCACGATCCGGCCGGCCGAACTGCTGCGTACCAACGGCAGCAACCCGAGCGCCACCATCGCCGGTCCGAGATAGTTTACCTGCCAGGCAAGCTCATTGCCGTCGTCGGTGAGCGAGCGGATGCGCGGCGGCAACAGGTCCACGGCGTTCACCACGAAATCCACCTCGGTCGCGGTCCGCGCGCACGTTCGGATCAGTTCCCGAACCGCCTCCAGGCTGGCGAAATCCGCCGCTACCGGGATCACGTGGCACTGTTCGTCGACACCGGCCAGTTCGTCACACAACGCACCCAGTTGATCGGCGTCCGGCCCGTGCACGAACACCGTGGAACTGAGCCCGATCAGCCTTCTGGCGATCTCGCTGCCGAGCTCTCCGCTCGCACCAAGCACCAGTGCGGTACGCCGTAGCGTGCCCATGGCCATCCGCCCCCATCGATGCGACCAAGCGGCCTACCCGCAAGGTCCACAGGTGGCATCGGTGCACGGCAGATTCCGTTACCAGTTTCACTTCGCAGCCGGCGAACGCGGACAATTTCCAACCTCAGCGCGCCAACAAAAAGACCACACCACCGAGAATCGGCCCGATCAACGCGCCCGCGATCGCCTGTGCGACGGTGTGGTCGCGGACCGCAACGCGCGACCACGCAATGAGAACCACAATGGGCGCGAGAAGCAGCAACATCAGCCCGTACAGCAGGACCACTGTGGCCACAGCGCCGCCGGCGACCGCGCAATGCAGTGAAATTTTCCACCATCGCGTGATAATCGAGCAGGCGAACAGCGTGACGAGCATGGCGACGTCCAGCGCAACCACGTCCCGTGGCGCGTGCCCGACCAGCAGCACGGCCAGACCCACCGCGGTCGACGCGAGGCACATCGCCAGCGGCACCAGCCGGCCCTCCCGGTTGCGCACATGGTGTCCGTCCCACCGGCCGGCGAGCGCGCCGCGCACGATGAACACCATCGGCAGCACGCTGGAGAACACCGCGACCACGAGACCCCACAGCACGGTCGCGCCGACGCGGTGCCCGGTGGCGTGCCACGCGACCGCGAGCGGCAGCAACACGACGACGACTGCGGGCGAGCAGACCTCGGTCACGATTCGCGCCGCTCGCGGCCGGGTACTCGACGTGGTCATCGGGGGATTCTCGCCGACACGGTGTCACCAGCATGTGTCGGCACGGATCACCCGGTAGTGGATGGTTACCCCAACCAGGCACGATCCGCCCACGCGTTTCGTGAGTTGGGTGGTGTGACCGGCACGGGCACGGCACAGTATGTGGATACTTGAAGACCTGCGTGAGTCAGCACGGCTCACCGGCCAGCGAGGTGGAACGTGGACACGCATCGGCGTGACCGGATCGTCGTAGGTATCGACGAGGGCGCGCAGAGCGCGCTCGCTGTCGAATGGGCCGCCCGCGAGGCACAGGCGGCCGGGTTGCCACTGGCACTGGTGCACGGCGAGACCGACCGGTACGCCGTCGCCGTGATCGATCCCGGCATCGTGCCGGCCATGGAGCTGGCCGTCAGACAGTCCGATCCACGCCGGCTCGTGGCCGACACCGCCGAGGTCGTGCACCGGATCGCGCCGGACATCGAGGTGCGGACGCACATCGAGCCGGGCAGTCCGGTCGGCGTGTTGTGCCGCCAGGCCGAGTCCGCCGCGATGGTCGTGCTGGGCAGCGAGGGTTCCGGGCTGTTCAGCGAACTGGTCTTCGGATCGGTGTGTGGCACGCTCGCGGTCCGCAGCCGGTGTCCGGTGGTGGCCGTGCGGGCGGCGCCGGAGTCGGTGGCGTTCGACGCGCCGGTCGCGGTCGGCGTGGACGGCACGGCCGTTTCCCGCGCCGCGCTGGCGTTCGCGTTCGAACTCGCGGACCGGCACCACGTCGGCGTCCGCGCGGTGCACGTCATGCCGGCGTCGGCCGGCCGTGACCCGGCCGAGCAGGAGCGGCATCGCTGGCGTACCGCGGATTCCATGGCTGAGCTGGCGAACCGGTACCCGCGAGTGGACATCGACCTGGACTTCGCGATCGGGGAGCCGGTGCCGATCCTGACCGCGCGCTCGGCCGGTTGCCGGCTGCTCGTGGTCGGCTCGCGCGGCAAGGGTGTCGCGGCCGGACTGCTGTCCGGTTCGGTCAGTCAGGCGTTGCTGCGCAGCATCCGCGGGCCGATCGCCGTGGTACGCAAGGATTGCGTGCACGCGCCGGCCGACGTGTCCTCATAGAAGCGCCGCGGGGTCACGCCATCGCGGCCAGTTCGGACCGCAGGACCTTGCCGGTCGGGTTGCGCGGCAACTCGTCCAGCAGGATCACGTCCCGGGGTACCTTGTAGCGCGCCAGATTCGCGCGCACGTACTCCTTCACCTCGTCCGGATCGACGGTCACACCGTCGGCCGGCACGACGAACGCCCGCAGCCGCTGGCCGAAGTCGGGATCCGCCACGCCGATCACGGCCGCGTCCGCGACGTCCGGCCGCGCCACGAGCAGGCTCTCGATCTCGACCGGGAACACGTTCTCGCCGCCGGACACGATCATGTCGTCGTCCCGGCCGTCCACGAACAACAGTCCGTTGCTGTCGAAGTGACCGACGTCCCCGCTCGACAGCAGGCCGTCGATGATCTCCTTGTGGCCACCGCCCGTGTAGCCGCCGAACGCGAGCTCACTGCCGACGAACACCCGGCCGCGCACGTGCGGTTCACGCACCCGCCGGCCGTTCCCGTCGTACAGCCGGACCAGGCAGCCGCGCGGCGGCCGGCCGACCGTTCCCGGCGCGGCCTGCAGTTCCGCCGGCGTGGCCACGGTGGCCACGGCGACCTCGGTCGAGCCGTACAGGTTGTAGAGGACGTCGCCGAACACGTCGAGGGTGCGGTCGCTGACGTCCGGCGTGAGTATCGAGCCGGCCGTGAGGATCACGGACAGCTTGCTGGTGTCGTAGCGTCGGTGCACCTCGGGGCCGAGGTCGAGGATTCGCCGCAGCATGGTCGGCACGAGGACCAGCGCGGTGCAGTTGTTGTCGGCGACCGCGCGCAGCGTGGCCTCCGGGTCGAACCGGCGGCGCACCACCACGGTCGATCCCAGCGCCAGCGTCATGATCAGTTGCGACAGACCGGTGGCGTGGAACATCGGCGACGCGATGAACATCGCGCCCTCCCGCCGCAACGGGATCCGTTCCAGCAGGTGTGTCGCGGCCAGCGGTGAGCGGACCTGGCGTGGCGCGCCCTTGGGCGTGCCGGTCGTGCCGCTGGTCAGCAGCACGACGTGGCCGGCGGACGGCGGGCTCGGCATGGGCGCGGCGGACGTGCTGGCGACCAGGTCGGCGAGCTTGACCAGGTCCGGTCCCGCCTCGGCCGGCGCGTTCGACCACGCCAGGTAACGCGGGATGTCCGGGCGCACGGCACCGAGCAGTTCGGTGAACTCCTCGTCGTACACCAGCGCCGAAACGCCCTCGCGCTCGGCGACGTCGGCCAACTGCGGGCGGCTGAAACCGGTGTTCATCAACAGGAGGCACGCGCCGAGCTTGGCGGCGGCCAGCATGCAGTCGACCAGCCAGCGATGGTCCCGGCAGAGCACGGCGAGCACAGAGTCCGGCCCGACGCCGTGTTCGGCCCACGCCCTGGCCAGCGCATTGGAACGCTGGTCGAGTTCGCCGAACGTGAGCGGACCGAGTTCGTCCACGAGAGCGAGCGACCGGGGCACCCGGCGGGCGGCGATCCGGGCGGCACCGGCGATCGGCCCGAGTCGACGCACCGCGACGATCGACCGGACGCTCTCGTCGGGCCGCATCGGATCCAGGAGGCCCGCCCTGCGCAGCACGTCCAGTCTGGGCGGCAGGTCGACGACGCGCCCGAGATAGTCCGGTACGTACGACAGGTACTTACTGAGCACGGGATCTCCTGTGATCGTCGTGTGTGTCGACCGTCTCACCGTGACCCCAGGATTTCACGTACCACCGGTATGTCAACCCTCGGACCTTGGCTCGTCGCGTGTTGTCGGAGGTCAGGCGGAGAATCGGGGCGTGCTGGTGGCGGTGGTGCCGGAGTCCGGGGGCGGTGGTCGACTGCGACCGCTCGCCGACGACGGCACCCCGGACGGCCCGCCCGAACACACGCCCGACCTGGCCGCACGGGTCGCCGAACTCGAGCATGCGCAGCGGCCGCGCTGGCTGTGGGCGTCTGGCGCGGACACCTATCCGGCCCTGTTCGCGGCCGGCGCGCGTGTCGACCGGTCGCACGATCTCTCGCTGGTCGAGGGCATCCTCCTGCACCACACCGGTCAGCACGCCGAACCGCGCGGCCTGGCCGCGGCTGTGGCCAGAGCGCTGGACCTGCCGGTGCCGGACGATCCGCCACAGGCCAAACAGGACCTGCAGCCGGCGCTGTTCGAACCGGAGCCGGAAGCGTTGCCGGGCGACACGGATCCGTTGGAAGCCCTGGCCATCGTGTACCGGACACAGCGCGAGCGGCTGGCGTCGGTCGACCATCCGGACCGGCTGAAGCTGCTGGCGGCGGCGGAGTCGGCGTGCTCGCTGACCGCCGTCGAGATGAGCCATCACGGGCTGCCGTGGCGGTCGGAGATCCACGCGGCGCTACTGGCGGAGATGCTCGGACCGAAGCCGGCGGCCGGGGCGCGGCCGCGCAAGCTCGCCGAACTGGCCGAGCAGATCACGATCGCGTTCGGCGGCCGGGACGTGAACCCGGACCATCCGCCGAGCGTGGTGCGGGCGTTCGGCAAGATCGGCATCGACGTGCCGTCCAGCCGGCGATTCGTGCTGCGACAGATCGAGCATCCGGCGGTGGCGCCACTGTTGGAGTACAAGGAACTGTCCCGGTTGTACGTGGCGCACGGCTGGTCGTGGCTGGACTCGTGGGTCCACAACGGACGGTTCCGGCCGGAATACGTCGTCGGCGGCGTGGTGTCCGGCCGGTGGGCGACCCGGGGTGGCGCGGCATTGCAGTTGCCGAAGGTCTTGCGCACGGCCGTCCGCGCGGATCCCGGATGGACGTTCGTGGCCGCCGACGCGGCGCAACTGGAGCCGCGGGTGTTGGCCGCGCTGTCCGACGACGACCGGCTGGCCGAGGTGTCGAGTGACCGGGACCTCTACGCGAGCCTGGCACGGGACTCGTTCGAGGACGATCGGGGTCGCGCCAAGATCGCGATGCTGTCCGCGATGTACGGCGGCACGAGCGGCGGCGCCGGTCCATTGCTGGCCATCCTGCGGCGCCGCTTCCCCAAGGCCGTCGGTTACGTCGAGGATGCGGCGCGCGCCGGCGAGGCCGGACAGATGGTGCGGTCGCGGCTGGGCCGCACGTCGCCCGTGCCGTCGGCGGCCCGCGCGGCGATCATGATCGGTGGCAGCGGCGACGAACGGCGGTCACGGCAGGCCGCGCGGGAATGGGGCCGGTTCACCAGGAACTTCGTGGTGCAGGCCAGCGCCGCGGACTGGACGGCGGTCCTGCTGGCGACCCTGCGCACCGGCCTGGCCAGTCGCGCGCCGACGGCGGAGCTCGTCTTCTTCCAGCACGACGAGGTTCTGGTGCACTGCCGGCAGGCGGACGCGGACGCCGTGGTCGAGGAGGTCGGTGCGGCCGCGCGCACCGCGAGTTCTCTTGTGTTCGGCCCGACCGCGGTGCGCTTTCCGTTGGACGCCAAGGTGGTCGACTGCTACGCGGACGCGAAGTAGTCGACCCGCTCCAGCATGTCCGGGTTCAGGTCGCGCACCGAACGGTGGCCGGACAGGCCCAGCGTCAGATCGGTTTCGGCGAGCACGCTGCGCACCACGTGCCGCACACCGTCCTCGCCGCCCAGGCCGAGCCCGTAGGCGTACGGGCGGCCGAGCAGCACCGCCCGCGCGCCCAACGCGAGCGCCTTGATCACGTCGGCACCGCCGCGAATGCCCGAGTCGAACAACACGGTCATCCGATCACCGACGGCCGCAGCGATCGCGGGCAACGCGTCCAGAGCGCCGATCGCGCCGTCGACCTGCCGGCCGCCGTGGTTGGACACGATGATCCCGTCCATGCCCGCAGCGGCGGCGCGACGCGCGTCGTCCACGTGTTGGATGCCCTTCAACACGATCGGCCCGTCCCAGTGCTCGCGGAGGAACGGAAGATCATCCCAGGTCCGATCGGTCCCGGTGAACATCGGCACCCACTTGAGAACGGCCGAGGTCAGGTCCTCCTCCGGTGACCGTTCCAGCCCGGCACGGAACGCAGGATCGGAGAACGGCACCGCCGTGCCGATGCCGCGAATGAACGGCAGGTAGGCCTGGTCGAGATCGTTCGGCCGCCATCCGAGCGTCCAGGTGTCGAGCGTGACGACGAGCACCGTGAAGCCGGCTTTCCGGGCGCGGTCGAGGATGCTCGCGCAGACGGCGTCGTCGTTGGGGCGGTAGAGCTGATACCAGCGCGGTCCGTCGCCGTTGGCCTGCGCGACGTCCTCGATGTGGTGCGAGGACGCGGTCGACATCACCATCGGCACCTCGAGCTGCGCGGCGGCGCGTGCCGTGGCCAGTTCGCCGTCCGGGTGCAGGACGGACTGCACGCCGATCGGCGCGAGCAGCAACGGCGCGGGCATCGTGGTGCCGAGGATCGTGGTCGTCAGCTCGCGGTGGGTCGATCCCGTGAGCATCCGTGGCACGATCCGCCAGCGCGCGAACGCGGACAGGTTGGCCCGGTTCGTGGCTCCCGATCCGGCCGCACCCGCGACGTAGCCGAACGCGCCCGGCGCCAAGGCGGCACTGGCGGCCTGTTCGAGCGCGGCACCGTTGGTCGTGAACGGCGGGACCTGCCCGGAGAGGCCGGCCAGGTAGATCTCACTCTGGTACCCGCTGGGCTGACCAGCCACAATGCTCTCCGTTTCTGTCCTGATCCGGTGCGGTGTGGAGCTGTCCGGCGGCACCACTCCGATCACGGGAGATCTTCGCGGCCCACGCTAACGCAGCGCCGACCCTCCAGCCGACGACAAACTCACGCGGCTGCCCCCTGGCGGACAATTGGCCGTACGGCCGAGCGGTGACGGCGGGTTCGGCGGTGGCGGGCGCGATTTCCGAGGTCCTGGCCCACAGCGAAGCGATCGCGGGCCGCTACGCCCACGTCGGCTCGGCCTATGACCGACCCCCAAGCCGCTCGCACCGCAGGCGAAACCGCACCAGAACTGATCGTGGGCGTGGCTCAGCACCCATGGAAGCGCGGACTCGACCGGATCCTGATCGCTGCCTGGATCCGCTGCCCTGACTCGACCGCTGCCCAGGTGCGGCGTTGCCGCCGGCTCGACGCCTGGCCTACGTCGACCGAGTCATCGGGCAGCGACTACCGACAAGCCTTCCGAGAAGGCACCTAGCGTCGGGCAGGTGTGTCGTGGGTGCGGGCACGCGCGCGTCCACGCCGGACCGGTGCGGACGAAGCCGAGCGAGCCGAGCAGTCGCTCCGGTGGTGTGTTGCCATCTGTGACACCGGCGGACACATGTTGCCCCGATAACGCGTCTACTGAAGCCGCGACTGCTGCTGCGCCCAGCCCTAGGGTCTGTCCGCCGGAAAATCTGATCAAATACCGATGTGGCGCATGGTGATCTGACAGATGCCGAGTGGGCGATCCTGGAGCCGCTGCTGCCCGCGGTGAGCCAGGGCCGGGCGGGCGTTGGGGAAACCGCCGCCGGGTGATCAACGGAATTTTGTGGCGGATGCGCACCGGCGCGCCCTGGCGAGACGTGCCCAAACGGTACGGGCCCTGGAAGACCTGCTACGAACGGTACCGGCGATGGGCGGAGGACGGCACCTGGGCACGAGTGAAATAGCAGGTCATCGCCCATGCCGAAGCCAACGGAGATCGACTGGGACGCCCAGGTCGACTCCACGGTCGTGCGAGCCCACCAACACGCCGCCGGTGCCCGTAAAAGGGGCTGAGGCCCCGAGCAATCGCGGGCAGCCCAAGGGTTGGGTCGGTCCCGGGGTGGTCTCACATCCAAGATCCACACTATCACCGACGGCCGGGGACGATCATTGGCGAGCCGCGTCACGGCAGGTCAGGCTGCTGATGTGACCCAGTTGGTGCCGCTGCTCAACCAGGTCGCGATGCGCCGGCCCGGTGGTGTGGGTCGGCCACGACGCCGTCCGGACTCGTTGACCGGGGATAAAGCCTATGGCAGCAAAGCCAACCGGGCTGTGTTGCGACAGCGGAAGATCAAGACGGTGATCCCGCAGCGTCGGGATCAGATCGCCAATCGGCTGCGTAAGGGATCGGCCGGTGTGCGCCCTCCCCGCTTCGATGCCCAGCACTACACGCGGCGTAACCAGGTAGAGCGGGGCTACAACCGCC
>Ga0070714_100000455_pt1 | contig 29787 bp, 29 predicted proteins | sample LARL83metaG_FD_65450 | JGI IMG/M metagenome (GOLD analysis project Ga0070714, IMG submission 65450) | Corn, switchgrass and miscanthus rhizosphere microbial communities from Kellogg Biological Station, Michigan, USA - LAR L8-3 metaG | ecosystem: Host-associated > Plants > Roots > Rhizosphere ... | reverse complement strand
CCTGCGGTCCAAGGGCGTGGAGATCGTGCTGCTCGACGACCAGGACTGCGTCGCGGCGATGGAGGAGTTCCAGGCCCGCTACCCGCAGGTGTGGAGCGAGGACATCGGCGGGCGGTAGGCCGCCTGCCCGCGCCAGCTCACCGTTGGCTAGCTCGCCAGGTTGCCCAGCGTGACCGACGCGGTGTGCGAGGCACCGGAGCGGGTGTAGCAGAGCAGTCATGATTCCCCCTGGGCACCGGGACCTCAGGCGGATATTGTCCCACTACAGCGGGTGATTTTCGAGATACAGTCAGTGATATATTCGCGGCTGACGGAGGCGGGCCGCGGTCCCCGGAACGGTACCCCAGCACCGTAATGCCTGCGCCGGGCCGCGAGCCGGCCGGGCCGGCCCACAAGAGACTCGCCCGCGCGTTGTTGTCCGGGTTGTCGCGATGCGTACCTGGCCGGACCGGCCGGATAAACTCGCACCTTGTGAGCAGCGAAGTATCCGCAGAAGTCGGCGAGCGGTTCCCTGACGTGTCGGCGCTAGCCGCGGCGCTTGACAAGACGGGGTACATGGCGGGGGATCAGCTGGCCGCCGCGCTGTTCCTCGCGGTGCGCATGGGGCAGCCCATCCTGCTTGAAGGCGAGCCGGGCGTTGGCAAGACCCAGGCGGCCAAGTCCCTCGCCGAGGCGCTCGACACCATGCTGGTCCGTCTGCAGTGCTACGAGGGCATCTCCGCCGCCGAGGCGCTGTACGAGTGGAACTACCCCAAGCAGCTGCTGGCCATCAGGCTTGCCGAGGCCACGCATGAGACGCTGCGGGAAACCGACCTGTTCCGTTCCGACTTCCTGCTTTCCCGGCCGCTGCTCACCGCGCTCGACCACCCGGGGCCGCGGCCGGCGGTCCTGCTCATCGACGAGGTGGACCGGGCCGACGACGAGTTCGAGGCGTTCCTGTTCGAGATGCTCGCGGAGTCGTCCGTGACGATCCCCGAGCTAGGCACCCGGCACGCCGTGGTGCCGCCCGTGGTGATCCTCACCTCGAATCGGACCCGTGACCTGCACGACGCGCTTAAGCGGCGCTGCCTCTACCACTGGATCGGCTTCCCCGACGCGCGGCGGGTAGCCGAGATCATCAGGCGCCGGGTGCCGGCCGCGAGCACTGCCCTGGCGGGCGAGGTGGCGGTCGCCGTGGGACGGCTGCGCGAGCTCGGGCTGACGAAGGCGCCGGGCATATCCGAGGCGATCACCTGGGCCGGCGCGCTCACCGTCTTCGGCGCGGACGTGCTGACCGTCGATGCGGCGGAGCGCACGATGAGCGTCGTGGTCAAGTACCCGGAGGACGAGCAGACGGTGCGGGAGGCCGGGCTCGCCTCTGTCGTCAGGCATGACTGACGACTGGCTCATCGACGGCTCCCAGGGCGGGGCGGGCAGGCCGGACGGGCTGACCGCCTTGGGCCGGGCGCGGCTTCGCGCGCCGGACTACGCGGCGCTCGCGTCGGCGCTCGCCACCGCGCTGCGCGGCGCCGGGCTGCCTGCCGGGCCGGACCGCAGCGAGCGGCTCGCCGCGGCGCTCACCGTGATGCGCGCGACGACGATCGCGGAGTTGCACGCGTGCGCGCTCGCCACCATGGTGTCCGGCCCGAGCCAGATCGATACGTTCGAGCGGGTGTTCAACGAGATGTTCGGGGCCGGGCCGCCGGGAACGCGGCCGCCCGAGGTGACCGCGCCGCAGCAGAACATGATCGTTGAGTCGGCCGAGCGCGCGGACGATCCGATGGACGACGGGCGGCCGGCGGACAGGGATGAGCTGCCGCCCGAGCTGGCCGGGCTGGATGAGGCGCTGGCCGCGGCCGGCGCTCGCGAGCAGGAAGCTGATTCACCGGGCGACGCCGAGGGGGAGGACGGGGTGCCCGCCGTCCGCCGGGTGGCCTCGAAGACAGAGCGGCTGCGCAGCCGGGATTTCGCTCAGCTCACTCCGGCGGAGCTGACGCAGCTGGCCACGCTCATGCGGGAACTGGTGATCGCGGTGCCGCCGCGCCGCACCCGGCGGTACCGGCCGAAGAAGGACGGCGCACGGCTTGACATGCGCCGCACCATGCGACAAGCAACCAGGACCGGCGGTGAACCGGTGCGGATCGCCCGGCGCGCGGTCCGGGTCAGGCAGCGCCGGCTGGTCGTGCTCTGCGACATCTCCGGCTCGATGGAGCCCTATGCGCGGGCGATCCTGCAGCTGATGTACGTGGCCTCGCGGTCGTCCGGCGCGACGGGCGGCGGCGGGCCGGGTTTCTCCGGTCCGTCCCGCGACGCCACCCGGCCGCGCACCGAGGTGTTCACGTTCGCCACCCGGCTGACCCGGCTGACCCCCTTCCTCGCCGCGGCGTCCCCGGAGACGATGCTCGCCCGGGCGGGGGAGGCCGCGCCGGACTGGGCGGGCGGCACCCGGATCGGCGTGACGCTGCGCGAGTTCAACGACCGCTACGCGGTGCGCGGCCTGGGCCGGGGTGCGGTCGTGCTGATTATCTCCGACGGCTGGGAGACCGGGGACCCGGCGCTGCTCGGCGCCCAGATGGCCCGGCTGCACCGGATCGCGTACCGGATCGTGTGGGCGAACCCGCGCACGCAGAGTGAGCGGTACCGTCCCGAGGTGGGCGGGATGGCCGCCGCCTGGCCGTACTGCGACGCGGTGGTCAGCGCGCACAACTTCGAGGCACTCGGCGACCTGCTCGAGGCGCTGCGCGCCCCTCGGGTGCAGCGCCCGTCCTACGTCCCGCCGTCGCCGGCGGACGCCGCGGGCGCGATGGACGGCGAGGCGGCTACGGGCGGTGACCTGGCAGCGGGTAAGCGCCCCGCGCCGCCGCCGTTGTCGCTGCCGATCACCCAGCACATGGGCCGCCGCTGGACTCCCTGGCGCGCCTAGCTCGCCGGCCTGGTGCCCGCGCCGGGCGGCTGACCGGGCCCCCGACTGCCTGGTGGGCCGGGAAAGGTTAAGAACTGGCTCTTTCGCCGTCTCGTCGCCGGAACCGGCGCACCTGGGCCAGGAATCTTTCCTACTGTGTTGAGAAGGTCGGCTTGTCACTTTTCGGAAGGAATGGCGGTTGCAGCACCTGATCTCGCAGTACGGGTACCTTGCGGTATTCGTGCTGATGCTGGCCGAGTCGGCCTGCATTCCCGTGCCGTCCGAGGTCACCATGATGTTCGGCGGCGCCCTCGCGGCCGGCGCGGTGGCGGGCGCGCACCCGGCCCTGTCCGGCGTGGTGGCCGCGGGCGTGCTTGGCAATGTGGCGGGCAGCTACCTGTCGTGGGCGGTCGGCAAGTACGCCGGGCAGGCGGCGATCAGGCGCTGGGGGCGGCGGGTCGGTGTGCGGGAGCACGAGATCGACCGGGCCACCGTCTGGTTCGAGCGCCATGGCCCCGTCGCGGTGCTTGTCGGCCGGGTCATCCCGGTAATCAGGACCTTCATCTCGCTGCCCGCCGGGTTCGCGGACATGCCCGCCGGCACGTTCGGCGTCTACACCACGCTTGGCGTTATCCCGTGGACCGCCGCGCTCGGCATCGCCGGCTACGCGCTCGGCGCGAACTGGGAGCATGTCGCCAATGGGTTTCACGGGCCGACCTACGTTATCGCCGGCCTCGCGGCGGCCGGGCTCATCGTGGTGCTGGTGCGCCGCCGTCGCCGGAACGCCGCCGCAGCGGGGACCGCCGGCCCGGGCCGGGCACCCGGCCCAGTCCCCGCCCCCGGTCCGTCCGGTTACCGGCCCGGTTCGGCCTACCAGGACAACCTGGCCTACCGAGACGGCCCCGCTTACCAGGACGGCCGGGCTTACCAGGACGGCCGGGGCTATGAGCCAAGCCCGTCCGGCTGGGACTACCACTAGGGAACGCAGACGGGCCGGGCGCTACACGGATGCGCGCCCTGGGCGGTTCTTACCGTTCGCTGACGCTTTTCTAGCTTTTACTGCTCAGATATCGCGTAACGAATTACGGTGTAGCGGTGAGTACTGATCTACCCGGCCGTATCGTCGTCGTGGACGACGATCCCACGGTGGCCGACGTCGTAGGGCGCTACCTGGTCCGCGACGGACATACTGTCGAGTGCATCCATGACGGCCACGAGGCACTGCGGCGCATCTCCGAGCAGCGGCCCGACCTGGTGGTACTCGACCTGATGCTGCCTGGCATCGGCGGCCTTGAGGTCTGCCGCCGGCTGCGTGAGCAGTGGCCGGTCCCCGTGGTCATGCTGACCGCGCTCGGCGACGAGACCGACCGGCTCGCCGGGTTCGAACTCGGCGCCGACGACTACGTGACCAAGCCGTTCAGCCCGCGTGAGCTGGCGATGCGAGTCAAGTCGGTGCTGCGCCGGGCGCGCGGTGCCGGGCTGGTCGCCCAGCCGGGCGAGCCCGGGCAGGCGAGCCAGGCACAGGGGGTCATCACGGACCGCAACGTGGTCGTCGACCTGGCCGCGCACGAGGTACGGATCGGCGGGAAGCTGGTTCAGCTGACTTCCCGCGAGTACGAGCTGCTGGTCTTCCTCCTGCGTAACCCGCGGCAGGCGTTCACCAGGGAGCAACTGCTCAGCGAGGTGTGGGGCTGGACATTCGGCGATACCTCGACCGTCACCGTGCACGTCAGGCGGCTGCGGGAGAAGCTGGAGGAGGACCCGACGTTGCCACGGCGAATCGTCACCGTATGGGGAGTCGGTTACCGCTACGAGCCGGGCGCCGCGTGATGGCCGCCACGGAGGTGATGTCAAACGTCACGACGGACGATCTCACGTACATCTTGGAGAGGGTGGCCGGCGCCGCCATGCTCACCACCGCGAGCGGGGTGGTCGGGCAGCGGCTGCTCGCACGGCGGTCGATCGGCGTCCAGGTTGCGCTGGTCACCGTGGTCACCGTGGTCACCGCGCTCGCCGCGGTGGGCGTGATCTCCTTCCGCATGCTCAGCGTGATCGACCGGAGGGTGATGCTCGAGCTGATGGGCATCGCCGGGCTCGCCGGACTGGCGGTGGCCTTCGTCATCGGGCGGTCGGTCACTCGCGCCACCCGGCGGTTGCTCGGCTCGGTGCGCGAGGTCGGCGACAGCGGCATCTACACCCCGCCGCAGATCGCGCTTCCGGTCGAGCTCGCCGGGCTCTCCGACGGGCTCTCCGAGGCACACGGCCGGCTTGGCGCCGCGCGGGCGCGTGAGCAGGCGCTGGAGGCGAGCCGCCGTGAGCTCGTCGCCTGGGTCAGCCATGACCTGCGGACGCCGCTCGCCGGGCTGCGGGCGATGGCCGAGGCCCTCGAGGACCAGGTGGTCACCGACCCGCGGGAGGTCAGGCGCTATCACTCGCAGATCCGGCTGGAGACGGACCGGCTGGCCGGGATGATCGACGACCTCTTCCAGCTGTCCAAGATCCACGCGGGCACGCTCCGCCTGTCGCCGCGGCTGGTCGGGCTTGAGGACCTGATCGCCGAGGTGGCTGCGAGCACCGAGCCGGTGGCGCGGGCAAAGGGCGTGCGGATCACTGGCGCCGCCGCCTCCGGCATGGCCGTGCTCATCGACCCGGCGGAGTTCGGACGGGCCGTCAGGAACCTGGTAACGAACGCCATCAGGCACACGCCGCCGGAAGGGTCAATCCAGTTGCTCGGCGAGATCAGGTCGGGGGTTGCGTGCGTGTGCGTGGCCGACGAGTGCGGCGGCATACCGCCCGGTGACCTGCCTCGCGTGTTCGACGTGGCGTTCCGCGGTGAGAACGCCCGGACGCCCGACCCCTCCGGCGGCGCCGGGCTCGGCCTGTCCATCGCCCGCGGCATCGTCGAGGCGCACTCCGGCCAGATCAGCGTGCGCAATACCGGACCCGGTTGCCAGTTCACGATCAGCATGCCGCTCGCCAGGCCGGCTCCCGCCGCCGTTTCCCGCCCCGCGGTGCCCACCCCGGTCCGGGCGCCGGTGCCGGCGCTGCACGCCGGGGCCCGTCATACTTCCGTAAGGCGCGAAACGGGGGCAAACCGCTACTGAGTCGCTAGCGTTCACCAGCATGGAGACCCCATTCGGTGTGCAGCCGCCGCAGGAGGCGGGCACCCTGGCCGTTCAGGTGATCGCGCTGGTCAGCTCGCCCGCGTCGGCGGATTCCGCGCCGCTGCGCGACACTCTCGGCGCCATGCTCGCCGCGCCGGTGGCCCGCCGCGTACTCGCGATCGACGGCCCGGCGGCGGACCGGTTGCCCGCCGCCTTCGAGCTCATGGTGCAGCGGGGCGGCGACTTCGGCGACCGGCTGGCCGGGGCGCTCGCCGACGCATACGCGCTTGCGGCACTGCCCTTGCTGCTCATCCGGGCGAACGCCCTCAGCATTACGCCGGACGTGCTCGTGGACGCCGCCAGGTCGCTGCTGTCCGGTGAGGCCGACGCGGCCTTCGGGCCAGCGTCCGACGGCGGGTTCTGGCTGCTCGGCCTGCGCAGGCCCGACCGCTCGCTTGTCGCCGGCATCCCGGGGACAGCCGCGGGCGGCGCTCCCGCCGCCGGAGCGGGCCGCGTGCTGCTTGACCGGCTCGCCTCAGCCGGTCTTCGGGTGGCGCTCGCACCGCGCCTCGAGATCGGCGGCGTGCTGCCGGCCGGAGCACGCTGAATTTGCCTGGTCCCGGGTCAACCTGCGGTGCCCGAGCGTGGCGAATTCAGCAAGCTCCTAGGCCGCCGGCCCGGTGACGGTGACCAGGGTTCCGTAGGTTAGGTAGTTATAAATGAACTTGGCTGGGCCCAACGGGAGTTCCACGCAGCCGAGGCTCTGGTAGTACCCGTAGCCGGGGCGCTCGAAGTAGTGCACCGCGTCGCCGCCGTTGAAGTACGAGATCCACTGCACCGGGTCCGCGTACTTCGTCCCGTCCAGGTTGGTCCCCTTCATGATCTGGAACGGCAGGCGCTCGTACACAGGGAAGGTGCCGTCGACGGTGCTCGCCCCCGCGACGCCGGTGTTGGCCGGGGTGTCGAGGATGACCTTGCCGTTGTGCCAGACCTTAAGCGACTCGTGCGGCGAGTTCTGGCTGGCCAGCGCGTAGGTGTAGCCGTTCGGGTTGACCTTGTCGGTGGCGGCCGCGGTCAGCAGGCTGCTCCAGAACTGCGGGCCGGGCGTGCCGTCCATGATGAGGCCGTGGTCGTACTGGTAGGCCATGATCGCGCCCGTGTCGAGAATGTTGCCCGTGCCGGCCTTCCACTGCCTGGTCAGCTGGTCCGGGTAGCCCGGCTGGAAGCTGAACGTGCCGGCCGGCGGCTGGTACGCATCGGCTACCTGCTCGTTCAGCCCGGCCGTGGTCGCGGACGAGTCCGCCGCGGCTGGGGCGTTGGCGGGAATGACCCCGTCCGACGCGCCGTCTGCGGGGGCCCAGGTAAGCGGCAGGTAGCCGAGCTGAGCGAGGACCTGCTGCAGCCGCAGGGTTGAGTAACTGCCGGTGGTGAACGTGATCCTTGACGACGTGCCGAGGGTGCCCGCGGAGGCGGCGGCCCCGGCCATGCCAGCCGGGCCGCCGGGGATCTTAAGTGTGACCTCGGTGCCGGGCGCGTAACCGTACGACGGGGTGAACGTCGCGGTGGCGCCGGAGACCGCCCAGCTTCCGGCGATCTTGGGGGTGAGCGTCGGCAGTGGCGTGCCGGAGGAGAGCGCGGAAGAGAACGTCAGCGTGATCGGGGCGCCGCCGTTGGCGTGGCGGGAGCCGTCGGCGGGGGACACCGACAGCAGCGTGAGCGGCGGGGGAGCAGGAGGGGCAGAAGGGGAAGAATGGGCAGGGGGAGCCTGCGTGGTGACCGGCTTGCTGTCACCGGCGCTGACCATCTTCACCTGGCCCGGCGCGTGAGCTGAGGTCACGGCGAACGCGCTGCCCGCGACGATCACCGCGGCGGCAGCGCCGGCGGTCGCCGAGATCAACCGGTGCCGTAGCAGCGTCACGCTGACCCGGCCCACCCCACCAGCACTCCCAAGCAGCGACACTCCGCGGTCTCCTCAACGGTTAGTCAGGTCCCGGTGACTCAAACGGCCTTTGACTCGATCGGCATCACATCGACGCGATCGCGGCGCATGGATGACGGCAGCCATCGCAAGCTTATGGCCAATATCTATCAAATCGGGAAACTTCGCATTACGGCTATCGCTAGGTCGCGGCCGGCTGCTATTAGCCGGCGGCCGGCCCGGGCCCGCCGGCCCGCCGGACCAGGGCGCCGCCTCCATGTGCATTGGCGTCGGTCAGGGCATCGCCACCCCCGGGGAGGCCTGCTAGCTGCCCCGTTACGGCACCCGTCCCGTCGCGCCGCCCGGCATCTTCCCGGGTCGGGCCTCTCACCCTCCGTGACTACCCGGATAATTTTCGCTATCTACTCGATAACTGTTAAGTAACGGAGTTACGCTAGCGGCTACGGGATGAACGAAGCGGAGGGAGCCAGCGTGACGTTGATCGAGGGGGGCTACGGCAACCGGGCTGGCCACGCCAAGCGTGCCAAACGCCGCCGCACGGCACGCGCCGCGGCACCACTCCTCATCCCCTTGGCCCTCGCGCTGACGCTCGGCGTGATCCTGGCGGTCTCCTCCGGCGCGCCCACTGCGCGCGTCACCCAGCAGTCCGCGATCACCGGCAGCGCGCACCCGTAGTCACGCCGCACGCTGGTGATCAGTGCCTCGGATCTTCATTCCGAACGAGTGGGTGTTTCACCATCACCGCCCGGTCACGCGCCGGCGCCGTCATAGCCCGCGGATGAGGTACCCACGGGGGCCGTGGCAGATTCCGCCGGGAGGTGGTAAGCCTAGCTCGCCGGAGATGATCGGGAATCGCCTACTGCGACTGGCGTCCCCTTTGCCGGGCCTGGGCGACGGCTAGGCCGAGGGCGAGCGCGGTGGCGGCGACGATCGCCCACTCCGGCCAGTCGCCGGCCCGCTCAGCCAGCGTGGCCGACGTGAGCAGCGGGACCCGCGCCTCGAGCTCCGCCTGCTGCCAGGTGCCGCTGCTGGTGATCAGGTGCCCGTCGGGCGCGATGATCGCGCTGTACCCGGTTGTCGAGGCGACGACGACGGCGCGGTCGAACTCCACCGCCCGGATCCGGGCCATGGCGAGCTGCTGACCGCTCTCCGCGGTGATCGGGCCGACCCGTTCGAAGGTGGCGTCATTGCTCTGCATGGTCAGCAGGTTGGCGCCCGCCTGGACTTGCGAGCGGACGAGGTCGTCGAACGCGATCTCGTAGCAGATGACGTCACCGACGCGGACCTGGCCGACGTCGAGCACGACGGCCTTGTGCCCGGGCGTGAACGGGACCGGCTGCAGCTGGGTCAGCGAGGTGATCTTGCTGATGAGGCTGCGGAAGGGGACGTACTCGCCGAACGGGACGAGCCGCCGCTTCACGTACATTGCCGTCGGCCCCTTACCCGGCAGCCAGAGCAGGCCGGCGTTGCGCTCCGGGTCCTGCAGGACCGCCCCGACCAGGATGGGGTGGCCGATTGTGGCGGCCGCGCTCGCGATCTCGTTGTATACCGTCAGGTCCAGGGTCGGGTCGATGTCGGTGGAGTTCTCCGGCCAGACCACAAGATCCGGCGCGGGCCGCTGGCCGGCGGCGACGGCCCGGGCCAGTTTCTCGGTTGCCGTCGCGTGGTTGACCGTCACCACCCAGTCGCTGTTGAGCTGGTTGGCGAGCGAGCTGCGCACGCGCGGCACGTTGCCTTGGATGGCGGCGACGACCGCGGTCTTGGCTCCGGCGGGGACCGCGTCTAGCGGCAGCGCGGCCGGCAGGCAGGAGACGCCCGCCGTGGCCGCGAACGCCACGGCCGCGACCGCGACGGGCCTGCGTCGTACCGCAAGACCCTCGGTCAGCGCGCTGACCAGGACCCAGGCGAGCGTGGTCCCGGTGAGGGCGACCGCGAAGGAGAGCGCGGGCGCGCCGCCGATGGCCGCCCAGCCTTGGGTCGGGAGCCCGGCCTGCGTCATCGCCAGCCGGCCCCACGGGAAGCCACCCCATGGCCAGCGGTCACGGAACGCCTCGGCGGCCACCCACCAGCCAGCCACGGCGAGCGGCCACCAGCGCAGGTTGAGCAGCAGCCGCTGCGCGATGGTGAACACCGCGAAGATAAGCGCCGAGGCGATGGCGAGCGCAACCCAGGCGAACCAGGCGAGGTTGATGACCCAGGCGAGCAGCGGGAAGAAGAACGCGAGTCCGAAGGCGAACCCGACCGTGAACGCGCCGCGCAGCGAGCGGCCGTACAGCGTGACCACGAGCAGCGCCGGGCTGACGACCGCGAGCGGCCAGACCCCGGCCGGCGCGGACGCCGCCGCGAGGAGCAGGCCGCCGGCCAGCCCGGCAGGCAGCGCCACGCGCAGCCGCAACAGCGGCCGCGTCATGGCGCGCGCCGTGGTGAGCCGGCCGCCGGGCGCGGTGACGCCGGTGCCGCCCGGCTCCGCGCCGGCCTGTTCAGTGATCACCCTACGCAGGGTAGTCGGCGTCTGGCCGCGACGCGAAGCGGGCAACTTTGCTATTTATCGTGAACACGGCAATCCGTTGCGTTATATTCGGTGCTGCTCATTCAGCAGCCGGGGGCGCTGCATTGAACCCGATCAATCCTGAAGATGGCGGCTGGGCCATCAGGGGCGCAGACAGGGTGAAGAGGTTCAATTTGCGTGCTTTCCGCATGTGTACCGGGGTTTGCCATGCGTGAAACGGGACTGTGTTGTGATTTGCATTCGCTATAAGGACTTTTCTGCTGGAACGCACGATGCGACAGCACTGCACGGCAGGGCCGAACGCGGACCGCGCGGGGTAACCGTCTACCTGGTACCCGGGCTGACCGCCTGCCAGCGCAGGGCGGTGATCCGACGGCTTAGGCAGGAAGCGAGCCGGTATGTCGGGCCGGCGCTGCCGTTGCCGCAGCTGGCGGTGGCGCTCGGCTTCGACCGGGTGCGGTCGGCGGCCAGGGTCGCCGGGGCAATTCTCCGGCTGCACCCGGCGGCGGCGCTGCTGCCGGGCGCCTTCGTCGCGGTGCTGATGACGATGTTCGTCATCGCCTCGGCCGACGGGCCTGGCCTGTCACAGGGGCAGGGGGCCATGCTCGCGGACGCGGCCCCCGCCGGGCCGGGCATGCCGCAGGCCGTGACCGAGGCGGTGGTCCCGGCGGGGGGCGCGAGCGCTGGCCTCGCGGGACTAGACGCGGGCAACCGGACCCTGATTGCCCAGCCAGCGGCCCGCCGACTGGGTCGGACGGGGCTCATCTGTCGCCGGCCAGGTGCCTGGTGCGCCTGCTGGCCTGCTGTCCTGGTCGGCCCGGTGCCCGTGCCGTTCCCCGGTCAGCTTCCCTGCGGGTGCTCAGCATCGAGGCTGGCGCCGTACACCGCCCACCGGCCAGAGCCGCGGGCCTTCGCGACGTAGAGCGCAGCGTCGGCGTCGGCGATCAGGGACGCAGGCGCCAGTGAGCCGGCCGCGCACTCGGCGATGCCGGCGCATGCCGAGATGCAGACCCGCCCGATGCGCAACGGGATCGGGCGGCTCACCTCACTGAGGATGGCGGCGGCGAGCGCGATCATGCCGGGGACGCCGGCCGCGGCCTCAGCGACGACGACGAACTCATCGCCGCCCACACGCCCGGCGAGCGCGCCGTAGGCGCGGGCCGTCTCGCCGATGCGGCTGGCCACCGCCACGAGCAACTCATCACCCGCCTCGTGGCCGTACCGGTCATTAATGCCCTTGAAGCCGTCGAGGTCCAGGTAGCACAGGCCGGCCCGGGTGCCAGGGCCGGCCGCGAGTGTCGCGGACAACTGGTCGAAGACCGCGGCCCGGTTGGGCAGGCCGGTCAGCGGGTCGTGCGTGGCCTGGTACCTGAGCTGATCGCTGATGACCCGCTGGGCGTCGAGTTCCGCGCGCATGACCGACTCCTGCTCCGCGAGGGTCCGGTCCCGCAGCGCGCGCACATAGCCGTTCGCTATCGCCTCGGTCACCGCCGCCACCCGCCGCTCCAGGTCGAAAGCGGCGGCCGCCTCGGCGGGCGCGTGCTCCCCGAGCAACTCGGGCAAACGCAAGATCAGCACCCGCAGCGACCGGCCGAGTACGTCCGCGCTCACGAAGTCCGCCTGCACGAGCGCGTGCCCGACGGCGGCCGCCTGGCGCGGCCGGAACGGGCGGCCGAGCAAGATGGCCAGCACCGCGGCGGACTGAGCGGCGAGGAAGGCCCGCGCGCTCGCGGCACCCATGGGGATGCCGTCCGGATCGCCTGGCCTCTCGTCTTCGCTGACGGCAAGCGCCATGAACCACAAACTGGCTAGCTGTGCCGCTGGGGCGGCGACGACGGCGGACGGAGACATGATTGCCGTCTCTGCCATGGATGTGCTCCTGTTCGGAACCAACTGGACCAGCGTGCAATCAACCTTCCGCGTCACTATAGGCGATCCATTCAATACAAGGGGTGTTTATTCCAATATTCTGTGATCGCTCGCTCGCTCTGAGTCGCGCTCCTGGCTTTAGTTCGTGCGGGGTCGTCCCCCCGGGCGATAAGAACGCCTCCGGATAATCTCCTATGCATGGGTAACTATCTGTCCAGGTAATGTTGGTCTCGGTAACTGTGACCTCATGTTCTGCGGGACGGCAGGTAACTCACATGTCCAGTACAGACGGCGGGAACGCGGCGGACGAGTCTGCCGCGCGCGAGGCGGCCGAGGTCGCCGTCGAACTGTCGGAGGACGACGGCCGCGCGGACTCCAGGCGGGTTGCCGGGCGGCTGCGGGCCGTCGCGGACCGCGCCGGGACGGCGCTGACCAGTGCTGCGGCGAGCGCTCGCCGGGGCGCGGATACCGCGGCGCGCAAGAGCGCGGCGACCGCTCGCCGCGGCGCCGGCACGGCCGGCCGCGGCGTGACGGCCGGGCTGAACTGGCTGACCGCCCAGGTGGTGGCGATGGGGCCGCGGCTGCGGATCCGCGACCGGGCCACATTGCGCGCGCAGTTCCCTGGCCAGTCGGACGACGAGATCGCGAAGCTGCTGGTCTCGCGGGCCGCGCGGGCCGCGGCGACCGTCGGCGGCACGACGGGAGCCTGGGCCGCGCTGCCCGCGCTGCCCGCGTTCCCCGCGGAGGTCGCGGCGGAGACGCTCGCCGTCGTCGGCATCGAGGTCAAGCTGGTCGCCGAGCTCCATGAGATTTACGGCATGCCCGCTCAAGGCGGCGCAACGCAGCGCGCGCGTGCCTATCTCGGGTCATGGGCGGCCCGCCGCGGCGTTTACCAGGTGGACGAGGGGCTGCTGCTCATCGCGGGATCGCCGCTCGCCAGGCAGCTGACCCGGCGGCTCGCCTGGCGCGTCCGCCGGTCGGCGTTCTCACTCGCCCCGTTGTTCACCGGCGCGGTCGCCGGGGCGATGATTAACCGGCGGGAGACGCGGCGGCTCGGTCATCAGATCCGTGACGACCTGCGACAGCGCCGCACGACGATTACCGCAACGGTAATTAAGTAACCAATAACAACCGAGTGGGGGCGGCACGGTGACAGAAGCAGGGCCAGGCCTGCGGTACTCCAGCCCCCAGGGACGGTGGGTGATCGCGGCCACGGTGCTCGGCTCCGGCATCGCCGCGCTTGACGCGACCGTGGTGGGCATCGCGCTGCCCGCGATCGGCCGGGACTTCCACGCGACCGTGGCCAGCATGCAGTGGGTGGTCGACGGCTACACGCTGACGCTGGCCGGCCTGCTGCTGCTCGGCGGCGCGCTCGGCGACCTGCACGGCAGGCGGAAGGTCTTCGCGATCGGCACGGTGTGGTTCGCGCTCGCGTCGCTCGCCTGCGGCCTGGCGCCGGACGCCGGGTTCCTGATCGCGGCCCGGGCGTTGCAGGGGGCGGGCGCCGCGCTGCTGACCCCCGGCAGCCTCTCGATACTCCAGGCCTCATTCGCGCCGAACGACCGGTCGAGGGCCATCGGCGCCTGGTCTGGGCTGGGCGGGGTCGCCACCGCGATCGGGCCGTTCCTCGGCGGGTGGCTGATCTCTGCCGTGTCGTGGCGGCTGATCTTCTTCATCAACTTGCCGGTCGCCGTCGCGGTCATCGTGATCGCGGTCCGGCACGTGCCGGAGTCGCGTGCCCCCGGTCCCGCCCCGCCGCTCGACGCGGCCGGCGCGGCAACGATCAGCCTGGCGCTCGCCGGGCTCACCTACGGCCTGATCTCGGCCTCGGCGGACGGCTGGACGTCACCGCGCGTGCTGGCCAGCCTGCTCGCGGGCGCCGCCCTGTTCGCGGCGTTCATCGTCATCGAGGCGCGCGGCAGCCACCCCATGCTGCCGCTCGGGGTGTTCAGGTCCCGCCAGTTCAGCGCCGCGAACGCGGTCACCTTCGTCGTGTACGGCGCGCTCGGCGGCGCGCTGTTCCTGGTACCCGTGGTCCTGCAGGAGGTCTGCGGCTACAGCCCGCTGGAGGCTGGGGTGGCGATGCTTCCGCTGACGGCCATCATGCTCGCCCTGTCGGCGAGGTCGGCCGCGCTCGCCTCCCGGATCGGGCCGCGGCTCCAGATGACCGTCGGACCGCTGCTCATCGGCGCGGGGATGCTGCTCTTCACCCGGGTACACGGTAACGGGGACTACCTGACCCAGGTGCTGCCCGCCGTGCTCGTGCTCGGGCTGGGGCTGGCGGCCAACGTGGCGCCGCTCACCGCCACCGCGCTGTCCGCCGCGCCAGCGGAGCACTCCGGCATCGCGTCGGCGGTCAACAACGACGTGGCGCGCACGGCGAGCCTCATCGCGGTGGCCGTGCTCCCGGCGCTGGCCGGCATCACCGGCGACGTCTACCTGCACCCGGCCGCGCTGACCCACGGCTTCCACATGGCGATGCTGATCTCCGCGGTGGCGGTGGCAGCCGGCGGCGTCCTGGCCTTCGCGACCATCCGCAACCCGCCGCGGCGCCCGGCCGGGGCGCCGCCCGCGGTGGACGAGGACGTGCTCAACTGCGCGCACTGCGCCCTGGACGCGCCCCCGCTCCGGACCGTGCCCAAGGACCAGTGAGGGCCACGGCGGGTACGGAGGAAGCCGCTGACGTTCTGCTAGCCGGCGCTGGTCGCCGGGACTACCCGCGGCGGGACGATAACCTCAGCAGGGGAAGACGGCACGGCCCGCGGAGGGATGAAATGACAGCGGATGAGACGCAGGCCACTGAGGCAGTGCGGGCGGCCGCGCAGGCGGCGCGCGCCGCGGCGCCCAGCCTGGCCAGCGCCCCGGACGGCGCGATCGACGCCGCGCTCGGCGCCATGGCGCGCGCCCTGGAGGACGCCGCGCCTGCGGTGCTCGCCGCCAACGCCGACGACATGCGGGCGGCGCAGGACGGCGGGCTGCCCGCGGGGGTACGCGACCGGCTCCGGCTGGACGAAGGCCGGCTGAAAGCCATGGCCGCGCAGCTCGAGATCCTGGCCGACGTCGCCCCGGAGCCGGCCTCGCGCAAGGTCAGGGACCTGCCCGGCGGCCTGGTGCTCACCGAGCGCCGCCGGCCGGTCGGCGTGATCGGCGCGAACTTCGAGGCCCGGCCGAACGTCGTGGTCGACATCGCCTCGCAGCTCGTCAAGTCGCGCAACGCCGGCGTGCTGCGCACGGGGAGTGCGGCGCTCCGCTCCGCGATCGCGCTCGCAGACGAGGTGATCGCGCCCTCGCTGGCGGGGGCGGGGCTTGACCCGGCCGCGATCCAGCTGGTGCGGGTACCCGGACAGGCCGCCGCCTACGCGCTGGTCCGTGAGCCCAGGCTGGTACCCCTGGTCATCCTCCGCGGCAGCGGCGACTCCACCAGGGCGCTCGCCGCCGAGGGCGCGGCGCACGGGGTCCGCACGCTCGCGCACGCCGACGGCGGCGGGGTGCTCTACATCCACTCTTCCGCGGAACGTACGGTGGCTTCGTCACTGATCGCGAACAGCCTTGACCGGCTCGGCGTGTGCAACCGGCTCAACCTGCTGCTCATCGACGAGCAGCTGTGGAACGCCTGGCTGCCGGAGATCACTGGCCAGCTGACCGGGCTCGGCATCAAGGCGTCGCTCCCGCCGCACGACCACCCGCTCGGCTACGAGTGGGCGCTCGACTCCGCGCGCGAGGCCACGGTCACCATCGCGCCGGCCAGCGGTCCCGCGCAGGCGGCCGCGATCGCCAACGACCAGACCTCCGGCCTGGCGGCGGGCATCGCCGCCGCGGACGCCGGGGCGGCCGAGGAGTTCCTCGGGGCCTATGCGGGCACCGGCGCCTTCTGGAACGCGACGACCCGGCTGCTCGACGGGTTCAAGCTGTTCGAGGTGCCGGAAACGGGAATCAACCTGGACGCGGTGCCCGGCCCGCGCGGCCCGGTCACCTTCCGTGACCTGTCGCTCCGCCAGTTCGTGGTCACGCCCGTCTGACCTTACATGTTTGGCGTGTTTGGATCTTTGGCTGCGCGAGGGCGGCCACTGTGCCGATACTCAGCATGTGGTGGGCGACGACTTCGAGCGGGTGCTTGCGGACGCCCAGGGCGGCAACCAAGATCAGTTTGCCGTCCTGTGGCGCGATGCGAATCCCGCTCTCCTTCGTTACCTGCGCGCTGTCGCCCCCGAGGGGGCAGAGGACATCGCCGCGGAAACCTGGGTCCACGTGGTCCGCGGGCTGACGCGGTTCACCGGGGACGAGGCGGCCTGGCGGGCCTGGCTGTTCACCACGGCGCGGCGGCGCCTGCTCGACCAGGTAAGGATGCGCAGTCGGCACCCGGCGGAGCCGCTGGACGAGGTCACCCCGGCCGAGTTGCCGCGGACGCCCGACACGGCCCAGATCGCGCTCGACAACCTCGCCACGGAGGCCGCCGTCGCGATGGTCTCCCAGTTGCCGCAGTTGCAGGCCGAAGTGATCATGCTGCGGGTCGTCGCGGGGCTGGACACCGACGTAGTCGCCGGCATACTCGGCAAGTCGCCCGGTAACGTCCGGGTGATGGCGCACCGCGGACTAAAGCGGCTTGAGACCATGCTCGGGCCTGCGGGCGTCACCTCGCGGGCGGGTGTAACGCTTTGAGGGATTTTGACGTTCCGGACGATGAAATGCCAGACAGCCAGCTGCCGATCCAGGGCCTCGCGTCGCAGCGCGAGCGAGACCTTGATGCGCTGCTGTCCGGCGAGGCCGGCTACCCCGCCGCGGTGCATTGGCCGGTCGCGGGCGTCCTTGCCGCGCTGCGCGCGGCGCCGGCGCCTGACGAGCTTGACGGCGAGGCGGCGGCGCGGGCGGCGTTCCGCTTCTTCATGCTGCCCGAGGCCGGCCCGGCGGGCGATGCGCACCCGTCGGCACCGCTTCCTCAGGTTTCGGCCCAGTTCCACCCGGGCGCCGTGGCCGGCGCGGGTCGTCCGGACGAGCCGGGCCCGACGGTCGTGCTTCCGCGGGCGGCGCCCCGAGGGCCGCGGCATGCCCGGCCGCCGCGGCATGCACGGCCGCGGCGGCCGGCCCCGTGGCCCGGGCGCTGGCAGGTCATGGCGGCCGCCGGTGGCGCCGCCGCCGCGGTGATCGTCGGCGTGGCGGCGCTCGCAGGCGCGTTCTCCGGGCCGGGCGGGCAGCCGGGACGATCAGGGTTGCGGTCGACCCCGCAGTCGACCAGCGCGAGCAGCCATCGCGCGACGTCATCGGTACTTGGCACGGCGACCGCCCGCCCGACGCCCCCGCCCACCCCGGTCAGCCCGCAAGCGCTGTGCCACCAGGCCATGGACTACGTCATGCACCCGCCCGCGAACCGGTCAGCGGAGGACGCCGTCATGCAGCAGCTGAGCAAGCTGGCCGGCGGGCAGTCGCGGATCGTCGGCTACTGCGTCAGGCGGCTGGGCCTGGACAGGGCGCACGGGGACAAAGCCGGCTTCCAGGGCGGGCCGGGAGATCCCGCGGCCGGTAACCAGCCGGGCGGGGGCGGGTTCGGCGACCACGGCGCGTCCTGGTCTGGCCGGGCGGGATCGGGTGCCAGGTCCTTGTCCGGCGGGCCGCTCAGGGCTGGCCGGACAGGGCGGTGACGATCGCGGCGCACGCCTCCTCGAAGGTGGCGCGCTGGGCGTCGCTCAGCTGGTCGAAGACCAGTCCGCGCACCGTCGCGACGTGCCGGGGCGCGGCGGCGTCGATGGCTTCGGCGCCGGCCGGGGTGAGTTCCACGTAGGCGCCGCGGCCGTCCGCCATGCACTCCCTGCGCAGCACGAGGCCGCGGCGCTCCATCCTGGTCAGCTGATGGGACAGGCGGCTCTGCTCCCAGTTCAGCGCCTCGCAGACCTGGAACGGGCGGAGCCGGTGCTCAGGGGCCTCACTGAGCTGCACGAGCACCTCGTACTCGGGCAGCGTGAGCCCGCAGTCCTGCTGCAGCTGCCGGTTGAGCGCGGCTGGAAGCAGCGAGCTCATCTGCAGGTACGTCCGCCACGCCCGTTGCTCGTCACCGCTGAGCCACCCCTCGGTCATGCGGCCAGCATAGCGCCACGATTAATGACGGGTCATGTACCGCGCTCACCGGCCGCGCTCACCGCTGCCGCTGGCGTCCGCTCGGCGGCCGTTGCGGTGCGACCGCCGTCATGGCCTGGCGGCGCGGGCCCGACCAGGGCGCCGGGACCGCGTCGATCGCCGCGGCGATCCAGTAGGCCGCGCTCTCGTAGTTGACCCGCCAGCCGACGAAGTCCGGCCACGCGTCCGCCGGGTCGCGGGAGATCTTGAACTGGACCTGGTGCATCCGGTCGATGCCGTCGAGGAACTCCTGGTAGGTCAGGGTGATCCCGGCGTCGGGGTCGGCCTCGAGGGGGATGTTCATGCCCATCGCCCGGGCGACCCGGTTCAGGCAGGTGAAGCCGCTGCGCAGGAAGAGCCTGGCCGGCACGGTGGGCGCCTGGTCCGGCGCGAGCGCCAGGATGAGCGCGGCCGAGTCGAGCATGGCGAGCAGCGAGATCACCCACGACGAGTACGGCTGCGGCGAGCGGAAGCGGACGAGCGGCAGGTACGTCGTGTGGCTCTCCGCGACGTCGGCCGCCCAGCGCTCCCACTGCTGGTACAGCTCGGGCAGCGTGTTGAGCGTGGACACGCCGGAGCCGAGGGCGTAGTACTGGCGGGCGAGCAGCTCGGGTCCGAAGCTCGGCACGCCGGCCCGGGAATTGAGCAGCGCCACGTCGGTCTCCCGGCGGTTGAACGCGGCGTACAGCGTCGGCAGGTAGCCGATCTGGAGCGCGACCACGACCATCCCGGTGGCCGCCGCGAGGAAGACCACCACGGCGGGCGCGGTCCCCGCCGGCTCGGCGAAGCCGAGGGTCAAGAGCGACGAGCCGGCGTCGGTCAGCGCGCTGGTGATGCTGCGGCCGTGGGACGGCCAGAGCACCAGCGTGTAGCCGGCCAGGAAGATGGCGAGCCAGGCCGCGAGCTGCGTCACCAGGATCGCCGCCGCCTGGGTGGCGAGGATCCGGTCGCGGCGCACCCAGTCGGAGACCGGCCGGGTCACCGCCATGTAGGCGGCGAGGACCAGGCGGTCCGCCATCCGGGTCAGCCAGGAGCCGACGGGCCGCGGCACGATCAGCGTGCCGATCACGGACTGCCATCCGGTCAGCACGAGCAGGATGCCAGCGGTCGCCGCGACCCACCGTGCGGCAAGCGGAACGACCATGGTCCGGCAAACTAGCAGTCGGAGTGGGTTGGCTGGTAGCCGGACGGGTGGGGACCGATCAGGTAGCCCGTGCCCTGCGGCACCAGGTAGAAGTTGAGCGTCCAGGTGTTGCAGGCGCTGTTGTCCACGCTCTGCGCGGGTGACTGGTGGCTCGTGAACGTCACGGTTGCGACCAGGCCGGCGGCCCCGTTGCCGGTCAGCGACGTCAGCGTCATTCCGGAGTCGGTCGTCGTCGAGTAGCCGGATTTGAACGTCGACTCTGACTGCCTCGCCTGCTCCGCCGGGTTGAGCGTGCTCGCGTATTCCGCGTAGTCGCGGGTGTTGATCCCGTGGAAGTAGTGGCTGAGCAGCGTCTCCACCGGCGGCACCGCGGCGCTCGTCACGCCCTGGCCGATGGTCACCAGGCTGGTCGCCGGCGACGGTGACGTGCTGCCGGCCTGGTTCGGGCTCGCGGCCGACGATGAGCCGCCGCCCGCTGGTGTTGTGCCGCCCGCCGGAGTGGTACCGCCCGCTGGCGTGGTGCTCCCCGTGCTCGGAGTGACCGGCGGCTGGGTGGCGGAGTGCGTGCCGAGCGAGTTGGCGATCGCGTACGCGCCGCCGCCTGCCGCGAGCACCGCGATGACGACGAGCGCGATGAACAGGCCTCCCCGGCCGCCCCTGGACGGTGCCTGGGCGGGCTGGTACGGCGGGCCCGGCTGGTAGGGCGGGCCGGGCTGGTAGGGCGGGGTAGCGGAGCCCTGCGGAGGCTGCTGGAACCCGGCCGGCCGGGTGGGCGCGGAGTAAACCGTCTGAGTGGGCTGCCAGGTCCCGTCGGGGTCGTCGGGGACGGCTCGGCGGGCACTGTCCGGCTGCTGCGGCTGGTACCAGGAGGCGAACGGATCGGGCGCCGCAGGCTGGACGGTACGGGTCTGATCGAAGGCCGGGTCGGCGGGTGTCCCCTGGGCGCCGGGGGCCGCGGACTCCTCGGTGAACGTCGCCCCGCAGCCGCCGCAGTATTGCAAGGCGCCGTCCCGCTCCCGGCCGCACCTGGCGCAGTAGCTACTCATAACTGCCCGTCCGTTCCCACGACGCGCCTGACCCCTTGACCGACCTTACCCGCCGGTGACTGACCTTACCGGCCGGCCCGGCCGTGGTGTAAGCGCTCTGCGGCAGGCGGGCCCGGATGCGTCCCCGGACAGGCGAAAGACCTTGGATCGCCGCCCGCTGCGGGGTTTGGCGATCCAAGGTCCGTGCTCGGCCGTCCTCCTGGCTTACCGGTCGTGCCGGTGCGACCGCCGGGAAAGGACGATGATCGCGGCGGCGATGACGAACGCCCAGACGAGCGGCTGGAAGAAGAACAGGCTGGTGAAGGCGTGCCAGGCGATGTTCGCGCAGATGAAGATCAGCGCGAGCAGCAGCAGCGGGCGGACGATCCCGCCGCCGCCGCTGCGCCGCCGGCGTACCTGGTAGGAAGCGGTCGGCCCGACTGGTCCCCGCGGGCCGCCCGCCCCCGTTTCCGCTTCCGGCAGGTCGTCGAACAGGCCCGTCAGGTCGCCGCGGGTCTTGGCGGCCATCGTCCGGCCGACCCGCTCGTCGAACTCGGCCTGGTCGAGCCGGCCGTCGGCGTAGTGCTGGCCGAGGAGTTCGGCGACCGCGTTGCGCTCGGCGTCAGAGACGCGGATGTGCTGGTCGGAGTAGCGGATGCGGCGGGTCCACTGCTGGGTGGAGGACGGTGACATCGGAGGTGTCTCCTATCGGATGCCGTCGAAAAGCGAGCCGGCGATGGACTGGTCGGTGCCCTCTTCCGGAATCAGCAGCAGGCAGGCCAGGTAGGCAGGGATGCCGGCGCCGCCGAGGAAGGTGAACACGGCGAAGGCGACGCGGACGATCGTGACGTCTACCGCGAGGTAGTCGGCGATGCCCGCGCACACGCCGGCCAGCATGCGCCCGTGATAGGCACGGCGAAGCGGAGGCCGGCCAACCGGGCCGGCCGGGATCTGGGTGGTGTCCCCGGACTGTGACTGGGTGGTGTCCCCGAAAGTGCTCATGGCATAAGTCTTCGTCAACGGCACGCCCAGGGGTATCGGGAAGTGCCCTGGCCCGACCCTGAGCGCCGGCGGCCCTACCCTGAGAGGTGAAGGGCAATATCCGGGATAGGCCCTGATGCCCGGATGGGGTTCGGCGGGTGATCATGGATAGGTGCAGGAACCGACACAGCAGCCGTGGCCGCCGTTCCGCTTCGCCAGCGGGCCGGGCGGGCCTGGGATGAACGACGACCCGCACTGGCACGGCCCCGGCTGGCAAGGTCAGCGAGGACCTGGGCCCGGCTGGCAAGGCCAGGGCGGCGGCCCTGGCTGGAGACACCACGGCGCCGGCCCCGGCTGGCAAGGTCCCGGTCCCGGCCCTGGTTGGCAAGGGCAGCCGCCGCGGCCGGGCGACGCGCCCGACTGGGCCGCCCGTCGCTACCGGAAATGGCGTCAGCGCGGTGACGGCGAGCCGCTGCGCCGCCACCCGGAGGACCGGCTGGCCGGCGGCATCGCGTCCGGGCTCGGCGCGTGGCGCGGGTACAGCCCGACGACGGTGCGGATCGCGCTCGCCGTGGCCGCGCTGATCAGCGACGGCTGGGCGGTGCCGTTCTACGTACTCGGCTGGCTGCTGATCCCGGTCAAGGGCGATGAGACCACGATCGCGCAGCGGGCCAGGCACGACTCGCGCGGCGTGGTGCTCGCCCTGGCCCTGGCGTCGCTGCTCGCCGTGTTCCTCTTCCTCGCCGGGGCGCTGAACGACGCCGGCATCGCGACCTTCGCCTGGCCGCAGGTGTTCAGCATCGCCGGGCTGACGCTCATCTGGCGCAACGCGCCCGAGGATGAACGGGCGGCGATGCACCGCCTGGTGCAGCCGCTTGAGAGCCTTACCGCCAGCGGAGCGGACGCCCGGCGGGCCACCAGGCTCCGCCTGGCCGGAGCGGCGGTGCTGCTCGCGGTGGGGCTCGGCTGGCTGTTCAGCCTGCACGGCGGCACCCAGCTGCTCCAGCCGCTCGGCGGCTTCCTGTTCGTGGCGGCCGGGATCGTGCTGCTGCTCGGCCCCTGGTGGCTGCGGATCGCCCGCGACCTGATGGTGGAGCGGCAGGCGCGCGCCCGGGCCGAGGAACGGGCGGACATCGCGTCCCGGGTGCACGACTCGGTGCTGCAGACGCTCGCGCTCATCCAGCGGCGCTCCGACGACCCCCAGGCGGTCATCCAGCTTGCCCGGGCGCAGGAGCGTGAGCTGCGCTCATGGCTGTTCGAGGGGCGCGCACCCGGGGACGCCGACGTCTCCTCGTTTGCCGAGGGGATCCGCCAGATCCAGCGGGACGTCGAGGCGCGGCACGGCGTGCCCGTCGAGGTGGTGACGGTCGGCGACTGCCCGATCGACGAGCACCTGAGCGCGCTGCTTGCCGCGGCCAGGGAGGCGACCGTCAACGCGGCCAAGTGGTCGGGCGCCGCGGTGATCTCCGTGTTCGCCGAGGTCGAGCCGGATAGCGTGAGCACCACGGTGCGGGACCGCGGCAAGGGCTTCGACCCGGCTGCGGTGCCGGGCGACAGGAAGGGCGTCGCGGAGTCCATCCGCGGCCGGATGAGCAGGCACGGCGGCGAGGCGATCCTGCAGTCGGCGCCTGGGGAGGGCACCAAGGTGACACTGACCATGCCACGGGCGGCCGCCGGGCCGACGAAACCGCAGGCGCCGTCCGAGGGACAGCGGCGATGAGCGACGAGACCGCGACCGGGCCGGCCGGGGCGCCCCGGGTGGTGCTGGTCGACGATCACGGCCTGTTCCGCTCCGGCGTGCGCGCCGAGCTCGGCACGCGGGTGCATGTCGTGGGCGAGGCGGAGGACGTCGCCCCGGCCATCGAGCTGATCGGGCGGACCCTGCCCGACGTGGTGCTCCTTGACGTGCACCTCCCGGGTGGCGGCGGGCACGCCGTCATTTCCGAGGTCAAGCGAGATCACCCCGACGTCAAGTTCCTGGCGCTTTCCGCATCAGACGCGCCGGAGGACGTGATCGCGGTGATCCGGGCGGGCGCGCGGGGCTACGTCACCAAGACGATCTCCACCGCCGACCTGGCGGACGCGATCAAGCGGGTCGCGGACGGCGACGCCGTGTTCTCGCACCGGCTGGCCGGCTTCGTCCTCGACGCCTTCGCCTCGGCGCCGGGCACGGACGCCGTCAAGCCGTCGTTCGACCCGGAGCTTGACCAGCTGACCACGCGGGAGCGCGAGGTGCTCCGGCTGATCGCCCAGGGCTACACGTACAAAGAGGTCGCCCGCGAGCTGTTCATCTCGGGCAAGACCGTGGAGAGCCATGTCTCCTCGGTGCTGCGCAAGCTGCAGCTCTCCTCCCGGCACCAGCTCACCCGCTGGGCGGCCGAACGACGGCTTACCTAAGCCAAACGCGGGCTTACCTGGGCCATCCGCCAAAGGTGACTCCTTACCGGCCGATATCGATACAATTTCGGTCGTGGGCTCCGAACTCCCTGACGGCAACTTTGATCCCGCTCGCCCCAACGTGGCGCGGGTCTACGACTACCTGCTCGGCGGGAAGAACAACTTCGCCGCGGACCGGGAGGTCGCCGAGCGGATCATCGCCGGCCTCCCCGAGGTCCAGGCAGGCGTCCAGGCGCAGCGCGCCGTGCTTGGCCGGGTGGTGCGGTACCTCGTCGGCGAGGTAGGCATCAGGCAGCTACTTGACATCGGCTCCGGCCTGCCCACCTCGGACAACGTGCATGAGATCGCGCGGCGGGCGGCGCCGGGCACCCGGGTGGTCTACGTGGATAACGACCCCGTCGTGCTGGCGCATGCCCGGGCCATCCTGAGTGACGAGACTTCTGTGTTCGCCGAGCACGGCGACCTACTAGAGCCATCGTCGATCGTGGCAAGCCAGGCAATCCGGGCGCACCTCGACTGGGACAAGCCGGTTGGCCTGCTGCTGTGCGGCATCCTCCACTACCAACTTGACGATGACGACCCGGGCAGGCTGGTGGCCGAGCTCGTCAGCGCGCTGCCGTCCGGCAGCTACGTGTTCATTCACCATCTGCTCGACACCGGAGACCCGTCCGCGACCGCACTGCAGGAGCAGATGGTCAAGGGCCTCGGCCGGGTCAAGTTCCGCACCCTTCCCGAGGTCCGCGCGCTCTTCGGCGACCTGGAGCTGGTGCCGCCCGGTGTCGTGCCCGTCCCCAAGTGGCGGCCAGAGCCGGGTACCCCGGTCCGCATCGACTACGGCGTCCTCTCGCTGGCCTGCGTCGGCGTAGCGCGTAAGCCCTGAGCCGCCGGCTCCCGCCCCCAGGTCCGCTGCGTATCGGGCAGCCGGGCGATCCTGCGGGCGATCCGCGCGCGGCTTTCTTCGTCCCGCGCGCGTATCGCCTCGGTCAGCGCGGCCGCGTGCGACCTGACCTGCAGCCGCCAGGCGCGCGTCGCGGTGACGGACGCCGACACTGGCGGCGGCTCGACGGCGAGGATCCGGGTCACGTAGTGCTCGAGCAGCGTGCCGAGCGGTCCGCGGGACCCGCGAACGTGCAGCGCGAGGATCTTCTGCAGGTCGAAGAGCCGCTCGGTGTCCGGTGAGGCGACCACCCGCCGCGGCAGGTCCCAGGCTGAGCTGGTGAGCCAGCGCGGGTTGGCCGTGCCGTCGGCGTTCAGCGCGGGCACGATGTAGGCGCGCCGCGCGCCGGGCGCGCGCTGCCACGACCGCAGCTCATCGCGGCGCAGCGACGCGAAGGCCCGGCTGTCGAGCTGAAGCTGGCACTTGGCCCACAGGTATTCCTCGAGGAACCGCGCGTTCTGCGGCCAGCCGAGCTCGTCGAGGGCGTCAAGGACGACCTCCCTGATGGGCGGTCCCGGCCTGGTGGCGCGCAGGCCCGCGCTCGCGGTGCGGCGCAGCTCGCCGATCAGCTCCTCGCGCCGCTGGTCGAGCCGGCCGAGCATGCGGGCCTGGGCGACGAGTTCCGCGACAGCAACGTCGCCGTCCCGCGCATCCTCAGCAAGCCTGCGGGCAAGCTTGAGGGTTTCCTCAAGTGCGGCGGCAAGATCATCACGTACGGCAGCCACGCTCACGGCGAGGACTGTACCCGCATCCATGCGGGGTATCCATGGCAGCCATGCGGTTGACGCATGGATTCCTGGGTACCGAATTACATCACGGGGAATTTGCCAACTGCACAGGGGGACCGCCAAGGAGGTGTCGTCATGCCAGCGACAGCCACAGGGGAGTTTTCCCATTCTGTTCTTGGTCCCGAAGGGCTGACGAGCAGACGGCTGCGTAAGGCGAGCTTCCGGTTCCCCGAACGAGCGCTGCACGTGGTTGACATCGAGAACCTGGCAGGCGCCGCGCTCCCCAGCCTCGCCCTGGTCAGCGAGGTGCAGCTCAAGTACCTCGCCTGCCTCAGGTTCGGTGCGGACGACCAGGTGGTGCTCGCAGCCAGTCACCTCGCCCTGCTGAATGCGGGCCTCGGCTGGCCGCACGCCAGGTACCGGGTCAGGTCGGGCCGGGACGGGGCCGACCTCGAGCTCATCGACGTGCTTGAGCACGAGAACGTCGCCACCCGGTTCAGCCACGTGGTGATCGGGTCGGGTGACGGCCGGTTCGGCGGGGCGGCGGCCCGCCTCGCGGACCGCGGCGTCCGGATCACCGTGGTGAGCCGCCGCGGCAGCCTGTCACCGGGCCTGGCCCGGGTTGCGGCCGATGTGATCTACCTCGACAGCTCCCTCACCGCCGCGGCGTAGCCAGCTACCTTCCCGCTACGGTCGGACGGCACCGTCCGCGCCGGCCGCGTACCACGACGTGGACTCTGAGACCTTCTCCACGACCGCGCCGGTGTGCGGCGCATCGATGATGAACCCGCCGCCGACGTACATCGAGACGTGGCTCTCGCCGTTGTACAGGATCAGGTCACCGGGCTGGAGATCGGACAGCGGGATGTGCGGCAGGCTCGTCCACTGGTCGTAGGTGGTCCGCGGGATGGACACGCCCGCCGACGACCAGGCGGCCGAGACCAGCCCGGAGCAGTCGTAGGAACCTGGGCCCGCGGCGCCCCACACGTACGGCTTGCCGAGCTGCGCGTAGGCGAAGGCGACCGCCTGGTCGGCCTGGCTGGACGTAGGCCCGGTGTAGGCGACCGGCGTGCTCGTGACCGTGGCCGAGGTTGTGCTGCCGCCGACTGTCTGCGCCGCCACCGCGGCCTGCTGCTGCGCGGTGAGGTTCGCGAGCAGGGACGTCTGGGTATCGAGCAGCTTGGTCATCGACTTCTTCTGCGCCGCGTACTGCGCCTCGAGCTGCGCGACGCCGTCGGCCGTGCGCTGCCGCTGCTCCTTGATGGTGGACAGCTCGTTGGCCAGGCTGAGGAACTGCTTCGCTTGCTCGTTGTGCGTGCCCTCGACCTGGAGGAGCAGCGAGGCCTGGCTAAGCACCGCGGAAGGGTCACCCGAGGTGAGCAGGCCGATGATCGACGTCTGGCCGGAGTTCTCGTACTGGGTCACGGCCACCGCGGCGAGCGTGGCGCTGGCCTGGTTGTACTGCTGCTGCGCGGTGTCCGACTGCTTGGTCACCTGCGCGAGCCGCGCCTTCGCGGCCGCGAGTTGCTGCCCCGCCGCGTCGTACTCCTGGCCGATCTTGTCGACCTTGCCCTGGAGGGCGTTGACCTCTTTCTGTACCTGGCTGATCGTCGGCGCGGGCGCGGCCCCGGCGCCCTCAGCTCCCGAGTAGACGGCCAAGCCGCCCGCAGCCGCGAGCACGGTTACCAGGACCGCGGCCTGCCGCACCCGTTTTCGGTTTTCAAGGCGCTTGGCCACGACGCTGTCACGCTCCGTTCTTTACTCACTTGCGCCTCCATCGGAGACTGTGGAAACACGCTAGTGAAGGTAACAGAGTCGTCTCAACCGCTTCGCGAAAACCTCACAAAAGTATTACGGATTAACGCTGGTCTATGCCTGCCTGTGTGACATGTTCCGAACCTGTCGGAACTCATCGGGTTTGCTGGGCAGGCCCGCGGGTGTTAGCTCCGCCGCGGGCCCGGTCGGCCGGCGGAGCGTTACGAGTTCCGGATCAGGAAGTCCATGGTCCGCGCGTTGAACTCGGCGACGTTCTCGTAGATCGGCGCGTGCGAGCAGCCCTCGAAGATGACGAGCTCCGAGCCGCTGATCGCCTCGGTGAGCGGGCCCGCGAAGCGAACCGAGGTCACCGCGTCGTACTGCCCGAAGGTGATCTGAGTCGGCGCCTCGATGAGGCCGAGCGCGGCGGTCACGTCGTGCCCGAGCACGGCGTCCGACTGGCGGAGGAAGGCGTCGACCGGCGGCATCGGGCGGCTGCGCACGAAGGCGGCGAGTGAGTCGATGTACTCCGGCTTCGCCGCGTACAGCTCTGGGGTGAAGCACCAGGGGAAGATGCCCTGGATCACCATGTCGGCGGTGCTGTCGAGCGCCTTCGCCATGGTCCGCCAGCTCTCGACGACAGCCCGGAGGTACGGGTCCGTCGCCGTCCAGCCGCTGTGCAGCGAGAGGGACCGCACTAGCGACGGGTGCTTCGCCGCCAGCCACATGCCGGTCGCGGCGCCGAGGGAGAGGCCGGACACATGAGCGCTCGGGATGCCGGCCGCGCGCATGAACGCGGCGACGTCGTCGGCGAACAACTCGGTGCTGTAGGTGCCCTCCGGCTTGTCTGAAAGCCCGGCACCCCGCAGGTCCACCGTGTAGCAGGTGAAACGTTTGGCGTAGTCGGCCAGCTGGAACGCGTAGCACGCCTGGTCGGCCGCCAGGTAGGGAATGAGGACTAGCGGCTCGCCCTCGCCCTGGACCTCGTAGTAGACCTCGATGTTGTTCGCCTGAACGTGTGGCACCGTCGCCTCCCTGCCCGCCCCGGCGGCACCACTGCCGCCGGGTGCTTATCGACATAATTGCCGCACGGCTCTGCGCTTCGCTAGCCCCCGTGCCCCTTCCGGTCGGCCGTCTCCGCTGCCGCGACGGCCTGGCTCGACCGCTGCGCGTCGGCCGTCTGCGCGCCACCGGATGCCGCGCATCCGGCGGCAAGCGAACTAATTTTCGAAAATATGGTAAAGATCTAGTTCGGGAATGGATCATCCCAGGTGGCCGACCGGGGCACCCGGTATCACCTATACTGCCCGAGTGATTAACAAACGTCGGATTGCTGTGGTGTTGCCCGCTTATAATGCGGAGGCGACGCTTTCTCGCACCGTGGCCGAGCTTGACCGCGATGTAATTGATGAAGTGGTGCTCGTCGATGACGCCAGCAAAGACGGGACGGTCTCGCTTGCCCGGAAGCTCGGCCTGACTCCGATCGTTCACGACGTTAACAAGGGGTACGGCGGGAACCAGAAGACGTGCTACCGTTCGGCGCTTGAGCTCGGGGCGGACGTCATCGTCATGGTGCACCCGGACTACCAGTACTCGCCGCTGCTCGTTCCCGCGATGGCGGCGATGATCGCCTACGGCGAGTACGACATGGTGCTCGGCTCGCGGATCCTTGCGCAGAACGCGGTCGCTCGCGGCATGCCCCGCTACAAGTTCGTCTCGAACAGGATCCTCACGTTCGTTGAGAACATAGCGCTTAACCAGAAATTGTCGGAATACCACACTGGATTGCGTGCATTCAGCAGCACCCTGCTCGACGGCCTGCCGATTGAGCGCAATTCGGATGACTTCGTGTTCGATAACCAGATCATCGCCCAGGCCATTGTGGCGGGTGCCAGGATCGGCGAGGTTTCCTGCCCGACGCGTTACGCGGCCGACTCCTCGTCGATCAACTTGCGCCGGAGCATCCGGTACGGCCTCGGTGTGCTGCGTACCTGCGCGGACTACCGGCTCAGCCGGCACGGCCAGCGGCGTCCGGAGTACCTCGACTTCGAGGCGGGGAAGATGGCGGCGAAGGTGCATGCCGAATCCGCCTGAACTGAAGGCCGCAGACGTGCGGGAAGATCGTGGAGGGAGACCTCATTTGTCCGCCGGAAGCTTGCTCCTTGTCATTTTCGCCGTCGTTGCGGCGTCGGGCGGGCAGCTGATGCTGAAGCACGGCATGCAGCTGGCCACGGCGCGGGCGCACGCCTCGGGCGGGTCGCTGGTGGTGGCGGCGGCGACCACACCGTGGGTGGCGGGCGGGCTGGCGGTGTTCGCCATCTCGGCGGTGGCGTGGCTGGGGGCGCTGTCGCGGGTGCCGCTGAACGTGGCCTACCCGTTCAACGCGGTGGGGTACATCGTGATCCTGGTC